>ENA-OQEX01000325-OQEX01000325.1-human-gut-metagenome-genome-assembly--contig:-NODE-325-length-26759-cov-2.800503_pt1 | contig 26759 bp, 28 predicted proteins | sample MGYA00242802_ERZ504649 | MGnify/ENA primary metagenome ERZ504649 (study PRJEB26092, sample SAMD00036194) | human gut metagenome | host: Homo sapiens | study: EMG produced TPA metagenomics assembly of...
ATTTGAGTATGGTATCAGCATCAGACATTTTGTTCAATCACGGAACCAGCGTTGCACCGCTGGGACTGATTGCAATGAAAGGCGCAGAGGAACTGGGAAAAAGCTGAATGAGTACCTGGTAAACTGGGCGCACAAAGGCGGCTATGACGTGGACACATTCCTGATCGAATCAGAATGCCCTCGTTTCTCTTCCGGTGACGGCAAGGGACTGATCAAGTCTACAGTACGTGGTAAGGATCTGTTCATTATCATTGATGTGGGAAACTACAACGTAAAGTATCAGATGTACGATCAGCAGAACGCCATGTCTCCGGACGACCACTACCAGGATCTGAAGCGTATTATCCAGGCAGCCAGCGGTAAGGCACACCGCATCAATGTAATCATGCCGATCCTGTACGGCGGCCGCCAGCATCGCCGGAATTACCGGGAGTCTCTGGACTGTGCCTGCGCACTGCAGGAGCTGTACCAGATGGGTGTTTCCAACATTCTGACCGTTGATGCGCACGATCCCCGTGTACACAATGCGATCCCGCTCATGGGCTTTGACAACATGATGCCGTCTTACCAGGTACTGAAGGCAATGTTCCAGACCATTCCGCACCTCAAGACGACTCCGGACGAGTTTATGGTCATCAGCCCGGACGAAGGCGCTCTGAACCGGAATATGTACTACGCATCCATGCTGGGTGTACCGATGGGTATGTTCTACAAGCGCCGTGACTACTCCAAGATCATCAACGGACATAACCCCATCGTAGCACATGAATACCTGGGAAATTCGGTTGAGGGCAAGGATGTTTTCATTGCAGACGATATCATTTCTTCCGGCGAGTCCATGCTGGATATTGCATACGCACTGAAAGAGCGGAAAGCACGCCGTGTATTCTGTTATGCAACTTACGGTCTGTTCGTAAACGGTCTGGAGAAGTTCGACAAGGCAAATGAGGACGGCTACATTGATGCAGTATTCTCCACCAATCTGACCTACCGGACAGATGAACTGCTCAAGCGTGAGTGGTTCCACGAAGTAGACTGCTCCAAGTATATTTCCTACTTCATCGCATCTCTGAACCACGACGTTCCATCGGCAATGTCATTGACCCGAACGCAAAGATCAAGGCACTGCTGGATCGGAGAAACAAGGAAAACGCATAAGCGCACTGTCAAGCGCTGTACTTATATGAGAAAAAGCTGCTGTACTGTTTGTCAGTGCGGCAGCTTTTCTGATGCTGTCCGGATTTTCTCAAAAAAACAGTTGACAAACGACCCGATATTTGCTATACTAATAGAGATGTTGATATAAAATCGGCGATGATCGGAATAACTGCGGCGGCGGCTGAAACAGAGAGGGCAGGTCTGGTGAAACTGCTCCGGCGTGCCGGCAGGTGCTACCCGTGAGCCTTTTCGGAAAACCGAAACGTATTCCCTGCGTTAAAGGGAAAGAGGGAAATTTCATATTTCCGAACTTGGGTGGTAACACGAAGGCCTTCGTCCCATTTGGCGGCGATGGTCTTTTTTTATGAGAACGGATACCGGCAGATCTGCCTGGCATTTGTTCTGACAACACCGTATTTTTTCAAAAAGGAGTCTGAAAACCAATGAAGTGGCAAGGTGTAAATGAATTAAGAGAAAAATATCTTTCGTTTTTTGAGAGCAAGGGGCATACCCGTCTCCCCAGCTTTTCGCTGATTCCCCAGGGGGATAAGAGTCTGCTGCTCATCAACTCTGGTATGGCACCGCTGAAAAAATATTTCCTGGGTCAGGCAGTTCCGCCGAATACCCGTGTAACGACCTGTCAGAAGTGCATCCGTACCCCGGATATCGAGCGTGTCGGTCAGACCGCACGCCACGGTACTTATTTCGAGATGCTGGGCAACTTCTCTTTCGGCGATTACTTCAAGATCGAGCGATCACCTGGGCATGGGAATTCTTCACCAAGGTGCTGGAGATGCCGGCAGATAAGCTGTATGTTTCCGTTTTCGAAAACGATGACGAAGCATTTGAAATGTGGACCAAGCAGATCGCGTTGCCGAAGATCACATGGTTCGCCTGGGCAGAGAGGATAACTTCTGGGAACATGGTTCCGGTCCGTGCGGCCCGTGTTCTGAGATCTACTTTGACCGTGGACCGGAAAAGGGCTGCGGCAAGCCGGACTGCCACGTTGGCTGCGACTGCGACCGCTATGTAGAGGTTTGGAACCTGGTATTCAGCCAGTTTGACAGCGACGGCAACGGTCACTACACCGAAATGGAACACAAGAACATTGATACCGGTATGGGTCTGGAACGTCTGGCTTGTGTGATGCAGGGCGTAGACAACCTGTTCGAGGTTGATACCGTACAGAACATCATGAAGCACGTTTGCCGCATCGCAGGCGTAACTTACAACGAAGATGAAAAGGTTGACGTTGCGCTCCGTGTTATCACCGACCATATCCGCAGCACCACTTTCATGATCGGCGACGGCGTTATGCCGTCCAACGCAGGTCGTGGCTACGTGCTGCGCCGTCTGCTCCGCCGTGCCGCAAGATACGGCAGACTCATCGGCATCGAAAAGCCGTTCCTGTACGAAGTTGTGGAAACGGTTATTCATGAAAACGCCTCCGCTTATCCGGAACTGGAAGAGAAAAAGGCATACATCCGCAAGATCGTGGAAGAGGAAGAAAAGACCTTTGCAAAGACCATCGACAAGGGCTTTGATATGCTGTCCGGCATTCTGACGCAGCTGAAATCCGAGGGCAAGGACATGGTTTCCGGCGAAGATGCGTTTAAGCTGTCGGATACCTATGGTTTCCCGATTGACCTCACCGAAGAAATCGCAGCAGAGCAGGGCGTATCTGTAGACCGTGACCGCTTTGCGGCTCTGGTTGAGGAACAGCGGAACCGTGCAAGAGAAGACTATCACAATAAGGCAGGCTCTTCCTGGGCTGAAGGCGGTCTCCAGATCGACGCACCGGCAACCGTATTCACCGGCTATACCCATAACGCAGAAGAGGATGCCAAGGTCATCGCAATCTTCCGTGACGGCGAGGCTGTTGACACCGCTGCTGAGGGCGAACCGGCAGTTGTTGTTCTGGACAAGACTCCGTTCTACGCAGAGAGCGGCGGACAGATCGGCGATTCCGGTTCTGTTACCACACCGGACAGCACATTCACGGTAGAGACAACCAGCAAGACCGAAAACGGACACTACCTGCACCTGGGTGCCATGACCGAAGGCGCACTGCACGTAGGCGATACCGTATCTGCAAAGATCGACGCAGACAAGCGCAGCAGAACGATGCGCAACCATACCGCAGCGCATCTGCTCCAGGCTGCACTGCGTACTGTCCTGGGTGACCACGTTCACCAGGCGGGGCAGCTGGTAACCGACAGCCGCTGCCGTTTTGACTTCTCTCACTTTGCCGCAATGACACATGAGGAGATCAAAAAGGTCGAGGCTCTGGTCAATGAAAAGATTCTGGAGGCAATCCCGGTAGTTACACAGGAACTGCCTATCGCCGAGGCAAGAAAGCTGGGCGCAATGGCACTGTTCGGCGAAAAGTACGGCGACATCGTTCGTGTTGTAACCGTTGGCGATTACTCCGTAGAATTCTGCGGCGGTACACACGCAGACAACACTGCAAAACTGGGACTGTTCCGCATCCTGTCGGAAAGCTCAGTGGCATCTGGCGTGCGCCGTATCGAGCAGTCACCGGCACAGGCGTTCTGGAACTGCTGGATTCCTACGAAGAGACCATGGCATCTGCTGCTAAGGCAATGAAACTGAGCAACACCACCGGCCTGGCAGAACACTGCGCATCTCTGGTGGCTGAAAACAAGGCAAAGGATCGCCAGATCGAATCTCTGAACCAGAAGATTTCCGATGCTCAGATGGCTGCAATTTTCGACAACGCCAAGGAGATCAACGGCGTCAAGGTCGTTTCTGCAATGCTCAGCGGCACGACACCGCAGGTACTGCGGAAGATGGGCGACACCATCAAGGACATGAAAGAACCGGTCATTGCTGTTCTCGCCAGCGTAAACGGCGAAAAGGGCAATCTGGTTTGCGCTTGCTCCGCTCCGGCAAGAGACAAGGGCGCACACGCCGGCAAGATCGTACAGCGTGTAGCTGCTGTCACCGGCGGCAAGGGCGGCGGTAAGCCGGACAGCGCTATGGCAGGCATCGGCAAGACCTATATGGTCGATGAGGCACTGATGGCTCTGGACGGCATTGCAGCGGAATTACTCAAGGAGGACTAATCATGGAAGACTGCCTGTTTTGTAAGATCATCGCAAGAGAGATCCCCAGCGCAAAAGTATACGAAGATGAAACGGTTTATGTGTTCAAGGACATCAACCCGATTACACCGATTCACTATCTGCTGATCCCGAAGCAGCATATCTGCTGTGCGGCAAAGATCACGCCGGAAAATTCTGCGGTTGTCGGTCATATTTACGAAGTGGCTGCAAAAATCGCAGAGCAGGAGGGTATCACGGATGGCTATCGGATCGTGACCAACTGCGGCGAAAATGCCGGACAGACTGTTTTCCACCTGCATTTCCATATGCTTGCCGGTGTAAAGATGGGTTGGGGCGCAGACGCAGTACAGCCATTGCGGACTAAGGAGGTACGGTCTGTGGCAGCATATTATACATTGCACATTGCCGGTCTGACACGGGAACTGAAAATCTGCCCCATCAGCGAAAAGCTGGACATTGCGGCATTTATTCTGTTCTCCGATGTGGAACTGACAGAGGCGTGCGCCAGAGAACTGGCAAAGCGTGTGCCGGAATGTGACTATATTCTGACGGCAGAGTCCAAGGGCATCCCGCTGGCATATGAGATGTCCCGTCAGCTGAAAGTGCCGTACATCGTCGCACGAAAGTCCATCAAGGGTTACATGACCGATGTGCTTTCCGTGCAGGTGAAATCCATCACCACCGCAGCCGTGCAGACACTGTATCTGGACGGCGAAAAGGCGGCGTGGATGAAGGGCAAACGTGTCCTGATTGTTGACGATGTTATCAGCACCGGAGATTCTCTCCGTGCGCTGCAGCAGCTGGTGAAATCTGCCGGCGGCGAGATCGTGGGCAATGCGGCGCCCCTTGCCGAGGGCGATGCAGCAGAGCGCAAAGATCTGATATATTTGGAACAACTGCCATTGTTCTTCAAGGATTGAGGACAGGGCAGAGATGAAACGGAAAATGGTATGGCTGGGGATTCCCTGGCTGATTGGGCTGTACTTCGCAGCAACCTGCCAGATCTCCGTGACGACGAGTCTGCTTCTGGCGGCATTTCTGCTGCTGGGAGCTTTCCGTCTATATCGGCGTATTACAACGGCACAGATGCTCACCGCCGGACTGTCTGCGGCAGCAGCTGTCGGTGCAGTTTTGCTGTACACAACAATGGTGTACCAGCCGCTGCTTGCGCACGCCGGAACGATAACAACCTTTTCCGGACGAGTCACAACGGTCACAACCTATGACAATGACCGGGCATCGTACCAGCTGAAAGGACAGTTCCGTGACGGCAAAAAGGCAAAGATCCTGGTCTATACCGATGACGTAGGCGCTCAGTATGGGGACACGCTGGATGTTGCAGGAACATTTTCCGTTCCGTCGGACAGCTACCTCTGGAATACAGGCAGCTACTATAAGGCAAAGGGCATCTTTCTACAGGCAGACACCAAGGACTACATTTCCTGCACACATACCGAAAACGGAAAGCTGGTCCGTGCCTTGCAGGCATACCGCAGCCGTATTTCCATGCGCATCTGCACCCTCGCCGGAACGGATGCCGGCGGTATGGTCAGCGCCATGCTGCTTGGCACAAAGGAAACGCTGTCGGAGGAAACTGACGCTCTTCTGACGCATCACGGCATTCGTCACGTGGTATCCGTTTCCGGTCTGCACTTGGTGCTGATCCTCAGCATCTGGGGATTTCTATGCCGGAAACTGCATTTTCACCGCTGGCTGACCTTCGGGACAACAGCAGTCTGGACAGCACTGTATGCGCTGATGGTTGGTGCGCCCATTTCAATTTTGCGTGCCGGGTTTATGTTTCTGATGATGCAGAGTGCGCCGCTGTTTTTCCGAAAGGCAGACACCTGCAACTCTCTCTGCATCGCCGGAATCCTTATGACGATCGGAAACCCTTATCTGATTCAAGACGCCTCTTTTCTGCTGTCATATACCGGCACATTTGCCGTTGGCGTGTTCGCTCCATGGATGACACGCAAGATGCGAAAAAAGGGATTCGAATGGAGTCTTTTCCGCCAGCTGACAACCGTGACCTGCGTTTCTGTCTGCATTTTTCCGGTGACGCTGCTCTATTTCCGGGAGGTGTCCGTGGCGTCTCCCATTGCCAATCTGCTGCTTGTCCCGATTTGTTCGCTGATGCTGATGCTGTCCCTGGCAATCTTTCTGACCGGCGGTGTCGGCATCATAGCAAAGCCCGTCTGCTTTTGTCTGAAACTGCTGTATGACGGCATGATGCTCCTGGGGTATGGTCTCCGTACGCTTATCCCGGTGATGTTTCCAACGGGCTGGAAACAGCTGCCGCTGCTGTCGAGCATTCTGATCCTGTTCGTTCTGACGGTGATCTGTTTCCGGCGAAACCGGCGTGCGGCTGCGGCATCTATCGCCGTTTCCTTTGGCATACTTATCGCAGGGCAGGGCATTTACCGCTTGAGCGAACAGCGGTGCTTTACCGTTACCATCCTGGGACAGAGGCAGGAAGAAGTGTACTGGTGGCATACGCCGGAAAAACAGACGTCATAGATCTGACTGGAGACCACCGGAATCCTCGCTATGTCCAGGCGTACTGCGCAGAACAAGGTATTCGCCGTTTGGATACGCTGTGTCTGACAAAGCGAGCCGACCAGCTGCGTGTGGCTTATCCGCAGACGTTGTCGGAAATGACCGCCGCAGAAACGGCAGTTCCTGCCAACTGCTGGATTCCGCCGGATGCAGACTTTATGGGAACAAAACCGCTGCAAACGGACAAGTTTGTCGTGGAGGACACCCAGTACAGCATCCTGGAATCGGACGGCACACTGCTGGTGAAGTTCGGCAACCTCTGTTTTTGTGTCGGGACAGCCGTTTCCTATCTTCCGGAAGAAGAGGTAGACGCTCTGATCTGTACCCAGTGGAACGGAGACCCGGAGCAAATGCCGGAAGAAACCTATGAAAAAGACGATGCGGTTCAGATACGGGTGTATCCGGATGGCACGTGGGATATTGAACAGCTTTCGTGATCTGTTCGCCATCGAATATGAAAGGAGAACCCTTATGCCGATCTGTGACCCCAAACAGCTTTCTGCCAGATTCGAAAGGGCGAACTGCAAAATTTATACTACATCTACGGCGCTGACCTGGTGCAGGTGAAACAGCTGACCGCCAGCCTGCTGAAAAAGGGGACCGGCGGCAACGCAGACATGGCGCTGACCCGGTTCGACGGGCAAAAGCTGGAGCTGAAACCGCTGGAAGATGCAGCACGCCAGTTCTCCATGTTTTCTGCCCATAACTGCATCCAGGTGCATGATCTGGACGCCAACAGTCTGCGGGAAGATCAGCTGAAACAGCTGCTGGAGTTTCTGCCCACAGTCGGCGGCGCAACGGTGCTGGTATTGGATGTGACCGGGTTCGACCCGAAAAACGGCAAAAAAACGCCTCAGGGGAAAAATAAAAAGCTGATCGACTGCATTGCCAAATGCGGAATCGTCTGTGAGGCAGTCCAGCGCACACCGCAGGTGCTGGCAAAGGAACTGTCCGAACTGGCAGAACGCCGTGGATGCGTGATGCCCAGGACAGCGCCGAGGAACTGGTGCGTCTCTGCATGGGCAACACTCTCATTCTGCGCAGCGAACTGGAAAGCTTTGCGCTTATGCGGATAAAGGCGGTACGATCACCACAGCGATGGTGCGGGAGATGACCTCACCGCAGCTGGAAACGACTACATTCAACCTGGCAAAAGCTGTAGTTTCCCAGCGTCCGAAAGCTGCTATGGAGGAACTGGATAAGCTGTATGCCATGCGCACCAACCGGACGTTTATCGTTCACGCCATTGCGTCTGCATTCCTGGATCTGTACCGTGCAGCAGCAGCACTTCGGGCAGGGAAACAGGTTTCAGATATGAAAGCCGACTTCGGCTATACCTTTGACTTTATGGTGCAGAATGCGTTCCGTGACTGCCGCAGGCTGCCGCCGGAGCGTCTTCGGGCGTGTATCCGGGTGCTGCGTGAACTGGAACTGGATCTGAATTCCAGCTCCGGGGAAGAACGGGTCATGCTGGAAGCTGCCATCGTAAAAATGCTCGCTATCGCAGGAGGTTCCTATGATTCATATTGCACAGGCTATCATCGTTGAGGGAAAGTACGACAAGATCAAGCTTTCCTCCATTCTGGATGCGGTGATCCTTGTCACAAACGGTTTTCGCATCTTCCACGATGCAGAAAGATGTCTCTGATCCGCTATTACGCCAAAACAACAGGGGTAATCATCTTGACCGATTCGGATACTGCCGGCTTTAAGATCCGCCATTATCTCAAGGGTGCGATCCACGAGGGAAAGCTGTACCATGTGTACATCCCCGACATTTACGGCAAAGAACGCCGCAAGGATAAGCCGTCCGCAGAGGGCAAGCTGGGCGTAGAGGGCATCGATAAGAAACGGCTCCTGGAGGCTTTCACAAAGGCAGGCATTCTGGCAGACGAGCGCCCGGCAAAGGCAGATTCCATCACAAAGCTGGATCTGTATGAGCTGGGACTCTCCGGCGGCGCAGACAGCAGGGCACGGCGGAAAGCACTGCAAAAAAGCTGGGGCTGCCGGATCTGCTCTCGGCGGCGTCGCTGCTGGAAGTTCTGAACACCATGATGACCCGCACAGAACTGCAAGCGCTGCTGGAAACGCTGGCATAAGCATCCTGCACCACATCAGTTTCGACCCATTCACTGCACAGGAGAACATCTATGCAATTTGCATCTTTCACCTTTTTGTTTTTCTTTCTGCCCATTACCATGGGAATCTATTATCTGACACCACGCCGCTGGAAACGGGAAGTCATGCTGGGAATCAGCATCCTTTTCCTGTTCTGCGGCGGCTGGATGGCTGCGCTGACAGAACTTGTGCTGGCGGCACTGACCTATGGTGCAGGACTGCTCCTGGAAAAGCTGCGCTCTAAAAAGGCACTGTCCCGGCTGACGCTGGCAGGCACTCTTTTGGTGCAGTTCGGCGCATTGATCGTCCTGCGCAGTGACTGGCTGTACTCGCTGAAAGCCGGTGCGTTTCACGGCAGCGCATTGTTTCCGCTGGGGCTGGCATTTTTCGTTTTGCAGAATGCAGGCTACTGCATTGATGTGTTCCGTGGCAAGTGCGTGGCGAGACAAACTGGCGCCGGCTGGGATTGTACCTATTGTTTTATCCCCGTCTGATCATGGGACCTGTTGTGTCATATCCGATGGTGCATAAGACCATTTGTGACCCGGCATTTGACATGAGCCGCATCGGCGGCGGACTGCTGCGGTTTCTGGTGGGCATGGCGAAAAAACTGTTTCTGGCGGACTGGGTCGGGATGCTTTTCCAAACGCTGTGTCAGACCTCAGATGCCCCGTATTCCATGCTGGTTGTCTGGCTGGGGGCATTCTCCCAGCTTGTCACGCTGTATCTGGAACTGTCCGGCTATGCGGATATGGCAATCGGCATCGGGGCGTGCTACGGCGTGCGCCTGCCCAAAAGCTATGGAAAGTCTTTGTTCTATCCGTCCATTGCCGCTTTTGCAGACCAATGGAACCGCACCGTTGTACAGTGGTTCTCCCACTATGTAGGAACACACTTCCGTGGCAGCAACCGTTTCTTCCAGCTGCTGGCGCTGATGATTACCTGGGGCTGTATCGGTTTGTGGTACGGCGTGCGTCTGCCATCGCTGCTGTTCGGGCTGCTGATCGGATTCTGTCTGTGGCTTGCGCACTTGCTCTGGCGGGATAAGCGCACCTCCATGCTGCGCTATGCACTGACCTTGCTGCTGCTCTCTGTGGGTGCAGTTCTGCTGACACTACCGGATTTGCCGTCCGTCTGGAACTATCTGAAAATCATGCTGTGCGGCGGTCATATCGCACCCACCGAGGCAGACGCTGACCTGCTGCGTGCCTACGGTCTGGCACTGGCTGCTGCGGTCTACAGCGTTTCCGGAAACTGGCGCTGGCTGTTTCATCTGGTGGAAGAAAAACCGTGGTTCCGCATTCTGCGTGTACCGCTGACAGTTCTGTTCGGCATCGGCGCACTTTTGCTGGACGTGATGCTTTTGGTGCATACCGGCGGCACAGTGCAGATGCAGCTGGTTCTGTAAAGGAGGTGCAGTCAGATGAAAGTCAAACAGCCCCGGCGCTGGAAAAAACATACTGTGCAGAAACAGGGCGAGATCTCCAACCGGTTTTCCGGCAGGATTCTCTGGGCAATGCTCCTGCTGGGCGGCATCGGCACACTCATTGCCCTGGGCATTTCCGGCGGCAGCGGAACACCTCAGAACTCGTCCCGCACCATATCAGATTCCGCTTTTCAAAAGGTGGATGAAAAGCTGACAGCTGCCTTTCCGGCGAGAAATCTCTTTCTGCGTACTTTGACAAATGGTATCGCTGCCACCGGCGGCAACCGGATCGGCGATGTGTACTTCACAGAAGAGCGTCTGCTGGAGTGTCCCAAGCAGCTGGATGCTGCGGCACTCTCAGATACTGCTGATGCCATCAGCCAGTTTTATGCGGCATATCAGATTCCCACAGCAGTGATCGCCGTACCGCCGGCAGGAGAGTTCTACGCAGATGATCTGCTGGACGAGATGTCCTATCCGTCTCAGCGGACGGCAATCGACAGCTTTTACCAGGAAATCAGCTCACCTGTCCGAAAAATTGATGTCTACCATGTTCTCTTTACCGCCACAAATGACTATATCTATTATCGAACTGATGCAAAGTGGAGCAGCTACGGGGCATACTGCGTTTACCGCAACGCCATTCAGCGTATGGGCTTTGCACCTATTTCCTATGACCAGTACACTGTGACCCATGTTGCATCCTTCCGGGGCAATCTCTACGATGCCTGCCTGTATTCCAAGGTGACCCCGGATATCTTAGACGTGTACCAAAACGAGAACGGCAGCCAGATCACCGAAATGACTGCATATCCGGCAGACGGAAAGCCCCAGAAACGGCAGCTCTGCGATACGGCAAATGATGCGGCGGCAAATCCGGATGCTTTTTATCTGGGAGACCCCTGTGAAAAAATCGTGATCCAGACGAACCTGGACAATCAGAAAAAACTCCTGCTGCTGAAAGATTCCTATGCGGATTGTATGGTGCCGTTTCTGGCGCAGCATTACAGCGAGATCTGCATTCTGGATGTGACAGAGATGGAGCATTCGCTTTCGGAACTGGCAGATGTGTCGGATTACACCCAAGTGCTGATCCTCTGCGATGCTGATACTTTTGCGGAGCAGGAAACAGCGGCTGTATTTACGGAGGGAAAGAAAAAATGATCGACCTGCATATCCATACGACCTGTTCAGACGGACAGTTTTCACCGGAAGAGACCATCCGCATGGCGCATCAAGCCGGCGTTACCGTTGCCGCAGTCACAGATCATGACACGGTTTCCGGCATTGTTGCGGCAAGTGCAGCGGCGGTGGTCTGCGGAATGACATTTTTTCCGGGCATTGAGATCAGTGTACAGGGCGGAAAGGAACTGCATATTCTGGGATATGGCGTTCATCCCGACAGCGATGTGCTGCACCAGTTCTGTGCCAAGCACGCCGCTGACCGGACAGAGCGCTGCGGCAAAATGCTTGCCTACCTCCAGAAAAAAGGCGCAGCCATTACGCTGGAAGATGTGCGCCGCTGCAACCAGGGGAAAACCTCCGGGCGACCGCATTTCGCCAGAACGCTGGTAGAGTTGGGATATGCGTCCTCGGTACAGGATGCCTTTGAAAAATATCTGACGACACCGGAATTCTACGCCCGTGTAGAACGTCCCAAACCCACACCGGAAGAGGGCATCCGGGTCATCCGCAGCGCCGGCGGTGTCGCAGTGCTGGCGCATCCGCATCAGCTGAAACTGGAAAATGATGCGCTGGATGCACTGGTTGCCAAATTGAAAGTCGTCGGTCTCCAGGGAATTGAGGCATATTACAGCCGCCATACGCCGGAACAGACGCAGTTTTATCTGCACCTCGCCGAGAAATATGACCTGCTGTATACCTGCGGCTCTGATTTCCACGGACCGGTCATCAAACCGGAGATCCATCTGGGAACCGGGATCGACAAAAACCTGTGCGTTACAGATGCGGCGATCACAGCACGTTTGCAGGCTGCAATCGCCGCTGCATCCCGGCGCAGCTGAGCGGTATGGAACCGGGAATTGGTTTTTTCTGTTTTTGTGCAGTATCACCTTGACATTTTACTCGATTCGTATTATAATAGACAAAGATTTTGACGAATGGAGGCAGTGCAATGGAATTTCATGGAAAACATTCCGTGTGCGTCTTATTGATGGGAATGCTGTTCTGTACAGCCGGCTGTGCTGCAACAGAACAAAATCCCTCTGCAAATCATACAAAAGCCACCGATCTTCCGCCGCTTGTGACGGATACTTCGGAAGAAATAACTGATGCGGAGCCAGAGGAGACGGTCTCGGTTACCGAGACAACGCCTGCCGAGGCATTGTATAAAGCAAAAGCTGCCGCATGGAAAATGCCGGAGGAGCTGGGAACACTCCAGACTGTTCGCATTTATGAGGACGATGTCTACCTGCTCGGGACGCGGCAGAACGACTTGCAGCAGACAGAAAGCGTGTTGTATCATGCAAAGGCGGATACGGAACCGGAATTTGCACCGCTGTACGCCAATGCCAATGCGTCTGCTTTTGTTGGGCTGACAGATTTCGATGTACTTTCTGACGGAACGATCTGCGGCTTGATTTGTGAAAATACAGATGCTGTGCCGTATGAAGACCCCACATTTAACCCGGACGAATTCGACTGGGAATCCTACTATGAAAATTATGCCACACAGTATCAGCTGGTGTGGTACGATAAAAACGGCGTGGTCTGCAAAAAACTGGGACTTTCCACACTGCTGGATCTGGATGAAACTTCACGCCAGACTATGGCATTCACCGGCGTGCGCTGTGATGCCTCTGACCATGTCTATCTGACGGCAACGATCGACGAATCCGAGTGCCTGATGGCACTGGATGACAACGGAAACCTCTGCCCGGTGCAGGGAAATGCAGACAACGTGCTGTCCCTGGAATCGGATTATCAGTGGGTGCGGTGCAGTGACGACGGGATGCTTTTGTGGGAATGTGACACCGACGATGTGCAGCATTTGTCTCACATCGTGGTAACGGATGGTGCACTGTGGAAAACACAGACCGCTGTGCCGGAGCGAATGACCGCAGATGCCATGCTGGCGGAATCCGAAGAGGACAGTCTCCTCTACGGTATCTGGAACGAACACGGACTATACTGCATGGCGGGAAAGAACACGCAGCCGGAGCTGCTGTACCAGTGGGATGACTGCCGTCTAACTGCCTCTGAGATCGCCGGCGTTATGATCCTGCCGCAGCAGCAGGCGATCGTGACCGTATATACGGCACAGGGCAATCTGACAGTGGAATTTCTGATGCCGGAGGCACAGGAAGAAGAAACATCCGGCACAGACACCACGCCGCCGGTAGCGACACCGGTAAACTTTTCGTGATTTTCCGGCCAGGGCTTGCAATTTTCGGAAAAATATAGTATACTATACCTTAGCACTGCTGCGCTGAACGGACAAGCACAGATTTTTCATTGCGAAAAACGGTTTGCGGCGACGCAGTTTTGAGAGCCTAATGCTGCGCTCTAATGTAATGAGAAAGAAGGACTTATTTAGAATGAATATGGAGTTTATCAGAAAGCTGCCCATTCCGAAGGAACTGAAAGCGCAGTTTTCCCTTTCAGAAAAGCTGATTTCGGTCAAGGAAAAGCGTGACGCAGAGATCAAGAAGGTATTCACCGGCGAATCAGACAAAAAGCTGCTGATTATCGGACCTTGCTCTGCCGACCGTGAGGACGCAGTTCTGGACTACGTGAACCGTCTGGCAAAGGTACAGGAAAAGGTAGCAGATAAGCTGATCCTGATCCCTCGTATCTACACCAACAAGCCCCGCACCACCGGCGAAGGCTATAAGGCATGGTACACCAGCGGATCCGGAAAGAAAGAAGGATATGCTCCAGGGTCTGATCGCCATTCGTGAGCTGCATACCCGTGCAATTGAGCAGACTGGTCTGACCTGCGCAGACGAGATGCTCTATCCGGAAAACCACCGTTATCTGTCTGACCTGCTGTCTTATGTTGCCATCGGCGCACGTTCCGTTGAGAACCAGCAGCATCGTCTGACTGCCAGCGGTCTGGATATCCCGGTAGGCATGAAGAACCCGACCGGCGGCGACCTCTCTGTTATGATGAATTCACTGACTGCGGCACAGGCATCCCATGTGTTCCTGTATCGTGGCTGGGAAGTTAAGTCTGCCGGAAATCCGCTGGCACACGCTATCCTGCGTGGCGCAGTAGATCCGCTGGGACGCACACTCCCGAACTATCACTATGAAGATCTGATTACACTGTATGATCTGTATCAGAAGAAGAACTATCAGAATCCGGCTGTGATCGTGGACGCAAACCACGCAAACTCCGGCAAAAAGTATATGGAACAGATCCGTATCTGCAACGAAGTCCTGCACAGCTGCCGCCACAGCAAGGAAATCGCATCGCTGGTCAAGGGCTTTATGATCGAAAGCTATATTGAGGACGGTGCACAGAAGATCGGCGAGGGCGTATACGGACGCTCCATCACAGACCCGTGCCTGGGCTGGGAGAAGTCCGAGCGTCTGATCTACGATATTGCAGACCAGCTTTAAGAAAATTTGACAATAAAAAGCCTGTATAGCGAAAGCAGGTGAACCGTAATGGTGAAAGGAGCGGAGTCATATGGCATCGATGAGTCAGTTGACAATGGCAATGGTCACATTGTACAGCGGGGATCCCAAACGGATACAGCATTTCATGAAAGTATATGCCTTTGCGAAAATGATCGCCGAAGAAGAACAATTGGGTGCAAAGCAGCGTGAGATCGTTGAGGCAGCTGCTCTGGTGCATGATATCGGCATCCATGCCGCAGAAAAGAAATATCGTTCTGCCGCCGGAGAGTACCAGGAGATCGAAGGGCCACCGATCGCAAGAGCCATGCTGATGGCGCTGGAGTTTTCGCCGGCGCTCATCAACCGTGTCTGCGATATGGTGGCGCACCATCATTCTTATGATAAGATTGATGACGTGGATCTGCAAATTCTGATTGAGGCGGACTTTATGGTAAACGCCTACGAAGAGGGTCTGCCGAAGAGAAACATCAAATCGTTCCGGGATAAGATTTTCCGGACAGAGACCGGCATCCACTATCTGAACGAATTGTTCGCACTGGAAAACTAAGAAAACCAGGCAATGTGAAAACGCATTGCCTGGTTTTTTGTTGGGGTATAAAATCGGTTACCGGGTAGGCAGCACCTTGTCCAGCACCACAAACCGTCGTTCTTTTGCAGTCAGACAGATCTCATCACCGGACTGCACCTCACTGCGCAGCATCTTGTCTGCGATGGTGTTTTCTACCATCTGCGCCAGATATTGTTTCATGGGACGTGCGCCGTACTGCTTGGTTTTGGGCGCATTCGCCAGCAGCTGGACTGCATCCTCCGTGAATTCCATGGCGATCTCCATGTGCGCCAGCCGCTGCTGCAATTCCCGGAGCATTCTCCGGGCAATCTGCGCCAGGCTGTCGCTCTCCAGTTTCTGGAACCACAGCACCTCATCCAGCCGTCCCAGAAACTCCGGGGAAAAGTGATTTCGCAGAGCATCAATGGCTGCTGCGTTGGTACTGTCGTTCTCTGCCGGCAAGAACCCCAGATGCTCACCGGTGCGGATGGACTCTCCGCCCAGGTTGGATGTCATAATCAGCAGGGCATGGCGGAAACTGGTCGTTCTGCCGCAGGAATCAGTCAGGATGCCGTCCTCCATGATTTGCAGCAAAATATTGCACACATCCGGATGCGCCTTTTCGATCTCGTCAAAAAGAATGACGCAGTAGGGTCTCCTGCGCACCCGTTCGCACAGCATTCCGCCGTCCTCAAACCTACATAACCGGGAGGCGCTCCAATCAGCTTGGAGACAGTGTGCTTTTCCATGAACTCGGACATATCAATGCGTATCAGGCTGTCCTTGTCATCAAACAAGTGTGCCGCAAGGGCGCCGGCAAGGGCTGTCTTTCCGACACCAGTTGGCCCGGCGAATAAAAATGCGCCGATCGGTCTCGCCTTGTCCTGCAATCCGGTGCTTGCCCGGAACAGGGCGGCTGTCAGCGTGTCCACCGCATCATCATGCCCCACCACCTGTTTTTTCAAGGCATCGCCCAGCGTCAGAAGTTTTTGACGCTGGGCCTCGGTGATTTTCTCTGTGGGAATGCCTGTCCGGACAGAGACGATCACCGCAACATCTTCCTCGGATACTGCCGCCGGCGCAGTCGGCTGTGCCTCCGACTCCCAGCGAATCCTGGCACGGGAACACGCTTCATCTAAAAGATCGATTGCCTTATCCGGCAGAAAACGGTCGTGGAGATAGCGGTCGGCATAATGGATCGCCGTGTGCAGTACATCATCCGAAATCTCCACCCGGTGAAATTCCGCATAGGTCTCCCGCAGTCCCTGGAGCATGGCATAACACTGTTCCGGGGACGGCTCCCGAACAGTGACCGGCTGAAAGCGCCGTTCCAATGCGCTGTCCTTGCCGATGGTCGCCCGGAACTCTTCCGGCGTCGTTGCACCAATCAGGCGAATCTCTCCACGTGCCAGCTGCGGTTTCAGCATATTGGCGGCATCAATCGCCCCTTCCGCTGCGCCGGCGCCCACAATGGTGTGCAGTTCATCAATAAATAAGATGATGTTTCCCTGTTCCGTTGCCTCTGCCAGACAGTTTTTCAGCCGCTCCTCAAAATCGCCCCGGTATTTTGCTCCGGAAAGCAGTGCCGGCAAATCCAGAGAAAACAGCTGCATCTGCTGTAAGGACTCCGGCACATCACCCTGCAAAATTTTCTTGGCGATGCCCTCTACGATTGCCGTTTTCCCGACCCCTGCCTCGCCGATAAGACAGGGGTTGTTTTTGGTGCGCCGGGAGAGAATTCGGATCATCTGCTGAATCTCCTTTTCTCTTCCCACCAGTGGATCATAGCGGCAGGGGCTTGCAGGATCGGTCATCAGCTTTCCGTACTGAAACAGGGCAGGGCAGTTCTTCCGGGAAAGGGTATCCACGGTGCCGTTCCATCCGCACACCGTATGCTGTGTCACAGCTGCACAAGGTGCAGAGCTGGTTCAGACTGACGCCCAGCTTTTTCAGAATGGTGACTGCACTGCAGCATGGCGCATGAATAATGGCAAGGAGCAGATGCTCCGTTCCGGCAAGACTGCGTCCGCTGTCTCTGGCACGTTCCTTGGCATCCTCTAAAATGGAAACCAGGGACGGCGTAAGACAGTCCTCCTGTACCTGTGCCGGAATGCCACGCCCCACCAGATCGACCACACCCATTCGCAGCCGGTCTGCATCCACCTGCTGCGCCGCCAGAGCGCTTGCCGCTGCATTGCCGCCTTCCTCCATCAGTCCCAGCAGAAGATGCTCGCTGCCAATATAGGTATGCCCCAGTTCTTCTGCGGCATGGATTGCCTCTTTCATGGCAAGGATCGCCTTCCCGGTAAATCCTTCAGTATATCGCATAGTTGTCGTTCCTTTCTCTGTATGCAGCACAGCGGAAAGAATGCCTGCTGACCCCGTGCCGTGCTGCTGTCTCTCTTTTGAACAGGACAAGTATACCACATTTTTTTCGCAGGATTTGTCGAAGGAGTCACACTTTTCGTCTGGGGCATATGATGTACTATGAAACAGACAAAAAACAGTTTGTTTCAAATAAAATTGACACAAAGGAGTCGTGTATTATGTGTTTCGAAAATAATGGTGGATGCTGCTGGATCATTATTCTGCTGGTTATTCTGTTCTGCTGCTGCGGTGGCGGCAACGGCTGTGGCTGCGGTGGCGGCTGCAACAATGGCTGCGGCGGATGCGGATGCTGAGAAGATCAGCTGACAACTGAATCGCTGTGAAACGGTGCAGAGTCTTTTCGGGTCTCTGCACCCGTTTTTTGTTGGATTACCCATGATCTGCGTCATATTTTTGCCGCAAACTTTATGCAGCGCTGCCCTTGCATTTCAATTTGAAATGTGTTATAATAGAGTTTATGTAAAATAGCGGTACTGTGCAGTACTGCCGCAGACATTGCAGGGAATACCTGGAATGCAAGTATCAACAGATCTGCTCCGTCAGTCATGCCCGGAAAGATCTGGTCAAAGAAAGGCAAATGCAATATGAAAAGACGTGGTTTGAAGTTTTTGGCACTGAGCATCAGTGCGGCACTTTTGGTAGGAACACTGGCTGCCTGCGGATCGAAAAAAGATTCTGCAAGCAAAAGCTCCGGAGATAATTCCTTTGTAATCACCCTGTATCCGGACGTTGCACCGATCACCTGTGAGAATTTTGAAAAGCTGGTCAAGGACGGCTTTTATGACGGTCTGAAATTCCACCGTGTGGTAGAGGACTTCATGGCGCAGGGCGGTGACCCGAAGGGTGACGGTACCGGCGGCAGCACAGATACCATTAAGGGTGAGTTCTCTCAGAACGGCGTAGAGAATACCCTTTCCCACACACGTGGCGTGGTATCCATGGCAAGATCCAATGATCCGGACAGCGCCTCCAGCCAGTTCTTCATCTGCTACGGCGATGAAAGTTTTCTGGACGGACAGTATGCCGCTTTCGGTAAGGTCACTGAGGGCATGGATGTGGTAGATTCTTTCGTAAAGGTAGAACGTTCCATGGGCAGCGACGGCGCAGTTTCTTCACCGAACACGGATATTATCATGGAAAATGTAAAAATGATCGACGATGACTCCGACGGAAATCCCCGTGTAGAGATCACCATGAATGACTTTCTGAAATGATTGGAGAACGTGGAATCCACGTTCGTAAAAATCCGGCAGCAGGCACGTATCCCATTGATCGTGCCTGCTGTTCTGTCCACTTGCTGAGGAGGAACAACGATGCACAGCATTAAGCATTTTTTTGAAACCATGCAGCAGAGCCGTGTGGCATTTATCGGAACCGGTGTGACCAACGGAGATATCATCCGTCTGTTTCGCAAGAAAAACATTGATGTCACACTGCTGGACCGCAAGACCCCGGAAAAGCTGGGAAAAGTATATGAGGAATTTCAGGCACTGGGCGTAAAATTCTGCCTGGGTGACAGCTATCTGGATACACTGACCGATTATGATGTGGTATTCCGGTCGCCGGGTATGTACTATCACAACGAAAAATTGCAGGAGGCACGCAAAAAGGGCGTTGTTATCACTTCTGAAATGGAAGCCTTTTTCGCACTCTGCCCCTGCAAGATCTACGCTGTGACCGGTTCGGACGGAAAGACCACGACTACCACACTGATCTCCGAATTCCTGGCACACGCCGGTTTCCGGGTACATAAAGGCGGCAACATCGGACGGGCGCTGCTGCCCATCATTGAGGATATCCGGGAAGAGGACGTGGCTGTTGTAGAACTTTCCAGTTTCCAGCTGCTGTCCATGCGCCAGTCTCCGGATGTGGCAGTCATCACCAATATTGCACCGAACCACCTGGATGTACACGCACGATGGAAGAATACATCTACGCCAAGACAAACATTCTGGCGCACCAGGACGCTTTCTCCAGAACCATTCTGAATCTGGACAACGAGCCGACCATGAATCTGGCATCTATGGTGCGTGGCACACTGACCACATTCTCACGCCGTCAGAAACCGGAATTCGGCACTTACCTCCGGGAAGACGGAATGCTGTGCTTTACCAAGGACGGCGTGGACACTCCTGTGGTACAGAAAGATGATATCCGCATTCCCGGTATGCACAACGTGGAAAACTACCTGGCTGCGATCAACGCCGTCTGGGGAACTGTCTCCGTGGAAGACATTCAGTATGTGGCAAAAAATTTCGGCGGCGTAGAGCATCGCATCGAATTTGTCCGGGAACTGAACGGTGTCAAGTGGTATAACGACAGCATCGCCACCAGCCCGACCCGTGTACTGGCAGGACTGCGTTCTTTCCAGCAGAAACTGATCGTTATTATGGGCGGCTATGACAAGAAGATTCCCTTTGAGCCGATGGCAGATACCGTTTGCCAGCAGGTAAAGCTGGTGCTTCTCATGGGCGTTACTGCGGATAAGATCGAGGCAGCCATTCGAGGCAGCCAGTACTATAAGGAAGGCGCACCGGAGCTGGTACACGTCAGCTCCATGGAAGAGGCAGTGCAGGAGGCGCAGAAACGTGCCAAAGCCGGCGATATCGTTACACTGTCTCCGGCTTGTGCAAGCTTTGACCTGTACCCGAACTTCGAGGCAAGAGGCATCCACTATAAGAATCTGGTAAAGGAGCTGCACTGAGTATGGATTGGATGAATTTGCTCGGTCAGCTGACTGCGGCATCCAGTGTGTCCGGCAGCGAAGAAAATATCGCTGATACGGTGCTGTCTCTGCTCTCTCCATATTGTGACAGCGCAGAACAGCGGCAGGGGAACGTCCTCGGCACACTGGGAGAGCGTCAGCCCGGAAAGCCCCACGTGCTGCTGGATGCGCACATGGATCAGGTTGGCTTTCTGGTAACTGCCATCACAGAAGAGGGATTTCTCCGGGTGGGAAATGCCGGCGGTCTGGACTTTCGGCTCATGCCGGCGCAGCGTGTGACTGTACACGGCAAGCAGGATATTCCCGGTGTGATCTGCTGCGTGCCGCCGCATTTACAGGGCGGAGAAGAACACGTTCTCTCTGTGACAGAACTTGCCATTGACACCGGATACACAAAGGCAGAACTGGAACAGATCGTCACACAGGGTGACACCGTTTCCTTTGCAATGCCGCTCCTGCCTATGGAAAATGACAGAGTGTGCGGACGCTCTCTGGACGACCGCTCCGGCATTGCAGCAATATTGTACGCACTTTCCCTGGTACAGGGTGAGGAACTGCCGTGCAGCTGCTCTGTACTGTTCTCCACCCAGGAGGAGACCGGCGAACGTGGCGCAACCATCGGTGCATTTACCATCGAACCGGACATTGCTCTGGCAGTGGATGTGACTTTTGCGCTGGGACACGGAGACGATCCGGTCAAATGCGGAAAAATGGGCGGCGGTCCTATGATCGGCATTTCGCCGACCCTTTCCCGTGATGTGACAAATGCGCTGATCGCTGCGGCAGATGCGGAACAGATTCCCTGGCAGCCGGAAGTGATGTCGGGCATGACCGGAACCAATGCAGATCGTTTTTCTGTAACAAAAGGCGGCGTGCGTACCGGAACTGTATCCATTCCGCTCCGGTATATGCACACGCCGGCAGAGGTCATCCAGATCTCTGATGTCAAGCAGACCGGCGAACTGCTGGCGGCTTATCTGAGGAGGTGCAGTGTATGCTGAATCATTTTGAAACCTTGTGTAATCTTTGCGCTGTATCCGGCGATGAGCAGGCTGTACGCAGCTATCTGATCTCCGTGCTGGAAAAGCGGCATGATGTGACCTGGACAATCGACCCGCTGGGCAGCCTGCTGGTGGAAAAGCGTGGACAGAATCGTGCGCCACACAAGCTGATGGTCAGCGCCCACATGGATGAAGTGGGTATGATTGTGACACACGTCAACAGTGACGGTACGCTGTGCATCCAGCCGGTAGGCGGCGTAGACGCATCGGTTGCCATTGGCAGACAAGTGCTGGTCGGCGAAAAGCATCTCCCCGGTGTGGTGGGAGCCAAACCTATCCATCTACTGTCCCCGGAAGAACGGAAAGCGCTGCCCAAATGGAGCGGTCTGGTTCTGGACATCGGCGCAGACAATGCGGAACAAGCCAGAGCCGCCGCACCGGAGGGAACATATGCGTACTTTGCACCGGATTTTGTCCGCATGGGCAAAGATCGCATTTGCAGCAAAGCGATCGACGACCGTGCCGGCTGTGCAATACTGCTGCATCTGCTGGAACAGGATGCCCCCTATGATTTTACGGCTGCATTCCTGGTGCAGGAAGAAGTGGGACTGCGTGGCGCAAAGGCTGCGGCATATACAGTTGACCCGGACTTTGCTCTGGTGCTGGAGGCAACCACTGCGGCAGACATTGCAGGGGCAGAAGAGGACGCAAAGGTTTGCTGTCTGGGCGGCGGTCCGGTTGTTTCGTTCATGGATCGCAGCACCATTTATGACAAGGAGCTGTACCGCATGGCATTTTCACTTGCGGAGAAAAACGGCATTTCCTGCCAGACAAAATCCCGGATCGCCGGCGGAAACGACAGCGGTGCGATCCACGTCAGCCGTGGCGGCGTGCGCACCCTGGCAATTTCCTTGCCGTGCCGCTATCTGCATTCACCGTCCTGCCTGGCAGACTTGAACGACCTTGACGCCTGCACGGCATTGCTGCCGCTGCTGGTAAAATCCATAATGGAAGAAGTTTCAACGATATGATACAACAAATCACTGCATTTTCCCCGGAGGAAACAGCGATTCTGGAACAAAGCTGGCGTGGCAGGCAGATGCTTGCCTATCAGCAGGCTTACGGCGGCGGATATGATTTCTGCCGCTTTTTCCGGGCAACGGACTGCGGCGGCACAGGCTGGCTGTTTTTGTTTAACGCCACACTGCTGATCTGCGCAGAGGGCAGCGTTCCGGAAGAAGAGATCCGCACTTTTGCGGAAATGCACCTGCCGTTCCGCATCGAATGCCCGGCAGAACTGCTCCCGGTTCTGGGACAGATCCCGAATTATCAAAAGCTGCACCGTGCAACATTCCAGCTGACGCCCTCTGCACCATCGCCGGCGTTCTGCCCGGATGAAGTAAACGAATCGCCCAGATTACAGGACGTTTACGGAATCCTGCAGGAGGGCTTTCCCAATCTGCTGGAATATTCGCTCTGGTTGACAGATGTTTCCCATCGCTGCCGCCACGGCATGAGCAAGGTGCTGACCTATAAAAACAGCTCCACGCTGACTCTGGTATACGACTGGAAAGGCAATGTTCTGGTGGGACAGGTTGCGACCAAGCTTGCACAGCGTGGCAGCGGCTATGCACGGGACTTCCTGCGCTGGATCGCCGGAAAACTGGCGGCTGAGGGCAAGCAGGCGGCTCTGTTCGCCCTGGATGTCCGCATCAGCTTTTACCGGGAGATCGGTTTTCAGGAGATCGCCTCGGAATACGTGCTGGAGCGCCAGGACATCCCCAAGGAACAGCAAGAGAAAGGAGCGCTGTAATTCATGCAGATACAAGAATTTTTCCCGATCGACGATCGATCATGGCAGCCGCAGAGGCAGCGGAGAAACGCTGCCGGGAGGACTTCGCCAAAATAGAGGAAAATGCCGCCTATAACGGGGCAAAAGTGCTTGCCGCATTTCAGAAAAGCCGTGTCAGTGAACCGTGTTTTTATGGTACAACCGGCTACGGCTACGGCGACCAGGCAGAGAAGTGCTGGATAAAGTTGTGGCTGCAACATTCCACACAGAGGATGCGCTGGTGCGGCACAATTTCGTTTCCGGAACACACGCACTGAGTGTGGCACTGTTCGGGATTCTCCGCACGGGAGACACTATGGTCTCTCTGACCGGCAGACCGTACGATACCCTGGAAGGTGTTATCGGTCTGAACGACGATGACAAAAGCGGTTCGCTGAAAAACTTTGGCGTGACCTACAAAGAAGTGCCGCTGACTGCGGACGGCACACCCGATTATGATGCGATTCCGGATGCCGTTCGTGGGGCAAAGGTGGCATACATCCAGCGCTCCCGTGGCTACTCTCTGCGCCCTGCGCTGACTGTGGCACAGATTCAGCGTATGGCAGAACTGGTACGCAGCACCAACCCGGATGCTGTTATCATGGTAGACAACTGCTACGGCGAATTTGTGGAAACCAGCGAGCCGGTTGAAGTCGGCTGCGATCTGATGATCGGCTCTATGATAAAGAATGTAGGCGGCGGTATTGCACGCACCGGCGGCTATATTGCCGGCAAAGAAGACTGGTACAGCAGTGCGCCGAACGTCTGACCTGCATCGGCATGGGCAAGGAAGTGGGCTGCACGCTGGATATGAACCGGGAACTTTACCTGGGATTTTTCCACGCACCGGACACTACGGCAAACGCACTGAAAACGGCAGATTTCGCCGCATCTCTCTTTGGCGGATTCGGATTTTCCTGCCATCCGCCTGTCGGCACAACACGTGGCGACATTGTGGAGGCGATCTGCCTGGGTGACGAGGCACATCTGACCGCTTTCTGCCAGGGCATCCAGCAGGGTTCGCCGGTGGATTCCTTTGTAGTCCCGGAGGCGTGGGATATGCCGGGCTATACCAGCAAAGTTATCATGGCTGCCGGCGCATTCACCATGGGTGCCTCAATCGAACTGTCCGCAGATGCGCCGATTCGTGAGCCTTTTGCAGTCTGGATGCAGGGCGGTATGACCTATACCACCGGCAAGATCGGCGTTTTGCTGGCAGCACAGAAGATGCTGGAACAGGGCTTGCTCTCGCTTTGATGCCCAAGAAACAGTATCAAATTTGTTACAAATGGATACAATTTGGACAGAATCCAGTGAAATTTCAAGGAAAACAGTTGACATTGCGCTTGGTTGCTGGTAGAATATAATGTGCGGAATTCTTATCGGAAGCAGATTGCCATGGATAGGAATTCCTGCCGGCAGGAATGCTGAACGAATCAACAGGAGGTATCGCTTTGGGAGAACGGAAATTATGCTATGGCTGCATGGAACGCACAGAATTTTCTGGCGGAGTCTGCCCCAATTGTGGATATTACGACAAGTCTCCGAGTGACCCGTCTTTCATTATTCCGGGTACTCAGTTAAATAACCGATATATCGTTGGCGTTGCGCTTTTCGTGAACGGAGAGGGCATCACATATCTTGCTTATGACCAGTCCATCGGATGCAAGGTCTATCTGCGGGAGTATATGCCGCCGAACCTGTGCAACCGTGTGGCAGGTTCTCCGGTCATCAGCGTGATTCCGGCTCGCCTGGCGCAGTACAAGGCGCTGATGGCGGAATTCACGGAACTGCACAAATCGCTGGCACGCCTGCGTGGACAGGTACACGTTAATACAGTGGTAGACCTGTTTGCGGAAAACAATACCACTTATGTGGTGGACGAGTATGTCAGCAGCGTTCGTTTTGTGGATTATCTGAAGGACAACGCCGGGGAACTCACCTGGGGCAGCTGTCCCGGATGCTGCCGCCGCTTTTGACAACGCTAAGTCTGCTGCACAATTCCGGCGTCGTACATCGTGCCATTTCTCCGGATACGATTTATGTGACGGACAAGGGAGATCTGCTTTTGACTTCCTTCTCTATTGCGGCAGTCCGCACAGCAAACTCTGAACTGGAATGCGAGATCTACAACGGCTACGCTGCACCAGAACAGTACTCTGTCAGCGAACGGCAGGGAACCTGGACTGATGTCTATGGAGTTTGCGCTGTGATCTATCGTGTTCTGACTGGCTCTATGCCGCCGTCTGCCATTAGTCGTATGGAAAATGACAACCTGGTGGCACCGTCTGTGCTGAATCCCAATGTGCCACGTCACGTTTCCAACGTCATTATGCAGGGATTGAGTCTGAACAGCGGCGAGCGAATCCAGACTGTAACCGACTGGTAACCCGTCTGTTCGATGAACATACCGAAGAAGAAAACGGATACGGCGGATATCAGAACGGCTTTGAACCGGCAGGATATCGAACCAGCCGGGCTACGAGGAAAATCCTTACCAGGACTACGGCAATCAGCCGGACTATGACGATCAGAATTACCAGAACTATGACAATGGCTATTCCGATGACTATGCCTATGACGATTACCAGGAAGAGGACGACTACGCACAGTCACAGAAGGCAGGGGCAGTCGATCGTCTGAAAGTGCCGATCATTGTGGGAATCGTGCTGCTGCTGATTCTGCTGATCGTTGTGTTTGTCGTTGCTGGTGACCTGTTCAAGGGCGATTCGTCTGAATCCAGCAAGATACCACTGCGGTTTCAGAAACAACAGAAATCACAGAGATGCAAGAGGCTACTACAACAGCGTAGGTGACAGCGTAATGCCGCAGCTGTTGGGCAAAAACTTTGAAAACGCAAAAACGCAGTATGCCTCCTGGATCACCTTTGACGAAGAAGAAGTATACAGCGATGAGTACGCCGTAGGTCAGATCTGCTGGCAGGAATACGAAGTCGGTGCAACTTTCGATTCCTCGAAAAAGGTAAAGGTTCAGGTCAGCAAGGGTTCTGCAACGGTTGAGATTCCGTCTTATTCTGGAAAGGGACACAACTCCTATGCAGAAAAGCTGGACGAACTGGGCATCCCGTATGCAGAGACTGCTGAGACAAACTCCGGCTACAGCAATGGCAGCGTTATCCGAATCGAAGTCACCAAGAATGGACAGGAAACTGACCTGGATTCCGGTGATACCATCAATCTGAATGACAAATATCAGATCATTGTATACTATGCTGTATAATCCGGAACCGGAAACCACTGCACCGCCGGAAACCGAACCGGCAGAAGAAACAACAGGATGACTGCAACAAGTGCA
>ENA-OQEX01000327-OQEX01000327.1-human-gut-metagenome-genome-assembly--contig:-NODE-327-length-26608-cov-3.308108_pt1 | contig 26608 bp, 23 predicted proteins | sample MGYA00242802_ERZ504649 | MGnify/ENA primary metagenome ERZ504649 (study PRJEB26092, sample SAMD00036194) | human gut metagenome | host: Homo sapiens | study: EMG produced TPA metagenomics assembly of...
CCGATGAGGAGTGTTGGTGAAATCGAAGTATCGGCGATAGTGGCAAAAACCATAATAATCGGCATCGGCGTTCTTCCAAGCCCAGTATTGAGCCGTCAGCTCACAGTACATAGGGTTCTTGGAGGAGATGTTTTCGCCATCATTATCGTGCAGGGTTTCTTTAAACATTGTGGGTGCGTTCTGGGCGCCCACCTGATTGGTAAGATGCTGGCACCATCAGGGAATGCCGCTGGTTTGTGAGCTGAAACGAAAATCTTAATACGCGGTGGCTGTTGCTGAGCGGTCACGATGTTCTTACCTGCTGCCTGCTGTTTAGCGTGATGCGGGTTCGGCGATGGATTGCTAAGTCCTAGTAGCCGCGGTCACAATCTATTATATGGACATACTCAGTATAGCGTATGTGGCTGTTGCGCTACCGACTAGTGAATGTCACAATAGAAGAGATAATATGAATAGATGGATTGTGTATTATGTCTTTATTTATAGTTCTCATATTGATTCGTAATCATCTATCGTTGTATGTAAATAGTAAAATAGCTTATCCCATTTTTGCTCGAAGATGACAGTTTGTTTTCTCCGCAGTGACATGTGTGTATCCGTACCTGTTGAGAAGTTGTTTTATTTTCTGTATATTGTCATTGATAGAATTTCCGACAACTATACTAACTATAGGTAGAAGTGATTCGTTATGTCGTTCATGTTTAGTATTATCGTCAGTAGCATATGATGATATGACCTCAATATATGGAGTATTTCCGTAAGCGCCATTTCTGTAGAGAATTCCATCTTTTTCATTGAGAAACACACATCTCACCTCCTCTTCGTGACTGAAATCAGGACTTTTAAGGAATGCGATTGCGCATAGAATGGTTTGTGAGACAGTGTGAAGTTTCTTTCTATAGATAACCGGATTCTCCTCCTGTTGTGCATCTCGTCAATCAACCGAATATTTCACTGATGAAAATACGTTGTTGATTGATGTCGTATATTACCTTCCTCCATTCTCCTTTAAAGAAATCGTTAGCTTTATGCGTTGCAGGATGTTGTCGTGGAGTTAAAGCAGCATAGGCGGAAAACCCGATGGAGACAGGATCTATTACATCAGCATAGGAAGACCATAACTTTGTGCTATCGCGTTCTAGGCAAGCACTGATAGAAAAACAATGTGTAATATCGATTTTGTCAACTGTTCGTATAGCATCCCGAACCAATTCTTTTGTTTTCGGTGAAATAAAACGTGATTCGTATAGCTTCGTTGCTTCGCTGTGAAACAATTCTATACCATAGCTGAATTCTTGAGTATCATTTTGAGAGTTCAATGAGCTGGCCCATATGCTATTAGTTTTGAGTATACTCTCCAGTACATCGAGTGTTGTGTAATGCCAATTATAGGTATTTGCCCTGGTTCGAGAGCTGAAGGGCGTTTTGCGGCGGGTATGCGGACTGATTTTCTATGTATTGTTCCATCAATAGTGTCATATATGATTTTTGGTCGTTGCGTGATATATGTTCCTGTACATTTCTCATCCATTATCGGAAGCTCGGTGAACTGGGTTATTTGTTGGTTATCTGTCATATAGTCAATAATAATGGATTAATTGTGATTGAAGTACTCTCATTAATCACTTCACTGCAAAGAAGTTGGTATCGTTCAGATACCCCTTACCGGCAGTCATGTCGTATTGGATAAGTTCGTAGTCGTGCAGGGTTTTCTTGGCTTGCTTGGACAGTGCCTTGCGTTTGACCGCGTTACCGTTTTCGTCCAGATATGTTGTGGACGTGTCGGTGTCGAAGCCGCCCGCGCCGATCACCAGTCGTTCTAGTGCGGGGATATCGGTTCGTGTCTGAGTAAGGAATGCGAGATATGGGGACACCTTGGCGTTCATGTGTTCGGCTGCCATCTCCATGAAGTAATTCGGAGACGTGTATGCAGTGTTGCTAGCATCGAGTTTTACGCCAGCTGAGGCTGATGCCTGGTTCGACCAGATGAAGTAATCGGTTTGATGCAATGCCAATGTATTGTTTTTATCTGCTGCGGCAGTCTGATAGGAGCCGGGCAGATGGTCACCGTAGAAAATCACGGTTATGGGTTTGTCCATGGCATTCAGCTGGTTCAGGAAGTCGATTGTTGCCTGATCGGTGATGCTCACGCCCTTTGCATAGGTATTGATTTGTCCACGTTCGTAATCATTCAGGTTTTCGGTGACGTTCGCCTGTTCGAACTGGTTGTTGAAGTACCAGTTGTCATAGGGCATGTGATTCTGCATGGTGACGAGCTGCAGGAACTGAGGGTGTTCCTCTTTGTTCAGTTGGTCGATGATGTTCTGGTATGAGGCTGCATCATTGACATACGGAGAATTGTCGGTTCTGTCTTGGTGCGTGATCGCTGGTTTGCTGTCCAGCGTGTAGAACTTGTTGAACCCGAACTTCTTGTAGTTCACGTCACGCAGATACATGTTCTTGTAATACGAGTGGAATGCCACGGAACCGGATTTGCCGTATTCGGCATTCCAGATTTGATTCCACGCGAATGGGTTCTTTTGATGCGGGACGAGCTCCTGGTACATGGATTGCATCGAGTCGTCAAACAGGGCAAGATCCAATCCGGTGAGCGACTGGTACTCGATGTTCGCGGTGCCTCCGCCAAAACCCGGGGAGAGCATCAGACCGGAGGTGGTTGTTTCTTTCAGGGCGCGGATGTTGGGCATTGGGTCTTCGGCCAAGGCGATGCCGGGCACGCGTGTTGGGTCGAGAAGCTCTCCGAAAGAATCATGATGACGGTGTTATCGGTGAGGTTATTAGCACGCGTTCCATTAATCTGGTTTGCCTCGGAGCTGTATTTCTTGGCCAGCTCTTCCATCGTTTCCTGGCTGTACCCCTCGGGCTTATCCATGATTTTCGGATGCGTAAGGCGCAGGAAATTGATGATGGGACCGTTGTTTGCCGCGTCGCCCTCGGCGTTCCATAGCTGTGGCGCATCGCCCCAAGACTTCGCCCACTCATATCCCCAAGCTCCTGGAACACTGAGCGTCCATGTGAACGAGCACAGCAGCGTGATGCTCATTGCCGCTGCGATAATGCGGGTGACATTGCCAATAATCGTTTTCACATTGCGGAACGGACGCCACCAGTGGAATGGGATGACACAACGGCGGCCGTCAACGAATTGCAGTATCAGGCAGATAACCGTCAGCCAGATCAGCATAGTGATGGTGCCGTCTACCAATGCCTGACTGCTTTTGGGAATGAACGAAGTGATTTCGCCACCGTTGCCGCTGGACAGGAAGCTGAGATCGGAGGGGAGAATTGGTTCGTTGCGCAGTATTATCTTGATACTGTTCGCTACGGCGTACACGCTCATCGTAATGGCGAATACGGCGGTCGCCACCCAGAACCGGTTGATCACGAATACCAGTACTAAGTAGACCATGCCGAGAGCTAGGAAATTAAGAAGCCAGTTGAGCTTGTCTTCTAGCCACATTTGCGTCACGAATCGTGTTACTTGGCCGTTGACGCTGTTGAGAATCTTGGTGGTGTTATCCACCGCGTTGGGATCGTCGTATTTCGGCTCGGAATACATGCCCCACTGGATAAAGGTCACAGCAGCCGCGTCGATCAGTGCCATGACCACCACGTACAGCGTATACGGACACTTTGGGCGTTTCTTCCATAGTTTGTGGAGCGCTACCGCAGCTGAAATCAGGAGTTGTGCGAATTTGGAAGTCAGAATAGGCGCAGCACTTGCTTTGATGAATTGGCTCAAACGGGCAAGCGATGCTTTGAATTTATTCGGTTTCTGTGGTTTCTTATGCTTTCGGCTATTGGTCTTTTTGCTTCTCTGGTCTTTTGCGGTGGTGTCTTCGGTGTCGGAATCTTTAGCGTTCGATTCAGCCTGAGCATTGTCGATATCGTCATTGCTGACTTCCGATGCAGAGTTCAGCGAATCAGCGCTGGTTTCGGCAATCCCAGTATCCGCAGAATCGGGTGTAGTGGTATCCAAATCCTCGATTTCGTCAGCGAGCACAGTAGTCTCTGCTGAATCTGTTTTGGGTTGGTGAACGCGGCGCCGAGAAGCAACAAACGTGAGCAATCCGACTCGCGGACTGAAACGGGACCTAGCCGATGATGCAGAATGATGGGCCGCCTCGGAAGAATCGGGAACCCCGAGCTGGGAGGTTCCCGTCTTCGTGCGATTGCCGCGCGTTTTGCACTGTCTGCTCACTGCCATTCACCTGTACCCTCGTCACAACAACGTACCCGCATATTGTAGCGATTAGTTCAGAACAAATTCACTGAACGTTCACTGGGAGTGATGCTGAGGGGTATTGGCGTAGTGGTCTACCGGCTAGGGGGAAAATTATTCGTTGAGGAACGGTCCGGCCATGTAGATGGGCAAGTAGGTGATTTGCCCCTCCGTGCTGGCGTGCGCAGGCCGAGCACATCGAGCGCGGTTTGCGTTTTGCGTAGGGGCGATTCGGTCAGTAGACTGACATCGTTGTAGAAGAGATTGAACAAGTTCCGCTTCTTGCACATTTCGAGAGGCGCACATGGTTCGTCCACGTTATAGGCCGCGATGGTGACGCCCGCCCTGACAAGCCAGTCGAGGTCAGACGCTAATAACCGGTAAGCAGGATTAGATATTCTGCTTACGCAAGTACTTGAAGAGCCAAAGCTATTCTTTCCATGGCACATAATAGAGAGTGCCGGATTTTGGCCTAGACGATTCTTGAAGATAGTTCGCAAATCCATCGCATAGGTGGCTCAATCTTTTGCCATGAGGTTCAGGAGGCTAAACGACAGCTTAAGAATCATTTACTGAGCGAGGTTGCCGATGAAGTAAATGCTAGGCGTGAAGAAAAGCAAGAGTCGGAGGAGCAAGCTGTTGTTATCAAAGGAACAGATGCTGATCAATCCGGACAAACCATTAAAGGATTAGAGAAACGCATTGAAGGCAACCGACAACTCCTTGAGCAGACTCATAGCGGTGTCACAATGCTCAATCGGTATGTTACTTCGTTCTTGGGGGCGCGATGAGATTGGATTTTGCTCGCGTGCTAATGGAGAGAGCGGACTTCTTAGAGGCTTCTGCTGCTTTCGTGGGTTAGATCGTGGGTTGTGGTAGTCGGATGTCGAGTCCACCGCATCGGAGCGTGATCAGGGCGGTGAGGTTGTCGACGTGGTGGAAGCCGTAGGCATGCGATGGTGACTTTGATCCTGTTGTCGGACGCCTCGAGCCTGGCGTTGGAGTAGCCCAGCTCGATGGTCCTGAGGATGTCGGGCCGGCGCCTGCGAATCTTCCTGGCGAGTTCCGTGATCTCGGGGATGCGGCTGTGGGACGCCAGAACACCCAGTGTTTCAACTCGCCCCTGGCCTGTTCGAGCGGGTGTCTGAGCAGGGTGCGGAGGAGTTCCCTGAGCTGCCAGGCGCGGTGGAGCTGGCCCTTGGGTCCGTGTTCCGCAGTGCCGCGAGGGTTTCGTGCTGATTGCGGTGACGCCTGCCGGGCATATTCCAGACGTATGGGCGCACACGTATCGCATCGACGGCATTGTTAACGGGGATGTGCTGGCTCGGCCGGTCGACTCGACCAGCATCCTGCATTCGGGCAGCGGCAATGTGGGCGGGTGCGTGAGCGTGATTGGATTCAGTTCGCCATCTCGGCCGATTCCATGGCACAGGCGCTGTGCCTATTGTTCGCGTGCCTGCTGTTTCCCTGCATGGCCGACCCGCGCGCCGGCAACGGACGATTGGCCGCGCTCATGACCGTGGGCGCGCTGATGGGCATGTCGAAATTCACGTTCACTCCGCTTCTGCTGCTGGGATTCCTGGCTTTGATACCGTGGCATAGCGCCGTATCCGAATCTACAGCCGTACCTTCCGCAGCAGACGCTGCACGGGCTTAAGCACCACGGTATCGGCAATCACCGCAAATAGCAGCGCCGCCAGCAACGTAGCGCCAAACATCAGCACGCTGATACCCGCATACGACCATCCGTCCGTAGGCACGGGAATCCTCGGGCCAATCAGCACCTTGGACAGTGGCGAGTGCACCAAATAAATCGTGTAGGAATATCCAGCCAGCCAGATAATCGCCTTACGCACCCGCGCCGACGTAATGTGCACGTCGTACCGGAAGAACAGGAACGTCGCCATTACCACCATCGCGAACGCAACCGTGACCGTGCGGCCAACCTGCATCTGCTGGCCGGCGAACAGATATGGCGTGGCGACTGTCCAGGCCAGGGCGAATGGTGCCAACGCATACACGCCGCGCCGTATACGCGCGGACGGCGGATAGTATTCCAACACGAATCCCAACAGGTAGTAGATCAGCAGTCCACGCCAAGGGAATGACTGCAGGAACGTCAACGGATATCCGACAAGATCGCATATATGTTCGGCAGCGGCCACGGCGGCGGCCAGCCCGACCAGCAACCAGGCGCCCGATCGGCCTATCGTACGCATCATCGCGGCCAGGAACGGCGTTGCCAGCACGAAACCGGCAAGCATGAACACGAACCAATAGACGGAATCGTCATACCCGGAGAACAGATCGAACAACGTTCCAGACACAGCGCCGCCAACCGAACGATGATCAATCACCAGGTAGGCGACGAATCCCATGCCACCCGCATACAGCAGATACGGCACAATCAGCGAGACAAAGCGTTTGTAGTAGTAGCGCGCGTACGGCGCGAGGCTGCTGGGATCGGCTTGGCCCGCACCGCCGCCTGCCCGGGCATCAGAGCCAGAGCCCGGCAGACGGCCCGCTGAGTGGGTGCTCACCGGCCGGTCGGCATCGAATGTCAGGTTGAACCGGCCCGATACCATAATGAACAGCGGATTGCAGACCATGAACAGCGCGAACAGCACGGATCGCGTCACTTCCGCGCTGCCGGCGAGGGTCATCTTGACGGGCATGTAGTTGTTGATCACGTGGACGCCGATGACCAGACACATCGCCACCACGCGCAGCAGATCGTAGTTCACGTCGCGCGGCTTGCCGGCGACGCCGGAAACGGAATCGGGCATGGTCATCACATGGATCCCGCCAGGACTTCAGATCGACCGGGCAGCTGATCTGGCTCTTCAACTTGTCCAAGGCGTCCAGGCCGGCCGAGGGATCGGAGGACGCGTCCTTATGCGCGTCGTTCTTGCCGCCGTCCGCGCCGCCGTTCGCACCATCGGCACCGTTCGCACCATCGGCGCGTTCGTATCCGCCGTGCACTCATCGGTCACATTACCGTTGGAGCCCGTCTCGACGCCATCCGCATTCACCACCGGCGTGGTTACCACGTTCAGTGGATGTGTGGCATCGCTGCTGACCCGAACGGTATAAGCAATCGTCAATTCTTTTCCGGGCTCGATCCACTGCTGGTTGAACATAATGTACTGACGGTCATACAGGCTCGCGGTGTTGGTACCCCATGAATCTATATCAGCCTGCACAGCGGTGATCTCGCCACCGTACGGAGCGGTAAGCACCACGCGGTACAACATGCCGCCGAGCACTGGATTCTCCGAGCCGCCATTAACGAAATCAGGCAACGATTCGGCCTTAGCCTTAGTCAGCGTGTTCTTCATGGTGAAGGTGACCGTGTATTCGTCACCGAGCTGATCTTCCGTAAACTGACCCAGATGCGTGTTACGCACGGCTGTCGTGATGCGCTTATCCACACGCCAGAATACAGGGCGTTCTGGCTGGCTGAGGCGTCGCCGCAGGTTTTTGTGACCGTGGTGGAGGTCTTCAGATACCAATCCTGCTTGCCTTGCTGCAGCTCCGAAAGATAGATGCCGGCTTCGGGCACCTGACTGTCAGCAGACAACTCGCCACTGGCTTATCGTCGATAAGTCCGGTGGCAATCAGCGCCTCCTGCTCATCCGGATCAGCCATCCATAGCTTGAAATGACCGCTAGCGCTGGTATCTCTAATTGCCTTCAACAGCGGGGATGCGGTAGAGGCATTCGCGTTGCCAAGCACATGGTTCATAATTGCTTGAGCCGCTTCGGAAACGAAGTTGTTCTGCTGCTCGAAGTCCGGGTAATCCGTGTACAGGTCTGAAGCGAAGAACGGCACCGTGGTGGTGCTATCCAGCACTCGGCCGTCCGAAAGCTTGACCTCGCCTGTGGCTCCCAGCAATGCCTGGAGAAATACGGGATCGAGTGACAATACACCCGCTACGTTCTCGTCTTCGTTGCCTTTCTGATACAGCCACATGTATTTGTTCATCTGTGCCACACGCTGGAATTCGGGGTCGATGGTCGTGGTGGCCGGGTACTGGTCAAAAGTGCCACCAAATACCTGGCGCTCCTTCAGCACCGTATCATCCATTGGCTCCTCAGGAATGTCCCAACCAGAAGTGGTGGCGAAATCACCGATGGTAATCGTGCCCTTATCTGCCGTGATTGCGGCGATGGTGCCTACCATGCCGCCCGCCGAACGTAGCTCGGCCGGGTTCTGCACCATCACCAAATACGTGCGCTTGCCGTCCTCGCCAAGCAGTTGCGGTAGCAAGTTAATGAGGCCATCGTATTCGCCGAGCATCGAATCCACGGTCTTGAGCGCAGCCTTTTCGGTTTCGAGCACGGTGGCCACCTTGGCGACGCTCGGAGTCGGCACCTTGTTGAGCTTGGTGAGCTGCTGCGAGATATCCTTATGCGCCTGCTTGACGATATCCGGCATATCCATCAGGGCGCTGACGTCCACCGAGCCATTCTTCAGGGAGAAGCCCTGCAATCGTTTGGACAGGTTCAGCAGATCAGTGAACGGACCGTTGACCAGCGTATCCACGGAAGCCAGCATTTCGCGGGCGGCGGTGATGTCGCTTCCGAATCGCGAATGGTCGCGGAAGAAGTCCCACTGTGGGCCGTTCAGCTCCGCATTGAGATCATTGGTGGCATTGACCAGCTCTTGGGAGATGTCCGACAGACTCTTATCGCTGCCACAGCCAAGTGCCGAATTGGCCAGACTTCGGCGGATGTCAGCACGCGCTGCGCATCCGTGGCCATTCTCGAGACGGATGCCGCGTAGAGCGTGCCCACACAGGTGACGCTGGCCAGCAACGTCAGCAGCAGTACAACCACCACTCGCGCCCATATCGGCGTACGGCTGATCAGCGAACGGCCGTTACCACCCACGTGCTGGGGAGTCTTCAGGTTTACGGGACCCGTCTGCTGATTCACAGCGCTATTCGTAGATGCGGAGCGATTGAATTTTCCGTTACCGGCATGACGTCTTCTCCTACGCCCCACAGCCTTATGGCTCGAATGCCCTGAAGTGAATCGCATACTTACCCTGCCCGAAAATCTGCTCAGCTCATACTCTTATCCAGCGGCGCGAGGCCACGCTTCCGGATGCCGGACTCCGGGCAAATCCGGAATCGCAGACATGCCGGAGCACACGTGACGCCACGCATATCTCATGCCAGTGTACCGATGCCACCGAAATAGACCGAGGATTTATCCCATACTGGGTGCAAATCCCCGCATGACCACCACATCGCTGTCAGAATGTTCTCAGACTTCATTGAGGGGTATAACAGTATTGCGCAAGAAAACGGTCACTAAACGCAACAATAGTTAGAGCCGTATTGATTTGTTCGGCTTAGGAGAACGGGAGAGGTAATTACATGTTCGTCCTCAGCAACGCCTGGCGGGCCCTGACACGTTCTAAAGGACGTACGGCCCTGACCGCGTTCATCACCTTGGCGGTCACCTTCGGCACAGTCGCCGGACTGGCCATCATTCAAGAAGATACCAACGCACACACCACCGCGTACGATCAGCAGAAGGCCACGTTGGCCATTCGCCCGACTGCGGCTACGTGGAAGAAGGTCTCCGCTACGGACTCGGCTTCCACCAAGCATTACATGACGTGGACCTCATACACCGAATACGCCACGCTCGTCCAGTCGGCCACCAACTCGTTGAACTTCACGGTTACCGAAACCGTGCCGGCCCGCGTGAGCGGTGATTTGAAGGCCCTGGACGGCGGATCGCTGGGCTCGGCCTCCGATGACGAGACCGGCGGCCAGCTCATTTGGCGAGCCTTCTGGACCAAGGATTCCGCCAAGGCCAGCGACCTCGGCACCTTCGAAATCGTGGACGGCAAGGACCTGAGCTACAACAACCAGTCCTCCAACCCGAACACCACCGGCGCACTGGTCTCTGAAGCGTTTGCCTCCGCCAACAACCTGAAGGTGGGCGATACGCTCGAGGTGGCGGCCGCCTCGGACGCCAAGACCACGGCCAAACTCAAGGTGCGCGGCATCTACAAGTACACATCCGAATCCGCCGTCGCCAATCCGGTGACGCGCCCGCAACCGCGAGAACGCGATCTTCACCAACTATCAGACCTTCGCCAAGGCCGGACTCGACCCACAGTCCACCGACAAGACCGTCTCCGGCTGGGCAGTCCCGGATCTGGACGTGGTGTTCGACGCCGGTGATTCCGCTACATACAAGTCCTTGGTATCCACCCTCAAGAAGTCCAAGCTGCCCGCCAAGGGTTACGAGTTCTCTTCCCCCTCGCTGGAATCCTACAACGCTTCTCTGGAGCCGCTGGATACGCTATCCTCGCGCGCGAAGACCGGCACCATTGTGTTGGTTGCCGTGGGCGGCGTGCTGTTGCTCATCCTCGTGCTGTCGGGCGTGTGGGCGTCCAAGCGTGACGACGAGATCGGCATGGCACTGGTGTCCGGCGTCACTCGCGGGCGTTTGGATGGCAGTTCATGCTGGAAGTGTTCATCGTCACCCTGCCTTCTACGTGATTGGTCTGGTCGGAGGCGCGTTCGCCGCCAATCCGATCGGATCTGCCCTGGCATCCGGCCATGCCACCCCGGTGACATCGGGCCTGATTTGGACCATGGTCTGGTATGGACTGGGTTCAATCCTGATCCTGGCGATTCTTGCCGCCCTGCGCCTTGCGTTCTTCAGCGCGAACAAGCTGTTTGCCGCCGATGGCGACTGGGGCACCGTGAGCGAGACCGAGGAGATTGAAACGGCCGAAGCCACTGGCGCTGCTGAGACCGATGAAGCTGCTGAAGCCACCGCTCATGATGCTGGCGAGGCCAACAAGACGACCACCACAACCGACGATGCGGAGGCACAGGCATGAGCGACAGGAACAACGATCAGGAACTCGAGAAGACCACTGACGCAACGGCTGACGAAGTGACTTCTGAGACTGAGACGAACGACGCCATTGAATCCGTTCCAGCTGACTCCATGCAGTTCAGCGTGACCTTCGATGACGTTGATGACGAAGGCACTGTTGACGATGGTATTTACAGCGCACTGGCATCTGCCGAAACCGGAGAAACCGACGAGACCAGCGAGGCCGAAGCAGACGCCATCGCTTCGGCCAACGCATCCGCCGAAGTGACCGAGCGCAATGCCGCCCGCGTCAACGAAACGCTCCGACTGGCCAAAACCGATCACAAAGACGCATTGGCCGAGCATGCGGAGCCTCAGGCAAAGCGTCCGAACCCACCATGACGCTGGCCTCGCGTATCGATCGCGTGTTGGTGGCGGCGGTTCTGACGACATTCTGCTCAAGACCTACCCGACCTTCGCCCTGAACAAGGGTGACGGTCGCCGGCCCCAAGGGCAAGGTCAACATCCTCCGATGGCGGCGAATTTCTTCTGCTATTCCGGACACGCATACGCGCTGCTGATCAGCGACGACCCCGATTCGGTATCACCGCCGACGCCAAGCGTCGCGCGCTGATGGGCGTGATGAGCGGTTTGACCACGCCGGCGTCTGGCACGGTGATGAACAAGAGCGCCAACATTGTTGAGCTCGAGCCCGTGGAACTGCGCGGCCACCGTCTGGGCATCGTACCGCAGCTGCACGCCGTGCAGCCGAAGCTCGACGCCGAACAAAACGTGCTGTACGCCATGAATGCGTCCAACCGCAACTTCCTGAAGCCCAAGCCGGTGATCGCCCGCGAACTGCTGGCCAAGGTCGGCTTCTCTGAGGCCACCAGCGGCGTGGCTGTCGGCACGTTGCCTTTGGTGCAGCAGCGTTTGGTGGCCATCGCCCGTGCAATCAGCACCGAGGCCGAGGTGCTGATCCTCGACGAGCCGACACGAGGGCTGAACGCGGATGACGAGGTGACCGTGTTCGCCGCGCTGGCCAAGCTGGCGCACACCGGTGACCCGAAGCACTGCGTTATCGTGCTCACTGCGTCGCGCGAGATCGCCGAAGCAGCCGACACACTCTTCGAAATCTGATGTTCAGACCATAGAACCCCTGTGATTCGTATTGCCGAATCACAGGGGTTTTTCAATGATGCGGCTCATTGCCGCGCTAATCTGAGGATAAATCTGACCGTACGAGGCGAAACCTGATAATTATGACCGGATATATTCCCACACTGGAGCAGATCGACGAATTGCACCGCAAAATCGCGCCGTCCAAGGCGGCGTACGAGCTGGTGCACACGCATTGCGTGATTGTAGCGACCATCGGCTGCCAGATCGTGCGCCGGCAGAACGCGCTGTTCACGCGCCGCTGCACATTACCGAAGGACGCGGAGGTACCGCCCACCGCAGGCGTCACCGGCGGCCATGTGCCACCGCGTCTGCTCGACGAGCATTTGGTACTCATCGGCGGACTGCTGCATGACATCGGCACCTACCGCGTGTTCAAGCATGACGGCTCTGACGGCGAACCGCTCAAATTCAGCAAGAAACGCTACATTCTGCACGGTCTTAAGGGCTACGAGTATCTGCTCGACGAGGGCGTGGACGAGTCCATCGCCCAGTTCTGCCGCAACCATACCGGCGTGGGACTTACGCGCGAGGATGTGGTGAGCCAGGAGCTGCCGTTGCCACCAGCCGACTATGTGCCGATGAATCTCGAGCAGGAAGTGGTGATGTACGCCGACAAGTTCCATAGCAAGTCAGTGCCGCCGAAGTTCCTGCAGGTCGAGGCGTATACGGCCCGAGCCGAGCGATTTGGCGGAGAGAACAAACAGCGATGGCTGGATCTGGTAGCCAAGTATGGCGTGCCGGATATTCCGGCGTTGGCGGAGAAGTATGGGATGCGGATGATTTGAGGCTCTAGGGGTCTCCCCCCAAGTCAGCCTGTCGGCTGACAGCCCCCTCGTCAGAGGGGCTTATGAAGGTATTTCAGATGGAACGGAGACGGTAGGTGCCGTTGCGGTTGGAGACGATGATCATCTGGTCGTTCTCCAGCACGTTCCAGCCTTCCTGCTTGTAGCCGGAAGAGGAGACCACCACACCGGCGGAGTCGCCGTTGTCGTCGCGCAGCTCACGGTAGCGCATCACACGGTAGTCGGCGGCCTGCTCGCCACGGCCGTACTCATCGTAGATTTCCACGATGCGCGGGCTGGTCTTCTCACGACCGGCGGCGCACAGGGCGATGAGCTGGTCCTCGGACTGAATCATGCAGTTGTAGCTGGACTTCGGGTAGCTTGGCGCAGTTCGCGCACGGCCTGGGCCACGGCCTCGTCGAGCGAGAAGCCGAAGCCGATGTATTCCAGAATCACCGCGAAGAAGATGGCGGAGTCGGAACGGCCGCCGGTGGAGAGGAACACGCTGTGGTTCACCGGGTATGAGCGGTTGGTGACGATGTTGCGGCCATTGGCGTCCGAGATATCGCCGTTGTGGATGAAGCTCAGGCCGTTCGCATAGAACGGGTGCTGGTTCTCCATGATGAGCGGCAGATTGGAACTTGCCAAGCGCAGGTGCCAGATGGCACCGCGAGACGGTTCGTCGGCCAGCGCCTCAAACGTGCTGTCATGACGGGCCGCGATGGTCGACTTGTAGATTCGGGTGCCGGTTTCCGGGGTGGGTGCGCCACCGTCGCGCACGTGCGGTGCTTCGGCAGGATCGGAAAGCTGGGCTACACCCCAGCCATCATTGTGGATTTCAGACAGTTCACGGAAATCCTCGACATTGTCTTGCCCCAACACAGCGTTGAGACTCAGGTTGAAGCCTGCCGTCGCGTATCCCAGTAATCTGCACATGGTATTTCAACTTACCGAAACCGTGTGGCGACGTGCGGCGACCGTTATAGGCATTCTTTATAGAGCGCATCAGCGCCGCTGCAACTGGTATGTTATCGCTTCTGTTTGGCGGAGCGCTGAGGCTTGGCGGCGGGTTTGCCGTTCTCGGCCTTGCCTTATCGCCTTATCGCCCTGCTCAGCGGGCGCATCGGCGGCAGCGGCCTCAGCGGTCTTCCGCGCCTCGGCCGATACGGCGGCATCGAGCTCCTGTACCAATCGCCCAAGCCCGGACGTGGTGTCCATCGGGTCGGGGACGGCGGCCGGGTCGGCCACTGCACGAGTCGGCGTGGGCGTCGGGATGGTCTTGGCCGTATCGGTGCGCTTCAGACGCGGTGGGCGGCGGGTGGAGACGAACAGCGGCTGCACCTCGACCAACGGGTTGTAAGGTGCCAGACCGAACCACTTAACCGGCGAGCCGGCCATGTGGCGGATTGCGTACTTGGCTTGCAACGACAGGGCACCGCGTGCAGAAACCTTGGATTCCGGCATCAGGGCCTTGTGAATCAGCACGTAACGGATGGTGCCGATGTCCGGATCGGCGTCGACCTTGGGGTAAATCGACTTCTGCTTGGGCAGTTCGCCGGTTTTGGACAGGTCGTGCATGATCTGGTGGATGTACGCCGGGATGGACTGCGAAACCTTGAATCCCAGACGGAAGCGCACGCGGTAGATGTAGTTCGTGCCGAAGTCCTCCACCGAGTATTCACGGGTGAACGGCTCGTCGGTGGTTTCCACGCTGACTGCCCACCAAGCACGGGCGCGCTTGGGGTGGTCGGCGAAGATGGAGAAGAAGATGTCCGTGTCGAGTCGCTTGGTTTCCGAGTCGGAGGTCAGGTACACGATGTTGTCCGCAAAATACGGGATGCGGAAATCACTGTGCAGCTTGTCGAGCGCGGGTAGGAAGTCGTTGGGCCGCATGTGACGGCGTTGCGCACGTTCGAGCTTGGTGCCTCATTCCACGTGTACATGACGAACAGAATCGCGGCGGTCAGCAACATGGTGAACCAACCACCATGCAGGAATTTGGCCATAGACGCGATGAAGAACATAGCCTGAATCGCCAAGAACAGCACGGTGAACACGATGGCACCGACCCGCTTGCCGGAATGCCATAGGTGGACGCCGAGCAACACGGTGGTGGTGATCATCGTAATGGTCAACGCCAGTCCATATGCGGCAGAGATGTGTTCCGAATCCTTGAAGATGGCGAGTACGGCCAGCGTGGAGACGCACAGCACGCCGTTGACCACCGGAATGTACAGCTGGCCACGCGTGCGGGCCGGGTACCGCACCTGCAGATGAGGCATCCAATTGAGGCGGGTGGCTTCGGAGACCATGGTGAACGCGCCGGTAATCAGGGCCTGGGAAGCGATCACGCCGGCCGAAACAGACAGAATCACGGCCAGATAACGTACGTTCGGAGACATCATCTGGAAGAACGGGTTGAGTGACTCCGTCGCAGTGTATTGCGGGTTATCGCTATTGGCCAGCATCCACGCGCCTTGGCCGAAGTAGTTGAGCACCAGCGCAACCTTGATGAATGGCCAGGTGAAGTAGATGTTGCCGCGCCCCACGTGGCCCATGTCGGAGTACAGCGCCTCGGCACCGGTGTCGAGAGGAACACGGTGCCCATAAGGGCGATGCCGGCAGCATTGTGCGGCTGAACAGGAATTTGATGCCGTACACCGGTTCAGGGCCTCAAACACAGACCAGTCGTTAGAGAGATTCGTGACGCCCACGATGCGAGGAAGCCGAACCAGACCAGCACCATCGAGCCGAATACTTTGCCGATGCTTTCGGTGCCGCGCGACTGCACGGAGAAGAGAATCACGATGATCACGACGGTGATCATCAGGGTCAGGCTTGGGTTTTCGTCGAACAACCCTTCCAATGGCGGCAGGGTCTGCAAGCCTTCGACTGCGGAACTGATGGAAACCGCCGGGGTAAGTACCGAATCCGCGAGGAATGCCGCGCCGCCGAGCATGGCGGGAATCGCGAGCCATGCGCCGTACTTGCGAATCAACGAGTACAGTGCGAAGATGCCGCCTTCGCCATTGTTGTCGATGCGCATGGCGATGAGCACATATTTGACGGTAGTGATCAGCGTAATCGACCAGAAGACCAGCGACAGCATGCCGAGCACGGCCTCTCGGTCTACGCCGCCAAGCCCTCCCTGACCGGCAAGGAAGGTCTGCGCGGTGTACAAGGGCGAGGTGCCGATGTCGCCGTACACCACGCCGAGCGCCACGATTGCCATGCCCCAGGTGACCTTGTCTGGGCTGGATTGCAGGCGGGCCCACCATCGACCGAGGCCGCCTTTCGACCATGCGCTGGCGATTTTCTCGGCTTCTTTGGTTTCAGCTTCCCTCTGCTTGGCGAGTGCCTCGCGCTCCTCCTTGGTGAGAGTGCGGCGGGACACCTTGGGAGCGTTGGTAAAGGTGTCGGCCTCAGCAGTGCTTCTTCTTCCTGTCGGGCCTTGGCTTTGGCGGCGCCAGACTGGGCTTTCTGGGCCTTTAAGGCTTTTTGGGCGCGTGCGGTCCTTTGGTTCGACTCAGCCATACGTTCAGTCCTCCATTGAGGTGGAGATCATCCCCCTCGCTTATGTCAAACACATCATGATAGACCTCGTTCACAATTCTGACAAATTTTACAAGTCAACACATCGTCTCTACACGCGCCGCGACGGCCGCACACCCGGCCCTCACAGTCCGTATACGGCGCGGGCGGTATCGCGGGTGCCGCGCGCCACATCCGCGATGGGCAAGTCGAGCGTATCGGCCATGGCCCGCAAGGTGTAGGGAATCATGTACGGCGCGTTGGTGCGGCCACGATACGGCATGGGCGTCAGATACGGCGCGTCGGTTTCGACCATCGCATGGCCCAGCCCCACAATCCGTAGCGATTCGCGGATACCGTCATTGCCTTTGTAGCTCACGGTGCCGGAGAAGCTCAGATACCATCCATGCTCGCGCGCAATCTCACCCATCTCGCGGTCGCCGGAGTAGGAGTGGAACACGGTACGCTCGGGAGCGCCGTCGGCCAGCAGAGTCTCGATGACTTCGCGATGAGAGTCGCGGTCATGAATCTGCATGGGCAGGTTCAGTTCCTTGGCCAAAGCGATATGCGCGCGGAAAGCCTCACGTTGCAGCTCCTTAGCCCCCTCGCCGGTACGGAACAGGTCCATGCCGGTCTCCCCGATGGCCACCACCTGTTCGGGGTACGTGGTGGCAAGACGATGCACTTCAGCAAGAGCGTCCTCAAAGCTGGTGTCGTGGTACGGCTTGTATTTGAGCGGCAGCCCATCCGGCCCCGGCACACCGCGATGACCGTGGAGCACGGATTCGTTGGGATGTATTGCGAGCGCCGCGTGCACATTACCTGGATGATCGAGGGCCATCTGGACGGCGGTCATCAGGTGCGGCAGCTCGCAACCGCAGTCGATAATACCCCCAATACCGACGCTTGCGCCTGTGCAAGCAACTGGTCGACGTCGTACACCGGGACTTCGGGCTGCCCTTTTTCCTGTGCCTCGTGGCTCATGGCCCGCGCAAACGGTATGACGGAGGCCACGTGGGTGTGGTTGTCGATGGTCTGGGCGTCTTGCGGCAGCGGTTCAGGTGCCGGTGCCCAGCTACGGTCGCGATGGTGGTGCTTGCTCATAGCTCCCCAGTGTAGGCAGACACCCTACCGTGCCCATCACCACCTCGATGCCCTTCCCGAATATGTACCACTGACGATCGCTAAACGTCACAAATTCGGGAACATCCCCATCTCCAAATTCGTACTACTCAGTAACGGCCAGCAGTACAAATTCGGGAGATTTGGGATATGGGGCAGCTACGGGTGGCCGAGCTACTCAGTAGCCCCGGTGGCCACGCGAATCATCGCGTATTGGGACTCGTAGAGGCGGTAGTACGCGCCTTGGCCTCCAGCAGTTCGGCGTGCGTGCCGTGCTCCACGATCTGGCCGTGGTCGATGTAGAAGATCTGGTCCGCGTTCTCGATGGTGGACAGCCGGTGGGCGATGATGAAGCTCGTGCGACCCTTGAGCAGATGCTGCAGGCCGGCCTGCAGCGCCTCCTCGGTGCGCGTGTCGATGTTGCTCGTCGCCTCGTCCAGGATCAGGATACGCGGGTCGGCGAGCAGCACGCGCGCGAAGGCGATGAGCTGGCGCTGGCCGGCCGACAGGTCGATCCGCGCTCCTCCACCACCGTGTCGTACCCGTCGGGCAGTTCCATGATGAACTCGTGCGCGTGCACGGCCTTCGCCGCCGCCTCGATTTCCTCGTCGGTGGCGTCGAGCTTGCCGTAGCGGATGTTCTCGCGCACGTTGCCGGAAAAGATGAAGGTGTCCTGCAGCATCACGCCCATCTGCCGGCGCAGCGATGCGAGCGTCACGTCGCGCACGTCGTGGCCGTCGATCGTCACCGAGCCCTCGGACACGTCGTAGAAGCGCGACAGCAGGTTGATGATCGTCGTCTTGCCGGCGCCGTCGGGCCGACCAGCGCGATCGTGCGCCCCGGTTCGACGTGGAAGTCCACGAGGTTGAGGATGTTGCGGCCGTCCTTCTCGTAGCGGAACACCACGTCGTTGAAGTCGACGCGCCCGCGGATCTGCGGCAGGTCCGCCGCGTCGGGCTTGTTGCGGATCTCCGGCGTGACGTCGAGCGTCTCGAAGATGCGCTCGAGGTACGCCGAGCAGGTGATGAGCTGGTTGTAGAAGTTGCCGATGTTGATCACCGGATTCCAGAAGTTGTTCGCGTAGCCGACAAACGCGATGAGCACGCCGGTGGTCACGTTCACACCCCCGAAGCCCATCACGCCGACGAAGTAGATGAACGAGATGGTCATCACGGAGATGGTCTGCACGCCCGGCCACATGAGGAACTGGATGTGCACGGCGTGCATCCACGCGGAACGCACCTCGCCCTGCTGCTCCTGGAAGGTCCTGAACTGGGCCTGCTCCTGCGCGAAGGTCTGCGTGGTCTTCACGCCGGCGATCGACTCGTGGATGTAGGCGTTCAGGTTGCTCTGCTTGTTGGAGAGCTTCTGGAAGGCGCGCCGCTGGAAGATCTGCAGCACGCGCACCCAGATGATGAGCACCGGGAACAGGATCAAGCTCCACAGGGCCAGCTGCCAGTCGATCACGAACATCACGATCAGAGTGATCACGAAGGTGAACACGTCGGAGATCACGTTGATCAGACCGGAGCTCAGCGTGTCCGAAAGCGTGTTCACATAGTTGACCACGCGGATCAGGATCTTGCCGTGCGGGCGCGAATCGAAGTAGCTGAAGGGCAGCGTCTGGATATGCGTGAAGATATCGCGGCGCATGTCCTTGAGCATGAGCTGGCCGACGCGCGTGATCGCCACCGTGCGGTAGCGCAGCCCGAACTCGTACAGCACGATCAGTGCGGCGAGGATTACGGCGAGGATGCCGAGCTTGCCGAGGTCCTTGTTCGGGATCGCCTCGTCGATCATGATCTTGGTCAGGTACGGCACGGCGACGACGATGCAGCTCATCGAGATGACGACGACGAGAATGCGCGCCACCTGTGCCATATACGGTTTGAGATATTTGCCGACGCGAGCGATGTCGTGGAGGTTGATGGACTCCTCCAGCTCCTCATCCTCGCGGAATGTATTGCGTTGTGCCATAAGTCCTCTTCTAAAACCCCTGTGCGGCGCCGGACTGGAGTCCGAGCTGCTTGTGTAGATGTCCCAGTAGCGGCCGTGTGCGGCCACGAGTTCGGCGTGGGTGCCGCGTTCGACGATACGTCCGTGCTCGAGCACCAGAATCAGTCGGAATCCTTGACCGACGAGATGCGGTGGGCGATGGCGACGATGGTCTTGCCGCCGTCCATCTCCTTGAGGTGCTTCTGGATCTCCGCCTCGGTCTCCATATCGACGGCCGAGGTCGTATCGTCCATAATCAGGATCGACGGATCGTCCGCGAGCGCGCGGGCCAGCGACAGGCGCTGCTTCTGCCCGCCGGACAGGCCCACGCCTCGTTCGCCCACGACGGTGTCATAACCCTGCGGCATCGACCTGATGAAATTGTCCGCGCCGGCGATCTGGGCCATTTTCTGGATATATCGGTCATCGCTATCATCGCTGGCACCAAAGCCGATGTTGCCGCCGATGGTGTCGGAGAACAGGAAGGTATCCTGTGCCACGATGCACACCTGCGAGCGCAAGGTGGCCAGCGGCCAGTCGCGTGCGTCGATGCCGTCGATGAGCACATGGCCAACGGTCGGGTCGTAGAAGCGGGAGATGAGGCTGACGAGCGTGGACTTGCCCGCGCCGGTTTCGCCGAGGATGCCGAGCTTGGAGCCGGCGGGCACGGTGAAGTCGAGGTCCTTGAGGATCGGGGTCTCCGGGTCGTCCGGGAAGGCGAAGCTGACGTGGTCGAAGCGGATGTCGCCCTTGATGTGCAGCGGGCAGGACTTGCGTTCGGTGGACTGCTGGGCACCGGATGTTCCGGAAGCCACGGGCGCTCCGGTAGCCCCGGTAGCCTCATCATCGTGCTTGACTTGCTCGACGATCGTGACCGCCTGCTTGACGGCTTCGACCGCGTCGGGCTTCTCCACGATGCGCGGCTGTTCGGTGAGCAGCTTGCGGATTTTGATGCAGCTGGCGTTGAATCGCTGCCAGTCGTTGATCAGCCAGCCGGACTGGCGCACCGGGCCGTCGATCATCCACAGGAAGGAGTTGAAACTCACCAGATTGCCGAGGGTCATGTAGCCCTTGATGACCAGAAAGCCGCCGAGGCCGAGGGTGATGAGCTGCAGCGAGAAGCCGAGGCCGTCCAGCCACGGCATGTACTTGCGCGAGTTGTAGGCCAAGGCCATGTTGCACTGCATGTAATCGTCGTTGTGCTCGTCGAACTTTTCGGTCTCGTACGGTTCGCGCACGAATGCCTTGACCACACGGTTGCCCTCGATGTTCTCTTCGACCATGGAGTTGAGGGAGGCCAGCGAGTTGCGGATGGCGAAGAACAGCGGGTGGGCGTGCGTGGACAGGCCGCGCGTGAGCACAAAAATGAACGGCGTGACGCAGGCCAGGACGAGCGCGAGTCGCCAATCGATGGCGAACATCACGCACAGGGCGCCCACGAACATGACCACGCAGTCGGCAATCTGATAGCTCACCCAACTCAGGCAGTGGCGGATCGCGTCGGTGTCGGAGGTCAGGCGGCTCATGATGTCGCCGGTGCGTGTGTGGTTGAAATACGTGAAGTCGAGCTCGTGCAGCTTCTCGTATTCGTCGGAGACGAGGCGGTAGACCGAGTTCTGGCCGAAACGCTCCATCCACATCTGGTAGCCGTATCGCGCGCCCACGCGGATGATGGTCATGAGGATCATCAGTCCACACAGACGTGGCAGTTCGTCGGCATGTCCGCCGACGATGACGCGGTCCACGATGATACCGGACAGAATCGGAATGGTCAGGGCCATCGTGTTATTTGCGATGAACAGTAGAAGCGCGCCTACCACGCGGGGCAGGTCTGGTTTGCAGTATGGCAGCACCCATTTGAGATGCTTGCGCTGGTATTGATTCCCGGATCGACGTACATGTGAGGAGATCACCGTTTCTTGGGGATTGTTTGCTTGTGGTATGGTGCGGCATGCTCCTGCGCCGCACGCGGCAATCGCTGCCGCCGCGATTCACGATCAGCCGTGCTTCGCACTGCGCCTGTCATTGGCCGCATGACCGAAGCTCTCCTTCATCGGTCGAAGCACGTTCGACTTTCGCAAACGCGTACTAGTCTAGGCGACCTGCGTCTAATCGCAACGGCCCGCAACTCTGCGTGTTCCCCGCATTAGCAACGATACGCGGCTCTCTAAGCGCAACATTCCCCGGAATGCGTCGCTGCACACCTCCGAACAGGTCCAATTCGCAACGCATTCCCGGGAAAGTGGCGCATGTCATATCACGCTCAAACAACCCAGCATAGTGAGTGGTTCATTCACGTTTTACGTATTGTGCGACGGAATCGGCATCTCCCGCAACACGTGAGATATGCAAAAGTGCCGCACGCTGAATGGTGATCAGCGTGCGGCACTACGCGAAACGCGTGAAATCCGCAGAACGCACGAAACTCACGAAACAGATAAAACGTACAAAACGCAAGCAAGGCGAAGACAACGAACAGACAGAGACAGTCCACCTACAGGTCAGAACGCCAGCGAACGCACGTAGGAGCCAACTTGCGGGCGGAACAGCTACCGGGGATTGTTCGTTTGCGATGTTCGCATTCATGGCAGGTTTCTCCATACGATTCGGGCGGTCGGTTCAGGAGGTTGGTTGGCGGAGGCAGGTTCGGTATCAGCGTCGGTCCAAGGCCACCCAGAGCACGCCGTGCGGCGGAATCGTGCCGGTGATGACGCGGTCGGCACCCACGCCTTCAAGACGCACGTCGGCGGACTCGCCCGGCGCGTCGGCATACAGATCGGATAGCGTCCAATCGTCATTACGGGCGTCAAGCCCCACAATGGATTGGAGCTGGATGTTGCGGCCGATCTCGTATGTGTCGCTGCCGGTCCAGAACAGCGCGGCGTAATGGCCGCCGTGATGCGCGGAACGTGTGCCATCAGCCAATCGGCTGCGTCGGCGGACCAGACGATGAACTCGCCACGGTAGGTGCTCTCATCCCACCATTTGCCAAAAATCCGTTCGCGCACGGTCTCGCGGTTATTGGTGGAGCCGGCAAGCACCTCACGCAACGCGGGATTCTGCAGCAGCGCGATGGCGTCGCTGTTGCTGGTGGGCAGATCGCCGCCGACCATAAGCGGGCTACGCCCCATGCACCATAGGGCCAGCAGTGTCTTCTGCTCGTCCAGCGTAAGGCGGGATTGGCGGTCGTCGCCGCGTTCGGCGCGCAGGCCTATGTGCCCGAACGGCACCATGTCGGCGTCGGCCCAGTGGCCGGTGGTCTGGAACGGCGCCCAGCGGGCCAGGCGGGCGAACTGCTGGTAGATGTCTTCCCAACGGTCCCACAGATCGTCGGAAATACGCCACATTTGGGCGTTCTCGCGCAGGAAGTCGACGTAGCTCGTCGCCACCCAGCCGCCGGGCGAGAGAGACAGGTCAATCGAACGGCCGTATTTGGCTTCGGCTTTGGCGATGGCGCGATGATAGGCGGCGATTTCGTCGGAGTGGAACGGGGTCTGCATGTCGTCGACCTTGAGGAAGTCGAGGCCCCAGGAGGCGAACAGGTCGAGCTGCGCGTCATACCAGGCCTGCGCGCCGGGTGGGATTGGTTCAGGCCGTAGTTGTCCGGATTCCACTTGCACACGTGGTCGAGGTCGGCCACGTCCTTGGCGGTGTAGTTGGTGCCGTATACGGGCAGGTTCTTGTCCACAGCGATACGCGGGATGCCGCGCATCATGTGCATGCCAAGCTTCAAGCCCAGTTCGTGGACGGCGGCGGCGAGCGGGCCGAATCCCTTGCCGCCGGCAGCACTCGGGAAACGCACCGGGTCAGGCAGCTGACGGCCGTATTCGTCGAGAATCAGCGGCGCGTTGTCGTTGTAACCATGTGCGCGGGCGGTCGGGTCGTACCAGTCGATGTCGATGACCAACGTATCCCAGCCGGCGTTTTTCAGGTGTTCAGCCATGAACCGCGCGTTGGCCAGCAGCTCGTCTTCGGTGAGAGTCGTGCCGTACGAATCCCAGCTGTTCCAGCCCATCGGCGGACGCCATGCCTGAGGAAGGCTCTGCGGAAGATCCGTCATCGTATCCTGCTTTCGTTGATATTCGTATAAGTTGCCATACGGCGGTACGCCAGCCGCAAACCAATCGGCATCGCGCACGTACGGATAGGTGAAGAGTGACGCCACTCCCCCGGAGAGTCCCATCCCAACGTACGACGAACTTCATGGCCTCTTGGCACACCGACGTATGTACCGTTACATATTCTTCCACCGGAACGATATCAAGCAAGCGCATGTTACGCTCGGCGCGTCATCGCCTAAGCGCAGCATTTTCAGCGATTCCGGCGCACAGCCACCATTTGCCAAAACACGATGTTGTGAATACCGTTACAACCATTGGAAGCATTACGGGCATTGTCCAATGCCCATCACAGGCGAAACATGAGGTGACGTTATGCCGAGCGGCAAACCAACATTGCGCGACGTAGCGAAGGCCGCCGGGTTCTCCCCCATGACCGCCTCGAATGCGCTGCACGGCAAGCCGGGTGTTAAGGATTCCACTCGCGCCAAAGTGCTGGCAGTGGCCGAAAAGCTCGATTACCGCATCAATCTGACGGCCAGCATGCTGAAGTCCGGCCGCAGCAACATCATCCACATCATCGTCAACGAATTCGATTCGCCGTTCTACTCCAAACTCGTCGAATCGCTCGTCACCGAAACCACCGCGCGCGGCTGACGCCGTTCGTGGAGCAAACCCGGTACTCTCCGGATGCCGCCAAACACGCGCTGGCCAACAACCCGTTCTCCGGGCAGTTGTTCGACGGCGAGATTATCCACGCTTCGGGCCTGAATGCCGGTGTGCCGCTTTCCGCGATCAACCACGGCCGACCGCTGGTTCTGATTGACGCCTGCGAGGAAACGCCCACGTTCGATACAGTGAATTTCCCGAACGAAGACGGCGCGCGGGCGGCAGTGCAGCATCTCATCGAATGCGGATGCCACCGCATCGCCATTGTCGGCGACGGGTATTCGCCACGAACCGAACTGGCGCACGTGGAAAGTTCCAGCGGTTTGCGTCTACGCGGGGCCAGCGGCGCACTGCTTGACGCCGGGCTGCCGTATGACGAATCGACGAACTTCATTGGTTACGGTAGCGACAGCGGCATCGAAGCCGGTCATGCCATCGCCGAGGCGATGCTCGAGGCTCGTGCGCAATCGGCTGATGACACTGCTGAGTCCCGTTCCCCGGGCACCACGCGGGCAACGGGAAGCACCCCGGCCATCGATGGCATCTTCTGCATTAACGACTATGCCGCATTCGGAGTAATCCGAGGCCTTGCCGACTACGGCATCCGCGTGCCCGACGATGTGAGAGTCATCGGCTTCGACGGCGCCACGGCCGGCTCGTACACCACACCGACGCTGAGCACCGTCCAAGTGGATCTCGATCAGCTCGCCCAATTCGCGCTTGATATGATCACCCGCCGCGTGGAGCAGCGCGACCAGGGCGACGGCAGGTCCGACGAATCCGCTGGCATGCCGGCCACGCGCGCCACCATTGGATACACACTGGTTCCGCGCGAGTCCACTGTCGGTTCGGCAAACAGGTAACGCTGAAACGCCGAAATAGGGCGGCGATTCCCGACTGCCGCGCCCACTGCCCAAGTGCCGTGCAGCGTGACGTGCGAGGTTTCGGCATGCGTCAAACCGTTCCCAGCGCTCCCACGTGGTAGTGGCGCCCATGCGCACTTTTCCTAGGGTTAGGACCATGACCTTCCCTAATCACACGGTGTTGTAGAGGCGGGCGGGGAAAGCGTCGCGGTATTGGCCGGGGGTCAGGCCAGTGCGGCGCTTGAAGACGCGCATGAAGTACTTGGGATCGGCGTAGCCCACTTCTCGCGCAATATCCGCCACGCTGGAAGCGGTAGAACTCAGCAGTTCGCGCGCACGGTCGATGCGATATTCGATGATCTGCTCGGCCACACCCACGCCGAACACGCGCCGGTACATCGCGGTCAGATAGCTGGGTGAATAGTGGAAGCGCGCGGCCACTTTGGCCACGGTGATGTCGTCGAAGGCATTGGCCATAATCCACGAGCGGATGGCCAGCATCGGCGCCAGGCCGGACGAATCGCCAGCGGCACCGGCCGAATCGACATGCATGGCCCATTCCTGTTGCTGCCGGACGCGGTCGGCACTGGTGATGGGCTTGCCGTCGCCCCGGTAGCCGGCAAGCGTACGATGGGCGGCAAAGTCCGCCTTCAGCCGCTCCTGCGCGCTGACCTCCAGCAGCAGGCCGGTGGCGAAGTAATCGCAGTAAGCGTTGGAATACGGGCCGAATCGCGCATAGATGTCGATGAGCTGCCCACACATCACCGCCAGCCGGTCGGGGTCGGGCAGGGTGCGTTCATCGGGCAGCAACAGGCAATGGTCGTCCTGCGGCAGACCCGCGTCATCGGGGAGCATGCGCGCATCCGGCAATTTGAAATGCATCCAGTAGAAGTCCACGTCAGACGTGATGATGTCGGCGCCCGCATGCTCCACATTCGGCGGCAAGAGTGCGATTTGGCCGGCTCGATATGCAGGGTCTGCTCCCCCACCCGCATCGGCAGGACGCCCCGACGCACGAACATCAGCTCGAAGGTGTCGATGGTGCGCCGCAGATGGCGCCAGCCCGGTCCGGACACAAACTGCCCGACCGAGTAAAAGTCCACCGGCCTTCGAGCCGACATGTCGTGCTGCCCATGCTACCAGAGTAGCCGAGAGCAAATATCAGCCGCGCAGCCAGACGGTCATTTCGTTTTCGCCGCGGTTGGCCCAGGCGAAGTACGGGATGAGCGTGGCGGTGGCGGGCTCGCGCTTGACCGGCGCGTACACGGCGTAGAGCGGCGCGAACGCCGGAACCTCGGCCGCGCCCTCACCCGCG
>ENA-OQEX01000328-OQEX01000328.1-human-gut-metagenome-genome-assembly--contig:-NODE-328-length-26592-cov-5.555828_pt1 | contig 26592 bp, 24 predicted proteins | sample MGYA00242802_ERZ504649 | MGnify/ENA primary metagenome ERZ504649 (study PRJEB26092, sample SAMD00036194) | human gut metagenome | host: Homo sapiens | study: EMG produced TPA metagenomics assembly of...
GCAATACCTATTCCTATGTGGACGAGGAAATGCGTAACAGGCTGCAAGTGCGCCTTATTACCCGCACCCTTGCTTTTCATGTAGGATAATCTTTTAGCCCATGCGGGGAGCGTGTCCCCTTTCCACGCTTCCCGTATTGATGACTGGGATTCCTTTCCAAACAACCAATCCAAGAAGATTTGCAGTTCTTTGGCAGAGTTGTCTATTTTGTGTGTAACTGATGAATTGCATTTCCTGCAAAGCCAACGTTGTGACCCTGCTTTTGTCTTTCCAGCTTTAATACATTTATTTCCACATACAGGACAATTTACTTGATTCATTTAATCTTCCTCCGTTGTTGCTGTTTCAAGGAAGATTAAACCTTGTTTTTCCCTTTATTTGCAAGGGATGCAGGTGTTTTTATCAACACGTTTTGTCCACCCTCAAAGTTGTTTCAAAAAAGATTGAACCGCCCCCAGCCCTTGAAATTCAAGGCTGAAGGCGGTTTCTATCAACACATTTTGTCCTATAGGTCTATATGAATAAAAAAGCCCCGCCGCAGCGGGGTTTTTTATAGGAATTTATCAAGTTCAGTCTCGACACGCTTATTTATTTTAACTTTAGGATTTTCCATAATCGTTCCTCTTGCGACAACCATTTTTACATGTCGTAATGCTCTGAGGTCATCGAGTGGGTTTTCCTCGGTTACAATCATATCTGCACATTTATCTTTTTCGAGCGTACCGGTAATATCACCGATTCCCGCCATTTCGGCAGCTCTTGCGGTTGCCGTATACAGTGCAAACGCATTGGAAACGCCCGTATATTTGTGGAAATAATACAATTCTCTCCAGAAATCATACTGTGTAATCCACGGACATCCGACATCATTGCCAAGAACGACAGGTATATCATTTTCAAGTGCCGCTTTCGCACATGCAATTATTCCCTCAAACACAACATTTCCGTTAAACTGTTCAACTTCAGTTGCGTTGGTAATCGAACGATCAAACAATGCATACGGAAGTGCAGGCGAAATTGTTGTGCAAAGAAATGCTTTTCTTTCCTTGAATAACTTAATTGTATCATCATCAATTTTTGCACCGTGTTCAATTGAGTCAACACCATTTTCAAGAGCAACACGCACCCCCTGCGGAGATTCGACATGTGCAGCAACTAAATAGCCATTTTCATGTGCCTTGTCACAGACTACCTTTACCATTTCCGGAGACATTTTCAGTTCACCCGGAACACCTTTTTCTTTTGCGTCCATTACGCCGCCAGTAATCATAAGCTTTATCAAATCAACCTTTTCTTTTTCCGATTGCTCCAGATGTTTTAAGGCTGTATCTATACTGTCCGCCGCAACAGCAACAGAGCCAGCCATATGTCCGCCAGGCACGGAAATCCCTTCATTAGCGGCAAGTATTCTAGGTCCCATCTTTGTTCCTGCATTAATCTCATCTCTTAATTTTGTATCAAAACTTCCAAGTCCGCCAACCGTTCTTATTGTTGTCACACCGCTCATAAGCTCTGTTTTTGCAAATCCGGCAACCATACCGTATGCAATTGAACGCATAAGTGCATTTCCCATAAGTATTTTTACAAGTTTCTCATTATCACGCTGTTTTTTCTGCGGCTTGCCATTACCTGCAAGGTGAACATGCATATTTATAAGACCGGGCATAATATATCTGCGTTTTAAATCAACTTTTTCATATCCATTCAAATCCGTGCCTGCCTTGACAATATCCTCAATTTTATCATTGTCCGTAAGTATGACGAAGCCCTCTTTTACCTGCATATCTTTGGTTCCGTCAAGTATTTTTCCGTTAATATAAGCATATTTCATATTTTTATACCCCGTGTTTTTGAAATGTTTATTTAATACCAATTAATCAAAATCTTACGCACTGATTGACTTTCCTGTGTAAAGCTGATAGTATCTGCCTTTTTCTTCCATAAGCTGGTCATGTGTACCACGCTCAATAATTCTTCCCTGTTCCATAACCATAATACAGTCTGCATTCCGTACCGTAGAAAGACGATGAGCGATAACAAATGAAGTTCTTCCTGTCATAAGTGCATCCATACCACGCTGTACAAGTTTTTCTGTACGTGTATCAATAGAAGAAGTCGCCTCATCAAGAATAAGAACAGGAGGATCTGCAACTGCCGCCCTCGCTATTGCAAGAAGCTGACGCTGTCCCTGACTAAGGTTCGCACCACCGCCGGTAAGCACTGTGTTATAACCATCAGGAAGTCTTTTTATAAATCCATCAGCATTAGCAAGCTTTGCGGCAGCTATACATTCTTCATCAGCTGCATTGAGTCTTCCATATCTGATATTGTCCATAATCGTGCCTGTAAAAAGGTTGGTATCCTGTAAAACAATGCCCAGGCTTCGGCGTAAATCGTCTTTTTTAATATGATTAATATTAATTCCATCATAACGGATTTTACCATCCTGTATATCATAAAACCTGTTAATAAGGTTGGTAATTGTTGTCTTTCCGGCACCGGTAGAACCTACAAACGCAAGCTTCTGACCAGGTTTTGCGAACATTTTTATATCGTGAAGCACGATTTTGTCAGGATTATATCCAAAATCAACTCCATCAAATGTAACATCACCCTGAAGTCTTGTATACATTTCATCTTTGTTTGCAGCATTTGGTTTTTTCCATGCCCACATCTCTGTCAGTTCTTCAGTTTCATGGATTTCACCATTTGAATCATAACATATATTTACAAGTTCAACATCACCTTCATCTGTCTCTGGTACTTCATCACAAAGGTCAAATACCCTGCCGGCACCTGCCATAGCCATTACAATACTGCTTACCTGCTGGCTTATCTGTGTTACAGGCTGTGTGAAACTCTTGTTTAATGAAAGAAATGCTACAAGTGTACCAATTGTAAGTCCTGAAAAGCCGCTTAATGCAAGCACACCACCTACAAGTGCACACAAAACATAACTTATATTTCCTATATTTTCATTGATAGGCATTGTAATATTTGCAATTTTATTAGCATTGTTGGCACTTTCTCTTAACTTGTTATTAATCTGCTTAAACTGTTCAAGACTTTCCTGCTCATGACAGAATACCTTAACAACCTTCTGCCCTTCCATCATTTCCTCAATATAAGCATTTACTTTACCGATATCTTTCTGCTGTTCAATGAAATATCTGCCAGATGCAGCGGAAAGCTTTGATGTCACAAAAAGCATAATTGCAACCATAATAACAGATACAATTGTAAGTGGTATATCAAGAACTATCATACTTACAAATGTTGATACAAGTGTTATAAGTGAATTAAGAACCTGTGGAATACTCTGGCTTATAAGCTGTCTTAATGTATCAATATCATTTGTATATACCGACATTATATCTCCATGTGCATGTGTATCAAAATATCTGATTGGAAGTGATTCCATGTTAGTAAACATCTCTGTACGGAGCTTTTTCATAGTACCCTGACCAACATTTACCATAATTCTGTTATATCCGTAGGAACATAAAACACCCACTGCAAATATTGCTACAAGTTTTAAAAGAGCCTGTGCAAGCGGTGAATAATCAGGAACTGCCATCTGGGTAAGAGGCACAATGTAATTATCAATAAGTTTCTGTATAAATAAAGTTCCACATAATGTCGTAAGTGCCGAAACCAATATGCAAACGACCACCATGAAACATGCCAATTTATAATTTTTTACTATATAAGAAAGAAGTCTTTTTAATAATAAAAGCGGATTCTTCTCTTTGTTCTCATTTTTATTTTTCATGTCTTCCTCCTATTCTCACTATTCTGCCGATTCGTCGAAATCGCCGCCGCCCTGCATCTGAACTTCACAGATTTCGCGGTAAACTTTGTTATTTTCCATAAGATTCTCATGTGTATCAAAGCCACTGACTTTTCCATCTTCAAGAACAATAATTCTGTCGGCATCCTGAATACTTGAAATTCTCTGCGAAACTATAAGCTTTGTTGTTCCCGGAATTTTCTGGGCAAATGCCTGTTTGATTTTTGCGTCTGTTGCAGTATCTACAGCACTTGTCGAATCATCAAGAATAAGAACCTTTGGTTTTTTAAGCAATGCTCTCGCAATACAGAGTCTCTGTCTCTGACCACCTGAAACATTAGTACCGCCCTGTTCTATCCATGTATCATACTTCTTAGGCATTCTCTCGATAAATTCATCAGCACATGCCTGTTTACATGCCTCAACACAATCTTCATATGAAGCATTGTCATCACCCCATCTGAGATTGTCAAGTATTGTTCCTGAAAACAGGACATTTTTCTGTAATACTACAGCCACCTGATTACGGAGTGCATCCATATCATAAGTTCTTACATCTTTTCCGCCAACACATACAGAACCTTCAGTAACATCATAAAGACGGCTTATAAGGCTCACAAAACTTGATTTTCCGCATCCTGTACCACCAATAATACCAATTGTCTCACCTGCATTAATATGAATATCAATATCATGTAAAGTATCCTCTGTACTGTTTTTTCTGTATGAAAAATTAACATGATTAAAATCGATTCTTCCGTCTTCCACTTCTTCATAAGGTTTTTCCGGATTGGCAAGGTCCGCTTTTTCATTAAGAACTTCTGAAATACGCCTTGCACTTGCCGCACTCATTGAAACCATTACAAATATCATTGAAAGTATCATAAGTGCCATAAGCATGCTCATTACGTAACTGAACATTGATGTAAGATTACCAGTTGTAATTGAACCCGACACAATAAAATGTGAAGCAAACCATGACAATGCAACAATACATCCATATACAACAAGCATCATAGTCGGATTGTTAAATGCAAGAAATGACTCGGCTTTAACAAATGTTTTATAAAGATTATCTGCCGCTTTATTAAACTTTTTATTTTCATGCTCCTCACGTACAAATGCCTTAACAACACGGATTCCTGAAATATTCTCCTGAACGCTCGCATTGAGTTCATCATATTTTTCAAAACCTGATGTAAAAACCGGTGTTACTTTATATATAATAAAGAAAAGTACAAATCCTAAAAATATAAGTGCAACAAGAAATATAATACTTAATCTCGGACTTATTATTACACACATTGTAATACTGCAAATCATCATGAGAGGTGCTCTCACAACACTCCTTATTATCATCTGATAAGCATTCTGTACATTAGTTACATCAGTTGTCATACGTGTTACAAGACCTGCTGTACTGAATTTATCAATATTAGAAAATGAAAATGTCTGTATATTTTCATACATTTTCTCTCTCAGATTACACGCAAATCCTGTTGATGCTGCCGCCCCATACTTTCCTGCCTGTATACCACAAAAAAGGCTCAAAAATGCTATAATAAGCATTATTCCACCATAAATACCAACCTTTCTCATATCTCCGGCCTGTATTCCTTTATCAATTATTGAGGCTGTTATAAATGGAATAAGAATTTCCAAAAAAACTTCAACTGCAGTAAATATTGGCGTTATAATTGATTCTTTTTTATATTTGCCAATACATTTTGCTAATGTTTTTATCATATTTTTATCATTCTCCCTTCGATTAAATTCACCTTATAAGTCTACAGTCAGCATGATTGATACTGTCATATACTTTCTGCAAAAGATTTCTAAGCTGTCCTTTTTCATCATCATTAAGTGCCTTTAAAAGTTCCCTCTCATTTTCATCCATTGAAGCTCTTGCCGTCTTGCATATCTCCTCACCTTTTGCCGTGAGCTTTACATGTTTGATTCTTTTATCATTTGAATCATAAAACCCCTCTATCATCCATTTTTTCCAGACGTGCAGCAATTCCTGCCATCGTTGCCTGTTTAACTTCAAAATGCTTTTCAAGTTCTTTTAGCGTTATCGTCTCATCGGCTGCCTCGCTGATAGTTGCGAGGACCTTAATCTGCGAAAGGGTGACATCATTGCACATCAACGTATTATTAGCCTTTCTTCCAAGTGCATCGTTAAGTCTCTTTATAAGTTCACCGCAATGCAATGTTTCTCCAAACATATGCTCATTCCTTTTCATAAAATTTGATAAATAGTTTCTTCTAGATGCTCTAATATATTACAAAAATAATCGGCTCTGCGTCTTAAGCGTCTGGCTCTTTGATGACAGTTATCTTCAAGTTGTCAACTTTAATCAATCTTTCTTGTCTGCATTTTGGACAATAAAGGGGATAATTCTCCAAAACAGTGTCCTTCCTAATTTTATTACGGGTTTTGCTCCCACAAACAGGACACAATATCCATTCGCATTTCATCATAATTAGTCTCTAATCCTTTCAAATCTCATTTTATATGACTTTTGCAAGCTGTTAAGCTAACTTGTGGAACATATGCCGAACCTTATCTATACGGCTATTCGGGCGGCGGGGTTGGCAAATAAATTTACCAATAGCTGGCTGGTATCCTTTTAACTCTGTCAAGCAGACTCCCTGCCCATTTGTGAAATAAGTTAAATCGTTCCTGTATTCTTGAATACATCTAGCAGGGATTTCTCCTTTCAGAATGACCTCGTCATTCTTTATCTGAGTACTTACAATATCTGCACAATACCTTGGAGCATCATGATACGCCCGTGAGAGATATTCCTGCGGTGCATAAATTTCAAAGTGGAGATATGGCTCTAATAGTTCTGTCCCTGCTTTTTTTAAAGCCTGCTCCAATACGATAGGGGAAAGCAGCCGAAAGTCTGCGGGGGTACTTACAGGACTATAATACAATCCATATTCAAAACAGATTTTACAGTCTGTCACTTTCCATCCATACAGCCCCTGCTCGCAGCCATAAAGAACCCCCTCCATAACCGCATTTTGGAACGATTGATTTAAATATCCAAGTGAAACTCTGCTTTCATACTGCACTCCGCTTCCAATAGGGAGCGGCTCTATGGACAACCCGACAGAAGCCCAGAAAGGATTTGGCGGGACTTCTATGTGGATGGTATATTCTGCTTTTCTAAGCGGTCTTTCCATATATATAACAGTAGGCTCTTTTATTTCTGCCTCCACATGATATTTTTCCTCAAGGATGGCACAAATGACTTCCATCTGCACATTCCCCAAAAAAGAAGTATAATCTCATGCGTTGTAGTATCCACATAATATTTTAAAAGAGGGTCGCCATCTGAAATTTCTGTAAGTGCCCAAGCAATATTTCCCGCTGTTCAGATTTCTTTACTGCAATCGTTGTTTGGAGCATAGGGAGAGGATTTTCAATAAATTTTCTCTGCGGCAACAGTATTTCGTTCCCCAAAATACTGTTTAGCTGCAAAACATCATTTGGTAAAATTACAATATCACCAGAGCAGGCTGTATCGGATGAATATAATTCACCGTTTGTCGGAACACACATCTCTGTGATTTTTATTTTCTCTTTTTCAGATATTCTAATAACATCCCTCAAATGCAATGTTCCGCTATATATACGCACATAAACAAAACGCCGCCTTTTCTCTGAATATTCAATCTTAAAAACCTGCCCGCATAATTCAGATTGACCTTCAGGCGTTGATGAATAAAATTTACTGGCAATCACTTCTATAAGCTGCCGAATCCCCAGATTGTTTTTAGCGCTTCCGTGATAAACGGGAAATAACGTTCCGTTTTGGAATCTCCTGTTTTCTTCCTGTTCCAGTTCTGACATTTTAAACGGTTTCCCTGACATATATTTCTCTAATAGTTCATCGTTTCCCATAATTACCGCATCCCACTGTTCCATATCGTCATTGTCCGTTACATTTATATGGGGATGCTGCCCAACCTTTTGCTTCACTATAATTTCCGAAGAAAGCTTTGCTTTCATTTCCCGATATACCATTGGCAAATCAATCCCCTCTTGGTCAATTTTATTGATGAAAAAGATTGTCGGAATCTTCATTGTCTGTAGTGCATGAAACAGTATACGGGTCTGTGCCTGTATGCCATCCTTTGCAGAAACTAATAATACTGCTCCGTCTAAAACGGATAAAGAACGGTATACTTCCGCCAAAAAATCCATATGGCCTGGCGTATCTATAATGTTGACTTTTACATCCTCCCACTGAAAAGATGTCACTGCTGTCTGGATAGTGATTCCCCTTTGACGCTCCAAATTCATTGTATCTGTCCTTGTTGTGCCTTCATCTACGCTCCCTAGTTCTGCAATTGCACCACTGGTATACAATAAACTTTCCGTTAATGTTGTCTTTCCTGCGTCAACGTGAGCCAGAATGCCTAAGTTAATTATTTTCATGTGATTTTCCTCCTATCAACACCCAAAAAAGGGCATAAAAATACCCAGTGATAAATACTCCTATCACTGGGTAAATAACTCCAATAGCCCCAAAACACTTATATGTTTTCGGGCATATAAAATTACATGATAAAAGTATTCTTAAACTGGGTACAAAAAACTAAGCCCCATATTAAAAGTGAAACGGGACTGCTACTTTTTGTTCCCACTATCAAATTGACAGTTTATTTAAGAATACCTTGCCGCATATTTATTAACTCCTTGTATAATACTGAATCTAATTATATTCCTTAACCCTTTATTTGTCAAGCTGACAAACTAAAGCAGAAAAAGCGGCAGGATTTCCCCCTGCCACTAATCATCTGTTTATGCAAAAATAATTTCCTTTTCCACAATCTCCCTCGCACAAGCCCTTATGTTATTGAGGCATCCTGTCCATTCTAAGGCGTTTTCTGCCTTTAGCTGTTCCGTTATGCCCTGTGCCTGTTTCATACCCTCTATGAGCCTTTCAAAGCGTTCCTGTGCCTGTCTGTTGATGTCGGCAAGGTAGGCGTTTAGCCTGCCGCTTGTAAGAAGATTGGTGTATGTAACTTTACGGTACTGTTTTAGATAATCTAAATGCCGTTGCCCCCAGATGCCTATTGCCTGTTCTTCTTCGGCGGGTACAGTTAAGCACGGTATCAAATAATCCCCTTGCCTTTCGTATTTGCCGCCCAGTTCCTCAAATAATGATTTTGCCATTGTCTGTTACCTCCACATTCTTTTTTATTTTGAATGTCCGCAAATCGTCCTACATCAGACGGCTTCCACGGACAGTCAAGGTGATGCAGAGCAATGAGCCTGTCTTGCACGTTGGTACCGGCACCAAGTTTCGGTGTGGAACCCATCAGGATTCTCACCTGCCCGGCTCTTACCTTCGCAAAAAGGTCTGCTTTTTTTGCTTCCGTATTATATTCATGGATAAAAGCAACTTCCTCTTTCGGTACACCTCTGGCAACCAGCTTTTCCCGTACATCATCGTACACATTGAAACTGCCATCCCTTTTGGTGTGGACAGGTCACAGAAGATCAGCTGGGTTGTCCGGTCTGTCTTTCCCTCATCCCATACCTGAAAAGCATTTTCCACACAGGTATTGACCTTGCTTTTTTCGGCATCCGGGAGAAGTTCATTCAACAGTCTCTGGTCAAGGCACATTTTCTTCCATCATTCGTGATTTTCAGCATGTTGTCCTCGGTCGGATTTACTAAGCCTGCCCTTACGCTTTCCGCACGTTCCGAAAATGCCCCGACCATTTCCTGCTGTTCCTCGCTTGGTTTTAAGACTTCATTGATAAACTCTGCTTCCGGCACTGGAAGATTCAGCATATCAGAAGTCTGAATATCTGCAGCTTCCTTAAAATGGAGATCAGCTCCGGAAGATTAAAAAAACGGGCAAACCGTGTTTTTGCACGATAGCCCGTTCCTTCCGGTGATAATTCGATTGCGGTCACTGTCTCCCCGAACGTTGCCGCCCAGGAATCAAAGTGTCCCATACCCATACGCATGAGTGTGTCATACTGGAGATAACGCATGATAGTGTAAAGCTCTGTCATACTGTTCGATACGGGAGTACCTGTAGCAAAGGTGATTCCTCTGCCGCCGGTCAGTTCATCCATGTACCGACATTTCATAAACATATCCGAACTTTTCTGTGCATCCGTCTGTGAGATACCCGCCACGTTCCGCATTTTTGTATAACAAAGTTCTTAAAACTATGGCTTTCATCCACAAACAGCCGATCTACCCCCAACTGCTCAAAGGTTACTACATCATCCTTTCTGGTCTGGTCATTGAGTTTCTTCATCCTCGCCTGCAGACTCTTTTTTGTTTTTTCCAACTGCTTGATGGTATAATTCTGCCCTGCCTGATGTGCTGCTTCTTCAATGGAAAACGTAATATCTGCAATCTGATCTTCCAACATGGCAATCTGACGTTCCCTTGAAAGAGGGATTTTCTCAAACTGTGTATGTCCGATGATCACCGCATCATAATCCCCTGTCGCAATACGGGAACAGAACCGTTTTCGGTTTGCTGGTTCAAAGTCTTTCTTCGTTGCCACCAAAATATTTGCTCCCGGATAGAGGCGTAAGAAGTCACTGCCCCACTGCTCGGTCAGATGGTTTGGCACAACATAAAGATTCTTCTGTGAGAGTCCCAGCCGTTTTGATTCCATACCGGCTGCGATCATCTGGAATGTCTTTCCAGCTCCTACGCAATGAGCCAGTAACGTATTATTTCCATACAGCACATGAGCCACTGCGTTTTTCTGATGCGGCATCAGAGTAATCTCCGGATTCATGCCAACAAACTGAATATGGCTTCCATCATATTCCCGTGGACGGATGCTGTTAAATCGTTCATTATAGATCTTACAGAGATCTTCCCGTCGGTGCAGGTCTTTAAATATCCACTCCTTAAATTCCTCTTTGATCAGTTCCTGCTTCTGCTGTGCCAGCATCGTTTCCTTCCGGTTTAATTCCCGGTGTTCTCCCTCGGCATCCTGTACCGTGTCATAAATCTTGGTATCTCTAAGATTTAAGGCATCTTCCAAAAGGCGGTAGGCATTGGCTCTCTGTGTTCCATAAGTGGAAGTAACAAGAGCATTTCCGTAGCTGTCCACATTCTTTCCCATAACATTCCACTGTCCAGTCACTTCGGCATACTGGACTTTGACCTTGCTCCCTACATAATATCTTGGTGTATGGAATGTCTCTGCCATAAACCGTGTAATGTAATCCTCGGAGATCCAGGTTGCCCCAAGTCTTGCCTCAATCTCTGATGCATCCAGATCTTTTGGCTGTACCTGCTCCAAATACTGCACGTTCACCTGATATTCCGGGTGATTTTCTGCAAACTGTTTGGCAATCTGCAGTTTCTCCCTCACATTTCCAGAAAGATATTCGTCCGATGGCTCCCATTTTTCACTGATTGGGTTCTTAAAGATTACCCCTGCCAGTTCTTCGGTAAGCTCCTCTTCTGTTTTTCCGGAAAGCTGTGCCATATAGGAAAGGTCAACGCCTGCCCTCTCACCGATAGAAACCGCAAGTGCTTCACTGGCAGTATCTACAGAAGTTACCGTTTCTGCCCTGCGGATTGTCCTTTTGGTAAAAATATCCGCTTTCCGTTTCAGTTCTCCCTTATCATCCAGAAATTCCAGAGAAGTCAAAAGACAATAGCTGCTGTCCTGGCCAAATGCCCGCTTATTGGCATTACTGCTAAGCAGACCATATTTTGCTGTAAAGGTATCGTATTCTTCATTGAGTTTTCCCTGCAGCTTTGTGATCTGTTCATCGCTTCCCTCTTCCATCTGGCACTGGATCAGTTCATTCGTAACATCACGGATCTTCACCATCCCTTTGACACGTTCCGCTGTCATTGCCGGAAGTTCCATCCGGTTCATCACAGAGTTTTCCCGGTAATACACTTCCTCATTGACCACCGTAAAGCTGAAATTCTTTACTTCCGGGTCTGCTGGAATGGACACCACATCTTCTTCCAGTTCGATATCGGAAAGTTCCAGTTCCGTAATGGTACCATGTATATGCTTTACAGCTTCCTTTAACTGCTCCTCTAAGGTTATTCCCTCTTTTGGTCTTACGGTTACTTCCTGCTTTCCATACTGGGTACTCTCCGTTGTAAACTCTCCAAGCACCATTTCCGGATGATCTGCAAAATACGCATTGACCGAATATCCTTCGGCAGTTTCCTTCAGATGTATCCAGTCCGGTTCCTCGATGGAAGTCCTGTCTCTTTTCTGGAAAAATAAAATATCGGAAACAACACCTGTATTGGCATTTCTCTGGAACGCATTATTTGGAAGGCGGATCACCCCTAATAACTCTGCCCGGTTTGCAAAATACTGTCTGACTGCCTGATTCTGCTTATCCATCGTCCCACTGGAAGTCACCACGCTACCACACCACCGGGACGAACCAAATCAAGGGATTTTGCGATAAAATAATCATGGATCAGAAAATGGTGGCGGTCATATCTGCGGTCACTGACCTGATATGCTCCAAATGGTACATTCCCGATCACGCAGTCAAAAAAGCTGTCCGGGTAATCTGTTTCCTCAAATCCCTGTATGGCAATCTTATTTTTCTGGTAAAGCTGCCTTGCAATCCTGCCCGAAACCGGGTCGAGTTCCACACCGTACATATTAGTTTTGCTCATACTCTCCGGGATCAGTCCCATAAAGTTACCAACACCACAGGACGGTTCCAGAATATTTCCCTGTTTCAGTCCCATATTTTCCAGTGCTTCATACATGCTTCGGATCACGGTCGGTGATGTATAAAAAGCATTTAAGGTCGATGCTCTTGCTGCACTGTATTCTTCCGGTGATAAGGTATTCTTTAACTCCAGATACTCATTTGTCCAATTACTGTTATTCTCTTCAAATGCCTGCGGGATGCCACCCCAGCCAACATAACGGGATAAAATTTCCTGTTCTTCGGGTGTTGCCAGACGTTCTTCCTGCTCCAGAGTCTGCAATAAATGGATGGCTTCCATATTTGCTTTATACTTTGCTTTCGGACCACCTGCTCCAAGGTCATTATCCTGAATCCGAAAGTTATGCGGTTCTGTTACAATCTCTTCTACTTCCGGTTTTAAATATGGTTGAAATTCTCCCTCATATCCAAACAGTTCATTTTCTCCGGGAATATAATTGTGTCCGGTTTCCAGACACCGGAACACATCGGCAGTTGGTGCATTGCTGACTGCATAAAAATCATCATAAGAATACTTTGGGAAATCTTCTGTATGGTAGGTCGATAAATGCAGTTCTGTATTGGAACGGGTCTGTGCAACCAGATCTTTTCCTTCTATTCCTTCCGGCAATACCCCTACTGCTTCAAAATGATACCCCTGATACTCAAAAACACCTTCATCCCAGGACTCCGTTATCTCTTCTTCTGATTCCTTTTGTTCCTGTCCCTCAGAAGTTTCTGTTATTTCCTGTTCCTGATTTTCCGGAATATATTCTTTGGCAGTAACCTCTTCCTCTTCTATTTCCTCCACATCTGACATATCTACTACGGTCGGTTCTGTCACCGCCTTCGTATCCAAGAAATCAAACATGGTCATCTGGTGCCCGGATGGTTCCGCAAAAGACGGTTCTGCTTCCAGTGTCGGGAAAATCGTATAGGTTCCTTCTGCATACTGGTGAAGTTCTGAAAGAAGTTCTGTTTTCTGCTGGTAGTTTGTCCCATATGCCTCAAAATCTAATGGCAGAACTGCCAATGCTGCATCCATCTTCTGTAACAGTTCTTCTGCCTGCTCTGGATTCTCTAAAACTGCCACCATTTCTTTTCCTGGTTTTTCCCAGAAGAAATCATCCGTAAATGGTCTGTCTATCTCTTCCGGAAGACGGTCATAAAAGCGGAGTACCTTGTTTGCCATCTGTTCCCGTTCATATTCCGGCATACGAGCATAATCTTCTGCCTGCAGGAACTGGTCATTCTTTATCAGATAAGCTACTCTATTTGCAACTTTATTCCAAGATAATAAAACTGATGTATATGGATTTCCATAAGCACCTCTTGCAAGAAACAATCCTTTTCCATCATAATTTGCGTGTGAATCATCGGCACCAGACAGTGCATGACTGCTTCCACCGATCCCATACTGTTCCTTGATAAAACCTGTCCTCGATCTTTCATCCTCATGCAGCAGATAAAAGGAATATGTCCTGAGTCTGCCTTCGGAATACGCCCCACCTCTGACAAGAAATGCGTCGATCTCGTCTTGTGTAATGAACATCTGCTGTTCTTTCCATGCAAATCCCTCTCTTGCCTGGTATGGGATCACTTCATCTGCAAACTTCTGGAACTGTCTGGAGATATTGACCGGATTATAATGATGGAAACGCATAAGAGAGTTGTCCGTCTCATAGGCTTCTGCCAGTGCTTCCAGTCTTTCATTCAAATCCGAAAGCCACCCTGGATCTTGCAGTTTTTCAGTAAGATAATCCGTGATTTCCGGATAAATACTACGAAGATGCGGCAGATCTGCTTCATCAAAGACAATCTCTGCCACACCTTCTGCCATATCCCCTTTCATATAAGCAAGTGCCTGTGCGTGTTCCTTCAATGCGTTGTCCCTTGCCACATCCAATACCGACTGCGGGGCATATTCTCCCTGATTTAAAAGCTGATGGATACGTCTGCTGACATCTTTCCAGGATAAAAAGGCTTTATCCAGAATCTGGTCTGCCACCGTATGCCCGACTGCGATCTGCATCCCAGTTTCATCAAACCAGACGGAATACTCCCTTCCATCCATCTGAAAACCTTTGCCGCCTTTTCTATACTCACGCTTTACAAACTCCGTGTATTCTCCCGGTGACTGTTCACTCATAAAGTTATAGATGATACGCAGCTGGCTTCCTGTCCGGTTTCCTCCCGTCCGTAAAATATCATCCACAACACTTTCCGGAATAGGAATCTCCCCGGCATAAAAAGCAGCTACTCTTTCACCAATCTGCCTTTTCTGTTCATTTGCTGTAGGATATTCGGGCAAAGATAAAGCAGAGGCAATTTCTTCCTCTGCTTTGCTCAGTCCATCTTCTCTTGTATCTTCAACTAGCTGTATACCAATTCCGTCAAGATGCTCTCTTCCGCTGTTGCCATCAGTGCGTTCATATGTGCTGTCCAGGCCATCGGGTCTGCTTCCTTGTCCGGTGCCGGATGGTTCTTCAGCAGTTTCTCCATCTGGCTGTCCATCCTCTCCTGTGCTGCCTTCTCGATCTCTGCCAGATGGCTGTTCAGCTTTCCTGTCAGGAACAGGCTCTGATACAGGCTGTTCTTGTGTTCCTTCAGGAATGTCCTCCGAAGCATCCCGTATTTCCCTATTGTCACTTCTTCCTCCTCTACGGTCAGGTTCGGAAACAGGTAATCCCCCTTGCGATGATATGTCAGTTCCATAGTCGGTTCCTCCTTCATTCTCGATATTTTCTTCTTTGTTGTTTTCTACGCCCTTATTTTCACGCATTAACGTGTTAAAGTTATTATAATTCCTTTCATTGGAAATTTCAACCTCTTTTCTGGCTTCTTCCAGAGAAATTTTATGTACCGTCCTTCCAATGTCAATCAGAACACTCTCACTGATCTGGCTTGCTGCATTTCCAAGAAAGGTCAGTACAGACAGCCGGTTATAATCGGTAATATGCATAAAATCCTCTTCTTCCAGAAGCTCCATCGGTTCCAGACCACACCGTCTGCAAAGCATGTAATATACACTGTCCGTTGCAAGCTGGCGGAAATCACTGCGGACCGTAACTTCATCCAGATCTTCCAGATACGTTCCTTCCGCTGCATATTCCAAGCCGTCCAGATATTCTTCCAGACTGTCTGCGACCATTTCCCTTGCAACCGCCATCAACGCATCCGATAAAGTCCCTGTATCTTTTTCTTCCAGACCATACGCTTCTGCCAGATGGGTAAGAATCTCTTCCTGCTGATGTTCCTGCATCTGCCACAGGTAAGGGCTTCTTCCGCCTGCCACCATGTGCGTATCTGAAATATCAAACACATACCGGAGTCTGGTATTATGACCATTCTCGTCAAGCAGGGCGATTCCCCTAGCTCCCCGGTTTACCCAGCGGAACATCTTCTCATTCCACAGTTCCAGGGACGCACAGGCGGTTGCCTGTGGATGCTGTGCGTGGATCAGTAACTGGTCTGTAAAAGGATACCGGTATAGTCTCGCTGCGGTATCCATATAACCCATCCAGTCCCTTGGCGAACTGCTCACCGATGTCGCATGTTCCTGTGCCAGTTCCCGGATGTCCTGTAATTTCGACATACTGCCTACCTCCTTGCCTTATTTCTTTTTCTTCTTTGGAAATTCCAGATGGAACCTTGGCTTTCCGTCCTCCAGTGTCAGTAAAAGGTCTGCGTCAAACTTTATATCTTTTTTTCTGGAATACAGCCCTTTTACATGGGTGCAGGCTTTATCAAGAAGCTCCACTGCCATCTTTTTATCCAGTGTTTTCTCCATGCTTCCTAAGAAACGGTTTTCTTTCCAAAGGGCAAAATCACACTGCCTGTTGGAGCAGTAAAAATTCTGCTTTCCTTCGTAGACATCAGAGCCGCAGACCGGACACTTACCAATCACTTCCCTTGCTTTCTGGAACCTTCTCCTTTCCGTTTCCGGTATTTCCCTGCACACAGAAAGAATCTTACCGACTAAAGAAGTGATCTCACCCATAAACTGTGTATCGGTGATCTGCCCTTTTTCCATCATTAAAAGCTGATTTTCCCATTCGGCAGTCATTGCGGCAGATTTCAGATAAGCCGGCATGACATTCACCAGTTCCCTGCCCTCTGTGCTTGGCAAGATCTGCTTTCCTTTTCTGACTGCATAGCCGGAAGAAACCAGTTTTTCAATGATACCTGCCCTGGTTGCCGGAGTCCCCAGTCCTTTCTTCTCTGTCTCCGAATCAAAGTCTTTATTCCCTGCGGTTTCCATAGCGGCAAGGAGGGTATCTTCATTGAATGGTTTTGGCGGGGAAGTAAAATGCACTGTCTTTTCTGCCTTTACCGGAGAAAGCGTCATTCCTTCTTCATATCCATATGGAATGGAAGTTTCTTTTTCCGTTTCTTCTTCCGGCTTGGCTTTCACGCACTGGTTCTTAAAGGCATTCCCCGCCGCTTTAAATCCCATCTGCACCGGCACTTTTCCTCTGGCGGTAAAATCATGTCCCTGACATTTGACCGTAATATCCGTCTGCTCATACTGATACTCTTCCCCTGTTGCCTGCACCAGCTGCTGGCAGACCAGCATCATCAGGTTCTTTTTGTCCGCTGTCAGATCAGAGATTCCTTTTTCTACGGCTTCTTTTGTTGGAAGAATCGCATGATGGTCGGATACTTTTGCATTGTTAATCACTCTGGTGATGTTATGTCCCAGCTGTCCATAATCCAAGAACGGAAGTAAGACTGGCATTTTCCCTACCAGTTCCTCTACGGTATCCCTCATATCCTCCGTCACGAACTGGCTGTCCGTTCTTGGATAAGTGACCAGCTTTTCTTCATATAATTCCTGCAGCATATCCAGTGTTTTCTTTGCCGTATAGCCAAAGTAACGGTTTGCTTCCCTTTGCAGACTGGTCAAATCATAAAGTTTGGGAGGAAACGCTTTCTTTTGTTCCCTCTTTACCTGTGTAATCACTGCTTCCGAATTCATACATAAGGAAGCAAGGAGATCGGCTGCTTCCTCATTTGCAATATTTTCAGAAACTACCGTAAGCCTTCCGTCTGTCAGTGCTACTTTATAAAAGGCTTCTTTCTGAAAATGCTCAATCTTATCCTGACGTTCCGCAAGCATGGCAAGCGTTGGCGTCTGCACCCTGCCCACAACCAGACGTTTAAAATAACAGGTCGTATATGCCTGGTTCCGTTCATTCCGATCAGCCAGTCTGCCTGTGCCCTGCATACCGCAGCCATGCAGATATTCCGGTATTCCTCTGCTCCTTTCATTGTCTGAAAACCTGTCCGGATTGCCGTATCTTCCATGGAACTGATCCATAAACGCTTCACCGGTTTCCTGCATCCGGCAAGGTCATACACTCTCTGGAAGATCAGTTCCCCTTCCCTTCCTGCATCACAGCCATTTACCAGATAGTCCACATCTGCCCGGTTCATCAGGCTTTTTAACACATCAAACTGTTTCTTCTTATCTCTGGAAACTTTCAACTTCCAGACCTGCGGGAGAATCGGAAGGTCATCAAACTGCCATTTCCCATATTTCGGGTCATATTCCTCCGGCTGTGCATACTCTGCCAGATGCCCAAGGCACCAGCTGATAATACAGCTCTCCCCTTCTAAATATCCGTCCTCTTTTTTATAAGCTGACAGATTTTTGGCATAACTCTGTGCCACACTTGGTTTCTCTGCGATCACTAAAAATTTTGACATACGCTTTTTTTGTCCTTTCTGAAAAAGGGCAGCCAAACTGCTCTGGCTGCCCCTGTCCTTATTTTGGTTGCTTCTTTGGAGATGGAAGTTTATTCTTCTTCCTCATCCTCTTCTTCATTTACATACGGTCCGTCAGAGAACTCCAGCTGTTCGCTTACATAGTCATCCTCTTTGCCACGTCCATGCTTTTTATAAACGGCGATACCTGCCACTCCAAGAATCGCTGCAAGTACGATTGCTCCAAGTCCTTTTACATTCATTCCTGTCTTTTCTTCTTTCTTCACTCCGGTTTCCTCCTCTGCTACCGGGGTAGTTTCCGGTGTGGTTTCCGGGATCACTACGGTTGATTCTTCGGTTTCTTTGCTCTTTTCTGTCTCATCCAGAAATTCTGCCAGGTCATTCTCATCGACCAGGGACATCATATATACATTTTCTGTATTGCTGGAACGGTCAATGACCATGTAAAATGTATTTCCCTTCTTGGTCTGGATGGTAAGGAACTGTTTCGTATCATCATTTTCCTTATCATCCACCAGCTGGGCATTTCCCGGAGTAGAAAAAGCAGAATTATCCCCTTCCCCGGTGACCCTTCCGGTATCCTCTTTCTTCTCCGTATCTTCTGTTGATTCTGTTGCCGTTTCTTCTACTACCTGTGTCGTTGTCTCCTCTGCCGGTGGGTTTGCATTTGCATAAACCGTAGCAATGGATGTCCCGGAGATCATGGTGACTGCCATGGCAATCATAAGCAGTTTCTTTAGCACTTTATTCCTCATCGTCTAAAACCTCTCTTTCTGTCATCTGACCAACAGGTGGTCTGTGAACTTCTGCGTTGTTTTCCTTTTTCTGCGGAGCTTTTGCATCCTCCACCGTGATACCACCGTCCTCATCCATCTGGATCGTAACGGTTCCTTTCTGAATCCCGTCAAGCAGGACAAGCAGGCTGCGGCTGTCCAGCTTCATGGAACGGAACGACTTAACGATCTCTATATCTTCCATCTGCTGTCTCAATGTATTCTGCCGCTTCAGGTGTTCCTGTAATTCAGCAATCTTATCCTCCGTTTTCTGAATATCATTCAGAAGTTTTTTTAATTTCATGTTCATCTGCCCTGTCACCTCCTTTAATGCAGACGACCAAATGCCATAAAATGTTCCTGCCAGTAAGCACTTGCAATGCTGGTATACTGGACAGGCTTGCCACAGTGGATCATCATGTTATTGCCGACATAGATTCCCACATGGCTTGCTCCCGGTGTGTCATAGGTTCCCTGGAAGAAGATCAGATCTCCCGGCTTTGCTCCGATAGAGATACCTGCGAACAGTGTGACCGCAGCTCATCTGCAGTACATCTTCCGACATTCCATCCATTTCCACAGTTATTGATAACCCAGCTCACAAAACCGGAACAGTCAAAACCACTTGGGGAATAACCGCCCCATACATATGGAACACCCAGATATTTTTCTGCTTCCTGTATCATTTTTGCAAACTGTGGATCAGATAAAGCATCTGCCGGTATGTCATAACCAAATCCACTGCTTCCGGTGGGTATGCTGTTTAGATCAAACAGATAATCACGGTTGCCGTAATATTTGTTATACGCATCGTAGCGTTCCTGTTCTTCCTCTGTCATACGGCTCCTTAACACGGCATCCAGGATGTGGTTTGTCATCGTCACATCCAGACGGTTCACCTCTTTTGTAGTCGTGACCTGCACTTCCTGGTTTCCATTGCTGTCTGCTATGTAGCTTCCCATGTCCTGGTGTCCATGTGCGGATGCCGCCGCATGATTGTCATAGTAAACATCGAACTGTACCCCATATCTTGCGAACGCTCCGGTATCTTCTACTACATATTCCACACCGTTCATGACTACATGGGTCCCGATCGGCACAAATGGATTCGCCGCATCCACGGCAATCGTATGGTTTGCTGTCGGCATTGCCCCACTGGCTGTCGGTCCGCCACTCCACTGGCCACAGCAGATCGGGCAGTTACAGTACCCACTTGTCACAACCAGTCCCAAGGACTCCCCTACCCGGACAGTCTTGGTTTCTGTAACTGTTTCTCTGGTAGAGTCTGTGGTGATTCCATACTGCTGTCGGAAGATCTCCTTAATCTCCTCTGCCACTTCATCGTAAGTGAAGCCGCCGTATTTTACCGTAAGATAAGAGATCAACTGATATGGGTTATGACCGATCTCATCAATCTGGTACCGGTATTCGTCATAATCCGGATGGGTGGATTCCATCTGATTGATCTGTGTATTCAGTGCTTCTTCCAAGGCACGGTACGCATTTTCAGCGGCATAAATATCTTCATCCGTACTGGAATAGCTGGTAGAGATGATTGCTGAAGAAGCTCCCTGCAAAGATGCCGTACAGCTGGTAAAACTGGCTGCGATCAGCACAAAGATCAGAGCAAAGACAGCTACCGTGGCAAAAATCCCCCGGTTCTGTGCCGCCACCATCTTGACGGCATCTTTCGCTTTTTCCGTAAACTTCTGTGCGGAAGTGATCGCTGCATCCTTTACTTTTTTACTCTGTCTGGCTGCCTGATACTGCTTCTGGTAACGCTTCTTCTGAAAGAGTTTCTGCAGGGCAGATTTCTTTTTCTTCTCTGCTTCTCTTTTCACTGCGTCCTTCGCTTCATTTCCATAGGCAGTCTCAAATATCAGCCTGCTCCTTTCTGCTTCATCCAGGACGCTTTCTTTTAATCTCCTGGATTCTTCCCTTCGCCCTTTCAGCCGTTCCCGCATGTAGATGGATTTCCTTGCAAGGCTTTCCCCGACAAGCTCTGCCCGGTGTGCCCCTTCCACTGCCGCATTTTCATCCTCTTCTTCGTGCGTTTTCCAGTGTGCTGCTGTGACTGCCGCATCTTTGATTGCCGATGCCGGATTCCGGATACCGATCCCGGCACCATGTACCATGCCGTCACCCTCATCACCAAAAGACAGACGGGAAACTTTTTTCCGCTGTTCCTTCAGCACCCGTTCCCTTTTGGACTTGCCTTTGATCTCCTCGTGGAACTTATCCAGGGAATCTTCCATCACTTCGGAAGTTTCCCGGTAACGGGCAGATTCTCTCTTGGCTGCTTTTTCTTCTCTGGAAGCCTTCTTTTCCTTCCGCCTTTCCTTTGCAGCATAATCCCTGACCATCTTTTTCTTCCGAAGGTCTCGGCTGTCTGCAACTGTCTCCAGATATGCCCGTTCCCCTCTTGGCTGTCCACGGATACTCTCTGTACGAAAGGCAGATTTTGGATTTTCCCCATTTTCAACAGAAACATCTCCCTCTGGTTCTACCTCTTCATCCATATCTGGTTTTATATTCTGGTCGGATACATGTTCCTGCTATATCTGGGTTTCTGGAACTCTGCTCCGGCTGCTCCATTTCCCGTTCTTCTTTCAGCCGTTCCTGTCTGCGTTTACTGAAATCCAGTTCTTCTTTCTTTTCACTGCGGGAAATCTCGGTATCTGTATCCCGTCCGGTGATCCTTTTTTCTTCCTTGTTCCGGAGATTTTCTTCTCGCAGACCATCCCGGCTCATCTTCTGGACGGTTTTATCTCTCGCCTTATACTCATGCTCCTGCAACTTTGACCATCCCCTTTACTGCTTTGTCCCAGTTACTCTGTCTTATCCTGATAGTCCTCCCATTTCTCCAACACTTCATCTGCCATCCCTGCAATGGAATCCGTCAGCTTGTCTGTCATTCGCTCACTTAAAGTTCCCCTTACAGCCAGACAAGATGTAATTCCCATGAAATCAATCAGTTCCGCCAGATAAATAAGATCATCCATCATTTCATCAGCCGTTACTTTTTCCTTTGTGTCCTTTTCCATTTTCAAAATCTCCTTTTCATTGTCTGCACAGATTCTTTCTGCAAATATGCAGCAAGGTTCACCGCTGCATCTCTCCATGTTTCTGTAATCTTCCATCTTGTAATCCTCCATGATTTCCGGGCAGAAAAATTGCCGGAAGTATTCCTCCGGCTCATCCTCTACTCTGTTTTATTTTGTTTCGTTTATTTCTTTAATCGTCCCGTTCCCCGATACCAAGTTTCTTACGCTTTTCCACCTCATCCGGCTTAGAAGTCATCAGGGCATACAGCATCAGGGAATTATCAAACTTATCCTTGAACGGGATAATGGTACTGCCATAAAAGACCAGTCCCTCACCTTCCCCGCTGTTCGTTACATAAGAAAGCTGGTGTGGGGAAATGTTGAGCTGCCTTGCAAGGATCTGTCTGTCACCAGATGCCTGATTGAGCATCAGAATAAAGTCAGAGTTTTCAAAGATGTTCTCAATCTCCCGGCTGGCTAACAGGTCTTTTACATTCTGTGTGATACCCGTAGGGATACCACCCCATTTACGGAATCGCTTCCAGATCTCCACACTGTATGCTGCCGTCTGCTCCTCTTTTAAAAGCAGATGGAACTCATCAATATAATATCTGGTACTCTTATTTGCAGAACGGTTGATCGTTACCCTGTTCCACACCTGGTCCTGTACGATCAGCATCCCCAGTTTTTTCAGCTGTTTTCCCAGATCCTTAATGTCAAAACATACGATACGGTTACTCAGTTCCACGTTGGTTCTATGGTTAAACACTTTTAAGGAACCATTGACGTAGATCTCAAGTGCCGTTGCCAGACGCTGTGCTTCCTGCTCTTTCTGACTACGGAGAAGATTATATAAATCCTCTAAAATAGGCATTTTTTCCGGTACCGGGTCAGAAAGGAAATCCTGATAGACCAGTCTTACGCATCGGTCAATGACAGTCTTTTCAACCGGCTCCAGCCCGTTCTTTCCGCCAACTACCAGCTCACAAAGAGACAGGATGAAGTCTGATTTTAGGGAAAGCGGGTCATCATCGTCAGCGTAATCCAGGTTAATATCCATCGGATTGATATAATCGTGGCTGGTCGGGGAAATACGGATCACCTGTCCATGAAATGCCCGGACTAACGGATAATATTCCCCTTCCGGGTCACAGACGATAATGTCATCTTTCGTCACGATAAATGCGTTTGCAATCTCTCGCTTTGCCGCAAACGACTTACCGGAACCCGGTGTACCAAGAATCAGTCCGTTCGGGTTCTTCAGTTTCTTCCTGTCTGCCATGATAAGGTTATTGGACAGGGCATTTAATCCATAATAAATAGATTCCCCAGCCATAAATAATTCCTGTGTAGTAAACGGGACAAAGATTGCCGTGGATGTCGTTGTCAGTGCCCGCTTGATCGGTACGAAGTTCATCGCAAGCGGCAGACAGCTCATCAGTCCCGGCTCTTGCTGGTAATCCAGCCGCTTCAATGCACAGTTATATTTCTGTGCGATACCGGCAGTCTGGAACACCACATTTTCCAGTTCCTGTTTGGTCGGTGCGGTATTTAAGAACAATGCTGTCACAAGGAACATTCGCTCATTTCTGGACTGCAGATCTTCCAGAAGCCTTTTTGCTTCCCCACCGTATGTATTTAAGTCCGAAGGATAATGTCCATGTCATAGCCTGCCCGGACTGCTTTTTTCTGTTCCTCGATCTTCATACGGTTAATATCCGTCACCTTGCTTTTTACCAGTTTGATTGCCTTCATCTGGTCGATGGACTGGATATGGAAATTCACCATAAGGTTACTGTCCATTTCCAGAAACTCTGCCAGCATCTTGTCGGTAAGTTCCGGTGCAAGGATCTGTAAATAGGAAACAGCTCCCATCGTGCCTCCCATCTCAAAATCTTTTCCATTCTTAAATACAAAACTGGTCGGTGCGACATAATCCTTGGTGCTAAGCCCTGTCCGAAGCACATCATCATAGGAGAAATGGAACGGAACTTTGCTGTCCTGGTTAAAGGTTTCATACATGATCTGTAACCGTTCCTCCCCATTCAGTGGATAGGCAGATACCCCAAGAATCTTAAAATTATTCAGAATATCCGACTCAATACGTTCCAGTTTTGGTCGTGCTTCCCGGATATTCTCCGCTTCAATCCCAAACGTGATATATTTGGTACGCATCAGTCCGTTATTTCCTTTTGCCAGCTGGTTATTGAGCATCTGGGCAAACTCCATACGCAGATCATCAAATTCATCCTCCTGCGGATTGATATGGATGACCTTCTCATACTCTGCCATGTTGCTGTGCTGGTTGATAAAGGACAGCTGAAAATGGATTGTGCTGTCAAAGTAATTCAGGAAATCACACCAGTTTTCAAAGATGGCGTTCTTATCTTCATTCTGTGCCAGCTGATAGTTGATGTCATAAAAACGGATTGCCTTGGAATAGAACTTGTCCTGCACCCGGCAGATACCGTCCCTTCCCATCTCATGATACGGAATTGACTGCTGTGCAGTGATCCTCTTATCTCTGGCACTATCCGGTGTTTTCTTTCCTGTACCACTGCCTTTTGTTCCGGAAACCGCTTTTCCTGCCGGACGCTGCCCCGGTGGTGCTGCGGCAGGTCTGCTCTTTTCTTCTTCGCATTTTTCTTGCTGTCACGCACTGCCTGCTTTTCTGCTTTGGCTGCCAGTTTTGCTTCCTTTTTCGCATTTTTCTTATCCGCTTTTTCATGTTCCTTATGCAGTTTTTCTTCATATTTCTGTGCCCTTTTGAGGGCTTTCTTTTCCCTGCGTGTCAGTTTCCGGTTCGGTCTGCGGACACCTCTTTGGCGTTCCAGTGCTTCATATCCTGTCACCATCGGCTCATCGTGCAGCCTGCCGCTTACTGGTTTTCTTTTCATTACGGGGTCTGGAAGTTCTTCTTCTCCATCCTCCTCATCCAGCCAGTAATCATCCGGATATAATTCGTCTAAGCTCTGTGGCGGCTGTCTATCGTTTTTTCTTTTTAACACCCTTCGTTCCCCCTTTCTTTTTTCTGACCACGGTATATTTTTTCTCATACATATTTTCCATCTGGTACTTGCGTACCGGAGGACGGATAAATTTTACGGTGATCATATTTTTTAAGACCTTTTCTAACGGAAGTCCATCTTTCTCATACATGGCAAATAAAAATGCCGGAAGCATCAGAAGGCACATCCCGGTCGCTGCGTTACTGGAACCAATGATTCCCCTGCTTAAGAAATAAAACGGAAGCCCTACCGCCGCCGCAATCCCAAAGCAGATCAGCTGCCGTTTCGTCAGGTTGAAGATGATCTTATTTTTGACCTTGGTTAAGTCTTTAGGTACTGATACAAATGCCATTGCCAATTCCCCCTTTCTTAGTGAGCGTTGAAGATACTACGGGCAAAGTTTCCTGTTTTCATCAAACTGAAACAAAGGATCACCGTGTATGCCATCACGCCGAACAATGCAGAATGTATGTTATCGGACATCTGGATATTCGCTACTAAGACTGCGTAAATTCCTACGCAGACCATCATAAAGAATCCCTGAAATGCCAGTGCAAACAATCCACGAAGATAGTTGTTTCCAATCTGCCCCCATTCCCGGTTAGACATGGTTGCAAATGGAATAGCTCCAACGGACGAATAGAGATAGATTTCAATCATACGCCCATACAAAATCACTGTAATAAAGACTGAGATAACCTTCATACACAGGCTCACAAGCATCGTTTCCAGTGCCAGTATGACAAGTTCACCGATTTCCATAGATTCCATTGCCGTTTCCATCGTGGTAATCATCGTATCTATATTGATCGCTGTATCGGAACTGATGACACCAGCGGCCCGGCTCACTACTGACTGCCCGACATCAAATACCGCCATGGTAATCGTAAATGTATGGCTGACGATCCAGACTGCCACCCACATCTTGAAAAAATATTTAAAGAACATCCATGTATCAATGTCATGCATATTGTTCTTCTCTGTTAACATGGAAATCAGCTCATAACAAAGCACAAAGGTAATAATCATACCGGCAATCGGTACAATGACCGAATCGGAAAGATTTTGTATCATGCTGAAAATGTTCCCATTCCAGCCCTGCGGTGTCTGCCCAACCTGAGCAGCAATCTGACCGGTCTTTTCATTGACATCGGTATACATTGTTGTCAGGTTGGAACTTACCATGCCTGTCAGAAGATTCCTCATCCATTCTTCAATCGCTTCAAATATCCGATCCATGAGTCATCTCCCTCCTAAGTTTCTCAGCTAAACAAACCGGAAAGTAACGGTACAAGCTGGGTGCCGATCAAAACAACACCGCCTCCCGCCATCAGCTGTTTTATCCCCAATTAGGTGTAAAACTCTGCTCGATGGCGGGCGGCGGCGTACAAAAAATCTATATGGTATTTTTTAAGAGAACCGTCCGGCGGGACAGGTCAGGCAGTGACCTGTTCCACCTCCGGGATGGGTTTGAGATTAAAATGAATTTCGATAGAAATGTGTCTTGTTTTATCTTCGTCAATGCGCTCATGCACGACGATTTCTTTGAT
>ENA-OQEX01000329-OQEX01000329.1-human-gut-metagenome-genome-assembly--contig:-NODE-329-length-26388-cov-1.797875_pt1 | contig 26388 bp, 40 predicted proteins | sample MGYA00242802_ERZ504649 | MGnify/ENA primary metagenome ERZ504649 (study PRJEB26092, sample SAMD00036194) | human gut metagenome | host: Homo sapiens | study: EMG produced TPA metagenomics assembly of...
GCCATAACCACGCCGTATTCTTCTAAGAAGCCTCTGCTTCAAAACAGCTGTGTTCAAAATAGGCCCAGAGAACTTTGTCGCGCGTGGCATAGAGCTGTGGTTCATGGAAACTTCAGCGCTTACCGCATAAAGCAGGCGTACCAGCTCCGCGGCCCGGTTGACACAAGGAATTTTTTCACCAAAGTAAATATCTCGTTGCCATGCGATACGTTTTTTTTGCATGCTTGCCCTCTCCATTCCATACGATAGGAAATAGCCTGCTGGAAATAAGGGAATCCAGACAGGCTATCCAATAGGCCTTAAGATCGCATTATTTCAAGATGCCGTCCAGCCGTAAGTTGACCTCTAGGACGTTGACGGTTTTTTCTCCGAGCACACCGAGAAACCTGCCTTTGTGCATTTTTCCACAATCGCATGCACCTCGTCCTCCGTCATGCCGTTTGCTTTCGCAAGGCGTGGCACCTGGTATTCAGCGGCGGCAGGGGAGATGTGCGGGTCCAGGCCGCTGCCGGAGCAGGTAACAAGGTCAACCGGGATGGGTTCATCGCCTTTTTCCGGATGAGCAGCACGGATTTTTTCTACCCGCTCTGCAATGGCCTGGGCATACTCTTCGCTGGCAGGCGTGAGGTTAGAAGGGGTTGCGTACATCAGCATTTTGCCATCTTTATCCTTGTAGGTGGAGACGTCAATGTTCATAACACGCCCCCACATGTGCGTTTCATCTGTGTATTGCTGGCCGAGCAGCGCGGAGCCGTATTTTTTGCCATCCACTTCGATGATGCTGCCGTTTGCCTGCTCAGGGAAGATCAGCTGTGCAATCCCGGTTACAACGCCGGTGTAAAGCACGCCGCAGAGGATTGTGAAAATTAGAAAGATGAGAGCTGCCCGCGGCAAAATTGATTTGAGTGTTTTCATGAAAGACTTACCTCCAGTTTATCATGGCAGTCCTGTTTGGCCTTATGCAAGGCCGAACAGGACGAGGATCATATCAATCAGCTTGATAAAGATGAACGGAGCGATCAGCCGCCCAGGCCGTAGATCAGCAGGTTCCTGGAAAGAAGTTTGCCTGCGGATACCTCACGGTATTTCACCCCCTTGAGCGCCAACGGGATCAATGCGATAATAATCAGCGCGTTGTAGATAATCGCCGACAGAACCGCACTGAGCGGGGATTGAAGCCCCATGATATTCAGCGCAGACAGGCCGGGATACAGCCCCATGAACAGGGCGGGGATAATGGCGAAATATTTTGCCACATCGTTGGCAATAGAGAAAGTGGTGAGGCTGCCGCGCGTCATCAGAAGCTGCTTGCCAATGCGGACGATATCAATCAGCTTCGTCGGGGAGGAATCGAGGTCAACCATATTGCCGGCCTCCTTAGCTGCCTGCGTGCCGCTGTTCATCGCCACCGCAACGTCTGCCTGCGCAAGGGCGGGGGCGTCGTTGGTGCCGTCGCCGGTCATTGCCACAAGGTGGCCCTTGCTCTGGAAGTCACGGATCATCTTCAGCTTACCCTCCGGGGTAGCCTCTGCAAGAAAGTCATCTACGCCGGCTTCGGCAGCGATGGCCGCTGCGGTCAAGGGGTTATCGCCCGTAATCATGATCGTCTTTATACCCATCTTGCGCAGATCGGCGAATTTTTCCTTTACGCCTCTTTTGATAATATCTTTGAGGTAAATCACGCCGAGGATTTTATGGTTTTTTGCTACGACTAGAGGCGTTCCGCCTGATTGGAAATGGATTTGACCGTTCCATCGCATTCTGTGCTATAGGCGCCGCCATTCTGAAGGACATAATCGCGCATCGAGTCTGCCGCACCCTTACGGATCTCAACGCCGTCATAATCCACGCCGCTCATGCGGGTTTTCGCGCTAAAGGGGATAAAGCGCATGTTTTTATCCTCCAGCGTTCTTGCGCGGATACCGAATTTTTCCTTTGCAAGAATCACCACGCTGCGCCCCTCCGGCGTTTCATCCGCCAGAGAGGAGAGCTGGGCCGCGTCGGCCAGCTCCTCCGGCGTTGCGCCGTCCACCGGGATGAAGGCGTGTGCCTGACGGTTGCCAAGTGTGATCGTACCGGTTTTATCGAGCATCAGGATATCTACGTCGCCTGCCGCCTCGATCGCGCGGCCGCTCATGGCCAGCACGTTTGCCTGGTTGAGCCTGCTCATGCCCGCAATGCCGATTGCGGAGAGCAGCGCGCCGATCGTGGTGGGGGCAAGACATACGAGCAAGGCCACCAGAGTGGTGACGGAGGTCGGGTTTGCGATCCCGGCCTGCTTGGCGGAGAAGATGGAGTAGGTATACAGAGAGACCGTGACCAGAATAAAGATGATGGAGAGTGCCACGAGGAAGATTTGCAGCGCGATCTCATTCGGCGTTTTCTTGCGCGCCGCGCCTTCCACCATGGCGATCATCTGATCGAGGAAGCTTTCGCCCGCTTCGCTTGTAACCTCCACGACGATCCAATCCGACAGAACCGTTGTGCCGCCAGTGACTGCGCTGCGGTCGCCGCCGCTTTCGCGGATAACAGGCGCGGACTCGCCGGTGATGGCGCTCTCATCTACGGAAGCGGCGCCTTCGATTACTTCGCCGTCCGCAGGGATCTGCTCGCCGGCCTTCACGATGACGATGTCGCCCTTTTTCAAAGAAACGGAAGAGACAACGGTGATCTCGTCCTTTTGAGCTGCGCAGGGGATTTTATGCGCGTCAACATCCTTTTTTGCAGCGCGCAGGGCGTCCGCCTGCGCTTTGCCGCGTCCCTCCGCAATGGCCTCTGCGAAGTTTGCAAACAGCACGGTAAACCAGAGGATCACTGCGATGGCGAGCGTGTATCCGGAGGGAGCGTCCTTGATCCCGAACAAGGATACGATCCACAGTCCGGTGGTTAAAATGGCAGAGAGAAAGACGAGCAGCATCACAGGGTTTTTCACCTGTGTTTTGGGGTTCAGCTTGAGAATGGAATCCTTGAGCGCCCGTGCGACGATCTTTTTGTCGCGGAAGGCGCTTCTTGCTTTTGTAGCCATAAAAACACCTCCTTATGCAATGCTGCTGAAGAATTCAGCAATCGGCCCGAGTGCGAGCGCGGGGAAGAAGCTTAGCGCGCCAACCAGCAAAACGATGAAGATCAGCAGGAAAACAAACAGAGCGTTGGTCGTGGAAAGAGTGCCCGCCGTTGTGGCGATACGCTTCTTGCCGGCAAGGCTGCCCGCGATGGCAAGCGTGCCGATGACCGGCAGGAAGCGCACAAACAGCATGACAAAGCCAAGCGTTAGGTTCAGGAAAACGGTGTTGGCATTGAAGCCTGCAAATGCTGAACCGTTATTGCCGCCCGCTGAGGAGTAAGCATACAGAAGTTCGGAGAAGCCATGCGCACCTGGATTGTTCAAACTGTCCGCAACGCTTGGGACTACCGCTGCGATACCGCTGCCGACGAGAATCGCAATGGGAGTGGCCAGGCATACGAGAACGGCCCATTTCATCTCGTAGGGCTCAATTTTTTTGCCCAAGAATTCAGGGGTGCGCCCGACCATGAGCCTGCAATGAACACAGTGAGGATTGCAAAGGCCAGCATCCCATACAGGCCGCAGCCCGTACCGCCGAAGATCACTTCACCGAGCTGCATCAGCAGCATTGGCACCATGCCGCCCAGAGGCGTGTAGCTGTCGTGCATGGAGTTGACGGAGCCGTTGGAGGCCGCCGTTGTGAACGTGGCCCATGTGGCGGAGGTAGCAATGCCGAAGCGGGATTCCTTGCCCTCCATGTTGCCGCCAGCCTGATCCACGGTGGTCATATTCACACCGTCCTGCGCAAGCTGCGGGGTTGCGATCTGTTCGCTGGCCGCGACGCAGCCCAGCGCGATCACCAGGCAGATAAACATGGCCAGAAAGATTGCCACGCCCTGCTTCTTGTTCTTTACGCTGCGTCCAAAGGTGAAACACAGCGCAGCGGGGATTAGCAGCAGAGAAATCATTTCAAGGAGATTGGTAAAAGCGCTGGGGTTCTCCAGCGGATGGGCGGAGTTGACTCCCATGAAGCCGCCTCCGTTTGTGCCGGATTGTTTGATGGCGATTTGGCTTGCCGCCGGGCCCATGGGGACAAACTGATCTGTTACGATTTCCGCATCTGGGATGATTTTTCCGTCCACGGTAACCGTATTCTTTTCTTGATCAATTACGGCGTTCTCAATGACCTCGCCCTCCGCGCTGACGGCGATCGGCTCCACAAGGGAAACAGTTTCCGCAGGCTTCAGGTTCTGGATGACGCCGCCGCCAACCAGGCCCAGCGCAATGACGAGATTCAGGGGGATCAAAATGTGAATGATGATCCGCGTCATATCTACCAAAAGCTGCCAAGGCCTGTGGATTTCACTTTGATAAAACCGCGTATCATCGCAAAGAGTACGGCGATGCCAGTTGCAGCGGAAACAAAGTTTTGTACGGTAAGGCCTAGCGCTTGCGACAGATAGCTTAAAGTGGATTCTCCGCTATAGGCCTGCCAATTGGTGTTGGTAACGAAGCTGACGGCTGTGTTAAAGGATAAATCCCATTTTACGCCCGGCAAATTTTGCGGATTACCGGGTAGAACGCCTTGCAGTAGCTGAAGCAGAAATAAAAAGATCAGCCCGATGCCTGAAAAGATGAGGACGGAGACGGCATACTTTTTCCAGCTCATCTCCTCCTCCTTTTTGATTCGCATTACCTTGTAAACCGCATTTTCACAGGGCGTCAGGATGCGGGAGAGGAATGTTTTTTCCCCATCCATCACTTTCTTTATGTATGCTCCGAGCGGGATTGCCAAAATTACAAGGATCGCTAGGTATAATCCATATTGCAAAATAGCGCTCATTGCTGCTCATCTCCCTTCATGAGAATCCAGAAGTAATAGGCGAGAAGCGCCATTGCTGTCAGCCCAATGACGGCTATGATGATTTGCATAGGGCCGTGACCTCCTTTTCTTTTCCTAAGTTGAAGTATAATGAATGCCACTTTAAAACGGCATTAGCATTGCGCGGCATAAGATTAAGATTCCATTAAGATCGGCTCATAGCCAGCCGAAAATCAGGGCGACTGGGAGCATGACTGCTGAAGTCAAAAAACACGGCAGTGAGAACCAGCACGGGCATGCCAAAAAAAATAATCGGATAGGCCATATGTGGGTAGCGCGAGATAAATCGATCCAAGCGTTCATCCAAACGCAATTCGAGGGTTTGCAGTGACCGAATGATTCCTGCCATAGCGGATAACCATCCTTTCCTAAGTGGAACAAAATATTCAGGGGAGAGCATAGCCTGCCAGCCCCTTTGTATTCATGCTAGCATGCACAGTGTTAAGATGGTGAAAGTGATTTGTCATTCATAGTTAAAAGATGATAAAGATTCCTTTTCTCACCGTAGAGAGATCAGATGATTTTCACCGCCTGATCTGCAAAAAAGGAAGTGGAAATCCAGCTTTTTATATTTTAGGAGCAAAGAATAGGAAAAGGGAGGAAATTAAAGAAATCGAGAGCTTTTGATAGCCCCATTTTCGTTCATCTGCACTTTCTTGCAGTTTCAGTAAAAAAAATGTTGACAATTGCAGGTTTTCGCACTATATTTGTTACGATTCCTATCATAGGCTGTAGGGGCGGAAAGGGGCTGCATAATTGGAAAATAATGTGATTATCGATTTAAAAAATATCTCCGTATCCTTTGACGGCGAGCGATTTTGAAAAACCTGAATCTTTATATTCGCGACAAGGAGTTTATCACGCTGCTGGGCCCATCCGGCTGTGGAAAAACGACCACGCTGCGGATCATCGGCGGCTTTTTGGAGCCGGATGAGGGTACGGTCATTTTTGACGGAAAAAAATTAATGGTGTGCCGCCTCATAAGAGGCAGGTCAACACCATTTTTCAGCGTTATGCGCTTTTTCCGCATCTGGATGTATACGAAAATATTGCCTTTGGCCTGCGGGTGAAAAAATGGCCGGAGAAAAAAATCCGCGATAAGGTCAATGAGATGCTGGCGCTTGTCAACCTGAAGGGCTTCAAACGGCGCAAGATCGCCTCCCTATCCGGCGGGCAGCAGCAGCGCGTCGCCATTGCGCGTGCGCTTGCCAACGAGCCGCGCGTGCTGCTTTTGGATGAGCCGCTCGGCGCGCTCGACCTCAAGCTGCGCAAGGATATGCAGGTGGAGCTGAAAAATATTCAGCAGCGCATGGGCATCACCTTCATCTATGTGACCCACGATCAGGAGGAGGCGCTCTCCATGTCCGACACGGTGGTGGTGATGGACAGCGGCGTGATCCAGCAGATCGGCACGCCGGAGGATATCTATAACGAGCCGAAGAACGCCTTTGTGGCGGATTTTATTGGCGAGAGCAATATCCTCGACGGCGTGATGCGGGCGGATTATCTCGCGGAGTTTTCTGGCCATCGGTTCCAGTGCCTTGATCAGGGCTTCCAAAAAATGAACCGATAGACGCGGTCGTTCGCCGGAGGATGTGGATGTCGTCCCCGCAGAAGAGGGGATGCTCTCCGGCACAGTGACGAGCGTGACCTTCAAGGGCGTGCATTTTGAGATTATTGTGGATATCGGCGGCTTTAAGTGGATGATCCAGTCCACCGACCATCAGGCTGTGGGTGATGTGATTGGCCTGAAAATTGATCCGGATGCGATCCATATCATGAAGAAATCGGCCTATTCGGGTGCGTTTGGCGACTATAGCTCCTTCAGCGACGAGCTGGAGCACCTTTCCGACCCTGAGGAAGAGGAGGCGTAGCATATGGAAAAGAAGCTTCTCTTCTGCAAAAACTCGCTTCGGCGCAATATATCGTCTGGTCTGTGATCTTCATTATCGCGCCGTTGATTCTGGTGGTTTATTATGCGTTTACCGATGCGCAGGGCAATTTTACGGTTGCCAACATTCAACAGCTGGGCAGCTATGGCAACATCTTTCTTCGCTCAATCGGTTACGGCTTAGCGGCAACGGTGATTTGCCTGCTGCTCTCCTATCCGTTTGCCTATCTCCTATCCCAATCCGGGGCAAAGCGGCAGAGCACGATGATCTTGCTGGTTATGTTGCCCATGTGGATGAACTTCCTGCTGCGCACCTATTCCTGGATGACGATTTTGGAAGATACAGGCCTCATCAACACAGTGCTTGGATTCTTCGGCATTGGCCCGCTGCATATGATTAATACGGGCGGCGCGGTAGTTCTGGGCATGGTTTATAATTTCATTCCCTATATGATCCTCCCGCTGTATTCCGTGATGTCCAAGCTTGACAAGAGCATGGTGGAGGCGGCGCAGGATCTGGGCGCAAATCGGGTGGCTGTTGTTCGCAAGGTGATTTTTCCTTTGAGCATGCCCGGCGTCGTTTCCGGCGTCACTATGGTGTTCGTGCCGTGTGTAAGCACCTTTTATATTTCTCAAAAGCTCGGCGGCGGCACGTTTTCCCTCATTGGCGATATTATCGAGATGCAATTTCAAACGGCGTATAATTATAATTTGGGCGCGGCGCTATCGCTCGTGCTGATGGTGCTTATCCTCATCTGCATGGCGTTCATGAACCGGTTCGCCGATCAGGATTCCGGGGCAATGGTGATTTGAAAAAAGGCGCTCTGCTTTTTGCAATGCAGAGCGCTGCCTGACCGAACGCCACAGATTCCGAGTAAGGGGGACCATTTGTATGAAACCTGTATCAAAAATTTATATGGCGCTGATCTTTCTGTTTTTGTATGCGCCGATTTTCGTGCTGATTTTTTTCTCGTTTAACGCATCCAACAGCACGAGCCTGTTCGCCGGCTTTTCTCTGCGGTGGTATGAGTCGCTCTTTCAGGATAAGGCAACGCTTCAGGCGTTGTATAACAGCCTGATTTTGGCGGTGGCTCCTCACTGGCTGCTACTGTGCTTGGCACGGCAGCTGCGGTCGGCATCGATACCATGCGCAATAAGTGGCTTAAATCGAGCGTTTTATCCGTTACCAATATCCCAATGATGAATCCGGAGATCGTTACGGGTATCTCATGATGCTGTTGTTCGTGTTTGCGGGTAAGCTGCTGGGCGCAAGGGACGTGCTGGGCTTCTGGACGCTGCTGTTTGCGCATATTACATTCAATTTGCCGTATGTGATCCTGTCGATCCTGCCAAAACTGAGGCAGATGGATCCGCATCTTTCCGAGGCAGCGCAAGATCTGGGCTGTACGCCGGCACGCTCCTTTTTTCAGGTTGTTTTACCCGGTATCATGCCCGGTATCGTCACTGGGCTGGTGATGTCCTTTACGATGTCGCTCGACGATTTTATCATCAGCTATTTTACAAACGGTCCGTCCTTTCAAACGCTGCCCGTGCGAATTTACTCGATGACAAAGCGCCGTGTCACGCCGGATATCTATGCATTGTTCACCCTGATTTTTGTCGCTATCCTCGTGCTGTTGATCCTGTATAATATTGCGCAGGCGCAGGGCGAGAAGCGCATAAATAAAAAAATGGCTGTAAAGGAGACTGAAAATTGAAAAAATTTGTGGCAATCCTGTTTGCCGTGGTTATGGTGTGCTCCACGGCGCTTCCCGCGGCGATTTCTGCTTCTGCGGTGGATACGTCCAGCCTAGCTGGGACGACAATCAACGTTTATAACTGGGGTGAATACATTTCTGATGGCTCTGAGGGCTCGATGGACGTAAATGCGGAGTTTACCAAGCGCACTGGTATCAAGGTCAACTATAACAATTACGATACCAATGAAAACATGTACGCAAAGCTTAAAAGCGACGGTGTGAGCTTCGATATCGTTATCCCGTCGGATTATATGATCGAGCGCCTGATTGCAGAGGGGATGCTGCAAAAGATTGATTTTTCAAATATCCCGAATTATAAGTATATCGACGCAAAATATAAGGGCCTGTATTTTGACCCTGAGGATGCGTATTCCGTGCCCTATAATGTGGGCATGGTCGGCCTAATTTATAACACCAAGCTGGTGAAGGAGGCTCCCACAAGCTGGAATGTGATGTGGGATGAGCAGTACAAAGGCAAAATCCTAATGTTCGACAACCCGCGCGACGCATTTGGCATTGCGCAAAAGCTGCTGGGCCAATCCTTTAACACGACCGATGAGGCCGAGTGGAAGGCGGCTGCAGAAAAGCTCAAGGAACAGAAGCCGGTTCTCCAGGGATATGTTATGGACGATATCTTCCGCAAATGGAAAATGGCGAGGCGGCCATTGCGCCCTATTACGCGGGCGACTTCATCACAATGTATGACAATAACCCCGATCTTGCATTCGTTTACCCGCAGGAAGGCGTCAATGTTTTCGTCGATTCAATCTGTATTCCGAAAAACGCTAAAAACAAAGCGGCGGCAGAAGCTTATATCAACTTCCTGCTGGATCCGGATATTGCGGTGGAGAATGCGAATTACCTTGCTATGCCACTCCAAATACGGCGGTGCTTGCCCGTGATGACTATGAGCTGAAGGGCAACGAGTATCTCTATCCGACGCAGGAGAAAATGCCAAAGACCGAGTATTTTTACAACCTGCCGCAGAACACTCTGACCTTGATGACCGACCTTTGGAGTGAGCTGAAAGCCAGCCAGAGCGGGGAAGCCGGCCAGGAGCAGAAAACGGATTATACCTGGCTGTATATCGGCATTGGCGCAGTGGCGGTCATCGCCGCCGGCGTGATCGCATATAAAGTAATCCAGAAGAAAAAGCGCGATTTTGCGGATGCAGAGGACTAAGCCGAACGATCGCGGGAACAAGGAGAGGGATACACAATGGCATCACAGCTTCGCAAACCGCAGGCGGGGGATATCACCGCTACAATGAAAACGACGATGGGGGAAATTCAGATTCTCCTCTTTCCGGACGCCGCTCCAAAGGCGGTCGAGAATTTTACGACGCACGCCAAAAACGGTTACTATGACGGCCTGATTTTCATCGCGTCATCCCGGATTTTATGATTCAGGGCGGAGATCCGACGGGCACTGGCATGGGCGGGGAGAGCATCTGGGGAAAGCACTTTGAGGATGAATTCAGCCCGGATTACCATAACCTGCGCGGCGCGCTTTCCATGGCAAACGCGGGCCCCGGCACCAACGGCAGCCAGTTTTTCATCGTGCAGGCGCCCGCCGTCAGCGACGATCTTCTCGCACAGATGGAAACCCTCGGCGAGAGCGCTTTTCCAGCATGGGCCGTGTCAGCCTATCGCACCAAGGGCGGCACTCCGTGCTCGATTTTCGCCACACGGTATTTGGCCAGGTGTATGAGGGGATGGACGTGGTCGATGCGATTGCAAACGTCCCCTGCGGCCGGAACGATAAGCCGGCGGAGGATGTTGTAATCGAATCGATCACGATTGCACAGTTATAAGCAATGCAGAAGGGGCTGTTGCGAACGGCGGAAGGTACCGTTTGCAACAGCCCCGGCGAGTTGTTCGGGGGGATTTCCGAACAACGTTTCCCTTGCCGCTATGCATCCGGATGCATAGCGGCGATCGCCTTCTTCGTACGTTTCATTGGGCGCTAAGCGGCGTGGTTTCCGAGCCGTTTTCCCCAGCTTCCCACTCCGCCTGTAGTGTGATAGTGGCGCCGAAATCAAAACGCCGGATTTGGAATGGAAAGTGCTGCGGCATTGACAGTTCGCAGGAAGCCTTATCCAAACATAAATATTCTGTTTGCCGGTCAGCAGATCGTTCCATGCGACGGAATCATTTTTATCTGTAAAACCAATGAATCCAAATGTTTCCGGGTTGCTGATACCGTAATGTACCTGCACGTTGGCAGGGGATTTCTTTCAGCATCAATCACTTGGAAGGTCAACTGCCTGGGGGCCTGCCGACATTGCGATTGGAATCACACAGTTTGCTTCCCGTCTGTTCCCGCCTTGTAAACTTTCTCCCAAGGCCTGTTTTGTCATTGACGGGGCCCGGCTTTTTTGTATGCCGGATCAGGGCTTGCTTTTTCTTTTCAGAGACGGTACGATAAAAGCAATTGGAAGAGGGAGGCGTGATCAATGCCAAACAGCTACGAGCGGATTTATGCCGTCGTCCGGCAGATTCCCTATGGCAGAGTTGCAACCTATGGCCAAATTGCCGCACTTGCGGGCAACCCCCGCTGGTCGCGCGTGGTGGGCTATGCGCTGCATGTGAATCCAGATCCGGCACATATCCCGTGCTTTCGTGTGGTAAACCGTTTCGGCGAGGTGTCAAGCGCGTTCGCCTTCGGCGGAGAAAATGAGCAGATTGCGCTGCTCCAGCGGGAGGGTGTGCGCTTCCTGCCGGATGGGCGAGTGGATCTTGCACATTTTGTTGGGATGGCGGCACAGCGGCCGGTGATGAAATCAGTTGTGACGGGCTTGGCTTGTAAGAAAGGCGATTTCTTTTTTATTTATGAAGGGATGGATGATTAATATGAAAGACTTTTTTGACCTGATCGCACGGCGTGAGAGCTGCCGCAATTATGATCCGAACAAAAAGGTGGAAACGGAAAAGCTTGTCAAATGCATTGAGGCGGCGCGCCTTGCGCCCTCTGCTTGCAACAGCCAGCCTTGGAGCTTTGTTGTAGTGAACAGCCCGTCTGTATCCCCACAGGTTGCAAAATGTGTGCAGGGAATGGGGATGAATCGATTTACAGATAATTGCCCGGCATTCCTTATAGTAGTTGAGGAAAAAGCGACCTTGACGGCGAAAATCAGCGGTGCGTTCAAAGATCAGCAGTTTGCGCAGATCGATATCGGGCTGGCCACGTCGCAGATTTGCCTCGCCGCCGTGGACCAGGGCCTTTCTACCTGCATTATGGGATGGTTGGATGAGAAAAAGCTGAAGGAGCTGCTTCAAATCCCCAAATCAAAGCGGATCCGGCTGGTGCTGAGCGTCGGCTATGCCGCAGATGAACGCCTGCGGGAGAAAAAGCGTAAGAACCTGGATGAAATCATGCGAATTGTTGATAAATGAGCGCATTTTCGCTGTTTGGAAGGGCTTACCATCCGGTTTTAACCGTTGCTTTGCTTGACGTGGTGTGTGTGCATTTGGTATAATAACCTCACGAATCTCGAGCTTCGGAGAACATTGGCTTTCGAACCGCGCTTACGCTTTCGGTTCTCGGCTAGATAACCTCACGAAACACGAGAGTCACCGATTTTTGCGTATTTTAGAAAACATTGAATCATTGATTTGGCTGACGCCCTGCGCTGCGCCGCCCATTGCACTTTGCGCAATGAAATCATGGTAATAGCATCAAACCGGTTGTAAAGTTTCAAAGTTTGAAACTGGGTTGCATTGGAAAAATGTCTGTCGTCGCAAAACGCTTCCTGCCGTGTGGCTGCAACGTCATTTTTTGCGGAGAAGAGTTTTGTGTGGAAATAATTCCACTTCGATTCGATTCGATGCGGCAAAAAGGCCGGGCCTTCTCCGGCATTACGTGAAAAGGAGAAAATCAATGGATAAGAAAAAAACCAAGATCATTGTGATCGTGGCGGCAGTATGTGTTGTGATTGCCATTGCCGTAGGCATTGCGTTTGCAGTGCGCGGCTCAAAGGAGCCGGAAATCACAGTTCCAGCGAACAGCATGGGAGCTGATACGCCCGCGCCAAGCGAATCTGTCGGCGAGGTATCAACAGATGAGCCTCTTCCTCCGAAGAGAGCACGGAGCCTACGGTGCCGGAGGGGACGACGGCTGAGGCAAAGCCTACGGCGACGAAACCGCACGCAACCGCCCCAACAAAGAAACCGACGACGACGAAAGTTGCGCCCACGAAGCGACCGGACCGGTTACCAACGGAGAAAATCCCTTTGTGGAGTTTGATGAAAACGGCAATCCAGTGCCGATTGGCGCAACGGATTTCCGCCGCAGCCTTGGCTATTGCGAGTTGTATGACAATATGGCGCCGTATGCCGCGATGGATTTCGATACGGTGCGTATTAAATTCCGCTATGACAACCTTGACTGGATGGTGCAGATGTGGAAAGGACAGTACGGCCCTTCCATCGGTTGCGAAATTGGCGTTTACCATAAGCCAACCACGCGTATGGTTGAGTTTTATGATTGTGCTACGGATGAAAATTCATTGGTGATGGAAGCCTCCCTTTACCGGAAGGGGAAATTCGTTTTCCGTATGCCACGCCGCCTCTATTGGTGGGCCGCGGCGTTTGATCCCGGCATGCTGGATAACGTTTCGGACCGTTCGGAGCTGAATGTGGTTGCCCGCATCACGCTCAAGGATAAAGAGATGTGCAACGCCTTTGCAAATTCTCTCCAGAAGCAGAAGGATGCCCAGGGCCGCACCTTTCAGAATGTTGGAAGCAGTTACAATAAGAACCAGCCAACGGTGACCCCGGTGTTCCAGGTGGTCGGCAACGACGTTTACTTTACCTGGTGATAAAATCATGCCGTTATACAAATTGTAGTTGACTTTATACTATTTTAGTGGCATAATAACGAAGTAATACAGTGGCGCTTGCCGTTGTAAATAATACCAAAGAGAAGGGAATGATCACCAATGAAAAAAGTTCTCAGCGTAGCGCTTGCTCTGGTTCTCTGCCTTGCAATGTGCGTCCCGGCGTTTGCAGCCGACACGAAGGACCCGGTCGATCAGATCGCAGACGCTATCAGCGGTGCAGGCATTGATCTCGGTGCAATCACTGACATGCTGTCCGGCCTGGGCGATTTCGATATCAGCTCCATCACGGGCGGCGATTTCGATATCGGCGCGCTTACCGAGATGCTTGGCGGCCTGAGCGACATCGATATCTCCAGCCTTAAGGATACGCTCCTGGGCGCTCTTGGCGGAATTGGCGGCGGTGATTTTGACATCGCTGGTATCCTCAATGGCCTTCAGGACAACGAGCTTGCTCAGTTGATCGCGAAGCTCTACTCGATCGCTCCGGTGGAGAAAGAGACCGAGGCTCCCACCGAGGCGCCGACAGAAGCTCCGACCGAGACCGAGCCGGAAGAAATCCCCGAGACGGGCGATTCCTCCGTCGGCATCGCGGTGCTTGGCGTTATCTCTGTTGCGGCCGCTGCGGCGTTTGTCTGCACCCGCAAGAAGGAAGCGTAAGCAACCCTCTTTTTTAGCAAATAAAAACCCCTTCCGGGTAATGCCGGGAGGGGTTTTTGTGATGTAATGAGGCTGAGAAGACGGCAGACGAGGAAGAGAGCCTGTTTGCGCGTGGATTTTGATGAAGCTTTGCATCAGTGTGTAGCGTACACATCGGTTTTTAGCACTGTGGCCGCGCCCCTGGCTGCGTTATCCTCCTTGCTTTCCGGCAAGGAAAGCTGCGTCGTCTGCCTGTCGCCAGTCGAGCCCGAGAATGCAGTCAGCATGCGCTTGGGCACGCCCTGATGGCGATGTTCCCCTTGTACACTGATGTTTCCGTTCGATTCCGGAACGGTTGGCGGCCTTCTGAATCAGCGCTGTTACGTTCCTACACAAATCTTCCGGTTAAAATTCTATTTACAGTGTTCCTTCCTCAAATGCTGTGCGAAACCATACGTTCTGCACGGTAAAGGTTTGCCCATCAAGATAGGCGAGGTGCTCAGAGTCCGTCTGAAAGTCGAATTGAAGCTTGTAAGAATAGAGGCATTGTTTTTATATCCGCCAAATTTTTTATTTTGTGTGTTCACGCCATATTTCCCATCGCCCAGCAGGGGGTGGCCGATAGAAGCAAAATGGGCGCGGATCTGATGCGTTCGGCCGGTTAGCAGCTCTACCTCAGCAAGCGTTAAACCGTTGCGATATCCGAGCGTCCGGTAGCGTGTGCGGATCGTTTTGGCGCCGGGGCAGGGCTGGCGGCGCACATAAACACGGTTTTTCTTTTCATCCTTAAACAGATAGCCTTCCAGTGTGCCCTTCGGCTCATCCAACGCGCCGATCAAAATGCAGAGGTAATATTTATGCAGCTCGCGGTCTTTCATTTTTGCATTCAATACGCGCAGTGTGGCGGCATTTTTTGCTGCGATGACGATTCCCCCTGTATTGCGGTCAATGCGGTTGACAAGCGCTGGAGTGAAAGATTGCTCGCTGGCAGGATCAAACGCCTCCTTTTCATAGAGATAACGTTTGACACGGGTGATGAGAGTGTCTACATATTCATGCTCATCCGGATGGCAAAGCAGGCCCACTTTTTTATCGAGCAGCAACAGGTTTTCATCTTCATAGACGATATCGAGGCACGGGGAAGCGCCCATAAAATCATATCGCTTTTCCGGCTGAATCAGAAATTCATCGTTGATATAGAGGTCGATCGTATTGCCTTCCTCCAGCCGGGTTGCAATCTCTGCCCGCTTGCCGTTTACCTTGATGCGCTTTTTGCGGATATATTTGTAGAGCAAAGACTGCGGCAGGTTTGGGAGGGCTTTTGTCAGATATTTATCCAGGCGCTGGTTCGCATCGTTTTTATTTATGGTAAGCGTTTTCAATAATCGTCATCCTTCTATCAATAATGGTCTCCAATTCTTCCAAGTTTCAAAACTTGAAGCTTTGCGGCCTCGTTTGAAGCTATTTTGCCATATATGAATAGGCTAACCGCTGCGAAAAATGGCGTTGCCGCTGAGCGGCAGGAGCGTTTTGCGCCGACAGACATTTTTCTAATGCTTCAAACGACCCGTTTGAAGCTATTATATCATATCCCATGGCTTTTCAAAAGGCGGGAAATGCGCTATAATGGCCTCATTCAAATAAAGCGTTTTGTGCGCATTTTCGTAAATCAGGCGGGAGAGGCTTCAGTGGGCTCTGCTTTGCGATGTATAAATAACGAAAATCCGGGAGGGCTTGCCCAATGAGCAAAAAAGCGTGGATTGCCGGCGTACAGATCATCGCACCGAGCTCACTTGCCTCATCGGCCGGAAAGGACGTGTCCGGAAATGGATAAAGGGATGCATGATGGCCATCGAAACCGGCTCAAGCGGCGTTTTTGGAAGAGGGAATGGAGCAGTTTGAGCCGCACAATGTGGCTGGAGCTTTTGCTTTTTTATTCCATTCCACGGCAGGATACAAATGAAACGGCGCATCGCCTGATCGACACCTTTGGCTCCCTTTCTGCTGTGTTTGACGCCTCTGTGGAGGACTTGGTGAAGGTGGAAGGGTCGGGATGAATACCGCTATATTAATTAAGCTCGTCCCAGCTGTCAACCGCCGCTATCTGGAGGACCGTGCGCTGCGTGGCATGCGTGCAGTCTCCTCTGAAGCGTGTGGGGAACTGCTTGTCTCTAAATTCAATGGCGTAACGGTGGAGCGTGTTTTGCTCCTCTGCATGAATAATCAAGGGCGGGTGTTACACTGTGTATCTATTTCTGAAGGGACGCAGTCAATGGTGGATATCAACAACCGCCGGATTGTGGAAGCGGCGCTGCGCCATAATGCCTCCTGCGTAGTACTGGGGCATAACCATCCCAACGGCGTGGCGGTACCGTCTCGGACAGATGTGGAAACAACGTGCATGCTGGCGCGGCTGTTGCGCTCCATGGATATTTGGCTATATGATCACATTATCGTGGCGGATGGCGAATATTTTTCGATGGCAAGATGCAATAAATTTGAGGCAATTTTTTCTTAAAAATCCAAAAAGGGGCGACGAGGAGGATGCGCTGTGAAACATATCCCCTGCATACGCTGGGAACCTATCAGTTTGTTGTGATCATATCCGTCTATCGTGGAAAGCTTATGCTAAGCCGCCATAAAAATCGTTCCACATGGGAAACGCAGGGCGGCCATATTGAGGGTGGGGAATCCCTTATAGAAGCAGCCGGGCGGGAATTATATGAAGAATCAGGCGCTGTGAAATACCTGCTTTCTCCGGCCTTCGATTACAGGGCGGGTGATGAAAATCTGTGGGGAAACGGGGTTGTATTCATTGCCGAAATTGATGAGATCGGCGCATTGCCAGAGAGCGAAATGGAAGAAGTAGCTTTTTTCTATCAATTGCCGCCGAACCTTACCTACCCGGAGATCACGCCGGTTTTGCTGCAAAAGGCAAAGGAGGCAGGGCTGCTGTGATCGGGCAGTATGATCGGAGAAAATGGTAAAGTAAAATCCCCTCGCTTGCTTGTGAGGGGATTTTGTGTTGCAAGTAAATTGTTTCCTGAAAAGCTCATCATAAAAGCAACCCCAGCGCTTTGCGCAAGAGGCAAAGCGGTCTGAAAGCGCTTCGAATCAAAGCGCTATAATTTAGAATACCCAAAGCTGTTCACCATAGCGTCAATCGGCCGGTGCGCTTTGCAGTCCGGGCAGTCGCCTGTTGAAAAGGATGCATAATCCGGTAGATCCTTTGTGGAGAAGAGGGATTGAATTTCAATATCCTCTACCATTGGGATCGCGCTGAACACGGCCGCGATGCCGCAGGTGCGCCCGCCAAAATACCGGATACAATCCAGTGCGCGGCGGATGGTTTTGCCGGTGGATACAGTGGAAATCAGCAGCAAAACGCTTTTATCCGCAACCATGGGCTGAAGATTCTCGCGGAAAAACATTTGCCCGTTTGCATCGTATTCTGGCGAAATTACGAACAAGCTGCTTCCTTGATTGATGGAGCGCATGCCCGATTTGGTCAGCTCACGGGCTAAAAATGCGCCGAGGATTTCGCTGCCCTCCATGCAGACGATCGTGTCAATGATTTCAAACTGGAGGTAGGGCGCGGCAAGCTGGGCCGCAGCGTCACGAGCCATGGCATGCTCATGCTTGACTTGGGTAATATTCAGGCAATAATTGATGTGGGAATGGCTGGTGACAAAATGACCTGGAACCGCTTCAATCCGGATGCGTGGATTGGATTCGGATTTGATGACGAATGCTCTACTTTCCATATTGTCCATTTGCAATTCCTCCATCTCGTTTATTCTTACCATTTTCTGTTTTTATTATAAGCTTATTTACTGGATTTTGCAATAGATATTAGGATGAGTATGTATAAAATAGTCAATTCGGCTTAATTGAGAAAAGGTAACCCCTTTTTACAGTTTTCGATACCCTTGACTGCATTGTCTAGGCTATCTTGTGGAAATTTTTGAAGCAGGGTTCCGAATTCACTAAGAGATAATTCTTTTCCGTTTAATATATAATCGAAAACAGATATCATTCCATCAATTCCAGTCAGGAACCCCTCGTGCCCGTTTTTATAAAGTGGAGGCGGGGAATAGCCTTCAATTCCTGAACCATTTTATTGCAATCTTCCTTTTTCTTATCACAATAGGACAGCAACTCTTCCAGCTTTCGGCGATACTGAAAGCAGGCTTGTCCATCTGAAGTTCAAGTTGTTTGTAAATTCTGTAATTATACTGTTCAATTGACTATAATCCTTTTTGATGGAAGCTATATAGGGGGTTTCATCAAAAATATCGCTGTTTTGGATTTGATAGTTCTGTCCATCGAAATTCACAGTGATTGCAAGGCCCTGAAGATTATTTGCCACCTCGTTCGGCAGATTGGTTAGCACATACATCATGCGTTCGGCCAATGGCTCCACCTTATCATTATCTAACAGGCCCGTGCTATCATTATAGAATTTCGCTTTGTATTCTTGTTTTTTCTGATAAATAACATCGCATCCTCGATAGAGCGATCCCATTTTGATTGTTTTTTCTCCGGTGTTTTTTATTTTCCAAATTTGAAGCAAATAGCGGGAGTTATCCTTCTTATATCCCACCAGTCCCTCCAAATCAATTTCATCAGCTAGCAATACAGCTTCTAATGTGCAATCCGCTTTTGCATTAATTTGAATTTTTTCCCCAGATGTAATTGATGTGGCAACGTCCGTCTTACCACATCCGGCCAGGAAGATGCAAAGTAATAGGGATAATACAAATATTGGTCTTGTTTTTTTCATTTTATCACCTCACTGGAAATATATCATATTCTCTACCCTGTATCAAGAAAATAAATGTCATAATTGTTCTGAAAATGTCGTTTGGAAAAATAATTTAAAAGCCTAGATGCTTTACATGGCGGGAAAAAAGGTATAATAGAGATACTAAAATAGGCGGCGTCTATGGATGTGAGCCTATCGTAGAATAAACCAGACAGGAGATTACACGATGAAGGAATGCAGGTTTCAGCTCACCTATATCGCCGACGGCCAATTGCACCGTACATGTGGAAAAGCGCAGGAGCAGCAGCCGTTTGAAACGGAGCATTTTTCCCTCATGACGCAATATGAAAAGGGGCGCGTGCGCGTCCGGATTCTTCCAAAGGAGCCCGTATCCTTTACGCAGTTTGAGATGGTTTTCCGTTATCCGTATCAGCCGGACAGCCGCGTGTTTGTTAACGGCTATCAATCCTGGACGGACAGCAAGGAATATTTTGTGACGGACCGCATGACCCACTTGAGCCCGCTGAGTAAGGCGTGGATTAAGGAGATGAGCCTGGATAAATCCGGCGACTACACCTTCCACGATTATCCGAAGACGAGCGGCGTGTTCCATGGATACTCCTATTCCTATGTGCGCAACGGAGAAACAGTTGATCTGTTCGGCTCCATGACGGAGCGCGGCGGTTATACGATATTCAATTTTGATTGCAACCGGAACCTTCTTATCGTGGAGAAGGATCTGGAGGGCGTGGTAATGGAGGGGCCGTATGACGCGGTGGATATCGTCCATCTGCGCGGCGGCTTCGATCAGGTGTTCGATCGTTATTTCCAGCTCATGGAGATCCCCAAGCCCCGTGTGCAGCATAAGTGCGGCTACACCACCTGGTATAATTATTATCCTCATATCAATGAAAAATTGTGACGGATGATCTGGAAGCGTTAGCAAAGGTGCCGGAGCAGATTGATATTTTTCAGATTGACGACGGCTACCAGACGGCTGTGGGCGATTGCTGAGCACCGATCCGGAAAATTCCCCAATGGTATGAAAGCGGTTGCCGATCAGATCCATAGCAAAGGAATGCTTGCCGGCTTGTGGCTTGCGCCCTTTGGCTGCGAATATCACTCGACCATCGCAGAGAAGCATCCGGAATGGCTTATCAAAAATGAAAAGGGCAAGCCTGTTGTCGCGGGCCTCAACTGGGGTGGCTTCTATGCCATTGATTTCAATCATCCGGAGGCGGCGCAGTATATTCGCAATTGCTTTGATGTGATCCTCAACGAGTGGGGTTACGACATGGTGAAGCTCGATTTCCTCTATGCCGCGTGCATTCTTCCGCAGTATAACAAATCCCGCGGCCAGCTGATGTGCGAAGCGATGGATTTCATCCGTGACTGTGTGGGCGATAAGCTCATTCTCGGCTGCGGCGTGCCGCTCGCGCCCTGCTATGGTAAGGTTGATTTTTGCCGCATCGGCGCGGATGTGTGCCTTGATTGGAAGCCCACCCTGCATGGCTACTTGACCCATCGTGAGGATGCGACAACGAAAAATGCCGTCAACAACACCATTTTCCGCCGCCAGCTCGATGGGCGCGCCTTCTGCAACGACCCTGACGTTTTTCTGCTGCGCGATTATAATATGCAGCTGAATATGACCCAACGGAAAATTATTGCGAAGGTTAATAAAATTTTTGGCAACCTGCTTTTCATCTCTGATAATGTAGACCGTTATGACGCGGAGCAGATGGCGGTGTTTCAGGATACGCTCAAGACAAGCGATACAAAAGTGCTGAGCGCAGAATATGTGAAAAAGGATGTTGTAGAAGTCCGCTTCCTGGAGGATGGTGTGGAAAAGCACCTGCGCTTTAACATCACGGATGGAGCGCTCCTGGAAGGCGAATTTTAAGCAGATAAGGGATGACGATTCTGCATGCATTACCATACAGTGGTTTTTGATTTGGATGGGACGCTGCTCGACACGCTGGATGACCTGGCCGATGCAACCAATGCCGCCCTGCGGGCATGCGGGTATCCGCCGCGCTCTCGGGAGGAGGTGCGCCGCTTTGTTGGCAACGGCGTGCATTTGCTTATCGAGCGGGCCGCCCCCCATGGGGTGGAGGAAGCCGCGGTGGAACGCTGCTTTGCCCTCTTCAAGGAGCAATATGGCAAACGGATGTGCTGTAAAACAAGGCCTTACAGTGGCATTTTGCCGCTGCTGGAGGCCCTGCGGGAGGCCGGCGTCCAATATGCCGTCGTCTCCAACAAATACGATGGCGCGGTCAAACAGCTCTCTGATACACAGTTCGGAGGTTTGATGAAGTCGCTATCGGGGAGCGGGTGGCGTGCGCCGTAAGCCTGCACCGGACAGTGTGCTGGAAGCGCTGCGCCTGCTCGGCAGCGGGGTGGAAGGCGCGATTTATGCCGGAGATTCAGATGTGGATGTGCAAACAGCCCACAATGCCGGCCTGCCCTGCATTGGTGTTACTTGGGGCTTTCGCAGCAAAGGAGTATTGGAGGAGGCCGGTGCGGATTTTCTTGTGGATACTCCGGAGCAGCTTTTAGAGATTGTGATGGGGCAAAAGGGCGATTAACCGCCCTGGCTTACATATAAGGGAGGGCAAACAGTTTGAGAATCGGCTGTTTGTCTGTAAAAGAGGAGGTTTTTTGTAAAAATGAAGCTTTATTTGATGATTCGGCGTGTGGTTGCGCTTATCATTGCCTCAGTGCAGTTCCTTCTTGGGCTGTTTGGCGTGAGTGTCAACCCAATGAAGAATGTGATCGAGGAGCCGAATCTTGCGCCGCAGGTGTTATTGCGGGGCAGAGCGGTTCCGCCATTGCGGATGCGCAATACCTGACGGACGGTAAGATCGAAACCTACTGGTCCTCTGGCCAGAAGGAAAACGCCTATGTGGAGCTACAGTTCCCGGAGGCGGTCACCTTCAATACGGTGGTGCTGCGCGAATTGACCGCCAGCGTGAAATCGTTTGCTTTGCAAACATATGAAAACGGTAAATGGGTCGATTTCTTCAAGAGCGATCGCATTGAAACCTATCGTTTCTGCACCTTTGACCCGGTTACCACACAACGGGTGCGCCTTGTTGTGCATGAGCAGGCGGGCACCTTCCGCTTGCAGGAGATGGAGATTTATAACATTGCGCCGAAAGAGCTCGACGAACCCTTGCGCATCGCGGCCTATAAACGCATTGATTTCAATAAGTCCTGGAAATCACAGACAAGGTACATGAGATGAAGGCGGCCTATGGTGAAAACAGCGCGCAGTACAAGGAAGCCTATCAGGCGATGAAAACCTATTCCCGCTATTTTGAGGTGATTAATGAAGTCATCCTCTTCAACGGTGTGGATTGGACGACGGAAGGCGGCGTCCATATCCGTGACGGCGCAGACGATTTCCGCCGGGAGATTGCGGCGCTGCATGAGATTTTCGATGTGCGCGATATCAAAACGGACGTGCGCATCACAGCCACGATCCTTGCCCGGGCAATAATGAGGTAACAGCGCAGTCCCTCACGGATCATATGGATACGCTGGTTGAAAATATCGTAGCTTTTGTGAAGGAATATGGTTTGGACGGCGTGGATTTTGATTGGGAATACCCGGATCAGAGTGCACAATGGAGGGTTTACGGCCAATTCATTAAAAAGCTCGACCAGGCCTTTGACCGTGAATTCGGCGACAGCGTGACCATCGGCGTTGCCCTTGCCAGCTGGGGGGTTGGCTTCAGCCGTAGCGCTATGCGCGCCATTGATGAGGTGCATGTGATGGCCTATGATCTGTTTGATGATGATGGCTGCCACTCTACCTTCATGACGGGCGCATACAACCCGATGCGCTATTTTAACGGTCTGCAATATCCCCGTGAGCAGTTCAACCTCGGTGTGCCGTATTATGGTCGCCCGGTCGACGGCGGCGCCTACTGGCCCTCCTGGAGCCAGGTGGCCAATGAGCCGGACGCCTATTGGAGCAATGCCTTCCCCGGCAATTATACGGATGAAAACGGTAACCCAGTAGTGCTTGACGATTATTACAACTGCCCCTCCATGGTGGCGGATAAAACGGCCTATGCCGTCAGCCTCGGCATCGGCGGCATGATGCTCTTCCATATGGATTGCGACCAGACGATGGACAATCCGAATTCCCTGACGCTCGCAGTGGAGAAAACGTTGGAGCAGCGCGTGGCGAATTACCGCGCAGAGGCAAAATAAGTTTTATCAGGAAAAGAGAAGATAAGAAGGGGCTGTTGCAAAATGCTTTGCATTTTGCAACAGCCCCTTTCATGATGCATCAATTTTTAAATTTTTCTTGACAATCTGATCAATCTTGTTTATTATGTGATTAGTTAATTAGTTGAGTAGTTAACTAATCATAAGAAAGGGAAGTGGGTGTATGCCAGGTGGATTTCAGGAAGACCGGCCGATCTTTTTGCAGATCGCCGAGATGCTGGAGGATGCGATCCTCACCGGCGCCTTCCCGGAGGGAGAGCAGGTTCCCTCCACTACGGAAATATCCGTGCGTTATCAGATTAACCTGCAACGGCGCTCAAGGGAGTGAATCAGCTTGTTGAAGCGGGCATTCTGCATAAAAGGCGCGGCGTTGGGATGTTTGTGAGCACAGGAGCGATCCAGCAACTACGGAAAAAGCGCCGGGAGCAATTTTACCGCGCCCATGCGCTGCCGCTGGCTCAAGAGGCAGTCCGGCTGGGAATTAGCCGGGATGAAACCAGTTCAATGATAGAAAGAGGGTTTATAGAATGCAGGCAATCGAAGTAAAAAGTGTGACAAAGGCCTACGGTGAGGTGACCGCCTGCGCGACGTTACCGTATCCTTTGGGGAAAACCGGATTTACGGCCTGCTTGGCCGCAACGGGGCGGGGAAATCAACGTTGCTGAAAATCATCGCTAATCGGATTTTTTCGGATCAAGGTGAGGTGACAGTTGATGGGCTTCCAGCCCGGGAAAACGACGGGGCACAGGCGAAGCTCTATCTGATGAGCGAAGAAAATCTCTATCCGGAGACGATGCGGGTGAGGGATGCATTCCGCTGGAGCAAAGCCTTCTATCCGAGCTTTCAGGAGGAGAAGGCCCTTGCGCTTGCACAGCAGTTCGGGTTGGATACTCGGAAGAAGGCCGTCACCCTTTCCACTGGATACAAATCGATTTTTAAAATCATCCTTGCGCTCTCGCTCGATGTGCCTTATCTGCTCTTTGACGAGCCGGTTCTGGGGCTCGATGCAAACCACAGGGAGTTATTTTATAAGTTGCTGTTGGAATCCTACGGAGAAAAGCCGAAAACGATTCTTATTGCCACACATCTCATTGAGGAGATCGCCCATGTGATTGAGACATTGTCATCATCAAGCGGGGTGAAATTCTGCGTGACGAGCCAGTGGAAACGCTTTTGGAATCCGGCTATACCGTAACAGGAGCGGCGGCAGTAGTGGATCAATTTCTCCAGGGCCGGCATCCAATCGGCTGCGATACGCTCGGCGGGCTAAAAACAGCCTATTTTTGGGTGTCAGGCCAGATCAGCTTCCGCATGGGTTGGAAATCACGCGGCTCGATCTTCAAAAGCTGTTTATCCAGCTCACGAACGCATAAAGGAGGGTTTTATAGATGAAACGAAAAGCGGCGGTGCGGTATTTGCTTCATAGCTATCGCAACCCACTTCTTATTTTTTATGGGATTATTTTGCTGGTTTCTCTTTTGGTATGTACACTGATGGAGGTTCAAGTGGCAGGGGAGGGGAAAGTCAGCTCCGTCAATGGAGCTAGTGTGATTTTTTATTCGTCTGCGGGCTGAACGCTTTTAAGGAGGATTTCTGTTTCTTCCTACAAAACGGCGTATCTAGGAAAACGCAGTTTTCCGCAACTTGCATTGCGTTTTTGCCGGTTGCACTTCTAATGGCGGTTGTGGATTCTCTGATGACTGCCTTGTTCTCCACCCTTTTCTCCTACGAGGGAATCCTTGGCCTGATCTATGGCAGAGCGATGGAAACCGGCTTCACCGGCTTTCTGCTCCAAATTGGCTGGCTGTTTTGCCTGTATCTATTCGCCTTATTGTTGGGCTACCTGATCACTACGCTGTATTATCGGATGGACTCCAAGCGCAAGGTGCTGGTGTCGGTCAGTGTGCCGGTTCTGCTTGTCTTGGTGCTGCCGCTCATAGATACTGAGCTGTTTCAGGGGCGGATTTCCCAAGCTCTGTCGGAGGCGCTGAAAGCGGTATTCGGGCTGCAAAACGGGCCGAATCCAGCTTTTGGCATGCTGTTCCTGCTTATCTGCTGCGTGGCTTGTGGGTTATGCGCCGCGGTCTTGCAACGAAAAGCGGTATTGAAATTAACACACGCCTTTTATGTAATAACAAGATAGGCCCGGCAGCATGCTGCCGGGCCTGCTATTATCTATCTTCTTTTGGGCCATACATCAATTCATCAACGCTGACGTGAAAGATCTTTGCGAAAACATCCAGCTCAATGTCTTTGACCATCCGCTTGCCGCATTCAATGCGCTGTATGGCGTTTTTATTAATGTTAAGCCTTCCAGCTGCATTTTGGCGGCCAGCTTTTCCTGTGAGGGTGAACCCGCGAGTAAATTTCTGAATTTCGCAACGTTTTTACCGCAGAGATTACGGCTTTCCATAGGTGACTTTTCCTGCGTCATAGCTGAAACACCTCATTTTTTCACAATATTATAAGAGATAGCATAAGTATATTATATAAATAGGTGTTTAGTGACACTTTTCATATGTCGATTTTAACGAAAGCATTTCTATTGATCTGCTTCTTTTTTACCGAGCAGCACATCTGAAGAAACGCCAAAAAAATCCGCAAAAGCCGCTAGTTCAATATCTGTAACAAAGCGGTCTCCATGCTCAATTCGTTGAATCGCGTTCTTATCCATGTCAATTCCTTTTTCTTGCATCCGGTCGGCCAGAATTCTCTGTGAAGTTTTGTCGGGTAATTGCTTTCGAAGTTTCGCAATCTGTTCCCCACAACGATTACATTTTCCATCGATATGCTTGTTTTTAAACATGACATACTCACTCCATTCATTTTCTTTTGACATTTATAACTTGCCAATGGAACAAGTATATGGTATAATTCAACTGAATTTGACATGTTGAGCGTGTCAATAATGGGAAAATTTCAACAAATTCGAAAACTCGATAATTTAATTCAGAAATACGTAGTAATTTTCAAAATTATGATTCTGATAAGGCGTTATGAGATCGATTTCGATCCATTTTTTCGCCGGTCAAGCAGCGATGTTGCCTGCACAGCGCTTTTCCTATTTTCCACCCCAATTCCGTCCGAAAAGTCATCAAATTACCGCAAATAAACGGTGGCAAACAAGGCAAATTAATAGGGCGGCAGTTTCAATTTTGCCGCGCTATGGAGGTGGATAATGCGAAAATTTTTCAAAGCATTGACCCTTCTGGGCTTTGTCTGTGCGGCAGTGATTTTTGGTATGCTTGGCTTTGCTGAGCGCACAGTGCCGGATGAATTATATGTCGCACAGGATCGTTCACCATGGGTTGGGGAATTATGGCGTTGCCAGAGCGGAGGATGGAGGCCTCTTCAAGCACAGCTGCATTTGCA
>ENA-OQEX01000330-OQEX01000330.1-human-gut-metagenome-genome-assembly--contig:-NODE-330-length-26371-cov-2.420591_pt1 | contig 26371 bp, 37 predicted proteins | sample MGYA00242802_ERZ504649 | MGnify/ENA primary metagenome ERZ504649 (study PRJEB26092, sample SAMD00036194) | human gut metagenome | host: Homo sapiens | study: EMG produced TPA metagenomics assembly of...
AGAGTACAAAGAGCCTTGTAGTAGACTCTATATAAAGGATAAGAAGACACTGCTTTTTGAAGTAACCTATTATAAAAACGAATCAACTTCGAAGTATTCCATGTATTGACAGATGGCACAGGAGCGACAGAATTCTTAAAAGACTGGTAAAAAACTATCAACTTCTTGATCTTGTACCGTCATATCTTCTGGTAACAATGAAACTGGTTCTAATCCATTTACTTTGTGAATAAGATAGAGATAATTTTTTACCAGTTCTTTTAAGAATTCTGTCGCTCCTGTGCCATCTGTCAATACATGGAATACTTCGAAGTTGATTCGTTTTTTATAATAGGTTACTTCAAAAAGCAGTGTCTTCTTATCCTTTATATAGAGTCTACTACAAGGCTCTTTGTACTCTTCCTTTACAATCGGTCGTAAATTACATGGCTCAAGATAATGCCAGAATAATCCTTTGCGAAGCACCATTAAAAACGTAGGAAATGTTTCTATTGTCTGATTCAATGCTTCCTGCAAAACGTCAGGATTTACTTCTTCTTTCAATTCGCAGTAAAAACGAAACACTCTCGTATCTTTTTTATTACTGGCAGCAGAATATAATTTTGCTGCATTATCTAGTTTTCTCCAACGTGCTTTTTTCTTACTCACAGTGTTTCCTCTTTCAGAAATTCATTGATATAGGTGAAACTTTCCTGTACATGAAGCTGCTTGATCCCCAACGCAAAATATCCATGTAATGCATCTTTGATCCGATGTATCTCTACATAATTTCCAGCCTCTTTTAAGCGCTTCCCATATGCTTCCCCTTCATCTCGAAGTGGATCAAATTCACATGTAAGAATCAATGTATCAGGTTGATTCGCTAAATCTTCTGCTATGTATGGTGCAAAATAAGGATTCTTCTTATCCTCTTTATTTCTCGCATAAAGATCAATATAATCCTGCATCTTCCCAGCTGTCAAAAGATAATCTGTTCCATTTTCCTTAACAGATGGAAATGGTGAATTTTCTGTATAATCATTATATGTACCGGATAGATCAGTATCTGTCTTTTTGGCATAAATTCTCCACAATCTCTAGCCATCAAAGATAATGCTGCACAAAGATTCCCTCCGGCACTATCTCCGATCAATGTAATATTTTCGGGTTTTATGTTGAGCATAAATCTCCGGAATATAATGTTTTCGCAACGGCATAACAATCTTCCAGACCTGCCGGGAATTTATCTTCCGGTGCCAGTCGGTATTCAACTGCAACTACATATTGTCCGGTTGCATTAGCCAGCCGGGCACAAATTCTTTCATAATTATCGATACTCTCTGTAACCCAGCCGCCGCCATGTATAAACAAAAGCATCTTTTTATCTTGAATATTATGTTTCTTTTCTTCACTCTCACGAAAACTTTTTTCAGTTGGAAAGAAAATACGAATCGGGACTGCATGACTCCCGTTATATATTTTCTCATCTATTTTTTATAAAAAATCTTCATCGGATCCAATCGTTTTAAATCCGCCATATGACGAAATGCTTCTACTTCCACACCATCAAAAGACAGAGCTTTCAAAATCTTCTTCGCTGTCTGATTAATCAATACTATATTCTCCTTATACCCGTTCTTATGTCTGTAAAAGACTACAAGCCCATTATATCATAAAGTGCTTATTAAAGTGAATTTAATATTGCAAAAAGCACCAGCCAACTGAATGACTGATGCTTCTAACATCAATATACTTTATTTTGTATAAACTGTATTCCCTTTTGCAATTACTTCAACAAGCTGAAGTTCCTGGTCAAGAATACAAAGATCCGCATCATAGCCTTCTTCAACCTTACCTTTTCCTTTGAGGCGAAGAATATCTGCCGGATTAGATGTAATTGTAGAAATAGCTATTTCTAAAGGAATTTCTGTTTTAAATACACATTCCTTTACTTCCTTCAGAAGGCAGCTGGACTGTCCAACACCCATTCCAAGTAATTCGCCATCACTACTGTACATCGGAAGGCTTCCCTGTCCATCAGAAGAAATTGTCATACGGTCAGGATTTACTCCTGCATCCAACATCCGTTTGATACCATTACATACACGTACCTCATCACAGATAGTTTCCCAATAGTCAATATCTTCATTTCCTGTAAAGTCTACTGCTCCGCCTTTCAGCGCATACTCAATCGACTTGCCAAAAAGCATCTCATTTCGATTGATATGTGTTGGCAGTATTTGAGAAGCAGGTATCTCTGTCTCATCTACCACTCGTTCAATAAGATCTAAGCATCTTGGACTGTCGCCAAGATGAACATTTACAATACCAGCTTTCCCGGAAAGAACACCGCCAAGTCTTGTATCCGCAACAACACGTGCAAATTCCTCAAAAGTCGGCTGTGAAGAACGATGATCAGAGATCGCGATTTCTCCGGTTCCAATGATTTCCTGAATCATCATAATATCTTTTACAATACTGTCAGTCAACGTGTGAACCGGAATCTGATAACTGCCTGTATAACAGTATGCAGACATTCCCTGCTCATTCAATCCTTTTGTCTTTGCAACCAGTGCACACATATCACGACCGATTCCATCTGTTCCAAGGCAGCCAACAACTGTTGTTACTCCAACTTCGTAAGTCCTTCCATAGTTGCTTCCGGAGTACGATTGGCGAATCCACCTTCGCCACCGCCTCCGAGTACATGAACATGACTGTCAATGAATCCCGGAGTTAAAAGTAACCCCTCTCCATTGATCATTTCTGCCTCAGAAAGAAATCCGTCTGCGCATATAGAGCCTGCATCTTTAATCTTGACAATCTTATCATTGATTATAAGTACATCTTTTTTTCCCAGATGCTGTGGGGCATAGACATCAATATTCTGAATTAATTTCATCATAAATCACTCTCAATTATCAAATGTATGTTTTAGAATCCAGTTCCAACTGCAATAAGAATTGTAATAATTGCACCAATCATTAATACACCAAGGAATTTCCACATGAATTTAATCCAGTTAGACCACTCAATCTTTGCAATTGCAAGAGATCCGATCAGGCATCCTGATGTAGGAACAATCAGGTTTGTAAATGCATCACCAAGCTGGAATGCAACTACAGCTGTCTGACGTGAAACACCTAACAGGTCTGACAGTGGAGCCATGATTGGCATTGTAATCGCAGCCTGTCCTGTTCCGGATACAACGAAGAAGTTGAATACGGACTGGAACAGATACATAAGTACTGCTGCAACTGCTCCGGAAACTCCAGACAGTGCATTTGAAATATTATACATAATTGTATTAATAACCGTAGGTGTTGTCGGATCAGATCCACCAAGAACCTGCATGATGCCCTGTGCCATAGCAACAACAAGTGCAGCACCGATCAGGTCTTTTGCTCCATCTTTGAATGATGTTGCGATATCATTCAGTTTCATATCGTTCAGTTTAAAGATAACTCCAATCACACCGGAAACAATTCCCATAATGAAGAACTGAGTAGCAATCTCTGGCATGTAGTATCCTTGAGTCATAACTCCCCAAACTACCCATACTACTGTAGCAGCCAGTGTCAGAAGAACTAAAATGTGTCCAAGACCAAATGAATGTCCTTCGTCAATTCCTGTTTTTTCATTCTGCTCACGGAAATATGAATCCGTCTTATATGCGATTGAAATTGTCGGAGTCTTTTTGATCTTTGATGCATAGAACATAGTCATTCCACAGCCAAGAACTGTAAATACTACCCACATTACCATACGGAATCCTGCTCCGGAGAATACATCAATACCTGCAATACCCTGTGCAATACCTACAGAGAATGGATTCATCCAGGATGAACCGAAACCAATCTGTGTTGCAACATAAGTAACAAGAACTGCAATAACTGAATCATATCCAACTGCTACAAACAACGGACAAAGAATCATAGTAAACGGAAGTGCTTCTTCTCCCATTCCAAAAACTGCTCCACCAAGAGAAAACAGTACGAAAAGTATCGGAATCAGCAGTTTTTCTGCTCCCTTTGCCTTACGGATCAATCCAATCAATCCGGATTCAATCGCACCTGTACGGATCATGATGCCGAATGCACCACCTACTACCATAAGGAATGCGATAATCTCGATTGCAGAACTGCTTACGATTCCGTTATACATATAGTTGAAGAATCCTGTTCCACCATCTCCACTAAAGAGTGCTACTCCTTCTGTTACTACATTTCCTGCATCATCTGTCAGATACTGGAAACTTCCGTCTTTGATTACTGTACGGGTTTTCTCAACACCATTGATCATATACGAAATATCCTGTGTTTCGTAAAATCCCTTTGGTACAAGGAAAGTCAGAAGTGCAGCGACAACAACTACTAAAAAGATAATAATGTAGGTGTCAGGCACTTGAAATCCCTTGTTAAAAGACTTTAACCCTTTTCCTTCTTTTTTGCTCATTTCGAGTTTTCCTCCCATTTTTGATATACTATACCAGTGTACCATAGAATGCTTAAAATATAACTAAAAATTTACATATTTTATCAATTTTTGTCATTTTACTGTATTTTTATACATCAAAAAATAGGATTTGGCTCTGGTAATGCAAAAAAATAACGCTCCTGCCATAAAAACAACCTTTTATTTAATTCAGTCGATCACATCATTCTGAAATCTTGATAAATGTTCATAAGGTAAGATCAGTCTTCCTCTAAACAGTCCGCACCCATCATTGATCAGACTGTTATCGACTGCGGAAAACATATTTACATCCAGATCTGCCAGTTCCAGCTGCAAAAGACGTATGCCCCGTTCGTAGGCTTCATCAAAATAAACACACTCACCTTCTGGAATAGCATCGCGTCTTGCTCGCTCATCCTGCTGTTTCTTCTCATATCCCAGGTGATTTGCCGGACCAATTTCCGCAATGTCATCCATTTTCTGGGTACGCAGCTGCACTTCCATGAAAGAACGGGAACTGTTATCATAAACTGTGATATGTAATGACTGATACCCTTCCCCGCTGGTTCCACAGATATAATCCCGGTAATACATCTTCACATCTTCATTAAGAAGCGGCGACGTACTTTTCTTCACTCCATAGGCAGACTCTACCGTAAACCCTCGCTCTTCCAGGAACCCTGGAAGAACATTGGCGATCTCATAAAGATAGCGTATCGACGCCGTTTCCTGATCTTCTCCTGGTTTCAAATGACATTTGGGCATACACAACACAATTCTGTATGCAATAAAATCCCGAAAACAGCTGAGTTTATTTTTCAGTTCCGACACAGGAGGGTAGGTTCCATGTTTTGTATAATAATTATAAATATATTCCACAATATAGCCGTTAAATTTCTCTTCTGCCCGGATCAGCGATTTGATCCTTCCTTTAAATGTAAACGCAAGAAACGGATATTCATGAGCCATATATTTATAAAATTCCCGGATCTTCTGGACTGGGCCGTAAGGAAATCATTGTGCTCTAAAAGCTCTGTGATCTGGATCAGGAAATTCACATGCATCAGATCAATCTCATTATGAGTGAGTTTCGCTTCTTTTCTCAGATCCCGGGTATATTTCTGTAAAATTTTTAAAACTGTATCTCCTGAATACAGGTAATCATTTAATGTAATCATAAGTTTTTCCTCTTTTGGAGTTAGAGCGTGTTTGAAGATTGTGGAAATGATTTTTCAAGCACGCTCTAATCTATAACCGAAATTTAGTTTTTCATTTATAGCAGTTCCATAAAATAATGAACGCACAATTATTCAAATATAACAGGGTACATCTGCAATTTAAGATATCAATCCTCTGTAAATGCATTATAATTATATACCTACTGTTCTGTCAGCCTTTAACCAAACTGCTTCTTTTTCTTCATGGGTAACAAAGATCAATGTCTTTCTCTCAGTCTTTTTCAAAATATAATCAATTGTTTTTGCTCTGGTTTTTTCATCAAGACCTCTGAGAGGTTCATCCATGATCACACAATCTGATTCTGCCAGCAATGCCCTCAGGATAGATACTCTCCTGCGCATTCCCCCACTCAGTTCGCGAACCGGTTTCTGCCATACCTCAGTAAGCGCAACTGCTTTATATGCCTCCTCCAGTTCTCTGTCTGATATTGTTTTTGTGCATACCAGTCTTATATTGGAAGCAGCGCTCAGATTTTCACACAGACGATCTTCCTGAAATACTGCACTGAGCTTCCTGTCACTTATCCCTTCTATTTTCCCCTTATCAGGAACATCCAGTCTCAGAAGAAGCTGGATCAGTGTTGTTTTTCCAGAGCCGGATCTTCCTCTGATACAAGTGGTTTTCCCTTCCGGAAAAACACAGGACAAGTCTCGCAGTACCTGCTGCTCTCCGTATGCTTTACTGACATGATCTACCTTTATATCCATATCTTTTCTCCGCCTGTAACATACCTCGTAAATAATACATTTAAGAGGATTATCATAAATCAAAATTTCTATTATCTATGTTCTATCATATAAACTATCCTGCTTACAATTCCAAGAAAACACTTTTCAAATACAAAACTGATCACAATGATCACAATCGTCCACGCAAAAAGATCAGGAGTATTCAGGTATATTTTTGCATTATACAGCTTCTCTCCAATAGAACCTGAGGGTACTCCGATAACCTCTGCTGCCACTCCTGCTTTCCAGCACATCCCAAGTGAAAGTCTGCATGCAGAGAGAAAATAAGGCAGTACCTGCGATACATAAATATACCTGATCTGTCTTCTGAGATTCACACGAAATACTTTTGCCATTTCCAGTATCTTCCTGTCCGTCTGTCGTATTCCTTCAAGGATATTTGTATATATCACCGGCAGAACCATAAGAAAGGAAATAAAAACTGACAGATTTCTCGAAGGAATCCATATCAGGCACAAAATAATAAAGGATGCCACAGGTGTAGATTTGACCACTGCGATCACAGGTGCTTATCAGGATTTCCACTGTTTTTGACCAATATGCCAATATTGCCAGAAAGATTCCCAGAAACACAGCCAGAAGAAATCCTGTCACAATGCGTACAAAACTAAATCCAACAGAATACCAGAAATTTCTGCTGAAAATCAGTTCAAAAAGCTTTTGGACAACAGAAACAGGAGACGCCAGAAGGATCTCCTGTTTCAGATACATACTCGCAAACTGCCAGATTGCAATCCAGAAAAGCACTGCTAATATACGAATTCCTGTATATTTCGTTCCATTGTCAGTTTTTACTCTATCGTTTGTAATAGAATGCATCATCCGGCAACTGTCCTCCTATAATCTCAGGATTCTGATCATCCAGAGTTGCCAGATATCCTGAAAGCATGGTTTTCATCTCATCGCCTTCAATAAACACAATACTGCAGTCAGGGATTGCTTTCTGTGCAACTTCTTTTGCAATAATATCATGATCTCCTATGATCTGGGCCGCAGCTTCTGTGTCACTGTTGACAAAATCTACAGATTCTTTATAAGCATCCATAAAATCATTTACTTTATCTGCATGATCCTGAACAAACTCATTGTTTGCGATCACAACTCCTGTCACAAGTTTACTTCCGTCATCCATGGAATCTTCCCACAGTTTGTTCAGATCCAGGGCAACCTTCAGCTTATCGTTTTTCATCAGCGCTGTAGTTACAAAAGGCTGCGGAAGAAGTCCGACTGCTGTCTGATCCTGCACAAGTGCGGAGACTACCTCTGCGTGCTCAGATTTAAATTCAACAGTCGCATCTTTTTCAGGGTCGATTCCATTCGCTTTAAGAACAGAGTTCAGGGCATATTCCGGAGTTGCACCCTTTCCACTGGCATAAATGGTCTTTCCCTTAAGATCCTCCACAGATTTTACACTGTCTCCATTCTCTACAAGATAGAGAACACCCAACGTATTGACCGCCAGGACACTGACATCCTTATCTGTCTTCTGATACAACGTTGCTGCCAGATTTGCCGGAACAGCTGCAATATCAAGCTTGTCCTGTACTACCATCGGAACAATCTCATCCGGAGATGCAGCAATCGTAAAATCGTATCCGTCTTCATCAAGAAGCTGCGCCATTCCCATTGCTGTCGGACCTTTCAGGGCGCCTATCCGGACAGCATCCGAAGATGATCCTTCGGATGCCCATACACTGACCTCTCCAGTGTTACCGGCCAATCCTGCACATATACACAAAGCCATTGCACAGATCATCAATTTTCTTTTCATTTTACTCAACATCCTTCTTTATTTAAGAATTTAAAAATCATTTACAGCAGTTCAGAAAAACAATGTAAATAAGACGCCAAGTTCCGTTTTTATGTCCCGGATTTCAAATCTGTCAGTATTTTTCTTAATTTACTTCCATAATCCTTTCCTGCAGCCCAGCCGCCGCCATAAGGATTTTCCTGGATTCCCAGCCATTCCACGTAAGGTGCAGTCTCTCTTGTCACGTAATCGAAGCGTTCATCTACACATTCCTGATTCAGGGAATCTGTGGAGGCGTAGCTTTGAGATGCTGAACCTGAGCACGGATTCCTGTTCTTACATCAGGAAATGCGATTCCTTTGACCCCACCTCCGGTTGTTCCAAGACCTGCGAAATTAAACTGGTCGATTCCCGCATCACCGCCGAAACTCAACCATCCGGTTTCCAGCATTGCCTGCGCAAAGACTACTTCGCCACGTACATTCTCGCATTTGCCTCCTCTACAATAATATTGCAAAAGGTATCTATATCAGATGCTCCGCCGCCACTGAGTTCTTCAGATGGGTAAGTGCATCCCTGATTGTTGTATAATGAACACATTTCATCAACGGAAACAGTTGTTCCGCCCATAATCGTGTAGTATCCATAGGTATTATCTGTCGGGTCTTCATCGGAGATAACTTCTTCTCCGCTATTTTCTGCATTTTCGAGATATTTGGGTTTGGAGATCTGTCCCTCTCCTGAATGGTCAGTTTCCTGACTGTTTTTTTCTGTACTATCAGTTGTTTTAGCTATTGTATCGTCATCTGGGGTATTTGCAGCATCGTCTGCCGCGCTGTTTTCTGTATCAGTGGACGCTGTCCCTTCACTGGCACTTACTAAAGCAGGTGCCCCGAACATCAGGCACCTGTCATTGTCATAAGCAGCCAGAAATTTTTTCCCAGCACTTTTTTCATCTTATGCGTTTACCTTTCTCATTGCAGCTTCTACCACATGACCAACCAGTACAGAAGTTGTTACACTTCCAACACCGCCAGGTACAGGTGTAATAGCATCTACGATAGGCTCTACCGCTGCGTAATCAACATCACCGCAGAGTTTACCTTCTGCATTTACGTTGATACCTACATCGATGATTGTCTGACCTTCTTTTACATATTCGGCACCAACAACACCGGCGCGGCCTGCTGCTACAATAATGATATCTGCTTCACGTGCTACAGACGGCATATCTACAGTTCTTGTGTGGCAGATTGTAACAGTTGCGTTCTTTTTAACCAGCATCATTGCTGCAGGTTTACCAACAACAAGGCTTCTTCCGATCACTACTGCCTTTTTGCCTGTGCAGTCGATTCCATAATGATCAAGGATTTCCATACAAGCCTGTGGTGTACATGGCGGGAAACCGATTTTCTTACCTGTGAATACACCGGACATGGAAAGGTCTGTCATACAGTCAACGTCTTTTTCAGGAGCAAGTGCGTTTTCGATCACTGCCTGATCCAGATGTTTTGGAAGCGGACGGAATAATAATACGCCGTGAATACTGTCATCTTTGTTTACTTTATCGATAGTTGCAAGAAGCTCTTCCTGAGCAACGTCCTCCGGAAGTAAAATCTTTTCACATGCAACACCTAAAGTTTCGCAACGTTTTGTTGCTCCTCTTTCATAGGATATATCGCTTGGGTTTTCACCAACACGAATAATGCAGAGGGTAGGATTTACTCCTTTTCCCTGAAGCTCTGCTACGTTTGCTTTGATTTTCTCGTTTAATGCTGCTGTTACTTCTTTACCTAATAACTGCTTAGCCATTTGTCGTTCCCTCCGAAATTATACGTTATTATTCTATACTGTATCTGAATGATTTCAGCATAATCGCCTCATAAATCATATGCACTCTGTAAAAATTACATCTAATAAATAACTTTACACTTTGTTAAAAGAGACGGAAAACAATACAGAAATTTCTATTTTATTTACTATTATTTCAGTCTGCCAAGTACGCTGTTGAATGTGTCATCTGCGATCTTTGTATATTTCTCAAGCATCGCATCTGCTTTTCTGTTTAATTCTTCTGCATACTCTCTGTCAGCCATGGATTTTGTGTTAATGTATACGTTCAGGCTGGCACCCTGTAATGCTGCTTTACAGAAAGCTGCACCAACGCCTGCATCACTGATGGCAAGCTTAGAGCCTTTTGCACCGAATTCTACGATCAGTTCAATTGCTTCACAGCATTTCTCCATGATCTCCATTGGTACAGAGCAGGCATCTTTTAATACGATCTCCATAACTCTGGCTTTCTCAGCTTTCTCTTCTTCTGTTTCCTTTGGCATTCCATATGCCTTTGATAATGGCTCGAATACTTCTGCATCACGCTCAATCAGACGAAGGAAATCCTTCTGTAACTGATCGCATTTTGCTTTTAATTCGTACATTTCGTCTTCAACATCCGCATATTTCTTTTTTCCTACAGTAAGGCTTCCTACCATATTTCCAAGAGCAGTTCCTACTGCACCAACTAATGCAGACGCACCGCCGCCGCCCGGAACCGGAGCCTTGGATGCCAGAACTTCAACGAATTCTGTACATGTACTTGTTGAAAATCCCATTTTTTCTCCCTCTTTCTTTCTGTTTATATTTACTTATTTGACTCTGATATCTGCGGATTATCCTGCAACCTCTATAATCCTGATATCATTTGTCATTTCTGAACGCATTTCAGGTATGCTTTCAGTGAACCGATGATCACATCTCCCATAACAGCCATATCCTCTGCCTGAAAAGAAACAGGGAAGTTGTCAGAAAAGAGAATCTGTGAAGACGGTGGAAATTCATCATCGCCTTCCCAGAGGATCATCTGCACTTTGTATTCCGGGAAAATCTCCACTTCATAAGCAATATCACCATGCTTTACAGCAACTGCCTTGATATGCTCCATAATTGCTTTGAAATCTCCCAGACGATTTCCATAGGAAAATGCCAGACGTTGATGCATCTGCCGTCAAACTGTCTTAAATATACCTCGCCCCATGGCATCTCACGATATGTTTTAAATTTTCCGGAACTTTCAGATTTCACTCCATTTAAGAGAAAACGAATGGTCAGGATTCTGGCATAGATCATATCTTCCAGCGGATAAAAACCTTTATCATCCTGAGTATGTGTTACTGTAAAATCCGGCCATGTAATCTGATACTGTGTTCCAAGAAAAGTTAATGTCAGTGTTTTTGTTTCTTCATCGTAAGGAATGGACAGCCTTGAAGCTATTTCTTTGGGATCTGCCGCTGCAAACTCCTGTGTATAATGCTCCCATGGCATTCTTTCCTTGCTGTCTTTTTCATAATTTAAATCATTTAAGCTAAAAGCCATTCTAAGTCTCCACAGACAGGACAGACAAAATATACTTGCCTGCCCTGTTACTTTTTATTCATTCAGGCGCAGCAATCGTTACGGTTCACTCCCGGTAACCTGCCGTATGCCGTATAAATATCAGCGGTTCTGAACTCTTCCATTACTGTCGGGAACATACTGGTATCTGTATGAGGAATGAAACATGCTCCTACAAATTCGTCCATATAGATCGGAACTGTGGAAAGTTCCATATATGTCATGTTAGAAGCCAGTTCGTATGTCTTCTTCTCCGCCGGCGTTGACAGAAGCATAAGATATGCACCTGTCAGGGAAGAGTTACCGATATAGTGGAATTTTTCGATTGGAATATCCGGGAACATACCGATGTTGACTGCATTCTGCATATTGATACCACTTCCGATACCACCTGCAACATAGACTTCATCAATCATGCTCACATCAAAGTCCAGAGAAGTCAGCATGGTACGGATAGCTGAGAAGATCGCGCCTTTTGCACGGATAAAGTTATCAATATCAACTTCTGTGATCTCGACATCTTTTACTGATCCTGCCTCTTCTTCAAAAGCAAGGATATAGCTTCCCATTCCATATTTATCATGTTTGATTCTCTTACCTTCGCGGATAAATTTACCTTTCGGGTTAATGATTCCGCAGATATAAAGTTCACTGATTACGTCGATGATACCGGAACCACACAAACCTACAGGTTTGGTTCCCTGATCACCTACGATCTTGTAGGTCGCTCCATCGTCTCTTTATCAATGGTACATGCTTCAATCGCGCCATCTGTTGCACGCATACCACAGCTGATGTCACCACCCTCAAAGGCAGGGCCTGCAGAACATGCACAGCTCATCATAAAGTCTGAGTTACCAAATACAAGCTCTCCGTTTGTACCAAGGTCGATAAAAAGTGAGAACTCTGTCTGTTCCAGATCTGGCTGACCATTGTACCGGCTGTGATATCACCGCCTACATAGCTTCCGATATTTGGTGCCATAATAATATGGGCATCTTTATTAATCTCAATTCCCACATCGGAAGCAAAAAGGGAATTGGTCTTAAAGAATGCAGGGATATACGGTTCTGTACGTAATGGATCAGAATTGATTCCTGCAAACAGATGATTCATAGTTGTGTTGGATGCTACACACATCCTGTATATACGGTTTGCCGGGAAATTTGCACTTCTGCACATCTCATGGATCATAGGATTGATTGTTTCCTTGATGACAGCATCCTGCAGTTTTTTCTGTCCGCCAGGTTTCTGTGATTCCACGATTCGGTTAATTACATCCGCACCGAAACGAATCTGTCCGTTTCCGGCAGAACTCTTTGCAAGAATATCACCATTCTCCATATTAATCAGTACAGCTGAAACGGTTGTTGTACCGATATCTACTGCAAGACCACCGATCACTACATCTTCATCTTTACCGAAAATATCATATACAAACATATCATCAGATGTAGCACGAATCACACACTTCACTGCAAAATTATTCTCTCGCAGTACATCCGGAAGTTTCTTTAAAACTGCATAAGGAATCCGGACTCTGCTGATATTTAAATATTTGCGCAGGGCACGTGTCAGTCTCTCATTATCCGGCATTGTATCGTCTAAAGATGGCGGAGTCATGACAACATCCACTACCTCAAGACTGTTTTTCAGTTCTATGCCAGCAAGTTCCACATCTCGTTTGGCATTTTCAAAAATGGCTATTTCCTCTTTAGAGCTTAAATCAGCTACTTTCATTCTGCTCTTATAGGCAGATGCAATATCAGGTACCAGCACATTTACATCTGCACTGATCTTGCTGCAGCATGCAAGGCGCCATCCTTCCTGATATTCCTCATCAGAAATGTGTAATGTCTTTTTGCTCTCCAGTTCTCCGCTTTTTAACTGGACACGGCATTTTCCGCAGGCTCCGTTTCCGGAACATGGTGCATCGATCGCCACATTGGCTCCCCGTGCAACCTCGAGTAAATTATCCCCCGCATTGGCATAAGCTTCTACCACACTGCCATCTTCGAATGAAAATGTTACCTTAAACATTCGGCAACCACCTTTCTCATAGTCGTTAATAGCCTGTAATAAACGAGGGCTGAAGACCGAAGCCTTCAGCCCCCATAATTATGTATTCAATTTATTCAAATACGCTTTATCAGAAATACTGATTAGATTTCCAGATAGGAATCTGCATACAGTGTATTGCCTTTGAATACATCACAGGATTTAATAGTTTCCATCAGACGAAGGTCGTTAGGGTTAACAATCGCAGATGTAAGACCGTTCATCATAGCCATTGCTACAAGAGCAGAGTCCATGATTGGACGGATATGTTTTGGCATACCGTTACTGTTGTTAGAAAGACCACCTGTGGAGTTCAGTCCCATTTCAGAGAACATTTTGATTGCTTCAAGAACTTCCATCTGTTTGTCCTGCATTCCCTTTACAACCAGGAATAACGGGTCAAACCACAGATCTTCAGCTTCCATACCAAGAGACATACCTCTTTCAAGCATGTTCTGGCAGTGCATCATACGTTCATCATTGTCTGCTGCTACCATACCGGAAGAGCAAAGTGCGATACAGATGGCATCGTTTGCTGCTGCAAGGTCGATGTTTGTGATTCTGTCACCAGCATCAGCAGAGTTAACGATCGGTTTTCCTTTTGCTCTGTTATATACAGAGATACCAGCTTCAATAGCTTTCTTGTTTGTTGTATCCAGTGCAAGCGGAACATTGTCAAACTCTGACTGAAGGAGCTGTACTGCCCATTTCATCAGATCTTCTCCATCGTTCTCAGCAGGTCCGATGTTTACATCAAGGTAAGTAGCACCAGCGTCAAGCTGCTGTTTTGCTCTTTTGATGATCGGCTCTGGATCTCTTTCTGTAAATGCTTTGTTTACTGCAGGTGCAGTAGTGGAAAGTCTTTCTCCGATTGTTACAAATTTTGCCATAACCGTGTTCTCCTTTTTATTTATTTACACAGGAATAAAACCTGTATGCTTCTTATTAAGAGCCAGACCGGTCAGATAACCGGTCCGGCATGTCATTCCGATCAGATCTGACCGTCAGCCTGCATATCTTTTAAGAATTTAACAAGCTGTACAGCTTCTCTTGGTCCAACGATGATTTCCCATCCAGGAAGTTTTGCTTCAAGGTCACCCTTAAGAACTGCTACCTTACCTGGGATAATAAGCTTTCTGGATTTTACCTTAGGCTCAACATTTTCTTTGATGTAGCGGAAATGCTGTTACCGGAGAATTTACCAGCTGCCCAGGATGTCAGTACGGAAAGTCCGCCTGCATCATTGATTACCAGATTAAGCGGAACACCGGAACGCTCCAGCTCGCCGGATACTACGAAATATGTAAGAGCGAAGTCTACAGTAGTAACTACTACTGCATTCTCATCAGCACCATTTAATGGATAGATGCCTGGCTCAACTTTCATTGGTTTCTGCGGGTCAGTGAAAACGTTCTGACGCAGACCATATAATGGAAGAGCTTCTGCATATGTCATCTGCTCCATAACGATGATAGAACCATATTTCATTGTAAACATAGATGCTAAAGCTGCCTGTAAGTGAAGGTCACCTTTTGCAATCTTAACAAGGTTTACGATAGATGGATAACCAAATGTTCTGTCCTGATCTTTCAGAGCTGCACGACGAACCTGTACAGTGTTTGCAAAGGTTTCTTTGATGTCAGCACCTGTTGTATCAAGAACAAGGTTCTTGTTTCCAAGTTTTTCAAGAGCTGCTGTTGTATCATATAATTCATTTAAGTCTTTACCGGATACACCGAGAACAACACCTGCTTCTGTAGCAACTGCGTTCATTGCTTCATAGTTGGAAGCATCAGCACCGTTTAAGACCGGTTTACTGTCTTTGCATACTGCAAGAGCTGCTTTTGCGATTTCAGGATCTTTACATCCAAGAACTAAAGTTCTGCCAAGACCTGCAGCTTTTTCTACAAGTGCAGTATATTTAGCTGCATCTGCGCCTTCGCCACAGTTTACATATACAAGTTCAGCGTACATTCTTTCACCGATACGGTCATAATCTACCTTCGGGATTTCTGCAAGCTTTGCCTCTACTGCAGCATCATCCATATCTGTGCACAGAGCTACTGCATATCTTGGCTTGCTTACAAATGTTTTTTCATGTCTGAATAATACTGTTTCTCCACCCAGAGTGTGCTCTTCTGCACCAGTACCAATTTTGATTGTCTTCATTGGCGGAGCAGTTGCCTCGGAAAGAGATGCTAAAGCTTCCTCAGACATATGCGGACATTGTTCGATTTTCATAGCGCCCTGAGCAACTTTCATAGAGAAAGCCATACATGTTGGGCATCCGCATTCCTTACAGTTTTTCTTTGGTGTTAATTTAAAAATCTGAATACCATTCAGTGCCATTTTATTTGTTCCTCCTATTCAATTACGCAAGTGCTTTGATCATTTTGGAAATAGTTGCAACAGCTTCCGGATGTCTTAAGATGACTGCGTCAGATCCGGCTGCAAGGTCAGCAGCAGCTGTCATAACTTCCATATCGATTCCACGCTCTTCTTCCGGTCCCCATTCAGGCATGTCAGCTTCAGAAGCTGTAGCTTCTTTTACGCCCCATGTCTCAGCGGATACCGGTGTAATGATAGGCATCTGCAGCATGTTATCATTCTGAGATAAAGCTGCACCTTTGATACGGTCCATTGTAGATACAACGTACTCATATCCATATCCGGCAGCAGCACTGCCGATATTCATAACGATCTTCTGTGCGTTAACGCCTAACTGAGTAGTTACAACGTTAAGCTGTTTAGCAAGGTTGATATCTACGGCAGATTCTGCACCTACGATCTGATCGTAAGCAAGTCCTGCTGCAGCACCGATTGCTTTGTAGTTTTCTTCTTTTTCAGAAAGGATCAATACATTTCTTCCCTGAAGAGCTTCAGCTACTTTTGGAAGAAGTTCAGCGTCTTTTTCTACGTTTTTGCATCCTTCTACTACTAATGGTGTATCAATGGAATCTGCAACGTCTTTTACAACTGCAATAAGTTCATCAACAGATTTGTTTACACCGTTCGGATCTCCGCCTTCAAGGATAAGCGCTACAAAATCAGCACCTTCCATAGCTGCTGCTTTTTTAGCCATTTCTCCAATTGTGGAAGCTCCGTCATAGTATGCTTTGATACCTTCGGATACAACATTCTCAAGACCCATATCAGAGATCTCCACACCGATCTTAGGTGTGTTTTCTGATGGTGCATCAAAAGAATAAAATGGATAAGTAGAGTCTCCGCCGATTGTTACAGTCTTATCTCCGCTGCCAATGGTGACTGTATTAATCTTTGCATTGAATTTCTGAAGTTTCTGATTAAACGGCATTTTTTTGGCCTCCTTAAAAAAATTACTGTGTGTATGTATCTTTTCGCAGACTTACACACTATGTCATGTGTAGTATACAACATTATCCTGCCCGTTGACAAGTACAGTCTGTCATATTTTGTTAAAAAAACAACAATTTCACAGCTTTCCTTTATTTTCCATAACAAAGTGAAAAAATTCGGCAAATTGCCATATCTGAACTTTGCTGATTCTTCATACACTCCGCATATATTTTTTATCAGCAAATCATTACGGCAGCCACATTCCGTCCTTACGAAACAGAACGATTGTACTTTCACACGATCACATTCTGTATGTCCTTGAAATATAATATACTATGGTTTTTATCTATACGCTTTTGAGCGTTTAAACCCGGAGGCTTATTAAAAGCCTCCGCATGACTCACATAATACCTCCGGGAAAACCACCATCTTTACATCATCGGATCAAGGGCTAATGCCGGATGGCCTTTTTCTGTAAGGAATCCAACCAGTGTTTCCGGATCAGTAGCGATTGTTTCATCACCGATCATATCTGTAAGTTTTCAATTCCGTAGAGTTCTTTTGCTGTGTTGTTAAGACGCTCAGCAACAAACTCTTTCAGTTCTTTTGGCATCCATACGATACGTTCAATACCGCCTTCTGCCTTCATGAACTTCTTGGAGCTGATGAAATGTTTACCATGTCCCATGAAACCAGGTGTCTGAACACCACCACCTGTCATGGATGCCATTTCTGAGAATGTCATTCCAAGAGGTGTCATGCCTGCATACTCACGGTTAGCGATAACAACACCATTGGAGAATGGCTCGATACCGCAGATACACTCGAAGCATCCGCATGATGTCATAGGATCCTGCATGATAGAGTACAGTGTAACGTGCTCTAATGCACCCTGGGATAATTTCTTAACAGCTTCATCTACATCTTCATAAGAACCAAGGTTCTCATCAATAGGTCTTTCTTTTGTAATTACCTGGCAAGGTCCGTTTGGATCCAGCTCGTTGGTAGCTTTTGCATCCACCATGAAACGGCACCGCAAAGTCCAAGTCTCTCAGGTGTAACAACACATACGTGAGACGGGGAGAATGCCTGGCAGAGGATACAGCTGTAATATACATCTACAGATTCGTCTGTCAGAGTATTCAGACGGTCATCACGTTTCTCGAAGATCGGGATAGCAACTTCATGACGGATTCTTGTACACTCAGCAGGATCTGTATAAATAGTAACTTCACATTTATCAACAACTGCGTCAAATTCATTCTTAACCTGTGTATAGAGAACTTCACCGATATGTTTGATCTTGAAGCCTGCAGCAAATGCATCTTTGCTGATACGGATTCTCTGCATATCTCTCTGTCCTGTATGGTATACACCTTCGATACAGTTGATGTAGTTATGGAACTTACGCTCGATAACAGGTTCAAAGTCAGGCTGCATGTTTTTACCTGCAACTTTAACAACATATGCAATGCTGTTCTTGCTGCCAAGTTCCATGTCGTCTACTTCCGGACCAACAACTGTAATCTTATGGTCTTCTACTTCACTTGCATCACATGTATGTACAAGCTCTGCACAGTCTACACGGGAACCATCGAATTCAACCTGCATGTCTTTACGACGGATAATCTCACCTTCGAATGCAGATGCGAAAGCAACCGGGATATCGATGTTTGTAATTTTGATCTTGATGTCACGTGCTTCCAGAGAAGTTGCATTCCATTTGGAGATGTCTTTCTGGCAGATCAGGCTCTTCGGTACTCTTGCAACATCTTCCTGGTTTGTGATAACCGGGAATCCAAGAGCGATAGCTCCTGCACCACAAGCTACGATCACATCATTTAACGGTGCAAATGCATTAACAAATGCAGGTACACGTTTCATTGTGTAATCCATCAGAGTTGCAGCATCACCTGGTTTTACGTTACCGAAGATAAGAGCTGCACGAAGTGCTACAGATACTACATGGATAACTGCTGTAACGTCTTTTCCAAGCGGGATCACACGTACGTTAGCACCTGTCTTGTATCCAACTTCCTCTAACTGGTCAATAACGTCACCAACCAGAGTGATCAGGATACCCTGAGACTGATAGGATTTAACAAGGTCTGCTGCTTCCTGAGCGGAAGGAGCTTTTCCAAGGATAACTGCTACACCTGGGATATCGCCTGTTACAAGCGGTACACCAAGTTCACGGATCACTGCATCTGCAAGATGTCCGTAGCAAGGAGCTTCATAAGGAACTGCTCCGTCAATATATTTCAGAACTTCGATAAATTCTGCGCAGAGAGCTGTAGCAACACCTGACATAAATACGTCATTTGTTCTTTTCTCTCTTGTCATAAGAGTTTTTACTACTGCAAGAGCATCTTTTAACTCTGCAAGAGTTCCAACCTTTGTTCCTGTTACTGCATAGTAGCATGGTAAAGAATATGCTGTATCAGGGAAGCTGACTGCTTTGTCAGCGCCGTATTTTTCAATTGCCTGGTTGATGGCACCCTCTGTAAGTCCATAAACCGCGTCATTTCCCGCAAAAACACTTTCAAATAAAGTCACTTTGTTTACCTCCTAAATATATGAGATTATTGACGATCTATCTTTTCTTTTATCTTAATGATCTCATCAGTAACTGTTTTGCTGAATCATAAGGGGATTTTCCCTGTCTGTCCGCATCAATTACTTCTGTGTTGTAATGGATCATTCCTAAAAGATCTTCCTGTGGAATCCGTTCTCTGATAAAGTTTTCGTCATCCTCGTTGCGTACTTTGTTTGCAACAACCTTTACCTGAGCTACTCCCAGATCCTTTGCCAGACGTTTTACATTCTTGTATGTCTGAACGCTTCTTGCACCCGGTTCGATCACTACGACAAATGCGTCAACTCCTTCTGTGGTTCCTCTGCCGAGATGTTCCAGGCCGGCTTCCATATCAAGAATTACCACATCTTCTCTTCTCAGTACCAGATTGTTAATAATACGTTTCAGCATTACATGCTCCGGACATACACATCCGCCGCCGCCTGTCTCGACAGTTCCCAGGACAAGGAGACGCACGCCATTACAGACCTTACCATATTTCTCCGGGATATCGTCTACTTTCGGATTCAGATGATAGAACTGATTTCCCGCAGTGGCACCTGTACGTTCTTCCACAAGCTTACGCATTTTGGAAATTGGTACAATAGAATCCAGTGTTTCTTCATCAAAGCCTAATGCAAGACCAAGATTCGCATCCGGATCCACATCTGCTGCAAGTACCGGTCTTCCCTCTGCTGCATACAACCTGGCCAGCGTTGCTGCAAAAGTAGTTTTGCCTACGCCGCCTTTTCCTGTAACTGCTATTTTCATTTTACGTCATCCACCTTTTATTACATTTTTAAGATCACAGCAGATTAGATTCCTAATGCTGTTCTCTTCTCTTCGATTCTTTCGATCATCAGATCAACTAATTTCTCAATATCTGTTTCTACTGTATAAGCAGCTCCTGTCCATTTTCTTGTTCCCTCTGTAAGAAGCTCTCCCATTTCTGAAGAACCGGAAACATATGGATCAACACCAAGGAATGTATCAATACCGGTACCTACTACATAGTTACCGATAGATACAGCTTTTTCAGACATCCACTCAGGAGCACATCCAACTACAGGAAGCTGATTGATCTGAAGACCTGCATCTTTTGCAAGTTCAGCAGCAAGGATCATCATACGGGAAATATCTACGCATGATCCATGTGGAGTACCGGTGGGATATCAGCCAGTTCACAGACACGTTTCAGACCTGCGCCGCAGAGATCTTTTGCAGATTTGTCCATAAGACCTGCTTTTGCAGCTGCCTGTGCAGAACATCCGGAAGCAATGACAACGATATCATTGGCGATACATTTCTTCATCAGTTCAATATGTGCATAGTCAGGACGGATCTTAGGATTGTTACATCCAACCATAGCAACAGCACCACGGATAACACCGGAAGTGATACATTCAAGTAATGGTTTGGTTGTTCCTGTCTCATCAACCTGAGAGTTTGTAACACCGTCAAGAACCTTAACGATTGCTTCTACGGAATAACCAACTGTAGCTTTCTGTTTCAGCTGTGGGATATGTACAAGTTCAGGTTTTCTGTTCTTGAAGTTGTCAATAGCCATCTTGACGATTGCTTTTGCATTCTCTCCTGCTGTCTCAGCATTGAATCTGATAAATTCAGCATCAGGCATCTGAGCGATCGGAGAAGTTGTGATAAATTTAGTATGGAAGCATTTGCTTAAAGGTCCTAATGCAGGAAGATACACTGAACATCTACTACGATTGCTTCGCAGGCACCTGTCAGTACTACATTCTCCTGCTGCAGGAAGTTACCGGCCATCGGAACACCGCGACGCATAGCTACTTCGTTTGAAGTACAGCATACACCGGAAACAGTGATTCCTTTTGCTCCTACAGATTTTGCATAATCGATCATTTCTTTGCTGTCTGCATATTCACAGATCATCTCAGAAAGGCTCGGATCATGTCCGTGTACAACAATGTTTACGTTTTCCTCAACCATAACACCAAGGTTAGCTTCTGTGTCAATTGGCTTCGGAGTTCCGAATAAAACATCAGAGAACTCTGTTCCCATCATGGAACCGCCCCATCCATCAGCCATACCGCAGCGAAGAGACTGTTTTACCAGTGCTTCCGGAAGAGAAGAACATCCCATATGAGCCATATGTAAAGAAGTGGAAACTTCACGGTCGATCGCACGTGGTGCAATTTCATTTTCAATCAGTTTCTCTTTCTGTCCTGCAGGCATTCTGTCAAGGAATCTCTGATATCCAAATGGTTTACCATATTCCATCAATCCTGTCTCAGCCATTTCATGAGCCAGATCATAGATATCTTTTCCTTCTGTCTCTACGCCCCATTCTTTTGCGATACGGATCAGTTTCTCAGGATCTTTTACCTGATAGTTTCCGCCGTCTTTTGCACAATATAATGTGTGGCAGATTTCACGACCGTGATCAGAGTGAGTAGCTGCACCAGCTGCTGTAAATTTCAGGAAGTTTCTTCCTACGATACCATGGACGTCACATCCACAGATACCTCTTGGCGCTTTAGGGGTAATACGACATGGTCCCATAGCACAGATACGACAGCAGACACCCTGCTCACCGAATTTACAATGTGGAGTCTGGTTTTTTACACGGAACTGCCATGCGTCAGCTCCAACCTTTGCACCTGTCTCCAAAAGTCTGGCAGTAGCTCTTCAAACTCTTCCACTGTAGTTAATTTGAATTCACTCATTATAGACCTCCTTTAATTCTGGTTTGTGTATTCCTTTAAGATACACATTTTATTTATTAATAATCCCACAGGCAGGAAATCCCGGTTATCTATATCTGAAGAATTGGCTCCGTTAAAGATAACTGTGATAACCCATCCATCCCCTCCCATGGGTTATTTAACTTAAAAATAAAGATGTAAACTTGTATTTATCTCTGCATATATAGATTTCCTATGCGCACAAACATCCCTCATCGGATTCTCATCCGACAAGGGGTGTATCTTATAATTTTAAATTATCAACGATTGCACGAAGTGCAGTCTTGACAGGGTTGTCTTCCGGAAGTGTGCTTGTAGGACGTCCCTCACAGTCATATTCATATACTGTTTCATCCTGTGGAACAACACCAAGAAGTGTCAGTCCCTGATTTGCAATCTCTTCCTGAATTCCCTTATTCAATTCTCCTTTCGGAGCTCGGTTAATGATCAGACCAACTGTATCAGGATGCATATCACATTCTTTAATGAGTTCTGCAATCCTGCCTACTGCCTGTACGCCTCTTCTGGAGCAGTCGCTGACCAGAATGGCAGTCTGCATGCTCGGAAGAACACCTCTGCTGATATGTTCCATTCCGGCTTCATTATCTACAACAATATACGGATAATTATTCTGGTATTTTGCAAGCTGAGTCTGAAGAAGACCATTAACATAACAGTAACAGCCTTTTCCCTGAGTTCTGCCCATGACAAGAAGATCAAAATCATCATCTTCTACAAGCGCATCTTCAAAACGCATTTCCGCATAATCAGCCTTAGACATTCCGGTAGGAATTGGATTCTCTTTTGCAAGCTCTGCACGTGCAATTTCTTCACGCACATCGCCAAGAGTTGTCTCTACCTTTACGCCAAGAACCTCATTGAGGTTTGAGTTTGCATCAGCATCTACTGCAAGAATCGGCCCTTTACCCTTTTCACACAGGTACTGGATCAGCATTCCGCATAATGTTGTTTTTCCCACGCCGCCTTTTCCTGCGACAGCAATTACGTGTGCCATAAAACCAGGTGCCTCCTAAATCTGTCTTAGTATTCTTTCTATAAATAAAAAATGATGTTAAGGTCAAAAGGTGTTTTGTCCCTATCTTAATATCAGTCACATTTCAGTTTCACAATACTGTTGGCAAGGTCAACCATTAAAATAGTTCCCTCGACTACTCTCTCATCTCCCATAATATCACGGAGAATCAATTTATTCCCATCCACATCTATACGGGAAACATTTTTAAAAATAACAGAATCGTCACTTTCTTTATATACAGTTGCCAGACACATGTGATGTCGCCTCCTATTTCATCTCTTCTTTAACAAGTGTTAAGGCAAGTCCAAGTCTCATATTGCCTTTCTGAAAATCTGCAACAGCTTCCTTAATAGTCTTACATGCTGCATCCATTCCCATCTTGCAAGGTTATCAGCCATCTGATCCAGTTCCTGAGCATGATGCTCATTATGCTGAAGCATATATGTCAGAAGAGCCAGTGTCTCATTCTTACAGTCACCTTCACTGCAGGATCCGCAATGAGCAGTATCACAGGCATGATCTGCATGAGAATGTCCATGATCATGACCTTCGCCATGAGTATGCTCATGAGTATGAGTCATACCATCTTCATGGGTATGTTCATGGGTGTGTCCATGCCCATGCTGGACAAGATTCCCATTTTCATCTTTGATTAAATGCATGGTTAAATACTCCCTTCTATTGAAAAATACACTGAATTTATAAAATTCAGTCTTTTTTATGACAATAAATTATCAATTTACTGATATTATACATCTTTTTTTTCGTTTTCGCAAGCCATTTAGCATAAATAATCACTAAAAAAATTTTGAAATATATGCTTTGAAATAGCTTTTTTCACAAGAACTGTTAATACTTTAACCCTTATGTTATATTGTTAACAATGTATTCTTGCAAAAACTTAATAATTTTTATGTACTTCTGACACATTTTTATGTTATACTTGGACAAGATTATCGGGCAAAGCAGCTTGCCCAAAGTGTATATATGAATTGGAGGAATTGTTTTGGATAATACTGTTTTTCTGAATACAAACAGAGAGATGCCTTTACTCGGACTGGGAGTATACAAAGCCACCGGGGAAAATGAGGCCGAAAATGCTATTATTTCTGCTGTTGAATCAGGATACCGTCTGATTGATACAGCCTCCGTATATAAAAACGAAGAAAATGTAGGACGGGGAATCGCTAGCTGTGGAATACCGCGAAATGAACTTTTTATTACTACAAAAGTATGGAATACCGCACAGCGACTGGGAGACATTCAGGGTGCTTTTGAAAGAAGCCTGGACCGGCTCAAACTGGATTATGTGGATTTGTATCTGATCCACTGGCCGGTTCCGGGATGTTATCTCAGCACCTGGAAAGTACTGGAGGAAATCCAGAAATCCGGGCGGGCTCTTTCTATTGGTGTCAGTAATTTTGAAATCCGTCATCTGGAAGAACTGGAAGCCAATTCCGGAATCATACCTGCTGTAAATCAGATTGAATGCCATCCTCTCTGCTATCCAAAAGACTGATTGATTATTGCCAGAATAAAGGAATTCAGGTACAGGCATATGCCCCGCTTGCCAGAGGCGCATATCTTGATAACGATGTAATGTGTGTACTTGGAACCAAATACGCCCATACTCCCGCTCAGATCGGTCTGCGCTGGGCTACTCAGAAAGGAATTTCCGTAATTCCCAAATCCGTACATCCTGACCGCATCAGAAGCAATGGCAATATTTTGATTTCACAATCGAACAGGAAGACATGGATCTGATCGATACTCTGAATGAGAATTTTCACAGTTCACATATTCCCGAGGATTTAAGAGACATTGCATTCTGATAAAGAGTAGTTAAAAAATATTTTATCATGCAAATGCAAAAAGCAGATGTATTTATATAACATCTGCTTTTTGCATATTTATCATCTCTGTCTATAGAATTTCCCGTAAATGATGCATTCGAAAGTTTTTCGTAATCATTCAGCAGTCAGCTATCCCGCGAGGTACTGAACAGTTACAGTTTTTCTATAACATCTCAGTTAGTTTTCTGTCCGTCTTCCCATGGAAGCATCGGCGTCTCCACTTTCTTATCTCTTACCATAAGGTCAATCACCGCTTCCGCTGCACTTTTTCCTTCGAACAGGACTTTGTTTATTTCTGTGATGATCGGCATTTCCACATCATATTTCTCAGCCAGTTCTTTTGCTGCTTTTGCGGAATAGACACCTTCCACGATCATTTTCACTTCAGCCATCGCCTGCTCCATGGTATATCCTTTTCCCATCAGATATCCGGCTTTCCGGTTACGGCTGTGGACACTGGCACAGGTAACGATCAGATCTCCGATTCCGGACAGACCATAAAAGGTTTCCATACGTGCTCCCATTTTAACACCCAGACGTGAAATTTCTGCAATTCCTCTTGTGATCAGGCTGCTTTGGTATTATCGCCGTATCCCAGACCATCTGCGGTTCCGGCCGCCAGTGCGATCACATTCTTTAACGCTGCGCCAAGCTCCACTCCCAGCATATCCGGCGTGGTATAAACTCTGAAAACAGGGCTCATAAAGATTCCCTGCAGATATTCTGCTGTCTCTCTCTGGTGAGAACTTACCACACAAGTAGTCGGAAGTCCTTTTCCAACCTCTTCTGCATGGCTTGGACCGGAAAGCACAGACACATTTGCCTGTGGAAGTTCCTGTTCAATGATCTCGCTTAAAGTAAGAAGAGTTTTTTCCTCCACACCTTTGGCAACATTTACAATTTTCTGTCCGTTTTTTACAAAAGGCGCCATACGCTTGCAGGTACTTCTGGTATAAGGCGAAGGAACTGCCAGAATTGCCACATCTGTATCCCGCAGGCTTCTCTCAAGATCTATTGTGATATCAATCGGTTCAGGAATCTTTACTCCCGGAAGTTTGCTCACGTGTTCCCGCTTTTCTCTTAATGTTGTTATCTCCTCCCCAAGCGCCGACCAGAGAATCACCTCGTGTCCATTATTGTAAAGAAGGATAGACAGGGCAGTTCCCCAGCTTCCCGTTCCGATGATACTGATTTTTTCATTTTCTCATCCTTCCTTACGCTTACTGCTTAAGTAGGTTTTCCGCTC
>ENA-OQEX01000332-OQEX01000332.1-human-gut-metagenome-genome-assembly--contig:-NODE-332-length-26301-cov-7.275120_pt1 | contig 26301 bp, 27 predicted proteins | sample MGYA00242802_ERZ504649 | MGnify/ENA primary metagenome ERZ504649 (study PRJEB26092, sample SAMD00036194) | human gut metagenome | host: Homo sapiens | study: EMG produced TPA metagenomics assembly of...
CGCCTGTGGCGACAGCCCCCTCGGGGAGGGGGCCTTAAAGCCTCCCTCCTTGAGGGAGGTGGCATCGTGCAGCGATGCCGGAAGGAGTTCCCGGCAAGGGAAGGAGAATAAACGAACATATAAAACTAAGGAGGGGCTGTATGGCAGCACAAACCAACTTTATCGACATCGCCACGATATGGCTCCACGCGGGCAAGGGCGGCGACGGTGCGGTGAGCTTTCACCGTGAAAAATTCGTGGCGCTGGCGGCCCGGACGGCGGCGACGGCGGCCGCGGCGGCGATATCATCTTTGTGGTGGACGATCACCTGACCACCCTGATGGATTTCCGCTATAAGCGCAAGTATGTGGCCCCGGAGGGCGGCAAGGGCGGTGCAAGCCTGTGCCACGGCAAAAACGCGGAGAACCTTGTCATCAAGTGCCGCTGGGCACCGTCATCAAGGACACCGAGAGCGGCCTTGTCATTGCGGACCTGTCCGACCACACCCCAGTCACCATTGCAAAGGGTGGCCGCGGCGGCTACGGCAATGCGCATTTTGCCACTCCCACCCGACAGATCCCCAAGTTTGCAAAGCCCGGTATGCCCGGCGAAGACATTCAGGTGACGCTGGAGCTGAAGCTGATCGCCGATGTGGGTCTGATCGGCTTCCCCAATGTGGGTAAGTCCACCCTCATTTCCACCATCAGCGCAGCCAAGCCTAAGATCGCAAACTACCACTTCACCACGCTGGTGCCCACGCTGGGCGTTGTATCCGTGGCGGAGGGCGCAAGCTTTGTCTGCGCCGACATCCCCGGCCTGATCGAGGGTGCCAGCGAGGGCATCGGTCTGGGACATGACTTCCTGCGCCATGTGGAGCGCTGCCGCCTGCTGTTGCATGTAGTGGATGTTTCTGGCAGCGAGTGCCGTGAACCCATTGAGGATTTGAAAGATCAACGAGGAGCTGGCAAAGTTCAGCCTGTGCTGGCTGAGCGCCCGCAGATCGTCATTGGCAACAAGTGCGATCTGGCCACCGAGGAGCAGATCGAGCTTTCCGCAAGTATGTGGAGGGCAAGGGCTTGACCTTTGTGCCCATCTCTGCCGCTACGATGCAGGGCGTGAAGGAACTGCCGGGCCTCGTGTATAACCGCCTGAAGGATATCCCGCCGGTGCCGGTGTTTGCTCCCGAGTACAAGAAGCCCGAACCCAAGGCCAACGACCGTGCGTTTGAGATCAAGCGCATGGAAGCCCATGTATGGAGCGTGGAAGCCCCGTGGCTGGAATACATTCTGGCCGGCAGCAATGTGGACGACTACGAAAGCCTGCAGTTCTTCCAGCGTCAGCTGGGCGAGAGCGGCATTCTGGACGCTCTGGTGGCAAAGGGCGTGCAGGAGAACGACACCATCCTCATCGGCGATTACCAGTTCGATTATATCTTCTAAAGAAGAACCCTCTCCGTCAACGCTGCCGCGCTGCCACCTCTCCCGAAGGGCGAGGTTTCACGCATCTAAAAAGTACGTGCAATAAAAGCTCCCCCTTTCGGGGGAGCTGGCGAGCGGATGCGAGTCTGAGAGGGTTGGAGAATATTTATGAACGAACCTGAAAAGATCGACCGCGGGAGCTCAGCCCGTTGGCGCTGGCCTTTGTGGCGACAGCGTGCTGGAACTGCTGGTGCGACAGCGTCTGGTGGAGCATCACCGCCTGTCTGCCGGAAAGCTCAACGCAGAAAAGGTCAAATACGTCTCGGCCCGGGCACAGTTCCGGGAGGAACAGCTGCTGGAGCCGCTGTTCACTGAGGACGAACTGGCCGTGTTCAAGCGGGGCCGCAACGCCAGCAAGGCCAGCGTGGCAAAGCACGCTTCCCCGGAGGAATACCGTGCTTCCACCGGCTTCGAGTGCCTGCTGGGCTGGCTGTATCTGAACGGTCAGCTGGGCCGTGTGCACGAGCTGTTTGAAACACTGTGGCAGCAGTTCGACCCCAACGAGACCTGAGAAGTTGCTTTCATAATCATTGCACACCGCCTGAACGGTCTTTTTGCTGCCATACTGCGTTGCTCTTCCTTGCAATCCATCAGGATTGCTGCGGAAAACCGCCTTGGCTGGCGGCAAAAAGCCGCGCCCATTCGGCGCACCCTGACTATAAAAACAACTTCTGACGCGAAAGCCCGCTGCTTTCCGCACTGGAAAACAGTGCCGGAGGGCAGCGGGCTTTGCGATTTGAGAAAGATCAGAGGTTCGCGCCCGTGGTCCATCAGGCGCGAAGGGCAGCGTTAGCGGCTGTTTTTGGCGTTGCTGGAACGGCTGCTCGTGGAGTTCTTGGCGCTCTCATCGTCGGCACCCTTGGTGTACTGGTTGGGGTGCTTGTGCTCGTTGGTGGCGCTGTTGGTGGTCTGGTTGGACGTGCGGTTCGAGGTCTGATTCTTGCAGTTATTGCTGCGGTTTTCGGTTGCCATAGTGAATGATCTCCTTTCGGTTTTCCGTGCGGGGCGGTGTGCCCCTCACAAGACCTAGTTTGGCCGCGGACGGCGGCTTTATACATCCCACAGGAGGAATGCAGAATGCCCATGGAATATTTTGAACAGCGGGAGCGCGCTCTGCTGGGAGACCGGTTCGATGTCCTGTATGCAGCCCCGCAGGAAACGGCGGAGCGCGGCGTAACGGTGTCGGCCCTGCGCAGCTCACCGGAGCAGTTTGCCGCAAAAGCCGATTTCCCACTGGAAGCATCGCCCTTTTGCAAGGCGGCATTCGTGGTGCATCAGCCGGATGATTTGAAATTCCGGCCCGGGCGGCATCCGTACCACCATGCGGGCGTGTTCTACTCGCAGGAGCCGTCTGCGTCCTCGGCGGCACCGCTGCTGGGCGTGCAGCCCGGGATGCGTGTGCTGGACATGTGCGCCGCGCCCGGCGGCAAAAGCAGCCAGCTGGCGGCGGCGCTGCAGGGCCGGGGTGTGCTGGTGAGCAACGAATACGTTGCAGCTCGTGCGGATATCCTGAAAAGCAATCTGGAACGCATGGGCGTGCCCAATGCGGTGGTGCTGAACGAAGCACCTGCCCGCATTGCGGATGCGCTGCCGGAATTTTTTGACCGGGTGCTGGTGGACGCGCCCTGTTCCGGCGAGGGAATGTTCCGCAAGGAGCCGGTGGCCCGTCAGCAGCACTGTGAAGCGCTGGTGAAGCAGTGTGCTGAGCTGGGTGCAGAAATTCTGGACTGTGCAGCCGCTGTGCTGGCCCCGGGCGGGCAGCTGGTGTATTCCACCTGCACCTTTGCACCCGAGGAGGATGAGGGACAGGTGGCGGCGTTCCTGCAGCGCCACCCGGAGTTCACCCTTGCGGATGCGCTTGGCAATGTGGACTACACCTTTGGCAGTGAGGGCGAAGCAACCGCACCGGCGGCCTGCCGCTGGATGTGAGCAAGGTGCGCCGTATCTGGCCCTGTCAGGGCGGCGAGGGCCACTTTATGGCCCGGCTCGTCAAAGCTGGCACTCCGCGCGTTCTGCCCGCAGAGGGCGAGTACACTGCCGAAGAACAGCTCTGGCTGGCAGCAGCGGAAGCTGCGGGCAAAAAGGCCAAGGGGAAGGGCGGCAAGCTGCCAGGACCCCGGATGCCCGCAGTGCCCGCCGCGAGAATGCCCGTGCCTGCCGGGAAGCGGTGCAGGGTGACAAGCGTAGCCGCGAAGCACAGGCAGGGGAGACAAGTCCTGCCCAGAGCCTTGCAGCATGGCACGCGTTTGCCGGGCAGTATTTCCCGGCGCTGGTTGACCGCCCGGCTGTGGTGCACGGCGGCGGTGTGCTGCTGCCGGTGCCGTTCCCGCAGACGAACCCGCATGTGCTGCGGGCGGGCGTATTTGTGGGCAGCGTGCAGAAAGGCCGCTTTGTACCGGAGCACCATCTGTTCACGGCATTTGGCGCACAGTGCGTAAACCGCGAAGAACTCACCCTTGATGACCCGCGCTGCGTGGAGTATCTTTCCGGCCGTGAGGTGGAAGCCCGCATCGCTGCTGACGGCTGGTGCTGCGTGACGGTGGACGGCTGGCCGCTGGGCGGCGGCAAGGTGTCCGGCGGGCGGGTGAAAAACCATTATCCCAAGGCGCTGCGGCTGCTGTGAACGGGCAGAAAAAGCGCATTTTTCCGCGCAGAATGCTGAAAACCGGGCGGATAAGGCTTGAACGCTCTGCCCGGTTGTGCTACAATAATAGAGTTAGATTTTGTGTGCTGCCACAATGCGGGCGACCACAGCCCGTCTGCCCGCAGGCGGAGATTTGAGAATATACAGGAGGCTCTTTCCCATGTCTGGACATAGCAAATGGAACAATATTAAGCGCAAGAAGGAAAAGACCGATGGCGCAAAGGCAAAGGTCTTTACCAAGATCGGCCGTGAGATCAGCGTTGCCGTGCGTACCGGCGGCCCGAACCCTGCTTCCAACAGCAAGCTGGCTGACCTGATCGCCAAGGCAAAGCGCATGAGCGTGCCCAACGATAACATCCAGCGCATCATCAAGAAGGCTGAGGGCGGCGATAAGACCGAGTACGAAGCAATCACCTACGAAGGCTACGGCCCCGGCGGCGTTGCTGTCATGGTGGAGACCCTGACCGACAACCGCAACCGTACCGCTGCGACCTGCGCCACTACTTCGACAAGAACGGCGGCAATCTGGGTGCTATGGGCTGCGTGGGCTTCCTGTTCAGCCAGAAGGGTGTCATTGACATCTCTCTGGAAGATAAGGATGCGACGAGGCTATGATGGATGCTCTGGATGCTGGTGCCGAGGACTTCGATGCCAGCGAGGATGCAGCCGAGATCACCACCGATCCCGAGAACTATTCTGCTGTGGTCAAGGCCATGGAGGAGAAGGGCTACGAGATCCTCTCCGACGATCTGGCCATGGTGCCCATGACCACCACCCGCCTGACCGACCCCGACCAGCTGAAGCTGATGGGCAAGCTGCTGGATGCGCTGGAAGACAATGATGATGTCCAGAACGTCTGGCACAGCCTGGAGAACGAAGAGGATCTGCCGGAATAACCTTCCGCAAGGCTCTTTGCTCCTGAAATAAGACGATAAAAGCCGCTTTTTGTGCTAATTGGCACGAAAGGCGGCTTTTTTGTGCTGTGTTACGGGACTGAAAACGGCTTGGGACCTCCACTGAACAATAAAAATCCCCCGTCGGCAAGGCATACCGGCGGGGGAAAGGGGGAGAGCGTTTTTTAATAGATTATTGCACGCTTGCAAGGAACCGCACAAAGCCTGCGCGGCCAGCCTCGTCCATTTTATAGACACCGGCATCGGCCAATACCTGAGCGAACACATGGCCCACCTCGTCCTGCAGGATGAGGTGCACGGTGTCGCCGTTCAGTTCCGGGTGGCGGGCAAGAATATCCTCGGCCCACTCGGCGTGCTTCTGCAGTTCTTCCGGGTACTGGCTCACCGGGGTGCGGGCCACCAGTGCATCGGCCAGCTCAAACAGCTCCTTTTTCAGGCGGCTGGGCAGCACGGCAAGGCCCATGACCTCGATCAGGCCGATGTTTTCCTTTTTGATGTGATGCAGCTTTGCATGGGGATGGAACACGCCCAGCGGATGCTCCGGGGTGGTGATGTTGTTGCGCAGCACCAGATCCAGCTGATACTTGCCGTCCCGCATCCGGGCAATGGGGGTGATGGTGTTATGTGGCTCGCCGTCGGTCTCGGCAAAGATGAAGCATTTTTCGTCCGAGTAGCCGCGCCATGCGGTCAGAATTTTATCGGCCAGCTCCACAAGACGGGCATCATCCTCGCTGGTCAGGCGGATGCAGCTCATGGGCCAGTGCACGATACCGGCATCCACATCCTCAAAACCGGGGAAGACCCACTTCTTTTCAATGGGAGCCTTGGCCATGGCAAACTCGTAATGACCGCCCTGAAAATGGTCGTGGCTGAGAATGCTGCCGCCCACGATGGCAGGTCGGCGTTGCTGCCCACGAAATAGTGGGGGAACAGGCCCACGAAATCCAGCAGCTTGCGGAAGGTAGCACGCTCGATCTTCATGGGAGTGTGCTGGTTGTTGAACACGATGCAGTGCTCGTTGTAGTAGACGTAGGGACTGTACTGCAGGTTCCAAGCGCTGTCGTTGATGGTGAGAGGGATGATGCGGTGATTCTCGCGGGCGGGGTGGTTCATGCGGCCTGCATAGCCTTCGTTCTCGGCGCAGAGCTGGCACTTGGGGTAGGCGCTCTGGGGACCAGTTTGGCGGCGGCAATGGCCTTGGGGTCTTTCTCGGGCTTCGAGAGGTTGATGGTGATATCCAGATCGCCGTAGGGGGTCTTGGTGACCCATTTCAGGTCGCGTTTGATGCGGTAGCGGCGGATATAATCGGTGTCCTGACTGAATTTATAGAACCAGTCGGTCGCGGCCTGCGGGCCTTCGTTTTCGTAGCGTTCCTCGAAATTGGCGCGCACGATGCTGGGCCGCGGGGTCAATACGCCCATGAGCTTTGTGTCGAACAGGTCGCGGGCGGTGGAGTTGTCCTCGCACACACCGCGGGCAACGGCATCATCTACCAGCGTTTTGAGGATGCTTTCCAGATCGGTATAGCACACCTCGCCCTCCGGCGCGGTAAAGTCGTCCAGCTGCATGGTCATAAGCAGCTGGTTGCGGATGTAAATTTCATCATCGGGCAGGATAAGGCCGGTGTCCAGCCCGTAATTCACGAGCTGCTGAATGGCGGTAGAGATCACAGCACTGCGCCTCCTTCCGGGCGGATGCTCAGCACATGGCAGCGGCCCTCACCAAGGATGGCTTCCATGTGGGCCTTGAAGTCGGCCAGCATTTCCACCGGCACAAAGGCCTGAGCCGTACCGGCAAAGCCGCCGCCGTGCACGCGCACAGCGCCCTTGCCGTTCAGATAATGCTTGGCAGCTGCAATGGTCACGCCCATCTCCTGATGCTCCTTGTAACCGGCGGGGATCACGTTCTGCAGGTATTCCCAGCTGCTGTGGCCGGACTCGTTGACCAGACGCAGGAAAGTGTCAAAATCGCCCTCGCGCAGGGCAGCTACCTGTTTTGCCACGCGGTCATTATCGGCATAGATATGGAAGGCGCGCAGCACGGCACGGTCGCCGCACTGCTTGCGGCACTCCGGAAGCTTTGCAAGGAAGGTCTCGAACGGCACATCCCGCAGCACTTCGCCGCCGCACACAGCAGCCACGGCGCGGCACTCGGCGGGCACAGCGGCATATTCGTCGGTCAGGTCGGCATGATCTGCGCAGGAATCCAGAATGCACAGGGCAAGGCCTGCCTTGGAGAAATCCACGGCCACCGGCTCCACATTCGGGTGGGCAGGGTCCGCAAAATCAATGGTAATAATATTGCCAACGCTGGAAGCCATCTGATCCATCAGGCCGCAGGGCTTGCCAAAGTAGACATTTTCTGCCCACTGGCCGATCTGCGCGATCTCGATGGGGGAGACTTTATCGGTCATGAAGCAGTCATTCAGGATCACGCCGATCAGCACTTCAAAGGCAGCGGAGGAAGAAACGCCGCTGCCTTTGGGCACGTTGGAGGAAATGTACACATCCAGACCGGCCAGCTTTGCACCGCGCTGACGGAAGGCTTCGCATTCGCCGCGCAGCAGAGAGAGGGTAGTGTTTTCCTCTTCCTTGCGGGCAGCAAGGTCATCAAGGCCGATCACACACAGGTCGTAGCCTTCGCTCTGCACGCGCAGCTGGTTCAGGGTGTTGGGCGCGGCGGCAGCGATCATATCAATATTCACGCTGCCGGCCAGCACGCGGCCATGCTGGTGGTCGGTGTGGTTGCCGCCGATCTCGGTGCGGCCGGGGGCACTGTAAAGACCAGCTTCAGCATGGGGGCCAAAGGTGGCATCCAGACCATTCAGAACAGCTTCGTAGCGGGCAGCCTGTGCAGGAGTTTCGTCGGGCGCACAGCAGTAAAGTGCTGCCAGCCGGGCAGCGTGAGCGCCGCTGGAAAGCTCCTGCTTCCATGCGGAAACAGATTTCATCATAGGATAATCCTCCTTTTGAGCGGGTTGGAACTGCAGTGCAGGGCCGCATACAGGATGCTCTGCACACTTCTGTCCTTATCATATAAAATCCGGACAGAAAAAACCATGTGTTATTGTTGCATCTGGATGAAAAGTTGCAAAAAGACTGAAATTGGCGCACAGAGTGGAATTTGACGGTTGAAATAAAATTAAAAATTAGATATAAAACGGAAAAACCATTGGCAAAAATGCCTGCAAATCCACGGCTTTGCGTGGGACGGACGAGGCCTGCACAACATGGAGATTTGCGCTTTGAAAAAACAGGGAAAAAGCGCATGGGCCTTTTCCCTGTTTCCCAAAATATTATTTTGTAAACTCGTTTCCGGTCAGGCCGTCCATGTTCAGCATCCCTTCCAGTGCGGCCACATCTGCCGAAACGTCCAGTGCGTCGGACTGGAACAGCTTGTCCAGCTGATTTTCAAAGGCGGTCACCAGCAGGTCCATGCTGCGCTCGATGTTCTTTTTGACATCGGCGATGTTTTCCCCCTGCACATCCTGCGCAGGAAGGCTGGCGTAGGTGTTCAGCAGCTTGAGGGCGGTGGGCAGATAGTAGTCCATGAATTTCTGCAGCTGAGCCTTTTTGCCGGGGTCCTGCTTTGCCAGCTCAAAGATGCGGGCACTGACCGCTTCCAGACGGCTGATCTTGATGGTCATCACGGGGTCCGGGATGGCATCGTTGACCTGCCGCAGCTGCTGCAGAATTGCGGTATATTGGTCCGCTGGTGCAGGTTCTGGGGCGGGCGCAGGCTTCGGTTTCCGGGGCGGCTGGGGAGCCGCGCCGCGCACTACCAGAGTATTGGTGCGGTTATCAATGTAAGCATCTGCACCGAAGTAACCGTGGGAAATAGCACTTTCCACCACGGTGCGGCCCTTTGCGGCATCGATGCCCGCGGCAGCAAACAGCTCGTCCAGCGGAATATTGTCGCGGTCGCCTGCGATCTTGTCCAACAGGCGTTCCAGCTTGCGGGTACGATCCATGCGCAGGCCGGTTAGCAGAGCAGCGCCGCCGCCCAGCATCTGGGCAATGGCGGTAAAGGCTTCCATCATGCTGGCAGCACCATCCATGAACAGGGTGCTGAAGCCCGCGAACAGAAAGACAGCACCGCCGATGGTGCACAGGGTGGTAAGGAGCTTATGACGCTCCTTAGCGTCCTTCTGCTCTTTGGTGGGAACATCGTGGCCGTAGGCTGGCTCGTTTTCCTGCCGGGGGGCCGTCTGCGCAGATGCGGGGCCGAGGTCGGAACGATAGTCTGCCTGCGCCTGCGCAGCGGCCTTTTCCTCTTTTTCGGCGTTTTTATCGATGCTTTTTAAGATGAACAGCAGCACGCCCAGCGGTGCCGACATGGCAAACACAATAAAGATGGCAATGGTGGGAATGTGGGCAAAATAATGTTTTTTGGGCTGCATGAGCAAAAACCTCTCAATTTATCCTGACTGTCCGGCAAAAGAACAGAAAAAGACCGCGTTCCACTCTATTATAGCGGAGCACGGCCTTTTTGTTAAGGGGGAAATATTGATGTGCGTGGAAGCAGCAGGGGAGTAAGTCTGCTGCCTGCCGGAAAAAGTTACTTCATCAGGCTGCAGACGGCCTCGGCGTAGGCGGCGGGATCATCCACCGGCAGGCCTTCGATCAGCTGAGCCTGTGCGTACAGCAGAGCACTATACTTCTTGAGCTTGTCGGTGTCACCGGCTTCCTGTGCGGCCTTCAGCACGGCAAACACGGGGTGGTTGACATTCAGTTCCAGAACCTTATCGCTCTTTACGCCTTCGCTGCCGGGCTGCTTGGACAGCACTTTTTCCATCTCAATGGACAGCGGGCCGTCAGCACTCAGGCACACAGGGTGATCCTTCAGGCGGGTAGAGACCTTGACCTCTTTCACCTTGCCGTCCAGTGCGTCCTTCATGGCATCGAACAGGCTCTTATTCTCAGCGGTAGCGTCCTCGGCGGCCTTCTTCTCTTCCTCGGTCTCAAGGCCCAGATCACCGCTGTTGACATTCTTGAACTCCACGGTGCCGTCCTTGCCTTCGGCATCCTTGCGGGGATAGGTGCGCAGGATCTGCAGGCAGAACTCATCCACATCCTCGGTCAGCAGCAGGACATCATAGCCCTTATCCATGACCAGCTCAGCGGCGGGCAGCTTTGCCAGACGGTCGGTAGAATCACCGGCAGCAAAGTAGATATACTTCTGCTCAGCGGGCATCTTGTCCACATACTCCTGCAGAGTGACCATCTTCTGCTCCTTGGCAGACCAGAACAGCAGCAGGTCGCGCAGCAGCTCGGCGTGCATGCCGTAGTCGGAGTAAGCACCGAACTTGATCTGACGGCCGAACTCTTTCCAGAATTCCTCGTACTTCTCGCGGTCATTGGCCAGCATGGCGTGCAGCTCGTTCTTGATCTTTTTTTCCAGAGCGTTGTGGATCAGCTTGAGCTGGTTGTCCTTCTGCAGCATCTCGCGGCTGATGTTCAGGCTCAGATCCTGACTGTCCACAATGCCCTTGACGAAGCTGAAGTAATCGGGCAGCAGGTCGGCGCACTTCTCCATGATGAGCACGCCGGATGCGTACAGGGCCAGACCCTTTTCATAATCCTTGGTGTAGAAGTCGTAGGGACGGTGGCTGGGCACGAACAGCAGAGCATTATAATTTGCAGTGCCTCGGTGCGGCTGACGATGACGCGGGCGGGTCGGTATAATCGCCAAACTTTTCCTTATAGAAGTTCGCGTACTCCTCGTCGGTCACTTCGCTCTTCTGCTTTTTCCAGATGGGCACCATGCTGTTCAGAGTTTCCAGCTCGGTGTAAGTCTCCCATTCGGGCTTATAGTCCTCCGGCTTGGGATCGGGTTCCGGCTTCTGGCGCTCGTGCTGGCGCTCCATCTGGATGGGATAGCGCACATAGTCGCTGTACTTCTTCACGATGGCCACGATGCCGTACTCATCGAGGAAGTTGTCGTAGTGGTCCGTCTCAGTATCCGGCTTGATGTGCAGGATGATCTGGGTGCCTGCGGTGTCCTTCTGGGCGGGGGTCATTTCGTAGCCGTCCACACCGGAGGACTCCCACTGCCATGCTTCATCCGAGCCATAAGCCTTGGAAATGACGGTGACTTTATCGGCTACCATGAAGGAAGAGTAGAAGCCGACACCAAACTGGCCGATGATATCGATGTTCTCGTCCTTGTTGTCCTTCTTGAAATCCAGAGAACCGGAGTGAGCAATGGTGCCCAGATTCTGCTCAAGTTCCTCTTTGGTCATGCCGATGCCGTTATCCTCAATGGTCAGGATGCGGTTCTCCTTATCGCGGGTGATGAGGATGCGGAAATCGCCCTTGTTCATGCCCACAGAAGGATCGGTCAGGCTCTTATAATAGAGCTTATCGATGGCATCCGATGCGTTGGAGATCAGCTCGCGCAGGAAAATTTCCTTATTGGTGTAGATGGAGTTGATCATCATATCCATCAGCTTTTTGCTTTCAGCCTGAAATTCTTTCTTAGCCATAATGCAAAACCTCTTTTTATCTGTATTCGGCACCAAGCACTCGGAATAGGATATCACTTTTGAATACTTAGCACTCGTAACTTTCGAGTGCTAATATACACCGACAAAAAGCAAAAATCAAGGGCTTTCATAAAAAGTTTAAAAAATGGTTCGTTTTGTGCTATAATGAACCGCAAAGGATGCTGTAAAAGGAGGAAATATCATGCAGCTGAAACAGCTGGAACTGGCCGGCGGTGGGACGCTGACCGTTTATCTGCGTGATTGCTGTGAGCGGATGCCGAATGTGCTTGACCGGCCATTGGTGCTGGTGGTGCCCGGCGGCGGCTATACCCATGTGAGTGCCCGTGAGGGCGACCCGGTGGCGCTGCAGTTTGCGGCGGCGGGGTACCACACCGCTGTACTGGACTACGCCATCTGCGAAAAGGCAAAGGACTACATGCCGCTGCGCCAGCTGGCCGAGGCTATTGGTCTTGTGCGGCAGCACGCGGCCCAGTGGCATATCCTGCCGGAAAAAATTGCCGTGTGCGGCTTTTCAGCGGGCGGCCACCTGGCCCTTTCCGGTGCTGTGCTGGACATTCCCGGCGAAGCGGCCCAGCCCCGGCCCAATGCGGTCATTCTGGGCTATCCGGTGGTCACGGCAGGGCAGTATGCCCACCGCGGCAGCTTTGTGCAGCTGGCGGGCAGCGCCGACCCAGCGGCACAGCAGGTGTTCGGGCTGGAGGATAAGATCACGCCGCAGACGCCGCCGGTGTTCGTATGGACCACCATGGAGGATGCCACCGTTCCGGTGGAGAACACCCTGATGCTGGTGAACGCTCTGCACCGGGCGGGTGTGTCCTGCGAGGCGCATCTGTTTGAAAAGGGGGTGCACGGTACCAGCATCAGCACGGCAGAGGTGGACCAACCCAGCCGCCACCGGCATCACTGGTGGAACTGGCAGTGGAATGGCTGGAAGACACTTTTGCCTTTTCCGTCTGTTAAGTCTGGATATATTTGAACGAACCTACAAAAAATTCACAATTAAACTGTTGACTTGCATAAGCCTTTGACGTATACTGGTCAGCAGGGACAAACTAAAGGAAGAAGGAAATACCTATGGTTATGGACCCGACCCTGCCGCGCATCTCTGTGCGCGACCTGATGATGCAGGCTTTTCTCACCGGATGGGAGCTTTCGGACAAGACGGTCTCGCAGGACGAATACCTGCAAAGCTCCATTCAGGTGATCGAAATGCTGCAGGTGGAACCGGAAAACCTTTATGCCGAAGAAGGCCTTGGCCTGCCGGACGGCGAAGAGGTGGATCATCTGGACGACTGGCTGCGTGCCGACGGCCAGTGGCTGTACTACGGTGTAGAGAAAGAAAATTTCTTCCTGATCCAGTGGTACCCGGACGAAGCCGCCGCAAAGGCAAAACTTGCCCAGCTGGAAGAACTGGGCGACGGCAAGCAGTATCTGGTAGATTTTTCTCTCAAGCGGGAGAACCCTTCCAGTGCAGAGAACTTCGGCAATTCCAATCCAGTCCAGCTCCGCTCCTGAAAACATCACCTTAAAGCGAAAGGAAATTTTGCAGCATGCAGCTTTCTGAGATCGAGCGCGAACAGCTTTATGCCATCGTTGAAAAATACGATCATCACCCGGATGTGCAGCGGATGCGGGAGTACATCCAGCACGGTTCTGTCACCACCTACCAGCATTGCAAGAATGTGGCGCTGGTGAGCTTCTGGCTCAACCGCCGTCTGCATCTGCACGCTGACGAGACCTCGCTGGCAGTGGGTGCCCTGCTGCATGATTTTTATCTGTACGACTGGCACACCACCGGTACCTTTCACGGCCTGCGCCGCCTGTTTGAGATGCACGGCTTCTCCCATCCGGGTTATGCCTGCGTCAATGCAAAGCGGGTGTTCAGCATTACCAGAAAGGAACAGAGCATCATTGCAAGCCACATGTGGCCGCTGACCTTCCGTCATGTGCCCACCTGCCGCGAAGCAGTCATCGTCTGTCTGGCCGATAAGTACTGCGCCGTGGTGGAAAGCATGTTTCAGCGTTCCCGCGCCGGTGCCGTGGTGGACGGCAGCGTGGACATCGACGGCGAAGAGTGGTAAGCCTGTTTTTACCTTTATCATTTTATCAATGGACAAAAAAGAACTCCGCAGCCTCAGGGCGCGGAGTTCTTTTGCATCTTACAGCTTTTTATAGCCTTCCGGTTCATTGGCGGCAGCGCGGTATTCCATTAAGAATGTGTCCAGCCAGCGGCCGTGACAGTCGCGGGCAATGCGTTCCCGGCGGCCCACTAAGCGAAAGCCGCATTTTGTGTGCAGGGCGCGGCTGGCAGCGTTGTCCTGCAGCACGGTGGACTGCAGTGTCCAGTAGCCGGCCTTTTCTGCCTGATGGCACAGCTCGGTCAGCAGGTGATAGCCAAGGCCATGGCCCCGGAACTGCTCACCCACGTAAATACTCACCTCGGCAACGCGCGGTAGCACCAGCGCGGGTCCACCCGGCGCAACGCCGTCCACCCGGCGATCACGCCGTCGGCCAGCAGTACCAGTCGGCATTCTTTTGCGTGGGAAGCATCCCACGCAGAATACGGCGGACAGGTGGTCTGAAAAGTGGCATGTTCTGTAGCAATGCCTCCAAATAAATTCTGGAAACAGCGCTCCAGTCTTCCGGCTCCATGGGCCGGATCTCGATTTTGCTCATATTTCGATCCCGGCGGAAAGTGCATAGCTTTCCGCGCCCTCAACTCTCAAAAATATCCGGCTCCAGTATAGCAGAATTTGCGGTGCGGTACAAGCGCCGTACTGCACAGAAATTTCTTTGACAAGCGGAAGGTTTGTGATACAATAAATCATAACAAAGAAAAGCACGGCAGGATACGCCGCTGCAGAATGGAGGATGTCCCAAAATGAAGTGGATCAGAACGATGGTGTGCGCGCTGGGAATGCTGGCGTGCGTATCGCTTTCGGCATTTGCTGCAGAGTACGGCGAGCCGAACATCACAACAGAGACGACCATGAAAGAGCTGCGGGAGAACCCCAGCATCAAAGGCTCCGGCTACTATACCTACTGCAACGAATGGATCGAGGGCAGCACGCAGTACGATGATACGCCCATTGAGGGCTATGTAAGCTACGCGGCTGCCGAGGATGCCGCCGAAGGCATGAACCTTGTGATCGAAAACTACAACAGGGGCGTACAGATCACATGGCAGGTGTATACCCCGGAAGAAATTGCGGAAAATCCTTCTCTGGGCATGGTGCAGTTGTATTATTTCCCGGCTAAAACAGCCAACGCAAAGTACGCCATCGTGGTGCCCGGCAACGGCGGCAACACCACCGCAGAGCTGAACGAGGGTGCATCCATTGCCAACCAGCTGCACGAGCTGGGCTATGCGGCCTTTGTGCTGCGGTACCGCTCTTTCCTGAATGCATCCGACAATGCGCCACTGTACGATATTGCCAATGCCGTAAAGTACCTGACCGAAAATGCAGATCAGTTTGGCGTTCAGCGCGAAAACTATGCGCTGATGGGCTTTTCTTCCGGCGGACACATCGTGGGCCTGATCGGCTCAGACAACGAAAAGTTCGGCTATAAGGCATTTGGCCTCCCACAGCCTGCAGCGCTGCTGCTGGGTTACCCCATCAACGATTTCTTTGAGGTGAAGCCGCTGTATCAGCTGGCCATTGACCCGCTGGTGCTTGGCTGGCGTTACTACTGGACCGATATTTCGGATGTGGTGAACGAAAACTTTACCCCTACCTATTTCTTCTACGGCAAAAATGATCTTTATATGCAGCGCATGTGCTACTCCCAGCAGGGGCCGCTGCTGGAGCGCAAGCTCCGGGAGAGCGGGGCTGTTTATGAGTGCCATGTGTACGAGAACGCACCCCACGCCATTGGCCCGGCCGCCACACCGATGCGGACGGCTGGATCCTGCAGGCAACGGAATTCTGGGAAAAACAGTGCAAATAAAGAGATAAACGGGGGATTGCTGTGAGAAAACGATTGCGCACGGTGATGTTTGGTGTTGGCCTGATGATCCTGCTGGCACAGCCGGCGTTTGCGGAGGAGCTTGGTCAGGCCAACATCACACCGCGCACCAAAATGGCAGAGATCCGCTCCAACCCCAGCGTTGTGGGTGCGGGCATCTACACCTACTCGCTGGATCAGGACCGTGTGCTGGACCGGATGTACTGGGACGCGCAGCCGCTGAGCTGCCTTTCCAATCACTGGACGGCACAGGATGCGGCGGATGGACTGAACTATCTGATCCGCACCTATAACGCTGGGCAGCGGGTGACCTTCCCGCTTTATACGGCGGAGGAGATCGCGCAGGATACCAGCCGGGACGGTGTGGAACTGTATTATCTGCCGGCAGAAGGGGCGCAGGCGAACCAGAAATATGCGCTGGTGATCGGCGGTAATGCGATCGTGGTCAGCGCGGAGATCCGCGAGGGCATTTCCACTGCATGGAACCTGCACGAAATGGGCTATCCGGTGTTCGTGCTGCGCTACCGCATCGGCATGAAGGCTTCCAACAATGCGCCGCTGCAGGATGTGGTCCGCGCGGTGCAATACATCACGGAACATGCAGGACAGTTTGGCGTGCAGGCGGAGGATTATGCCATTGTAAGTTATTCCTCAGGCGGGCAGATCGCCGGACTGTTCGGCACCGACGCGGTGGGCTACAAAAATTACGGCCTGCCAAAGCCCGGTGCCATGCTGCTGGGCTACCCGGTAAACACCTTTCTGGAGTTCAAACCGGTCTATAATATCCTGCTAGACCCCGGCGTGTGCAAGCAGCGGTATTATAAAATGACATTGTCTGATTACATCACACCGGATTATCCGCCTACCTATCACTGGTACGGCAAAAACGACATGACCCTTATGACCATGTGCTGGTCGGCGCAGGGGCCTGTGCTGGAAAAGGCACTGGCCCGCAACCATGTGACGCATATCTACCATGTGTATGATGATGCTCCCCATGCAGTGGCCGCAGGCAAGGGCACCGATGCGGAGGGCTGGCTGAATGAAGCAGTTGCCTTCTGGGAGGAACAGGTCGGCTGAAAAGGAGATGTTGAGTTGAAACACAGGATATGCACCGCAGCAGCCTGTATCTGTCTGCTGCTGATGATGGCGCTGCCCGCATTTGCAGCAGAGTATGGCGAGCCGGATATCACGCCGCAGACCACCATGGGCGAGATCCGCTCGAACCCCAGCATCCTTGGCGCAGGCGTTTGGACCTATTCCAAGGAGCAGAACCTGCCCGGCACCGAGGACTGGTGCAATGACCAGACGCTGGAAAAATATGTGAGCAGCCATGTGGCACAGGATTGTGCCGATGGTCTGAACCTGCTCATCCGCAATTACAATGCGGGCGTGCAGATCACCTATAAGCTCTACTCGGAGCAGGAAATCGCCGAGGACAGCTCCCGCAACAATGCGGAGTTCTATTACTACCCGGCCAGCACGCCGGATGCAAAGTATGCGCTGGTGCTCTCCGGCAACATCCTCAACCGCACGGCAGAGTTAAAGGAGTGCATCTCCACAGCTTACCAGCTGCACCAGAAAGGCTATGCGGTGTTCGTGATGCGCTACCGCGCCTACCCGGACAACGACAACAACGGACCCATAGAGGACATTGCACGGGCGGTGAAGTACATCATCGGCCACGCACAGCAGTTCGGCGTGCAGACGGAAAGCTACGCCCTGATCGGCTATTCTTCCGGCGGACATCTGGCGGGCCTGTTTGCATCGGACGCTCTGGGCTATAAAAACTATGGCCTGCCCAAGCCCGGCGCAGTGATCCTGGCGTATCCCATCGTGCAGTTTTCCGAGATCACACCGATCTACCGTGTGGGCATCGACCCCTTTGTGTGCGGCCGGTTCTACTATGAATACAGCCTTGCCGACCTGATCACAGAGGACTATCCGCCGGTGTACTTCTGGTATGGCAGGGATGACCTGACCTTGAACCTGCTGTGCTGGCCGCTGCAGGGGCCGGCCCTCAGCAAGGCACTGGCCGCGCATGGCGTACCTTACAAAGAAGTGGTATATGACCACGCAGCCCATGGCATCGGCCTTGGCCGCGGCACGGCTGCGGATGGCTGGCTGGACGAAGCCGCTGCCTTCTGGGAAGAACAGACAAAATAATATAAAGTACGCAGATCCGGGCTTTGCAGCTGCACAGCCCGGATTTTGCAATAGGAGACATTATGGAATTTTTAGCGTTTCTTTACACGGTGCTTCTGGTGGCCATCTGCCTGATGATGGCGCTGCTGCTGTACCGCTCGGCAAAGCCGACGGCCAGCCGGGACGATACGGAACTGAAGGAATGGCTGCGCCAGCAGCTGGATGCGCAGAACCGTCAGATGGAAGCGAAGCTGGCAGAGATGTCTCAGCAGAACCTTGCCGCTATGGGCCACATCAGTGAAACGCTGCAGGCTTCAGTGCAGAGTATGAGCACCGCCCTTGCCGCAGGGCAGGGCACTCAGCAGCAGACCATGGAGCAGCGCCTGCAGGGGCTGGAAGCCTCCAACGCCCGCAAGCTGGAAGAGATGCGCCGCACCCTTGCCGAGGGCATGACTGCCCTGCAGGCCCAGAACGCCCAGAAGCTGGACGAGATCCGCCATACGGTGGACGAACAGCTGCAGGATGCATTGCAGAAGCGGGTGACCGAAAGCTTCAAGGCGGTGAACGACCAGCTGGAACAGGTGTACAAGGGTCTTGGCGAAATGCAGAACCTTGCCGCTGATGTGGGCGGGCTGAAACAGGTGCTTTCCGGTGTGAAGACCCGCGGTATTCTGGGTGAGATCCAGCTGGGAGCCATTCTGGAAGAGATCCTTGCCCCGGAACAGTACGACACCAACGTGGCCACCATTCCGGGCAGCACCCAGCGGGTGGAGTACGCCATCCGGATGCCCGGCGCGGACGGCGGCACGGTGTGGCTGCCCATCGACTCCAAGTTCCCCGGCGACACCTATGCCCATTTACAGGATGCGCAGGCATCCGGCGACGCACAGGCCGTGGAGAACGCCCGCCACGCACTGGAGCTGGTGCTGCGGGCCGAGGCCAAGGACATCCGGGAAAAATATGTGGAGCCGCCCTACACCACGGCGTTCGGCATCCTGTTCCTGCCCTTCGAGGGTTTGTATGCCGAGGTGGTGAACGCGGGCCTGCTGGAAGTGCTGCAGCGGGACTATCAGGTGAACATTGCAGGCCCCAGCACCATGGCAGCGCTGCTCAACAGCCTGCAGATGGGCTTCAAGACCCTTGCCATCCAGAAGCGTTCCGGCGAGGTGTGGCAGCTGCTGGGTGCGGTAAAGACCGAATTTGACAAGTTCGGGCAGGGGCTTTCCAAGATGCAGCAGCGCCTGCGCCAGACCGACGAAGAGCTGGATAATCTCATTGGCGTGCGCAGCCGTGCCATCAGCCGCAAGCTGCGCGCGGTGCAGACCATGGACGAAAGCGCTGCTGCCGCTCTGCTGGAACTGGATGCTGAGCCGGGCAGGCCGGTAACGGCAAGACTGCCGGAAAATGGAGAAGAATAATATCTCTTGCGAAATTTCTAACAATGTGCTATAATAGGAACTGTTCTTAGAAATAATTGCTGCAGTCTGCGGCATATCATAAAAAGGAGACGGAAAGCTATGAGCGTGAAGAAAATCAGCGAAGCCATTTTGGGTGTGGGCGTGGACGATACCACCATTGACCTGTTTGAGAGCCAGTATCCGGTGCCCACCGGCGTGAGCTATAATTCCTATGTCATTCTGGACGAAAAGACCGCCGTTCTGGACACGGTGGATGCCCGCGCTACCGAGCCGTGGCTGGAAAACCTGTCCGAAGCTCTGGCAGGCCGTAAGCCGGATTATCTGGTAGTCTCCCACATGGAGCCGGACCACGGTGCCAACATTGCAAAGCTGGCGGCACTCTATCCTGAGATGCAGGTGGTGGGCAACGCCAAGACTTTCCTGTATATGGATCAGTTCTTTGGTGCTGATGCTGTGGCAAAGGAGCGCCGCGTGGTGGTGAAGGACGGCGAGAGCCTGAGCCTTGGCACCCACACCCTGACCTTTGTGTTTGCCCCCATGGTGCACTGGCCGGAGGTCATGGTCAGCTATGAATCCACCGAAAAGGTGCTGTTCTCCGCGGATGGCTTCGGTCGCTTTGGCGCTGTGGCAAAGTTTGACGAAAAGGCCGACTGGGCCAGCGAAGCCCGCCGCTACTACCTGAACATCGTGGGGAAATACGGCCCGCAGGTGCAGGCGCTGCTGAAAAAGGCTGCGGCTCTGGACATCCAGACCATTTGCCCGCTGCACGGCCCGGTGCTGACCGGAGATCTGGCAAGTACCTGAACTACTACGACATCTGGTCCAGCTACAAGCCCGAGGAGCCGGAAAAGATCCTTGTGGCAAGTGCTTCCATCCACGGCCACACCCGTGCAGCAGCCCACCTCATGGCAGAAAAGCTGCGTGCAAAGGGCGCAAAGGTCGTGGAGATGGACCTGACCCGCACGGATGTGTCCTATGCCGTCACCGAAGCCTTCCGCTGCGGAAAGATCGTGCTGGCCTGCGCCACCTACGACGGCTTCCTCTTCCCGCCGATGGAAAATCTGCTGACCCACCTCAAGACCAAGAGCTTCCAGAACCGCACGGTGGGTTTGATGGAGAATGGCACATGGGCACCCATGGCCGCAAAGCTCATGCGCGCCGAGCTGGAAAGCATGAAGAACATCGCCGTGTGTGATACTGTGGTCACCATCCGCAGTGCTGCCAATGCTGCTGCCGAAGCGCAGATGGATGCACTGGCTGCAGAAATCGTGGCAAAATAAAGCACTCTGGAAAAATACGCAAGATCCTCTGCCGACTGCCCGGCAGGGGATTTTTTTATTGAACCATGTGGAAGAGTTTGATATACTGAAAAGCAGAAGTTTATGGATGGAGAGGAATATCATGTTTGTAAAAATAAAAGCAGATATCAGACACTGGCTGCGGGAGTTGGATAAGAAATATTTCTGTGTGATGCTGGGTTTTGCGGTGATGGTCTATTTTCCGCTGATCAGCTTGAAGCTGACGAACACAGTGGATGGTCTGTGGACAACGGCTGAGTACATGGCGGGAGCATGGGAGCTTTCCAACGGACGATGGTTCTGGCTGGTGACCAGTTTTCTGCGTTTCAGTCTGCAGCTAGAACCCATCAATGCGGTGGTGTGCTTGGTGCTGGTTTCTCTTGGAGTCACCAGGCTTCATATGCTCTTCAAACCGGCATGGATGAGAACATCCTGCATTGACTGGCTCGCAGGTTTATGCTATGTTTCCAATGTTGTGGTCGGGTGCTATCTTTCGTTTCACTTCATTGCACCGGAGTACGGATTTTCGTTTTTCTTTGCAATGCTGGCTACAGAGCACGTGATCCGGGGAAAATCAGCCGTAAGCAGCATTGTGCCGGCAGCGGTGCTTTTGGCACTGAGCCTTGGCCTGTACCAGACGAACCTTGCCTGTTTCTGTCTGGTGCTGCTGGCCTATTTTCTCCTACTACTTTTCCAGAATGGAGAAAAACAAAAGATTCGGGAATATATTTGCAAAAGCCTGGCAAGTGCTGCATCCGGCGCAGTGCTGTATCTGCTGATCTTAAAGATTACACTGTGGGCGACGGGAACGGCGATGGCCGATTACCAGGGTGGTGCAGATATTTCAGTGTCTGGAATTCTGAAAAATCTTCCTTCCAGCGTTGAAAAGTGCTATGAGCTTTTTTATCGGTATTTCTTTGGTACCCTTGTAAAACACAATATGCTGCAGGAAACTGCAGTTGTATTTGCTTTGATTTTTTGTGTGGTGGGTGCCGCGCTTGCGTGCAGACTGGTTCGGCTCATACGCCGGAAAGATTGGGAAAACACTTTCTATGGCACAGCAGCGCTGCTGGTGCTGCCCATGATGTGCACGGTATTTATGGTGGCAACCTCGCAGGCGTCGTTTTATATTCCCATGTCCGGAGGTCTGGCCTTGTTCCTGCCGGTCTGTTTCTGGCTATTGGACAGCAGCCGGGAGGGAAAAACAGCCTGTGATGCGTTCCGCAAATGCTGGAATAAAGCAGAAAAAGCACTGATCCTGCTTACGGCGGCTGCTGTCGTTTACGGGAGCGTATTCATGTCGGCGGTCGATCAGCAGGCGATGTATGAGGGCAGGCAGGCAACGAAAGAACTCTCTGACCTGATCGCACAGACGCTGGTGAACGAAGGATATTACGATAACGAGATCCCGGTGATGCTTGTGGGAAATGCAAGCAACAGCCCGTTGTTCCGCACCCATGAGCTATACCACACGGCAAACCCGTATGCGAGAGTGGGACTGTTTATGGCAGAGACGGCGGGTACGATCCGTTTTTCCTGGGATGCAGCTTTCCGCGATTATACGCCGATCTGGCTGAATCTGTGTGATGACAAAACTTATCAGAAACTTCTTGAAACGGAGGAGATCGCAGAGATGCCGACATTCCCGCAGGAAGGTTCCATCCGGAAAATGGATGGTGTGCTTGTGATAAAGGTCTCAGAAGAATATCATCTGGATGCTGACTGGAAAAATAAAATGATGAGCGGCGAATATGACTAATCCTGTTTGGGCGGAAATGATACAACCCCTTGCAAACTGTCCCGAAATGTGGTAACATAGCTCTTGGTTATAAAACCTGAATACTCCCAAACGCAGCGACGGAGAGAGTAGGCATGGCGTACACAGCAAAGAGAGAAGCTTCACCGGCTGAGAGGCTTCCGGATGTATCTGTGCTGAAGTTCGCTCCTGAGCGGTCTGTGCGAAACAGCAGTAGTACAGAACGGCCACGCCCCGTTACGGCGTTCTGAGAGCCGCCCGGCATCTGTGCACGGGTGGAAACCGGGTGGTACCGCGGAGCTAAGAATCAACAGCTTCGTCCCTTTTGCCTGAGAAATCGGGCAGGGGACGGAGCTTTTTTGTTGCACTCCGCTCATCAACACGAAGAATAAAGGAGAGAACATCCATGCAAGCAATGATCGACGAGCTGGCAAAACAGGCCGCTGAAAGCCTTGGTCAGGTGTCCGGCAAGGAAACGCTGGCCTCCTTCTGGCAGGAGTACCTCAGCAAAAACGGCAAGATCCCTGCCTTGATGAAGAATCTGCGCACCGTTGCGCCGGAAGAGCGTCCTGCCATGGGCAAGATCATCAACGAACTCAAGGCAAAGGTGCAGGCAGACTATGATGCTGCTGCAGAACAGGTGAAGCAGGCAGAGCTTGCTGCCCGCAATGCTGCCGAGACGGTGGACATCACCCTGCCCGCCAAGACCCGCTCTGTGGGCGGTCTGCACCCGCTGACCCTGATCACCAACCAGATCATCGACGTGTTCTCCGGCATGGGCTTTTCGGTGGGTACCTTCCCGGAGATCGAGGACGATGACCACAACTTTACCCGCCTGAACGTGCCCAAGGATCACCCGGCACGCGACATGCAGGACACCTTCTACCTGTCGGAGGAGTTCCTGCTGCGCACCCAGACCTCCGGCGGCCAGATCCGCACCATGGACGTTCAGAAGCCGCCCATCAAGATCCTGATGCCCGGCCGTGTGTTCCGTTCCGACTCGGACGCTACCCACAGCCCCATGTTCCACCAGATGGAAGGTCTGGTGGTGGATAAGGGCATCACGCTGGGCGACCTGCAGGGCGCACTGAATACCTTCGTGCAGAAGCTGTTCGGCGCTGACACCCGCACCCGCCTGCGTCCCTCCTACTTCCCGTTCACCGAGCCCAGCGTGGAGGTGGACGTGAGCTGCTTCGAGTGCCACGGCAAGGGATGCCCGCTGTGCAAGCACACCGGCTGGATCGAGGTGCTGGGCGGCGGCGTTGTCAACCGCAAGGTGCTGGAGAACTGCAATATCGACCCGGACGAGTATTCCGGTTTCGCCTTCGGCATTGGCATCGAGCGTATCGCCATGCTGAAGTATGGCATCAACAACATCGGCCTGATGTTCGAGAACAACCTGCAGTTCCTCAAGCAGTTCCACGAATAAGAGGGGAGAGAAGAGACAATGAAAGTACCTTTCAGCTGGTTAAAAGAATTTGTAGATATCGACGTTACTGCGCAGGAACTGGAGGAAAAGCTCTTCTCCTGCGGCTTTGAGGTCGAAGAGCTGATCCCGCTGGATGCAGGCATCAGCAAGGTGGTCGTCGGCAAGATCGTGGAGATGGAAAAGCAGGAGGGCACCCACCTGACCAAGTGTGTGGTGGACTGCGGCGACTACGGCCACGACATCCGCATCAGCACCGGTGCCACCAATATGAAGCTGGGCGACTGCGTGCCCGCTGCTCTGGATGGCTCCACCCTGCCCGGCGGCATCAAGATCAAGGCCCGCAAGATGCAGGGCGTGGAGTCCAACGGTATGCTGTGCTCCGGCGAAGAGCTGGGCCTGAACGACGACCTGTTCCCGGGCTCTGAGGTCTACGGCCTGCTCATCCTGCCCGAGGATTCTGTCCCCGGCACCGACATTGCTCCCGTGGTGGGTCTGGACGACTATATCTTTGATATCTCCATCACCGCGAACCGCCCGGACTGCCAGTCCGTTCTGGCATTGCCCGTGAGGTGGCGGCGATTCTCAACAAGCCTCTGCACATGCCTGCCATGGACTACAAGACTGTCTGCGAGCCGGATGCGCCCATCACCGTCAAGGTGGAGGCTCCGGACCTGTGCCCCCGCTATATGGCACATTATGTGCGCAACATCCGCATGGGCGAGTCTCCCCGCTGGATGAAGCGCCATCTGGCTCTGTGCGGCCTGCGCTCCATCAGCAATGTGGTGGATATCACCAACCACACCCTGCTGGAAATGGGTCAGCCCATGCACGCCTTTGACCTGAACAAGGTCGCCGGCCGCACCATCGATGTGCGCCGCGCCCATACGGGCGAAAAGATCGTCACGCTGGATGAGAAGGAGTTCACTCTGAATCCCAACAATCTGGTCATCTGCGATGCCGAAAAGCCGGTGGCACTTGCCGGCATCATGGGCGGCGCAAACTCCGGCATGGATGAGAACACCACCAGCCTGCTGTTTGAGTGTGCCACCTTCGCCCGCGACTGCGTGCGTAAGACCAGCCGCGCATTGGGCCAGAACAGCGACTCTTCTGCCCGCTACGAGAAGGGCGTGGACCGCCACTCTCCTGAACTGGGCCTTGCCCGTGCCCTGCACCTGATCCAGGAGCTGGACTGCGGCGACATCACCACACTGGAATATGACCTGACCGATGGCCGCCCGATGGAGCGCAAGCACATCGTTACCACTCCGGCTAAGATCTGCGGCGTGCTGGGTATCACCGTGCCGGATCAGACCATGATCGACATTCTGCAGCGTCTGGAGTTCACGGTGGATGTACAGGCCGATGGCAGCTGGGACGTGTCCGCACCCCTGTACCGCGAGGACGTGGAGAGCTTCCCGGATCTGGCCGAGGAGGTCATCCGTGAGTACGGCTACGACCACATTGTGCCCACCTTCCTGAACACTGCCTCCGTTACAAACGGCGGTCTGAACTATGACCAGAAGCAGCAGCTCAAGACCAAGCGTTTGCTGGCTGCACAGGGCTTCTATGAGGCCTCCACGCTGGCCTTCTACTCCAACGCAGAACTGGATATGCTGCACATCCCGGCGGATGATGAAGCCCGCAAGGCCATCCGCATCCTGAACCCCATCAGTGAGAATCTGTCCATCATGCGTACCCTGCTGGCTCCCTCCATGCTGAACGTCATTGTGGACAATCTCAAGAAGGGCAACACGGAAGGCCGTCTGTTCGAGATGGCACCGGTGTATCTTGCCAAGGAACTGCCCATCAACGAGCATCCGCACGAGCGCCAGACCCTGTGCATCGGTGCATTCGGCCCCGAAGAAGATTTCTTCACGGTCAAGGGTGCACTGGAAGCACTGGCAGCCGGCTTTGGCCTGAGCTTTGATTATAAGCGTGAGACAACCCCGTGGCTGCACCCCGGCATCAGCGCCGCTGTTTACTGTGGTGACAAGCGTCTGGGCGTGTTCGGCAAGCTGTCCAACGAGATCAACGGCGAGCTGGAAATTGCAAAGGATCAGAAGGACAACCAGAATATCTATCTGGGTGAGCTGGACTACGAGGCTCTGATGTCCTGCGTGGACGGTGAGCTGCGCTATCAGCCGCTCAGTCCCTACGCTGCTGTCAAGCGTGATCTGGCATTGGTCTGCGACGAAAAGACCACCTGCGGCGAGATCGAGGAGACCATCAAAAAGGCCAGCCCTCTGGTGGGTGAGATCAAGCTGTTCGATATCTACCGCGGCGCAAATCTCGGCGAGGGCAAAAAGAGCATGGCGTTCACCCTGTCTCTGTCCGATCCGAAAAAGGAAGTTTCCGCTGAGGAAGTGGAGCGCGTGGTCAAGAAGATCCTCGGCAACCTGAAGTTCAAGCTGGGCATCGAGATCCGCTAACTCTATTATAGAAGTAATAGAAGGCCGTCTGTGCAGGAATGTGCAGGCGGCTTTTTTGCGTAAAAAGAGAACGTTGAATACAAGAAAATGAACGTTTTTCAGCAGCGCAAGAAAAAAGATGAAAAAAGTTGTCAAAAAGTGTTGACAAGGAGGCGGGGGTGTGGTATTATACTTGAGCGCCAAGCGCTGAGGCAAAAGAATGACTTCCGAAGCCTCAGCAGGAAGCCCTTGAAAGAACCAATAGACGCTGAAAAGTTCCAGTTTGTTCTGAGTAACTTCTTGGAATGTCCAAGTTCAGAAAGTTCAAAAGCTTCTAAAAAATAAGGCTTGACAAAAAACC
>ENA-OQEX01000335-OQEX01000335.1-human-gut-metagenome-genome-assembly--contig:-NODE-335-length-26171-cov-11.540585_pt1 | contig 26171 bp, 28 predicted proteins | sample MGYA00242802_ERZ504649 | MGnify/ENA primary metagenome ERZ504649 (study PRJEB26092, sample SAMD00036194) | human gut metagenome | host: Homo sapiens | study: EMG produced TPA metagenomics assembly of...
GGCGCCGGCGCCTCAGCAGCAACGGCCTGACGCTCGGCGCGATCCCACACGCCCGAGCGGCCGCCCTCCTTGTGCAACAGGCGCACGTCGACGATCTCCATGCCGCGATCGACGGCCTTGCACATGTCATAGATGGTCAGACACGCGGCACTCGCGCCGGTCAACGCCTCCATCTCGATACCCGTCTTGCCCGTCACGCCGGCCGTAACCAGTACGTGAAAGCCAACCTGCCCGTCCGCGCGTGGCGGCGCCCAGCCCTCGGGCACGTCCTCGGCCGGCGTTCCTGCCGCAGCGATAGGCTCAATATCGCACTTGCTCTTGGTAATGAGCAGCGGATGGCACATGGGGATGATGTCGCTCGTGCGCTTGATGGCCATAATGCCCGCCACGCGCGCGCAGGCAAGCACATCGCCCTTCTTGGCGCGGTCCTGCAGCACCATGGCCTGCGTCTCGGGGTGCATGAGGATGGTGCCCTCGGCGATGGCGATACGATGGGTCTCGGCCTTGTCGGACACGTCGACCATGCGTACCTCGCCCTTGGCGTCCACGTGCGTCAGTTCGTCGCGACGGGCATCGCGGGCGGCTCGGCTGCAGCGCCGGCAGACGGCTGCGCGGACGCGTCGGCGTTGCCAGTATTCGCCGCAGCGTGGCTTTGTGGGCAGACATCGCGGCCCTGCGAGCGGCCTTGGTGGCATCGGCGTACCTGCTCTTGGCCATATGATCATCCTCCGATTTGGGACATAAATCGTTGCGTGCCCCCAATTATCGCGTGTTCCTGCGGTTTGTGGGCCACGGCATCGCGCCAAATCGAAAGTACCTGCATATCATCACCACGGCGCAGGGCGTCGCGCACCGAATACTCGGCATCGCTGAACAGGCACGGGCGCACGTTGCCATCGGCCGTCAGGCGCAGACGGTTGCAGTTCGCGCAAAAATGGTTGGACATGGCGCTAATAAAGCCGACCGTTCCCGCCGCGCCCGGAAAGTGCCAATAGCGCGCAGGGCCCGCGCCGGCAGGAGCGTCGTTGATGTCGAGCGGCTCGAGCTCGCCCAGTCCCACCGCAGCGGCCCCGGCATTGATGCGCGCCCGCAGCTCGTCGCTCGGCACGGTATCGCTCGCGTCCCACAGCTCGGGATTGAGCGCGAGCGCATGCGGGTCCACGGCGCAATGCGAGCTCGTGCGCTCGTCGCCGATGGGCATGTATTCGATAAAGCGCAGGTGGATGGGGCGATCGAGCGTGAGCCGCGCGAGGGCCGCCACGTCTTGGTTGAGCCGGCGCACCACAACGCAGTTGACCTTAACGGGCTCAAAGCCCCAAACCAGCGCCGCGTCGATGCCAGCCATGGTCTGTTCGAGCCGACCCAGGCGCGTGATCTTTCCAAAGAGCGTAGGGTCGAGCGTGTCGAGTGAGATGTTGACGCGGTTAAGCCCGGCATCTTTGAGCTGCGGTGCCAGCTTGGGCAGAAGAGCGCCATTGGTGGTAAGTGAGATGTCCTCGATCTGCGGAATCGCGCGGATGTCGCGAATGAGCGGGATGATACGGCGACTGACCAGCGGCTCGCCGCCCGTCAGGCGCACGCGGCGAATGCCCTCCCCCGCTACCAAGCGCACAAAGCGGGCGATTTCCTCGGCGCTGAGCAGCTCGTCGTGCGCACGGGGCGCCACGCCATCGGCCGGCATGCAGTAAATGCAGCGGAAATTGCACTTGTCGGTAACGGCAATGCGCAGGTAGTTGATATCGCGACCAAAGCCGTCATGTTGCACGTGCCCGTCCACGCAGCCCTCCCCTCACGCGGCGTTTTATTCTTCGGAAAACATAATACCCCACGAGAGAATCATGCCGACACTCGTACGACAGGACAGGTCGCTTCGAGCAAAACGGACTTTCCAAGCCCATCCTCAGCATACAAACCATCACAACATTCGATGCTTTTCCCGATTTTGGCAAAAAACGTCGAATGTTGTGATGGTTTGCCTGCCCACGGCACCCCGCAGAAGGACCGGAACGTCCCTAAAGGACGCCGTCCCAGTGCCGAATCACGAATTCTCGTAGGTCGTTCTGACGTTTCTGGAAAGCTTCGCTTCGGTCGCACGTGAGACCCATAGCGAGCGCGATAGCGTTCATCGCCCGGTGCAATTGCAGCTGGTGGGCAAACTGAGTCCCGGTGAGGACGATCATCCTAAAGCCCAGCGCGCTCAGTACGGTCATACGCTCCGCATCCGACGCGCTGCGCTGTTTATCAAGATGGTCCGAGCCGTTGTATTCAATCCCCGTACCGCTCGCAGGCGCATATACGTCAATCTCGAAATACTCGGCCTTTGCGAGACACTTGAACTCGTTGGGAACATCGACCCTATGGTTGAGCTCGATTTTGGCGTATCCCAGCCCGCCCTGGAAACGTTTTGCTACGACCATGATTGCGGTGGCCGTCTCCATGGGCGACCGCGCGCCATCGTGCACGCGCTTGAGCACGGCGGCCGCGCGTATAGCCCCTGACGAGATCGGTTCTCATTGCAATAGGCAATCATGTCGGCAACGGTATATCTCTGCCTCATCTCGACATAATCGTCTGTCGACAGATGATTCAAATGGTATCGGGCGCAGATTTCGTAGCCATATTCCAACTGCTCGGGCTCACTCATCCACGAACCCGCTTGGACAAAGCACATGGCCTCATCAACCACCAGAAGGCCCTCTGCCACCTCGATAAGATGGCCTGGAGGTACCGGCGCTCCAAATACGCGGCACCTAAATCCAGCCGGCGTCGAGCGCTCAAAATCGAAGTTGACGAGCGTATCGATATGGTCGAGCTCTTCTCGTGGAACACCAAGCGAAACCAGATAGTCGGCAACGATCCCAACTGCCGTTGAAGCCCTCAGCCCCTTGGCATCGAGTCCCAATTTGGCAGGCTCGCGGTCAGCTCCGCCTCGCCAGCAAGCGAGTCCTCATCGTATAGGCTGCTTGCTCGCGAGAGCGGCTCGGACGGGCGCGCCACGTTGTGGTACAGCCAGGCAGTCTTATGAGACAGGACGATCGGCAGGTCCATGAGCCCTCCAATGGAGTCGGATAACCAACCTTATTCCCCTGCCCACGGTCCGCACACCTTCGTGCACAAGAAAGCGATTCCACCCGATCGAGTGGTAGAAAAACCATCACAACATTCGATGCTTTTCCCGATTTTGGCAAAAAACGTCGAGTGTTGTGATGGTTTGAGGCGAGGTGAGGGGCACGAAGGGGTCGAAGCATCGTGCTCGAACGGGTTAATCCAACTCTTTTAAGCCATGCGCCAGCTGCCAGTACTCGCCGTGCTGGGCGAGCAGCTCTTCGTGGGTGCCGCGCTCGATGATGCGGCCGTGTTCGAGGACCATGATGGCGTCGGCGTCGCGGACGGTGGACAGGCGGTGCGCGATCATAAACGTGGTGCGTCCGCGCATGATGCGGTCCATACCGCGCTCGATGAGCTTTTCGGTGCGCGTGTCGATGCTCGAAGTGGCCTCGTCCAGGATGAGCACCGGCGGGTCGGCAACGGCCACGCGCGCGATGGCGAGCAGCTGGCGCTGGCCCTGCGACAGGTTGGCGCCGTCGGCCGTGACCAGCGTGTCGTAGCCTCTAGGCAGGCGGCGGATAAACGAATCCGCGCAGGCCGCCTCGGCAGCGGCGCGCACCTCCTCGTCGGTCGCGTCGAGCTTGCCAAAGCGGATGTTCTGCGCAATGGTGCCGCTAAACAGGTGCGTATCCTGCAGCACAATGCCGAGCGACCCGCGCAGGCTGGCCTTGGCAATGTGCTTGACGTCGATGCCGTCGTACGTGATCTCGCCGTCATCGACCTCGTAGAAGCGGTTGATGAGGTTGGTGATGGTCGTCTTTCCGGCGCCCGTCGAGCCCACAAACGCGATCTTTTGCCCCGGCTTGGCAAACAGGTTGAGGTCCGTGAGCACACGGGTGCCCGGCACGTAGGAAAAGTCCACGGCATGGAAGCGCACGTCGCCGGCAAGCGGGACCAAGCCGCACGTGAGCTCGGTACCGTCGGCAGCCACCGCACGGCCCGACTCATTAACGGCAGCCACATCATGCAGATGCCCGTACGCGCCCACGCCCTGGCCCTCGGGAATCTTCCATGCCCACGCAGCGTCGCCCGTCTGCACCAGCTCCACGCAGCCCTCGTCCACCTCGGGCTTAAAGTCCATGGCGGCAAACAGGCGCTCGGCACCGGCCAGCGCGTTGAGTAAGAAATTACCCAACTGCGTAAACTGGTTGATGGGCATGGCCGCCTGGCGTACAAAGACCAGGTAACTTGCAAGCGCGCCCACGTCGGCGAGCCCCTTGATGCAGAGCATGCCGCCCGCCACGGCGACGATGGCATAGTTGACGTAGCCAATCACCACGGTCATGGGCACCATCGAGTTGGCGTAGGCCTGCGCGGCACCACCGGTACGGCGCAGCTCTTGGTTGCGCACGTCAAAACCGGCCACGTTGGCCTGCTCGTGATTAAAGACCTTGATGACCTTTTGGCCCGAGACCATCTCTTCGATATATCCGTCCAGGTCGCCAAGCGATGCCTGCTGAGCGGCAAAGAAGCGCTTAGAGCGCGCGCCCGAGTAGCGCGCATACAGCACAATGGCCGCATCGCACACGAGCGTGATAATCGTGAGCTGCCAGTTGAGGATGATGAGCATGGCCGTGGTGCCGACCACCTGGATGCTCGCCTGAATCACGTTGGCAAAGCTGTTGTTGAGCGCCTCGGAGACGGTGTCGACATCGTTGGTAAAGAAACTCATGATGTCGCCCGAGCGTGTGCCGTCGAAATAACCGAGCGGCAGCATCTGGATGTGCGCAAACAGGTCGCGGCGGATATCGGACACCACGCGCTGGGCCGCGCGCACCATAATCTGCGAGTAGCCCAGAGCCGAGAGCACGCCCGCGGCGTAGATGGCAGCGGTAAAGATAACCTGCTTAGCGAGCAGTTCCTCGCCGCCCGTTGCCAAACCGTTGACGATGGGGCGCACCATGTAGGTACCGGCAAGGCTTGCGATGGCCGCAACAGAGGCAAGCACACCCACTGCGAGCAGCGAGAACTTGGCGTGACCCATGTAGGAGAGCAGGCGGCGGAGCGTCTGCGCCAGATTGGCGGGACGGGCCTGAGCGGATGTCTTAGGCATGGCGCTCACCCCCTTCCGTGGCTTGAAGTGATCCGCTGGGGCCAGACGAAGACGGGGCATTTGCGCCGTCTGCGACGTCCGCATCCCCCGCAAACTCCATCTGCGAGGCATAAATCTCCTGGTAGATGTTGTCGCCCGCCAGCAATTCCTCGTGCGTGCCCTCGCCGTGGACACGACCGTCGTCCAACACCACAATGCGATCGGCATCCATGACGCTCGCGATGCGCTGGGCGATGATGAGCACGGTCGTATTGGGAATCCGAGCGATGTGTTCGCGAATCTTAGCGTCGGTCGCCATATCGACCGCGCTGGTGGAGTCATCAAAAATGAGCACGCGTGGATGCTTGAGCAGCGTGCGCGCGATGCACAGGCGTTGCTTCTGGCCACCCGAAACACCGGCGCGCCTTGGCCCAACTCGCCGTCCAGCCCGCCGATGCGATCAAGGAACTCGTCCACGCACGCCGCGCGGCAAGCCACGAGGAGCTCATCGTCCGACGCCTGCGGATTGCCCCACTGCAGGTTCTCGCGCACGGTACCCGTAAACAGCACGTTCTTTTGCAGCACAATGCCCACGGCGTCGCGTAGGGTCGCGAGGTCGTAGTCGCGCACGTCGTGTCCGCCCACAAGCACGGTGCCCTCAGTGGCGTCGTACAGGCGCGCAATCAGCTGCACAAGCGAGCTCTTGCCCGAGCCCGTGCCGCCGAGGATGCCCACCGTCGAGCCGTTCTCGATGCGAAGGTCGATATGCTCGAGCACATCCTCGGCTGCATCCGCGCGGTATTTAAAGGAAACGTCGCGAAACTCGATACTGCCGTCCGCTGGCGCCGCAGTCGCGTGGTCTCCCGCAGGGTTGGCGATAAAGGGCTCCTCATCGAGCACCTCTGCGATACGGCCCACACTCGTGAGAGCGCGCGTGAGCAGCAAAAACACGTTGGAAATCATCATGAGCGAGTTCATGATCAGCAGCACGTAGCTCATAAAGCCCGTGAGCGAGCCCACGCCGAGCTCGCCGGCAAGAATCATGCGACCGCCGATCCACAGAATGGAAAGCGCCGCCACGTACATCGACAGCTGAAACACCGGCAAGTTGAGCACAGCGTTGCAGAAGGTCTTCGTCGCCGTATGCGCAAGCTCGGTATTGACGGCATCGAACTTGGCCTCCTCGTGCTCGGCGCGCACGTACGCCTTGACGGCGCGCACGGCGGTGAGGTCCTCCTGCACCACGCCGTTGAGATGGTCCATCGAGGTCTGCAGCTGGCGGTAGAGCGGACTGACACGGTAGGTAATAACGCCCAGCACGATCGCCAGCACCGGCAGGATAATCGCGAATACCGTAGCGAGTGGACGCGACAGCACCAGCGCATAGACCAAGCCGACGATGAGCGTCACGGGGCCGCGCACCATGGGGCGAAAGCCGTTGCCGATGGCGTTTTGGATGACGGTGATATCGGTGGTCATGCGCGTGACGAGCGAGCTGGCATCGTAGTTGTCCAGATTGCCAAAGGCGAGCGTCTGAATCTTGCGATACTCCGCCTCGCGCAGGTTAGCGCCCAGCCCCGAGGCAACGCGGGCAGACGTGCGCGCATAGCCCAAGCCAAGTACCAGCGAAAATGCAGCGCATATCAACATATACGTGCCCTGCAACAGCATATAGTTGATGTCGCCCGCGGGCACGCCCACATCGATGATATTTGCCATGATGACCGGGATAAACAGCTCGAGCGCCGTCTCGGCCGTCACAAAGAGCACGCCGAGCATGGCATCGCGGCGGTATGCCCCCAGATAGGAAAACAGAATCTTGAGATTGCGCACGCAGTTCATCCCCCATCAAACATTGTTCGCAAACCCACGTATTATGGCGCGCGTGCAGCGGTGTCAAGTGCTCCGAAATCGATTTCTGTAAGGTTGGCGCAGGCTTTATGCTCGCAGGGCGCACGTCCGTATTCAATTTGAAATAAACGCGAGCGTGACTTTTTCGCCCTACGACCAACACAAACCTTGACTCTACAATCGTTATAGGGTTTTCACTACACTGGTACGTAAACAAACCCAGCCAGAAAGCCCCACCTATGGAACACGACCTCACACGCGGCAATGTCCTTAAGACCATCGCGGTCTTTGCCCTGCCCTATATGCTCTCGTACTTTTTGCAGATGCTCTACGGCATGGCCGACCTGTACATGATGGGGCAGTTTAGCGGCGCCGCCGGCATCACCGCCGTGGGCAACGGCGCGCAGACGCTCTATATCATTACCGTGACGCTCGTGGGCCTGGCCATGGGAACGACGGTTATCGTCGGCCACGCCGTGGGTTCGCGCCGCTTCGACCGCGCCGAGACTGCCATCGGCAACACCATCACGCTCTTTATGGGTGTCTCGGTGGTGCTGGCCGCTGTCCTGCTCGCACTGTGTCCGCAGATTGTGGCACTCATTGGCACGCCGGCCGAGGCAGTCGAAGGCACCGCCGCCTACCTGCGTATCTGCTTTATCGGCATTCCCTTTATCGCCGCGTACAACATTCTTTCGGCCATCTTTCGCGGGCTGGGCGATTCGCGCTCGCCCATGTACGTGATCGGCGTGGCATGCATCATCAACATCGCGCTCGACTTTCTGTTTATCGGCCACATGGGGCTCGGCCCCGTGGGCGCGGCGCTCGGCACGGTCATCGCGCAGACGGCGAGCGTGGCCCTCGCGCTCCTGTGGCTCAAGAGCCGCCGTACGCACATCCACCTCAAGCGCAGCGACCTGCGCCCCCAGCGAGGTGCTCGGCAGCATTCTTAAGATCGGTATGCCCGTGGCCGTGCAGGACGGCTGCATCCAGGTGGCGTTTATGTTCATCACCGTCATCGCCAACCACCGCGGCCTGGTCGACGCCGCCGCCGTGGGCCTGATCGAAAAGATGATCAGCTTTTTGTTTATTGTGCCGAGTTCCATGGGTGCCACCGTCAGCGCGCTCACGGCGCAAAACGCCGGCGCGGGCAAGAGCGACCGCGCGCGTCAGGTACTCAAGGACGCCATGACCATCTCGGTAGTGTACGGCTGCCTGATCACGGTGCTGATGTGGCTGGTGGCACCGGCGTTTATCGGCTTTTTTGCCAAGGACCCCGCGGTGGTCGCCGCCGGTACTGGCTATATGCACAGTTATATTTTCGACGCGATTTTTGCCGGCATCCACATTTGCTTTAGCGGCTTTTTCGCTGCGTATGGCAAGAGCTACATTGGCTTTGCGCACAACGTGCTGGCCGTGGTGCTCATTCGCGTGCCCGGCGCATGGCTGCTGTCGAACGCCTATTCCGACACGCTGTTTCCCATGGGCATCGCCTCGCCGTGCGGATCGATTCTTTCGGTGATTATTTGCGTGGTGGCATTTACCGTGCTCAACCGTCGCGGAGCTTTTGACAGGTTGGTGGCGTAGCGGGGCGACGCAGGCCTAGCGCCTCTCCCCTGTTTTACCGAAAGGAGCGGTCCTGTGACCGACATGCCAAGCGAACACACCGAGGGCCTGCTCCGCATTGGCGAGGTGGCGCGCTTGCTCAATTTGAGCGTGGGCACACTGCGCCATTACGAGCAGATGGGGCTGTTGGAGCCGGCATATATCGATCCGGCGAGTGGGTACCGCTACTACGGAACGCGACAGCTCTCCACGCTCAACACCATCGGCAATCTGCGCGTTCTCGACTTGCCGTTGGCGCAAATTCGCGAGTTTGTCACTACGCGCGATATGAATTTGATGCAACGGCAACTGACCAAGCAACAGGAGTTAATTGAGCACAAGCGGCGTGAGTTGGAGCGCATGTCGCGCAAGATTGACCAGCGGCTTGCCTTGCTTCGTGGCGCTTTGAATGCTGATCTCGACACCATTAGCGAAATCGAGGAACCCGAACTTCGCTGCGCCACGCTGCACGAGCGCGTCAATCCCACCGACGCTATTCGCTGGGATGGCATATCCGCCAGCTTCAGCAGGGGCAGCACGAAACCTTTGCCTATCTGGGTAATCTGGGTGTGGGTATCGCGCCCGAACGACTGGCCGCCGGCGACTTTGACGGCTACGACGAGGTCTTTCTGCTGCTCGATGACACCGATGATTACTTGGGCGATGTTGAGACGCGACCTGCCGCGCACTGCCTGACCATAAGTTTCCGTGGCACGCACGGACAAGCAGCCCCGCGCTACGAGCAGCTGCTCGGCTACATGCACGAACACGACCTGACACCCGCCGGTCCGTCGCGCGAGATCGCCCTAATCGATGACATCATCAGCGACGACCCGGCAACCTACGTGACGCAGATCACGGTGCCGGTTGCCCCAGCAAAGTAAGAACCGCCCGGAAGGCATCGTGCTTCCGGGCGGTTCTTCAATTTGGCTATCGATGCGCTAAGCCTGGGGCACCTGGCCAGTAGCCAAGATCTGCTCGAGTGCGTCCTCGTCCAGCACGGGTACGCCCAGTTGCTCGGCCTTGGTGAGCTTGGAGCCCGCTTTGGGGCCGGCGACCAGATAGCTCGTCTTCTTCGACACGCTGCCCGAAACCTTGGCGCCGAGTACCTTGAGCGCCGCACCCGCCTCGTCGCGCGTGCGGTTGACGAGCGTGCCGGTGAGCACGAAGGTCAGACCCGCGAGTGGCTGTGCGTCGGCGAGCTCGCCTGCCACGCCAGCGTCGGCTGCGGCTTGCGCGTGCGCGGCGCCCAAGTCAACCTCGAGCGACAGACCCGCCTGACGCAAGCGCTCCAGCACGGCAAGGTTTTCGGGCACGGCGAGGAACTGCTTGACGCTCGCCGCAATCTTGGGACCGATGCCTCACACTCGGCGATGTCCTCTTCGCTCGCCAAGATGAGCTTGTCGATCGACAGGAATCGCTCGGCGATGACCTCGCCCACGCTCTTGCCCACGTGGCGGATGCCCAGGGCAAACAGCACGCGACCGAGCGGCTGGCTCTTGGACTTGTTGAGCTCGGCGATGATTTTCTCGGCCGTCTTGAGGCCCACCGGGATGGGGTCACCCTTTTTGACGCCCTTTTTGCTGTTAGAGCTGGCGTACACGCGGCCCGTGTCCAGGCCTGCGATGTCGTCGACCGTGAGCTGGTAGAAGTCCGCGACATCGTGGATAAGCCCGGCGGCGATCATCTTGTCGACAATCTCGTCGCCCAGGCCGTCAACGTCCATGCAGCCGCGGCTCACCCAGTGGAGCAGGCGCTCCTTGAGCTGCGCGGGGCAGTCGATGGACACGCAGCGGTAGGCAACCTCGCCGTCCTCGTGGACCACGGGGCTGCCGCACACGGGGCAGACCTCGGGCATGTGCCAGTCGACCGAATCGGCCGGGCGCTTGTCGAGCACCGGGCCCACGACCTCGGGGATTACGTCGCCCGCCTTGTGCACGATGATAGTGTCGCCCTCGCGCACGTTCTTGCGGCGAATCTCGTCGATGTTGTGCAGCGTGGCGCGCGCGATGGTGGAGCCGGCAACCGTCACCGGATCGAACTCGGCGACCGGCGTGAGCACGCCGGTGCGGCCCACCTGGATGCGAATCTCGCGCAGGACGGTCTGCTTTTCCTCGGGCGGGAACTTAAAGGCAATGGCCCAGCGCGGCGCGCGAGCGGTAAAGCCCAGGTCGAGCTGCTGCTGGAAGCTGTCGACCTTTACGACCACGCCGTCGATGTCGTAGTCCAGATCACCGCGATGCTCGAGGGCCTGGGCGCAGAACTCGTGGACCTCGGCCGGCGTGGCGCAACGAGCCACGTTAGGGTTGACGCTAAAGCCGGCGCTACGCAGCCAATCGAGGAATTCGCGCTGGCTGTGGACGTGCAGCGGGTCGGTATCGGCGATGGCGTAGATAAAGGTGGCCAGATCGCGGCGCGCCGTGACCTTGGGATCCTTTTGGCGCAGGCTACCGGCGGCGGCGTTGCGCGGGTTGGCAAAGGGGTCGCGGCCCTCGGCATCGGCCTCTTCGTTTAGACGAACAAAGCTGCCCTTGGCATATAGACCTCGCCGCGCACCTCGATGGCGCGCTCGCGGTCGACGCCCATGTGGGCGAGCGCCGGCTCGGACAGGTGCATGGCACATCCTTGATAGTGCGCACGTTGAGCGACACGTCCTCGCCCGTGGCGCCATCGCCACGTGTGGCCGCACGTACGAAGGTGCCGTTTTGGTAGGTAAGTGCCACGCCCAGGCCGTCGATCTTAAGCTCGCAGGTATAGGTGACGCTGCCGGCACCGAGCGCATCCTCGGTGCGCTGGAGCCACGCGTCGAGCTCGTCCAGGTCCATGGCATCGTCCATGGAATACATGCGTGCCATGTGCGTGACAGGCGTAAACTGCTCGCTCACGTATCCGCCCACGCGCTGGGTATAGCTGTCGGGCGTCACCAGGTCGGGATAGGCCGCCTCGATCTCCTGCAGCTCAACGAGCATTTTGTCAAAGGCGGCGTCCGTAATCTCGGGTGCGTCGAGCATGTAGTAGCGGTACGCGTGGTAATCGAGCTCGTGGCGCAGCTCAGCCGCGCGCGCTGCCGCCTGGGCATGGGCGTCGGCCGGTGCAGCGGCATCTGCGCTCGCGGGCGTTTTGGTATCGATGTCCACACCGTCACCAAACAGGCTCGATTGCTCCATAGCGGCACTCCTTCGCTCGATTTCAAACGGATACAAGAGTACCACCGGTCGCAATGGGGTCGAATAACCCTTTCGAACCGCACCGAATCGGCAGCCGCCAGACTGGGGTGGACAGTTAGTTCAGATACGTATAAATCCTAGAGCTGGATCAGGCACGAACACCCCTGTTTCAACTAATTTGGGCTCCTCGAGACCATGTAAACGTCCCACTCTCCCTTCCAAACACCAATTCGTGCCCCATCCCAATCAAAAATTGCTCAAAACGCATCCCAAGCTGCCCCAGATTTATACGTATCTGAACTAACTGTCCAGACCATTCCGAACCAGGCCTCTTGTCAGCCCCAAGTGATCCGTTTTCCTCCGTCCCCAAGGGATCAATAAGAAAAGAGGGGCTGTCCTGCGTTGGCGGGACAGCCCCTCTGGCTTCGATATGTGCGATACGGTTCGTTAGAAACCCTGGCCGTGGCCTTGCCCCTGGCCCTGCTGGCCTAGCAGCTCCTCCAGGTACTGGCGCAGCTGTTCGTCGGTAATACCGCCGTTGCCGGTGTCGGTCGCGCTGTCGTCCTGCTGCTGGTTCTGCAGCTCCTCGTCGGAGCCCAGTTCAACCGTGACCTTCTTCTCTTCCTTGCCGCGCATGAGCGTGATCTCGACCTTCTCGCCCACCTCGTGGCTGCGCAGTGCGATAATCAGGCCATCGGCGCTCGTGATCTCGTCGTCGCCCAGCTTGGTGATGACGTCGCCCTCTTGGATGCCAGCCTTGGCGGCGGGACCGTCCTCGACGACGCTCGCCACGTACGCGCCGCTATCGGTGCTCAGCTTGTTGGTGCGAGCGTTGAGCGCGTTGACGCTCGAAAGCGTAGCGCCCAGGTACGGATGCACCGGCGTCTTGCCGTCGATAATCTGGTCGGCAATGTTCTTGGCGTAGTTAACGGGAATGGCAAAACCCACGCCCGAGCTGGAGCCCGAGTAGCTCTCGATAAGAGAGTTGATACCCACGAGCTCGCCGTTGTCGTTGACGAGCGCGCCGCCGGAGTTGCCCGGGTTGATGGCGGCATCTGTCTGGATCATGTTGGCATAGATGGTGTTACCGCTGGTAGAGCTCATGGCCGTGGAGCGGTAGAGCGCCGAGACGATACCAGTGGAAACAGACTGCTCGTTGCCGAACGGCGAGCCGATCGCCATGACCCACTCGCCCACGTTGAGCTTGGAGGAATCGCCGATCTCGATCGGCGTGAGCTTGGAGGCGTCGGCGTCCTTGAGCTTGATGACGGCTAGGTCGCTCGAAGCATCGTTGCCCACGAACTCGGCCTCGTAGGTAGTGCCGTCGTCCATGGTCACCACGTACTGGTCGTAACCATCGACCACGTGGTTGTTGGTGAGGATGTGGCCCTCGGTATCGAGCACCACGCCCGAACCGACGCTGCCCGAGCTATCCGACTCGTCAGCAGACTGCGAAAGCGAGCCATTCTGGCTGCCGCTCGAAGTGGCAGTGATGGAAACGACGGAGGGCAGGGCCTTGGCGGAAACGGCCTCGGCCAGCGTAGTATCCTCGGAGTCAATGGTGATCTTTTGCGTCGATGAACCCGAAGCGCCCGCCGTCACGGCATTCTTGCCACCACCGATATCGAGCGTGCCGCTCATAATGAGTGCGATGACCAGCAGGGCGCCGCAGGCACAGCCGGCAAGCGCCGTAATAAAGATCGGCAGCTTTTTGGTCTTGGTCTTGACCACCGTGTGCTTGTTTACAACCTGTTGGCCGCTCAGCGGCTTGCCGGTCTGCGTGTCGTATGCCTGCACGTAGGGAATGTTTCCGTCGGCAGCGTCGACTCCACCTGCACGCGCGGCTGCTGCTGGGTCTCGCCGGCATTGCCCGCATCCTGGGGACGCTGGGAATCGTTCTCGCTCATGGCTGCGATCCTTTCGTCAAATAACCAAAGGCCCGCCAAACATGTGGCGGGCCATCATTGTTCACGTTGAGTTGTACCCCAATATGCGGGCGAACGTGTATGAGAACGCAATCTTTTAGGAAGGCTTAAGTTCTGTTGCAGACCCAAAAGGACCCTGCCTACGGCAAAACCACAAAAAAGGTGCCTGTCCCCTTTGTGGTGGAAATCTAGTCCTTAAACAGATAGCCCACGCCGCGGACGGTGGTGATGTGTGCCGCAATCTGCGGGCCCACCTTGGAGCGGATGCGTCGAATGTGCACGTCGACGGTACGCGTGCCGCCGCAGTACTCAAAGCCCCACACGCGGTGCAGCAGCACTTCGCGGCTGTAGGCACGGTTGGGGTGCGTCGCCAAAAAGCTCAGCAGCGAGTACTCCATCAGCGTCAGGTCGATGGGCTCGTTATCGAGCGTCACCTGGTAGGTGGCCAGGTTGATCTCGAGGTTATCGATATTGAGCACATCGTCGGCGGTGACGGTCTCCTCCTCGCCCATCAGGCGCTGCGCGCGCGCCTTGAGCTCGTTGGGCGTCGCCGTGGGGCATACAAAGTCGGCATGCGCGTGATTGGGCAGGCGCAAGGTACCGAGCGCCTCGTCGTCGACGATCACCAACATGGGAACGCCGCCGCGGTCGTCAAGCCACTTGGCAATCTGATCGATGCGGTCGCTGCGGATGCCATCGGAATCGAGAATCAGCAAGTCAAAATCGTGCGCCGCAGTCGGCGAATCGGGGGTGGCCAGGCTCACCTCGACACCCAGGGTAGTCGTCAAGCTGCGGGCAAACTCGTGGAAGCGCGTCGTGCGCGCCATGAACAGGGCACTCTTTTCGGACATATCGGCCTCCAAAGAAATGAGCTCAATCGTACTGGGACAAGCCAGCGCGATTAGGAGTTCGCCAGGTAGTGCTTGATCTCCCATTCGGTGATCGTGGATTCGAACTTATGCCACTCGTCACGCTTCTTTTTGAGGAAGAAGCTATGGATGTGCTCGCCGAGGGCATCCTTCATAAACTGCGAGTCCTCAAAGATGTCGAGCGCCTCTTTGAGCGAGCGCGGCAGCGGCGCGTAACCGGCCTCGAGCATCTGACGGCCGGTAAGCTTGAGCGTCTCGGCCGTGGCCTCGGGCGGGAGCTCCAGCTTGTGCTCGATGCCGTCAAGCCCGGCCGCCAGCGTGACGGCGTTGACCAGGTACGGGTTTGCCATGGGATCGGGGCTGCGAAGCTCGATGCGCGTGGAAAGCTGCTTGCCGGGCTTGTAGACCGGGATGCGGATCATACTTGCGCGGTTGCGCAGGCCCCACGTGGCGTACTGCGGCACGGAGTCGCCGCCCGTGGTGATGCGCTTGTACGAATTGACGGTGGGTTGGTGATAGCACTGATCTCGCGCGCGTGCGCCAAGATACCGGCCATATAGTGCTTGGCGATATCGGAAAGATGGTACCTCTCGTCGTCCTCGCCCCAAAAGACGTTGTTGCCGTCGTGATCGAACAGCGACTGATGCAAAACATGGCGCTGCCGTCCTCGCCCGCCAGCGGCTTGGGCATAAAGGAGGCGTGGCAGCCGCTCTCGTAAGCCTGCTGCTTAATGATGAGTTTGGCCGTGGTAATGGCGTCGGACATGCTCAGGGCCTCGGCGTGGCGCAGGCTCATGCCGTGCTGTGAGCGACCGGCGGCGTGGAAGGTGTACTCCACGGGCACGGACATCTTCTCGAGCGTGAGGACTGTGTTGCGACGCAGGTCGCGGGCGGCATCGCTCACCGAAAGATCGAAGTAGCCCACGTTGTCGAGAGGCTCGGGCGTGTGCTCGTCGGGGAAGTAGTAATACTCCAGCTCGGCACCGACGTTGAGCAGGTAGCCGGCCTTCTCGGCCTTATGGAACATGCGGCGCAGGGCATCGCGCGGGTCGCCGGCAAACGGCTTGCGATCGGGAGTGCACACGTCGCAGAACACGCGGGCGACGCCGTTGTGGCTCGGGCGCCACGGCAGGATCTGGAAGGTCGAAGCATCGGGGAACGCCAGCATGTCGGCTTCCTCGGGCGTGGCAAAGCCCTCGATGGCGGAGCCGTCAAAGCCAATACCCTCCTCAAAAGCGACCTCGAGGTCCTCGGGGCTGATGGCAAAGTTCTTGAGGCGGCCGAGAATGTCGACAAACCACAGACGCACAAAGCGGATGTCACGCTGCTCTACGGAGCGGAGTACGTAATCGATGTTCTGCTGGTTCATGTCGCTCCCCTTTCTTTCGGGCGGGTTTCGACTGGTCTATACCGCAGATACTATCGCAGAAAAATGTTTCCGCAGGGTTAAAGCGTATCAAGCGCTCAAAAAACGTGCGCGAACAGGCCGTTGCGAACGAGCGGCTAGCGTTCAGATTCGGAAACAATTTGCCTACACGCTCGTTCCAGCGTAGGGAACTCCATCGTCACTGCATCCCAAACAACCGAGCGGTCAACATTGCCGTAATCATGCGCAAGATAATTTCTCATGCCGATAATTCCGCGCCACTCAATTTCGGGATGAAGCCGCTGCGAGCGTTCCGACAACTTGCCCGCTTCTTCCGTCACCCTAAGCGCGCACATCAAAAGGGAGTCCGCCAACGCCCTCGTCCGCACGTCATTCGCATGCAGAAACTGGTCCTCGGTGATATCAAAAACCTTGATGCGCTCGTTCGTTTCAGCGATGGCCTCCAAGACCTCTTGGGCGCGGAGACAGTCTGACTTACGCGCGATCATAAAGGATCACTCCTTCGCGCTCGATTACCGCGGCAAGATCGTCATCAAGATCGTCACTCGAGACAAGGTCGACCTGCCTCCCGGTTTCTTTGCGCACCGCCTCACCAAACGCCGACAACGCGAAAAGACCAAAGCCCTGCTCGCGATCAACTTCGAGACGTAAGTCGATATCGCTATCGGCACGCGCTTCGCCACGGGCATACGAGCCAAATAGAATCACGGTTTTGATGGCGGGAATCGGGCTGGCCGCCTCGCGGACGGCTGACTCAATCTGAGCAGTATCCAAAATGCCCGCCGCAGCGCTTTCGCTCGCAGAGCTTTTACCGAGTGAAGGAACAAACGGCAGCGAGCGCTCGCGCAGCATCTGTCTCATAAACATATTGACCGCAACAGACGAAGTCATGCCAAGTTCTTCGCACAGCTCGGCAAATGAATCTTTAATTGACGAGTCCACTCGCACACTCAGCACAGACGCAGCCATGGGCACCTCCTGTATGACATTGTCTATATAATATCACACAGGCTAGAGCGAGGTCGAGGCGCGGTGTTCGATGTGACCGGGGATCTCGATGCGCTTGGGAGCCAGCCTTGCGGCCTCGCCTACCGTAGTGGTGACAACGTCGATGCGCTCGGACAGACGCTCGACTACGCGCTCGGCAATGGTGAGGGTGTCCTGCGCGGCCGTGGTCACACCGCCAAAGAGCACATGGTTCCAGGGGTAATCGTCAAACGTCGCGATCTTGAGCCCCGCCGGCAGCGAGGGACCAAGCTGCGCCAGAGCCTCGGTCAGACGCAGGAAGACCAGGCCGTTGACAGCGATAAGGCCGAGCTTTTGCTGCATAGCCGCGGATGGTCTCGTCCAGGCGACTGACACCCGTGGCGCCACCGTCCGCCAAGGTGACGACCTCGCCGGCCAGGCCGCGGCGCGAAAGCTCGTCGGCAAAGCCCTCGGCGCGCTCGCGACGCACGGGGCTGTCATCGCTTGCTCGGTGAGCAGACACAGGCGCTCGCTGCCAGCAGCGGCCAAGGCGTCTACCAGGCCGGCAACCAGCTCGCGGTTGTTAGAGGTCACCAGATCGACACCGCCGGCGGCAACATCGCGGTCGAGCAGCACAACGGCAGGCGTCCCGCTGCCGCGACGATTGCCTCGTCGTTGCCGCCGCAGGTGTTGACGACCAGGCCGTCCACGCCGGCATCGATAAGTCTAGTGAGCGACTCTGCTTCCTTGGCGGGGTCATTGCCGCTAATGGCCGTCATAAGCGAGCAGCCGCGCGCGGCGGCACTGGCGGAAAGCCCTTCGAGCATGGCGCTGGAGAACGGGTTGGTGATGTCGGCCAGAATCACGCCGATGAGGTTGGTGCGTGAGCTGCGTAGATTGCGTGCAGCGGCACGTGGGCGATAGCCAGTGCGCTCGATAACCGCCGCGATGCGAGCGCGGGTTTCCTCGGTCATCTGCCCGGGGCGGTTGTTGAGATAGCGCGAGACCGTGGCCGGGCTCACGCCCGCCTCGGCGGCAATGTCCTTGATTCTCATCTGCGCCATAGCGCACCCCGTTTCCCAATTGTCGCAGTCTGAGCCATTTTAGGCATTTTTTTAAAAATCTCGCTTGCAAAACGCTGTAGGTGAGCAGGATCGTTTTTGCGTCTCGAGCAGATGCGGTGATGGGCTAGATAGACGAGTCTTTGGACAGCTCGAAATAGTCGGGATGCAAGGCGATAACCGGGCCCTGCTCCTCGGGCATCAGGTGCAAGTGCGTCTCTGCCAGATAGCTCGCCGTGTCGGTATCGCCCCTCTTAATGGCCTCGAGAATCCGACGATGTTGTCGACGAATCGGCTCCCAATCCAGATCCTGCGACACCATACGCAACCAGTTGTATCGCTCAAAATGCGTGTTGACGCTCTTCATCCAATCCCACAGCATGTGACGACCGGCAATCTCAAAACACGTCTCGTGGAACAGGTTATCCAAGTCGAAAAAGCGACGCGTCTCGCTATGGTCGAGCGACTCGGACTCGGCAAGAATCTGCTCGAGCCGATGCTTTTGCTCGAACGTGGCAGCCGGACAACATTTAATGAGTACGCTTCTTTCGAGTTTCTCGCGCAAGAAACAGGCATTCTCGGCGTGTTCCATGCTGATCTTAGAGACGTAGGTGCCGCTCTTGGGACGCGTTTCCACCAGCTCTTGCTCGCGCAGGCGCACAAAGGACTCGCGAATTGGCGTGCGCCCGATCCCCGTCTCCTTTTCCAGACCAATCGCCGAAAGGCGCGTGCCGGGCTTGAGCTCGGCATAGATGATCTTGGAGCGCAGTGCGTTGTATGCCTGATCTTGCAGGCTCTGATAATGCTGGTGTTGTTCCATAAAGCCCTCGGATGAAGCCCACGGTTTGTCGAATTTCATCACGTAATACTATCTCATCGACACGCCCCAGCTCCCAATCAGTCTTTTTGGGACGGGGCTCTTTTGGACTATGAGCGCTCGTATTTCGTGGCTCGCCCGGTTCCCTGCCTTACGATTGCATTCCGTTCAAGCAGAGATTCGAGTGCCGCCAACGTCCGCATGCGGCTCAGCCCCGTCTGTTTTTCAATCTCGCTTCGCGACATAATTCGCCCGCCCGACAAGGCCTTGAGAACCTGGACCTCTTCCTCGGACCCTTCAAAGGCATCGGTAACGGGCAATGTGACGGCCACCATGCCGCCGCGAACATCAAAAATTGGTTGATTGATCGAATCGCGATAGGCACGTCTAATGCGCGCGATTCCCGTACCAAATTTCTCGATGTAATCCAGCTTTAAGAAGACCTCTGCAACGATGGGGTTTCTGAGCACGGATATCTGCCCATACAGGTATTGTTCCGTCGTCAAACCGGCGGGCAGCGACCCGGGGGAGGTCACAACGACACGATCATCGTACAGGGCAATTTGAACGTTCGCTCGAACGTCCCACGTCCGATGCACCAAAGCATTTGCGACAGCTTCGCGAAACGCCTCGAGAGGAATTCGATCGGTTTGGACGCGCTCCATCCCTTCGATACGCTCATAACGGTAGTAGCGTGCAAACATAGCTACCGCCCTGTCCACCTGCTCAATTGCGGATACATTTGTCGCCATCTCGCGATCCAAGATCACATCCTCGGTATCGCCAAAACGGACGCAGTCGATGCCCGGAAAATCATTCTTATCCGCTAAAATCGCCGCAGCGTTGGTATAGCCATCTTTGCCGAGCAAGCGAAGCGTGCGCATAATATCCGGCGTTAGCTCAGAAATGCCGAGGTGTTCAACACACTTATGCTCGAGCGTATGAAAGCCCAAGTCCTGGCGAGCCGACGTGAGCGCGTCGAACGTTACGTTGCTGCCTTCGAGCGTCAGCCTGCCATACTCAAACCGGTCGACCTCCACCGTTGCCGAATCGTTTCGTCTGTAGGCCTTTCCCTTGCTTCGATAGGGTTTGTCCTGCCCCTCATAAACCGTAAGGATTACAATCCCGCGTTTCTCATCGGGCTCAAGCGAATAACGGGGCGCGGGATCAAGACTGTCGTTAATCATGTTCTCGATGCGCAGGCATTCTGCAACCGGATCCGCAAGGCCGACAACCACGCCCTCGTCATCAACGCCAAACTCAATCTTGCCCTTCCCGTAGTTTGCATAGGCGCTCACCGTTTTAAGAAACGTCGGCGTAACGCTTTCCTTGTATTCGACTGTAGGGCTCTCTCTAACAACCATATGCACAACCCCCTCGTTTCGTATCATTCATAACCGTATTATAAGACGAAAACCGTTTGCGTACTAATTTATAGAAGACGCAAAGGTTTCGTCTTGATTTGCGTACGGAATTAAGACGCAGAATTTCGCTTTCGTATGGCTCAATACCGGACGCAGACTGTTTTCGTCTGTCAATACGTCTGCAATCCAAACGAAAAGAGCCCCAAGCTCGTATGAACTCGGGGCTCTTTGTGCCGCATATCTATGAGAGAAGAAATTCGATGCGTACGGCCGCTTGTGTTTTATCAAATGGTGCGATGGGGCCAGGTTTACATGCACCAAGTTGGTGCAAAGTAACCTGTCCCCATGCACCAAGGGGTTGACTAGAGCTCGCAGGCGACCTTGTAGCCATCGCCAATGGCGTCACGGATGTTACCGCACTTGTTGGCGTCACCCAGCACGTGGGTGGTAACGCCGGCAGCGGCAAGGTCGTCGGCAAGCTTGGTGTTGGGACGATAGCCCATGGCAAGCACCAGCGTATCGGCACCGGTGATGGTGTGGACCTCGCCGTCCCTTTCGTAGCTGATGGTATCCTCAGTGATCTCGGTCACCTTGGCCTCGGTCAGCACGTGGACGCCCTTGGAGAGCATGCGCGTGATGAGCACCGCGCGACCGGCACCACCCTCGTTGGCAGCGAGCGTCTTGGTCATCTCGATGACGGTGACATCGCGATTGGCCGGCGACAGGTCGTTGACCAGCGGGGCCAGGTAATCGGCCGTCTCGCAGCCAACGGTGCCGCCGCCCACGATGACGATCTTCTTACCCGGGAAAGCCTTGCCACCCAGCAGGTCGTCGGCCGTCATAACCTGCTTAAAGCCCTGCATGAAGGCCGGGACGATGGGCTCGGCGCCATAAGCCAGGACGACCTCGTAGCCCGCGTAGTCACGCTGAATGTCCTCAGCCGAAAGCTCGGTGCCAAATACGCACTTCACGCCGGCCTCGGCCAGGCGACGGTACTGATACTTGATCACGCGGGTGAGTTCCTGCTTTGCCGGCGGAACGGCCGCGATGCGCATCTCGCCGCCCGGTTCGTCCTGCTTGTCCACGAGCACCACGTTGTGGCCGCGCTTGGCGGCAATGAACGCCGCCTCCATGCCCGCGGGACCGGCGCCCACAACCAGCACGTTCTTGGCCTCGGCGGCAGGCTCGTAGCCAGCCTCGTCGCGCTCCACGTCTGGGTTGACGGTGCAGGAGATGCGCTTGCCAAACATAATGCCGTTCAGGCAGCGCAGGCAGCCGATGCAGGGGCGGATGTCGTCGGCGTTGCCGGCAGCGGCCTTGTTGCAGAACTCGGCATCGCACAGGTTGGCGCGGCCCATCATGCAGATGTCGGCAGCGCCGTCCTCGATCAGCTCCTCGGCAATCCATGCCTCGTTGATGCGGCCGACCGTGGCAACGGGAATGTTCACATGCTTTTTGATCTCGCGCGAGCAGGCGGCGTGCGAAGCCTGCTGTGTACCAGCGGCGGGAATTGCAGAGCCGCGCTTGATGGTGGTACCGCCCGACACGTGAATCATGTCGACGCCGGCCTTCTCCAGGCGACGCGAGACGTAGATCATGTCGTTGAGGGTCAGGCCGCCATCGGTGTACTCGTCGCCCGAGATACGGACGTCGATGATGAAGTCCTTGCCGCAGCGCTCGCGAATCTCGGCGATGACCTCGAGCAAGAAACGCATGCGGCGTCGAGCGAGCCACCGTACTCGTCGGTGCGCTTGTTATAGAGCGGGGTCAAAAAGCCACCGAGCATGCCGTGGGCGTGCGCCGCATGGACCTCGACGCCATCGACGCCGGCCTTCTGCATACGCACGGCAGCGTCGCCGAACTGATGCGTGAGCTCGTGGATCTCATCGACCGTGATGGGGCGCGGCGCCTCGCGGGCGTAAGACGGACCCACAAAGGACGGAGCGATCAGGCGCGGCGTGCCCGGAACGTTAAAGGCCATATAGGCGGGATGGAAGAGCTGCGGCATAATCTTGCAGCCGTACTCATGCACGGCGGCGGCGAGCTTTTCCCAGCCGGGGATGAACGTGTCATCGTAGCAGCACATGTCGCCCGGCAGATAGGTATAGGTAGGCTCGACCGTCACGACCTCGGTAATGATCAGGCCCACGCCGCCCTTGGCGCGGGCACGGTAATGATCGACCAGATCGTCGGTCACATAGCATGATCGGCCAGGTTGGTAGATACCGGCGGCATAAAGACGCGGTTCTTGACCTCGGTCGTACCGACCTTGATCGGGCTAAAGAGCATCGGGTAGGCAGAAGACTCCATGCAGGCTTCCTTTCGTTTGAGCCGCTCGGCGGCAGTTGCTAACGTACTTATCGTACCAGCAACTGCCGTATCCGCAGTCAAACATGCCCAAACGCCAGTCGGCTAATGAATACCGCGGCTCAAATCTTCGGCGATTTTGTCTACGCCCTTAAGCGCGGCGCAGGTCTTTTTGTTGGAGCAATGTCCTGTGCAAACGCCACCTTGAGCGCAGTCGGCGCAGGTGCCCTTGCGATAAATGCGTACGCACACGGCGACAAACGCAATGCCGATAACAGCCAGTACAACAATATCGATAGGTGCCATAGCAAGCCTCCTCTAGTTAACCACCACTTACTTTACCCCATTCTCCACCTGCCAAAAAGGGACAGGTATATTTTGGTCGGTTTTATCTGCGGAAACGCCACATCTCCCTCACCAAAAAGCCCGAGTGTCGCTGGGACACCCGGCTCGTGGAAAGGGGCTAATCCTTATTCGGACTTAAGCGGAAACTGCGGCGGAAGCAGTGTTGGTCTCGTCCTCGTCGGTCCATGCATGCTTGGGCATGGGACGGAAGATCTGGAAGAGCATCGCAACCAGCAGCACGATGGCTACAATCGTCCAAATACCAAACTGGCCCAACACAAACAGGTTGTAGAACTGGTTGATGAACAGGCCGATCACCCAAGCGAAGGCGCACTCGTAGCCGATGGCAATCGCGGTCCACTTGCCGGAGTCCATCTGGTTGCGGATAGTGCCCATGGCGGCAAAGCACGGAGCGCACAGCAGGTTGAAGGCACCAAAGGCCACGCAAGCACCCATGGTGGGGAACATGCCCGCAAACGCGGTCCACAGGCTCGGGTCGGTCTCGCCAGCATCGGCGACGGAGAGCAGCGAGCCGGCGGTAGCGACGACATTCTCCTTAGCCACGAGGCCGGAGACGGTCAGCGCGGTGGCCTGCCAGGTGCTAAAGCCGAGCGGGGCGAAGATCCAAGCGACCAGGTTGCCGAGCATGGCGAGCACGGAGTAATCCATGAACTCCTCGGGGATGCCGTCCATCGCAGGCAGGAAGCCAAAGGAACCGTTGTAGCTGCCAAAGTTGGAGAGGAACCAAACGACGACGGTGGACGCGAAGATGACCGTACCGGCCTTCTTGATAAAGGCCCAGCAGCGCTCCCACACGTGCAGCGCCCAAGAACGGATCGCCGGGAAGTGGTAGGCAGGAAGCTCCATAACAAACGGCGTCGGGCGACCGGCGAAGAGCTTGGTCTTCTTGAGCATGAGGCCCGAAGCAATGACGCAAAGACGCCCAGGAAGTAGAAGAGCGGGCTGATCCACGCGGCGGTGGTGGAAGAATCGCCGATGATGGAACCCATGAGCAGGGCAATGATCGGCAGCTTAGCGCCACAGGGAATAAACGTGGTGGTCATGACCGTCATACGGCGGTCCTTCTCGTTCTCGATGGTCTTGGTGGCCATGACGCCGGGGACGCCGCAACCCGAGGACACGAGCATGGGGATAAAGGACTTACCGGACAGGCCAAAGCGGCGGAACACGCGGTCCATGATGAAGCGACGCGCGCCATGTAGCCGCAGTCCTCCAGGAAAGACAGCATCACAAAAAGCAGGAACATCTGCGGCACAAAGCCAAAGATGGCGCCCAGGCCGCCGACGATACCATCGCAGACCAGCGAATCGACCAGGCACCGTCCTCGGTGCCGCCCGCCACGAGGGCGTCGTGCACCACGGTGGTGATACCCGGGACATAGGGGCCGTACTCCGCCGGGTCAATCGAATCGGCAGCGTCCTCACCCACAGCCTCGACAGCCGCATCATACGCATCGCGACCCTGACCGAGCACGTACCAACCGTCGGTGCCGAAGAGCTGGTCGTTGGTGAAGTCGGTCACCGTGCCGCCCAGGGTGGAAACGGCGATGTAGTACACGCAGAACATGATGACCACAAAGATCGGCAGGCCCAGGATGCGGTTGGTAACCACACGGTCGATCTTCTCGGAAGTGCTCATCTTGGCAGGAGCCTTAGTGAGGCACTCATCGATGATGTGCGCGATGACGCCATAGCGCTCACCGGTGATGATGGACTCGGCATCGTCGTCGCAGTCCTGCTCGCACTGGGCGACCAGCTCCTCCACGCGAGCGGCCTTCTCCTTGGTGAGGTTGATGAGTTTGCAGGCGTCTGCATCACGCTCGAACAGCTTGACGGCGTAATAGCGGCGCTTGTTGGCAGGAACGCTCGCAGGCAGGTTATTCTCGATGTGGTCCAGAACGTCCTCGATGGAGGAGTCGAACTTGTGCTCCGGCACCTGGCCCTTAGAAGCAGCGGACTTCTTGACCTGCTCGAAGAGCTCCTTGATGCCCTTGTTCTTAAGAGCGGAGATCATCATAACCGGGCAGCCGAGCTTCTTGGAAAGCTTGTCGGTGTCGATCTTGTCGCCGTTCTTCTCGACCAGGTCGGCCATGTTGAGGGCAACGACCACGGGCAGGCCGGTCTCGATAACCTGAAGCGCCAGGTACAGGTTGCGCTCGAGGTTGGTGGCATCGACAACCTGGACGACCACATCGGGCTCGCCGCTCATGAGATAATCGCGCGAGCATTGCTCCTCGGGGCTGTAGGGGGAAAGCGAGTAGATACCAGGGAGGTCCGTGATGGTAACGTTCTTGTCGCTTAGGAGCTTGGCCTCCTTTTTCTCAACCGTGACGCCGGGCCAGTTGCCAACGTAGCCGTTGCGCCGGTGATCAGGTTGAAAAGCGTGGTCTTGCCGCAGTTGGGGTTACCCGCCAGTGCGACATGGATCTGAGAATCCGCCATTCAATCCTTCTTCCTTATGTGCCCGCGCTGCTTTCTCCGCACGGGCTGGATAATGTGCTTCAAAGTGCTGCATTAAGTTAGAAAAACCTAACTTTATCTGCAGAAATATGCGCCGCGAGTCCTTACTGGACCTCGACGACGGCGGCCTCCTCCTTGCGGATGGAAAGCTCGTAGCCGCGCACGTTGATCTCGACCGGATCACCGAGCGGTGCAACCTTTACGACCTTGAACGAAGTGCCTTGATGAGCCCCAGGTCCATAAGGTGGCGGCGAAGCGCACCCTCACCGTGAAGCTTGACGATGGTGGAGCTCTCGCCCACCTTAACGTCACCCAACGTCTTCATCCTCTTGTCCCCCTTTCGGTTTTTATGAAATGCTGCAGACTAACCGACGGTCATGATGTGCATGGCAACCTTGGAATCGATACCAAAGCGTGCGCCCAGCACGGTGACGATAATATTGGCGCCACTCGAGCTCACCACGTGGATTTCGTTGCCCTCGACAAAGCCGAGGTCCTTGAGGTGGTGTTTCATGTCCTCATTGCCCTTTACACGGGACACGCGCACGGTTTCGCCCGCTTTTACCATCGAAAGCGGCATGGCCGGCATCTGCGGTCCGCAAGACATGAGTGGCTCCTAACGTCAGTTCGTCCTTAACATCGACACGGTAAAAGTTAACCACGCCTATGTTCGCTATAGTAAACTAACACGTGGTTAACTTTTTGGAAAGGGTCCGCATTCAGATTTCGAAAAAGTTTCCTATACGAAACAAAGGCGCCGCAAAGAGGCTTATAGGACAAAATGTGTGTCCCGATAGAACACCCGTTTCCATCCATTAATCCAGCCAGAACGGGTACGGGTCCCTGTGGTGGAGGTCCTCCCACACTGCCCTGTCGCCCCACTCCGGCCCT
>ENA-OQEX01000336-OQEX01000336.1-human-gut-metagenome-genome-assembly--contig:-NODE-336-length-26170-cov-4.058634_pt1 | contig 26170 bp, 27 predicted proteins | sample MGYA00242802_ERZ504649 | MGnify/ENA primary metagenome ERZ504649 (study PRJEB26092, sample SAMD00036194) | human gut metagenome | host: Homo sapiens | study: EMG produced TPA metagenomics assembly of...
TTAAATTTTGGAAAAGGATTTTTATCACCGGGAGGAAGTGCTTATTTCCTTGGGATGATGGAACACCATGGAAAGACAGAAACAGAGAAACATGGATCACATGCCGTATGGTCCATGTATATAGTATGGGAATCATGCTTGGGGATAAAGAAAGTCCGGCACTGGTCCATGGTGCTGTACATGGATTACTGGAAGAACTGAAAGATCGTGAAAATGGAGGATGGTATCCGGGAATTACACCGGATAATAAATTCCTGCCAGATAAACAGTGTTATGCTCATGCATTTGTTCTTCTGGCTGCTTCTTCTGCTTTGCTGGCAGGAGAAAAAGATGCAGAAACTCTGCTTAAAGATGCATTGGAATTATTTGATAAACGGTTCTGGGATGAGAAACAGGGACTTACTTATGATACCTGGAATACAGAATTTACAGTTCTTGATGATTATCGCGGTCTTAACGCAAATATGCATACAGTAGAAGCGTTTCTGGCAGTAGCAGATGCAATAAAAGAAGAAAAGTACAGAATACGTGCAGGAAGAATTATAGATCATGTTATTGGATGGGCAAGCGCAAATGACTGGAGAATACCTGAACATTTTACAAAGGAATGGAAAGCTGATCTTGATTGCAATAAAGAATGTCCTGCTGATCGTTTTAAACCTTATGGAGCAACACCGGGCCATGGAATTGAGTGGGCCAGATTGATCGTGCAGTGGGCATATTCTTCTTATAAAGATACCCCTGATTCTGCAGAAGTATATTTAAAAGCTGCAGAGAAACTCTACAACAGAGCAGTTGAAGATTCCTGGAATGTGGATGGAAATCCTGGAATTGTGTATACGACTGACTGGGATGGAAAACCTGTTGTTCATGACAGAATGCATTGGACATTGGCAGAGGCAATCAATACATCAGCAGTCTTATGGCATATAACTCATAAGCAGAAATATGCAAAAGATTATGAAGAGTTTATGAGATATCTGGATGATAAGGTATTGGATCATAAAAATGGTTCCTGGTTTCATCAGTTAGATGAAAATAATAATGTGATAGGAACAGTATGGCCGGGAAAATCAGATGTATATCATGCTTTTCAGTCAACCTGGATCCCATATGGAACACCATATATATCAATTGCTTCAGATGTAAAACAGTATATGGAAGTATGCCATCAATAAAGTAAGTGTTTATTTGTACCCGGCGTACAAGATTTCTGTAAAATGCAGCCAGAACCTGACGGAACAAGGTTCTGGCTGCATTTTACTTCAGGATGATAAAAAGAATGATGTGGGTAATTATTTTTTAATCTCCGGCTGGAATTCTTTTACATCTTTGGCAATCTCGCCGCTTAACAGGAGCATGCAGATCAGGTTCGGGATAGCCATCAGTGCGTTGGCGATATCGGAGAAGTTCCATACCAGAGCTCCGGGACCACCGGAAACCATGGCTGTGGCAACACCGACGATATTTCCGGTACCGATGGTGGCTGCCAGTGAGGTTGTCAGTGCGGAAAAAGGTGATACATCTCCCTGTCCGCGGCTCTTGGTGCGGCTTCCTTGCTGAGTGTGCTTTTCAGTGCATAGCCAAGGTTACGCCATGTAAGAAATCTGGTGCGCACAGTCAGGAAGATACCGGTTCCGACCAACAGGATCAGCATCACCGGTCCCCAGACAAAGTCATCAATTCTGGTAACAATTTCTTTATAAAATACTTCGAAGATTTACAGAGCTGAATATCCGTAGCTGCTGACAATGGCATCGATTTTTTGCTGCCTCTGACACATTGGACATTTTGTAGATGAATAGGAATGATAGTCCGGTATATCTTTGGTGTTAAAAATAGAATATACAGGGAGAGAAGCCACGCTGTCTACTCTGCTGAATATGGCTGCGATACCTCTGATAGTGCCTCCGTAATACAGAATGCTCTCGATTGCTTTGGACAAAGTAGAGCCTGTGGTAATCGAACCATTGAGGATCAGTACATTTTTGCCCTTGATCATTGGCTGAAAATTATCACGGAAGATAATCTGTCCGGAATTGCTGGATTCAGGAGTAATCACGTAGATCGTCTGATGAGCATTCAGGGAAAAAATGCCGGCTTTGGTAAGTTCTTCAGAAAGATATGCGCCAATTACTTCCAGTCCGTCCATACAGATAATGGTATCAACAGGAGTAGATACTTCATAATTAGCAGCCAGTTCGTGAGCAATATTCTGTGCTTCGGCAGTTCTGGATTTCATAGTTGTAAGATCCAGATAGTGAGTGATATGTGACTGAGATGTGACGAAATGTCCGGGAATTACCTTCAGCTGAATGCGGCTGTCACCACGGGCGTAGATTTTTGTCATGTTTTCCAGATTCATAAGAATACCTCCCTCGTTGAAAAAAAACGTGTAACTGTTCAGTAGCTTTGCGGTTAGCAGACCATTGAGCAGTTATAAATCAGTACACTAGAGTGTGTCTGAAAAATCATTCCCGCAATCTGCACGCCCCACTTTGCGGGATATTTCACCCGAATTCAGTTGCCGTAGCCCGCTACGGCGCCCTCATCCGGGCAAAATATACCACAAATTGTAACGCACATCTTGCAGAAAGCCTTTTTCAGACACGCTCTAATCTTGTAAAACATTGTAGCATTGTTTTGCCGAAAAATAAATAATATTGTACAAAATCAATAAAAAATTATGCGATATGTATGAAGATTGTTAATAAAATACCAAAAAACATATAACGATGATCCCCTGGTGCGTTGATGGAAGTATTATTTACGAGGGTTGCTATAGATTGGTTGTGAGTTATGGAGAATGGAATAAACAGTGATGGGTGTGGAAATGGGAAACAGAAGAGAATATTCTATAGAAGTAATATATGTGAAATGATATAATGATTTTCAGTCTATTATTGACTGTCAGAAAAAGAGAAAAGATGAGATAAAAAATGTATACAGCAGAACGAATAGAAGAATTGGATGAAAATAGGAACCTGATAAAAGTGACAGATTAACAGCCTGATATTTTGACTGCGAAAAGTGAATAATCATAAGAAAATCTTAAGAATTTGTCCCTTTCATATTAAGAAGCTTCGATTATTCTAATATCAGAAATACAAAATAAGAAGCCGGGGTGTCTGTACATGAGAGATTTCAGACTGGCATTTCGGATGATGAGGGAGGTGTATAAAGTGGCGAATATTCTTGTTTGTGATGACGATAAAGACATTGTAGAGGCAATCGGTATTTATCTGGAGCAGGAAGGGTATACGGTCATAAAAGCCTATGACGGTGTGGAGGCGATTAACGTATTGCGCAGTCAGCCGGTGGATCTGCTGATCATAGATATTATGATGCCGAAGCTGGATGGCATCCGGACTACTTTGAAGATAAGGGAAGAGAATCCTCTTCCGATCATTATTCTTTCTGCGAAATCAGAGGATGCAGATAAGATCCTTGGATTAAATGTAGGGGCAGATGATTATGTAACCAAGCCCTTTAATCCCCTGGAACTGGTGGCAAGGGTGAAATCACAGCTTCGAAGATATACAAGGCTGGGAGCAGCAATACCTGTGGAGAATGCTCATATCTACGAGACAGGAGGTCTGAGCATAAACGATGACCTGAAGGAAGTCAGGGTGGACGGTGATGTGGTGAAGCTGACACCCATTGAGTACAATATCCTGTTTCTTCTGATGAAGAATCAGGGAAGGGTATTTTCCATTAATCAGATCTACGAAAACATCTGGAATGAGGAAGCAGTTGCAGCAGATAATACAGTGGCAGTGCATATCCGGCATATCAGAGAAAAAATTGAGATTAATCCAAGGGAGCCAAGATACCTGAAGGTTGTGTGGGGACTTGGGTATAAAATTGAAAAAATTTAACCGAATCAAGTAGCGAAGCGAATGATTTTATCTGCTTGACCTAAATCAAGTAACGGAGCGAATGCAAAGGAAAGGGACAAAATTATGAAGGGAAAAGGATACAGGAGCAATGTTGCCAAGGCGGTCTGGATCGTGATCGTACATCTGGCGGCTGTGGCAGCTGTGATATGTGCAGCATTTTTGTAATGATTTATCAGACGGGAATCCGTCTGGATGACAGAGGGAAAAGTTACATTCAGTCAGAGGGATTCAGGGAGCGTCTGAATTCCAGAGGTACGGATATTCTGGAAAGTCTGTCAGCAAAAGAGGATATAAATTACCTTACAAATGCAGGTTCATCGGCAGTGATTGATCTGGCAGAATTTAAGGAAAAGGAAATCAACCGTGATTCGTTGAGGGAGCTTTCTTTTAAGAATACATCTGGCGTGGCATATTCGGTAAAAGATCTGCTGGAGTGGGCGCAGGACTGGGCAGGAGTTGGAGAGAGATATGATGATGGAGGAAGCTTTGGCGATATAGGACAGTTTATCCAGTGTAAGACCTCGGATGGAAGCAGTCATTATTTTAATTTAAATGATTTTAAAAAACTGGTGACAGATGGGTTGTTAAAGGTTAATTATGATCAGGATATCATGGAAGAGTATGATGATTCCTATGAGACAAAATTTGCAGAAAAAACAGAGAAACAGAAAATAGATGCGGCCATTGAACTGGGCTACTGGAGCGATTCGGATAGCCGAAGTCTGGGTAGTATTACAGACAAAGAACATAATACAGAATATCCGGAATTTTATTTGCAGGAGATATGGTGTTTTACAGAGGAATTTAAACCTCAGGGTGCGGAAAGTCTTCCGGATGCAGTCAATTCCAGTACGGAATGGAATGGAAAACTTGAGGATGCCTATAGTGAACTGGCCAAGGTTCTGGACTGTATCAGAACTGTTCAGGATGATATAAATGTCAGTGACTGTGCCATATCACTTACGTCTGTATACCATACGTCCGGAGACTATGAGGAAGGGAGTACCAATCTCACATATCTTTTCGCAGATAAAGAGAAAAAGACAATCTATACAAACAGAAAAGCATACAGCAGCTATTCACAGCTGGAGCAGAACCTTGAGAAAATATTTAAGGAAAAAGCATATGCAGTTGTTTACCCGGAATTAAGTGAGTGTGTTACAAATATTCCGGATGCAGATCTGCAGGTGTGGAATCATACCATTGATCAGAGCTTTGACACAAAGGATTTTGTGTTTGCAGTTTCGGTTGATACGAAATTTTCTGTGGCAGATTCCATGGCTGATGAGGCAGAGAACTATGAGACATATTCAAAGCTTATGTTTCCGATGCTGGCAGGAGCAATCTTCGGAAGTGTGCTCTGGCTGATCGGTATGGTGTGGCTGACTGTGACAGCAGGAAGGAAACCGAAGGATGAAGAAATCCATCTGAATGGATTTGACAGATGGTATACAGAAATTGCGGCAGGAGCAGTGATCGGTATATGGCTGGCAGGAACGATCATATCGGGAACGTTGATCGCCAACTCATCATTGGGTTACAGTCATGCAGTGGTGACAGTGATTGTTACCTGTCTCATATGTGGGACTTATACAATGGCATGGTTCCTGATCGGATATCTCAGTCTGGTAAGAAGAATAAAAGCAGGAACCTTATGGAAAAACAGTCTGATTAGAACAGTTCTGAAATGGATTGGAAAATGCAGTGGGAAGCTTTCCGATTTTGCCAGAGCTTTTTCCAGAAATACAGCAGAAAAAATAAAAGTTCTGCTTGTGGGAGGAGCATTTTTATTCTTGCAGTTCCTGATCATTGGTTGCGGATTCACAGGTGCAGGAGTATTCCTGATAATATTACTGATCGTAGATGCGGCTGCGGTGATTTTTATCATCAGAAAAGCGGATGGGCTGGATCTTATTATGGATGGTCTGAAGAAAATAAGCGATGGAGAACTGCAATATAAGATCAAAACAGATACACTTACAGGAAAACAGAAGGTGATGGCAGAATATATTAACAATATTGGCAGTGGTCTGGATGCTGCTGTGGAGAACAGCCTGAAAAAGGAAAGAATGCAGACAGAGCTGATCACAAATGTTTCCCATGATCTGAAAACACCTTTGACTTCCATTATTAATTATGTAGATTTGATGAAACGTGAGAACCGACAGATCCGAAAATACAGGAATATCTTCGCATCCTGGATGAGAAATCCCAGAGACTGAAGGTGCTCACAGAGGATGTGGTAGAGGCATCCAAGGCAAGCACCGGAAACATCAAACTGGAGATGAATGATATTGATTTTGTGGAAATGGTGCAGCAGGTGATCGGAGAATTTGAAGAGAAATTCCAGGAGAAGAACCTGACTATGATGGTACATTTCACAGACGAACCGTCCATTATTTACGCAGACGGCCAGAGAATGTGGCGTGTTCTGGAAAACGTATTCGGCAATGTTGTGAAGTACGCAATGGAGGGCACCAGAGTTTACGCAGAGATCAGCAACAGAAATAAAAAAGTAACCTTTTCCCTGAAAAATATTTCAGCACAGCCTTTGAATATCTCTGCGGATGAACTGACAGAACGGTTTATCAGAGGAGATGTGGCGAGAAATACAGAAGGAAGCGGACTGGGACTCTCTATCGCAAAGAGCCTGACAGAGCTGCAGGGAGGTGAGTTTAAGCTATACCTGGATGGGGATCTGTTTAAGGTGATGATCACATTTGCGGCAAAGAATTGAAGTAAGTGATATAAGGTAGAACAAAGATAAGGCATAAAACAGTTTATAAAAAACTGTTTTATGCCTTATACTTTTGGCTTGTTATAATAATAGAAAAGAAGTATATTAAAAAATCATAGCGACATAAGAAAAGGGGACATAAAAAATGAATTACAGTTTTAACAGCAGAGTCAGATACAGTGAGACAGGTGAGAACGGCAAACTGACATTACCGGGTGTTTTGAATTATTTTCAGGATTGCTGTACATTTCATGCGGAGTCGGTCGGGCTTGGAGGAGACGTGCTGAAGGCAAGAGACAGAGCGTGGGTTCTTTCTTCCTGGCAGGTAATTGTGGATGAATATCCTGCTATGGGAACGGAAATCAGGATCACGACAGCACCTTATGATTTCAAAGGATTCATGGGTATGCGTAATTTCACCATAGAAACAATGGATGGGAAGAAGCTTGCCTGGGCGAACTCCAACTGGACACATCTGGCCATCAGTACAGGGATTCCGGTGAGATTGACACCTGCAGATACAGACAATTACATACTCGGCGAAAAGCTGGAAATGGATTATGCACCGAGGAAAATCAAACTTCCGGATGACATGACTTCACAGGAATCATTCACAGTGCAGAAGCATCATCTTGACACTAATCATCATGTAAACAACTGTCAGTATATCTGTATGGCAGAAGATTTCCTGCCGGAAGATTTCAAAGTATACCAGATGCGTGCAGAGTATAAGATGCAGGCAAAACTTGGAGATATAATCTGCCCGAAAGCAAAAGCAGAAACAGGAAAGGTGATTGTATCGCTTGATGATACAGACGGAAAAGCATACGCAATTATAGAATTTCAGCAAAAATAACGGTAAAAATCTTCTGAACAGGATGAATAGCAGGACAGAATTGACAAAGATATTTCGGAATTGATGTGTGGTTTTGTGAGAGATTTTTTGAATAAATTATTTACAAACAACAAGAAACAATATATAATACATTCATAAACAACAAGAAACAATATATTGTTAAAAACAAACAACATAAAACCACAAAAAGCGGAGGAGATATATATTATGAAAATTCTGGAATCTAAATTTGTACAGGGATTTATCAAAATGGCAAATGACGGTTATCTTCAGGGATGGCATGAGAGAAATGGCGGAAACTTAAGCTATCGTCTGAAACCGGAGGAAGTAGAGATGATTCGTCCCCGTCTGAATGCAACTGGAGAATGGATACCGATCGGGGTAGAGGTTCCGGGATTAGCAGGAGAGTTTTTCCTTGTAACGGGAAGCGGTAAATATTTCAGAAATATTATCGTGGATCCGGAAGTATGTCTTGCGATCATTGAACTGGATGAGACAGGAACAAATTACAGAATCCGCTGGGGCCTGGTTGAGGGCGGCAGACCTACCAGTGAGCTTCCGACTCATCTGATGAATCATGAAGTGAAGAAGAAACTGACAAACGGAAAACATCGTGTTATTTATCATGCACATACGACAAATACAATTGCTCTGACATTTGTTCTGCCACTGGATGATAAGATCTTTACAAGAGAGTTATGGGAATCTGCTACAGAGTGTCCGGTTGTATTCCCGGACGGCGTAGGTGTTGTCGGCTGGATGGTACCGGGTGGAAGAGAAATTGCCATAAAAACAGCAGAATTAATGAAGAAATATGATGTTGTTATCTGGGCACATCATGGAATGTTCTGCTCAGGTGAAGATTTTGACCTGACATTTGGTCTGCTCCATACGGTAGAAAAATCTGCAGAGATCCTGGTGAAGATTCTTTCTATGACTCCAAATAAACTTCAGACTATTACACCGGACAATTTCCGTTCACTTGCAAAAGATTTCAAGGTAAGTCTGCCTGAAGAGTTTTTGTATGAGAAACAGTAAAATAATCAACATACAAGTTGGTACATGTACCGTACAAGTGCTATAATACAGATATTAAGAGATTTTCCGGGTGGGATATGCAGAAAAAAGCCGGAACATCTGAAAGCTGTTGTAAAAGAATATCTGAAAAGCAAAAGGAGAGGTACGAATCATGCTGGAGAAATTAAAAGAGGAAGTTTACAAAGCAAACATGGATCTTCCAAAATACGGACTTGTTACATTTACATGGGGAAATGTAAGCGGAATCGACAGAGAATCAGGACTTTTTGTCATCAAACCAAGTGGAGTTGATTATGATCTGCTGACACCGGATGATATGGTTGTTGTAGACCTGAATGGAAATAAGGTAGAAGGAAAATATAATCCATCTTCTGATACAGCAACTCATGTAGAACTGTACAAAGCATTCCCGAATATCGGAGGAGTTGTACATACACATTCTTCATGGGCAACAAGCTGGGCACAGGCCGGAAGAGCAATCCCATGTTATGGAACCACACATGCAGATTATATTTATGGTGAGGTTCCATGTGCACGCTGTCTGGAAGGCAAAGAATTTGAAGAATATGAGAAAAATACAGGACTTCTGATCGTAGACCTGTTTAAGGACAAAGATTATGAAGCAGTACCTGCAGTACTTTGCAAAAACCATGGACATTTGCATGGGGCAAGGATGCTCATGAAGCAGTACATAATGCAGTTGTTCTTGAGGAAGTTGCCAAGATGGCATCCCGCTGTGAGCTGATCAATCCACAGGTAAAACCTGCACCACAGGATCTGCAGGATAAGCACTACTTCAGAAAACATGGTGCAAATGCATATTATGGACAGGGAAATAAATAATTGCTGATCTGAAAATAAAAGATATGAATTTGTTAAAGATATAAAAAATCTCCCGGATAAGAGTAAGCGCTTCTCTTATCCGGGAGATTTTTGTAGCAGAAGAAACAAGGAAAATTCTTCTGCCATATTGCAGAAAGTCCGGGCAATTTTCTGCAACTTTATCGAAGGAGGAGAACGTTTCAGGGCAGACCGTTAGCATGAATGAAAAAGATGTCATGATCCTTGAAAGATAATAACAGCTGAACTTTAATATTGTATGGTTCGTTTAATTTGCAGTAAACGGGACAGCAACATTTTATTTTGCACCTTAACAATTACATATATTTACCTTATAATGAACTCATAAGAAAATGCAAGAAATTAGGTTGATATACCGGAATAGTAACAGTAAGGATTTCAGACAACCGGAGGAAATGCATATGAAAGAGCAGCAGGAAAAAATAAGAGTATTAGATCCACATATAATACTGATATTATTTATATCAGCGTTTGTATTCGGCATAGGAATTCTGATGATTTTCCTGGAAAGAAAGGAAATAAGAACAGAGGGATATGAATTTATAATTTTTAGTGTGGAAATATTAATGTTGCTGTTAATCTTGTATTATATGAGAACTGTTGTGCTGAGCAGAGAAGGCTGTACGGTATCCTGGCTGTTTTGGAAGAGAAATTATAAATGGGAAGAGCTTGCTGTTATCAGAGAGGATGTCTGGTATACATATGGTAAGGGAGGAGCATACGTTATCAGGGGATTGTATTTCCAAATATGCAGTAAATAAGAAGAAAAGAAATATACTACCAGGATGATCGTTGATGCGTTTCCGCTTTCAGATTGTTTTTACATTACTTTTGATGAACATGGCAATGTTTTTCTTATAAATTAGAAAAAGGAAAAAGCAAGTTATTAGAAAAATGTACGTAAATGTTCGTGAAAAAATGAAGGAATGGGGAGTGGAGGCAGAAAAAGGAGAGGGAATAAAAGAAGAAGAAAAACAAAGACAATATGATGAAATGATAGAATTGAGGAGGCAACAAAGAAAAAAAATTCAAAGCAAAGGAGCAGACTGTACAAATTTAAAAGAATATCAGCAAGAAGTAATAAAGATCAGATATTTTTTGCAGATAACCATGGTAATACTTATTACGGTACTGCTTATTTGGACAGGGCTGTCTGCTGAAGAGGGAGAAAGAATTCCAATATTGATTCTTGAGTTTTTGATTGATGCACCATTATTGTTTTTCTCTTCAAAAGTCGTAACATTAAGTAAAGAAGGCTGCAAAATATCGTATCTGCTTTTCAAAAAAATGTATAAATGGGAAGAACTTGAAATTATACGTGAAGATTATTTTCCAAGTTTCCGAGACAGGAGAAGCAGAGGGATTGTTTTTTCTAAAAGAAAAAAGAATAAAGCAGGATATATATATACAACACGGGAAATTGTAGGATCAGGTCATATTTTAGAGTGTTTTTATATTGTTCTTGATGCAGATGGAAATATACATTTATATAAGCGTCTGGCAGCAAAGGATGGCAAAACAAAACTGAGAAAAGTAGCTGTAAATATTCCCCAAAAATTAGCGGAATGGGGAGTAGAAATGGAAAAAATGATGAAATATACAGGAGGAACTTATGATTTATAAGAAGATTGAAATTGCAGTAGACGGATATAAAGAAACTGCAGATTTATACACTTATTTTCTGGATAATTCCATTGAAATGCATATCAACAGAAAGCGTCCGGTAGTTGTGATCTGCCGGGAGGCGGGTATGCTATGACTTCTGACAGAGAAGCAGAACCGATCGCCATGCAGTATCTGGTAAGGGGATATCATGCAGTGATCCTGCGCTATAGCGTAGAACCTGCCAGATATCCACTGGCACTCTTGCAGCTTGCGAAGTCTGTTGCTTTTTTAAGAAAAAATGCTGCAGAGTTTCATATTGATACGAATAAAATTGTTCTGCAGGGCTTTTCCGCAGGTGGTCATCTGGCAGCAAGTCTTGGCGTTTTCTGGAAGAAAGATTTTATTGCACAGACACTTGGGGTAACTTCTGATATGGTGAAACCAAATGGTATGATCTTAAGTTATCCGGTGATCACTTCCGGTGAGTTTGCACATACAGGTTCCTTTGAATGCTTGCTTGGAGAGGATTATAATGATCTTGATAAGAGAAAAGAACAGTCTCTGGAATTCCAGGTATCTAAAGATACACCAACCACATTCCTGTGGCATACAGTGACAGATGATTGTGTTCCTGTAGAGAATTCTCTGTTGTTCTTCAATGCGTTGCGCAAATTTGAAATTCCGGTAGAAATGCATCTTTATCCGGTTGGCGGACATGGTTTAAGTCTTGCAAACGAAGAGACAAGCAACGAAGACGGCGGCTGTGTACAGAAAGAATGCCAGTCCTGGATAGAACTGGCATGCAAGTGGATGCAGAATATATAATACACGATAAAGAATCTGTCTGAGTGTATGTGAAATTGAATTGGAATAAAATACATCCTGATCTATAGTGAACAGTAACGTAAAATAAGATAATAAAAAATAATAAGGCGGCATTGTGCCGCCTTTATTATTTATGTTATACTGAAATATAAAGCTAATGTCAGAGGATGATGACAGTATAGTTATATTTTAATTTTTTTAAAAGATACTATCACAACAGAAATGGAGATATATGATAGAGTTAGGAAAAAAACAGAAATTAACAGTAGTGAAGTCCGTAGATTTTGGTGTATATCTGGGTGAGGATATGCAGGCAGATGCAAAGAACCGTGTTCTTCTTCCGTCCAGACAGGTTCCGGAAGGAACAAAAGAAGGCGACAGCTTGAAGCATTTATCTACAAGGATTCTCAGGATCGTCTTATTGCAACAACAAAAGAACCGAAGCTTCAGGTAGGTCAGACAGCAGTTCTGAAAGTCTCTCAGGTAACAAGGATTGGTGCATTCCTTGACTGGGGACTGGAGAAAGACCTTCTGCTTCCATATCATGAGCAGACTCTGAAAGTAAGAGAGGGAGAAGATGTGCTGGTAGCACTCTATATTGACAAGAGCAGTCGTCTCTGCGCAACTATGAAGGTTTATCATTATCTTTCCACCAGAACTCCTTATGTAGTGGGAGATATGGTGAAAGGTCGTGTTTATGAGATCAGCGACAGATTCGGTGTATTTGTGGCAGTTGATGATAAATATTCTGCACTGATCCCTGCAAGAGAAGCCAAGGGAAAATACCGTCCGGGCAAGATTCTGGAGCTGCGTGTCAGCGAAGTAAAAGAAGACGGAAAAATGAATGTCACAGACCGCCAGAAGGCATACCTGCAGATCAATGAGGATGCGGAGAATGTCCTTGAAGTGATCAATGAGTTTGCAGGTGTTCTTCCATTTGATGACAAGGCATCACCGGAAGTAATCCAGAGAGAATTCGGCCTGAGTAAGGGAGCGTTTAAACGTGCTATTGGTCATCTGATGAAAGAAGGCAAAGTAGAGATTAAGGACAAGAGAATCTACGCGAAATAATAACAGTAAAAATATACTGCGATAAAATTGCAGATATTAGAACAGGAGAGAAATAGAGTTGGAGTTTACACATCTTCACGTCCATACAGAATACAGTCTGCTGGATGGTTCCAATAAGATAAAAGAATATGTAGCCCGTGTCAAAGAACTTGGCATGGACAGTGCGGCGATCACAGATCATGGAGTTATGTATGGTGTGATTGATTTTTATCGTGCAGCAAGAGCCGAGGGAATCAATCCGATTCTGGGATGTGAGGTTTATGTAGCCCCCGGCTCCCGATTTGACCGTGAAGCAGGAAGCGGCGAAGACAGATATTACCACCTGGTTCTTCTGGCAGAGAATAATCAGGGTTATGCAAATCTGATGAAAATTGTGTCCAAGGGTTTTACAGAAGGATTCTATTATAAACCGCGAGTAGATCTTGCGGTATTAAAAGAGTACCATGAAGGGATTATTGCCTTAAGTGCCTGCCTTGCAGGTGAAGTGGCAGGTATCTTCAGAGAGGAATGTACGAAGATGCAAAGGCAGCAGCTCTTCGTTATCAGGATATTTTTGGCAAAGGGAATTTCTTCCTGGAATTACAGGATCATGGAATCCCTGCGCAGAGACTGGTAAATCAGGAGCTTCTCCGTATGCACGAAGAAACAGGGATTGACCTTGTGGCAACCAATGATGTGCATTATACAAGGGCGGAGGATGCTGATCCTCATGATATTCTTCTCTGTCTGCAGACAAACAAGAAACTGGCAGACGAGGACAGAATGCGTTATGAGGGCGGCCAGTATTATGTGAAATCCCCGGAAGAAATGGCAGAACTTTTCCCATATGCTTTGGAGGCCCTGGAGAATACTCATAAGATTGCACAGAGATGTCATGTTGAGATTGAATTTGGCGTGACCAAGCTTCCAAGATTCGATGTGCCGGATGGTCTTACATCCTGGGAATATCTGAACAAGCTATGCTTCGAGGGACTGGAGGAACGTTATCAGCCGGTTACAGAGGAATTAAAAGCTCGTCTGAATTACGAATTATCTACTATAAAAAATATGGGCTACGTGGATTACTTCCTTATAGTATGGGATTTTATTAAATATGCCCGCGATCATGACATTATGGTAGGACCGGGACGTGGCTCTGCAGCGGGAAGTCTGGTTGCTTATACCTTGGGCATCACACAGCTTGATCCTATTCGCTATGATCTGCTCTTTGAGCGATTTCTGAATCCGGAACGAGTATCTATGCCTGATATTGACGTTGACTTCTGCTTCGAAAGAAGGCAGGAGGTTATTGAATATGTCCGCCGTAAATATGGGGATGATTGTGTGGTTCAGATCGTTACTTTTGGTACGCTGGCAGCCCGTGGTGTGATCCGGGATGTGGGCCGTGTACTGGATATGCCTTATGCACAGGTGGATTCCATTGCGAAAATGATCCCGCAGGAATTAAATATTACTATAGATAAAGCCCTTACTATGAACCCTGAGCTGAAAAAAGCATATGAAGAGCAGGATGAAATTCATTATCTGATCGATATGGCAAGACGTCTGGAGGGACTTCCCAGACATACCTCCATGCATGCGGCAGGTGTTGTTATCAGCCAGAAGGACGTATCAGAATATGTACCGCTTTCCAGAGCATCAGACGGTCTATTGTCACTCAGTTTACCATGACAACACTGGAAGAATTGGGACTTTTAAAAATGGACTTCCTGGGACTTCGTACTCTGACTGTGATCCAGAATGCAGTAAAGCTGATCCAGAAGGATGCAGGAGTGACTCTGGACATGCAGAAGATTAATTATGATGATAAAAAGGTTTTGGATTCCCTCGGCACCGGTCGTTCTGATGGTGTATTTCAGCTTGAAAGTGCGGGAATGAAAAATTTCATGAAGGAACTGAAGCCTCAGAGTCTGGAAGATGTGATCGCAGGAATTTCTCTTTACCGCCCGGGCCCCATGGATTTTATCCCTCAGTATATCCGGGGCAAAAACCGTCCGGATACCATCCGTTACGACTGCCCTCAGCTGGAGCCGATCCTGAAGCCTACTTATGGGTGTATTGTCTATCAGGAACAGGTTATGCAGATCGTTCGTAACCTGGCAGGTTATACTCTGGGCCGAAGCGACCTGGTGCGCCGTGCAATGTCCAAAAAGAAGGCCTCTGTCATGGAAAAGGAGCGCCAGAACTTTGTTTACGGAAATGAAGCAGAGGGAGTTCCAGGCTGTATTGCAAATGGAATTGATGAGGCAACGGCAAATAAAATCTATGATGAAATGATTGATTTCGCCAAATATGCTTTTAATAAGTCCCATGCAGCAGCCTATGCAGTTGTTTCCTATCAGACTGCATATCTGAAATATTACTATCCTGTGGAATTTATGGCCGCATTAATGACATCGGTTATTGATTTTCCCAATAAGGTTGCAGAATATATTCTGGTCTGCAGACAGATGGGGATTAAGATCCTGCCGCCGGATGTGAATTGTGGAATGTATGGATTCTCTGTAGATAACGGTGCGATCCGATATGGTCTGTCCGCTATAAAGAGTGTGGGACGTCCGGTTATTGAAAGCCTGGTAAGAGAGAGGGAAGAGAACGGACAATATCGTTCCCTGAAGGATTTTATGGAACGAAACTCTCCGCAGATGAATAAGCGAGCAGTAGAAAACTTTATCAAAGCAGGTGCACTGGATTGCCTGGATGGTAACCGCCGCCAGAAAATGCTGGTTTATCAGAAGATTTCAGACAGTATCAGTCAGGATAAGAAGAATTCACTGGCAGGCCAGATGAGCCTTTTTGATCTGGTAAGCGAGGAGGACAAAAAAGAATTTGAAATCCGTATGCCCGATGTGGAGGAATTCGGAAAAGAGGAACTTCTGGGATATGAGAAGGAAGTTCTGGGAATCTACCTCAGTGGTCATCCTCTGGAAAATTACCGGGGAATGATGGAGAAAACCATTTCTGCGAAAACCTCTGATTTTCAGCAGGATGAAGAAACAAATCTTCCGAAAGTCATGGATGGTCAGAAAGTAATTATCGGTGGAATGATTACGGATAAAACCATCAAATATACAAAGAATAATAAGGTTATGGCATTCCTCACAGTGGAGGATCTGGTAGGAACAGTGGAGGTAGTTGTGTTCCCCAGAGATTATGAGAAAAGTCAGCAGTTCCTGAATGAAGAAGGCAGAGTATTTATTCAGGGCAGAGTATCTGCAGAGGACGATCGCGCTAGTAAACTGATCCTTGAAAAAATCCGTCCCTTTGACAATATGCCAAGGGAAATCTGGATACAGTTTGACAATAAAGAAAGCTACACACAGCAATCTCAGGAATTGCTTGCAGACCTCAGACGTTCACCGGGTGACAGTGCTGTTGTGATCTACCTGAAAGACGTAAAGGCCATAAAGAAGCTTCCGGTTGGATATCATGCACAAATTCAGGACTCATGGCTGAACTATATGTACGAAAAATATGGTAAAACCAATGTTAAAGTTGTAGAAAGAGGATTGAAAAACTTATAGAAATGCGCTAAACTATACCCGAATATGTGTATAGTAAAAATGAGATAGATTCAGAAGATGGAGGAAGAAAAGATGGCAGAAAACAAGATAAAAACCATTGGTGTCCTTACCAGCGGTGGTGACGCACCTGGAATGAATGCTGCAATTCGTGCAGTTGTCAGAAGAGGTTTAAGCAATGGATTAAATGTAAAAGGTATTCTGAAAGGATATAATGGTCTGTTAAACGAAGAGATTATTGACATGAGCGCAAAAGATGTATCTGATACAATCGAACGTGGAGGTACAATCCTTTATACAGCACGTTGTGCAGAATTCCGTACAGAAGAAGGCCAGAAACGTGGAGCAGAGATCTGCAGAAAACATGGAATTGACGGACTTGTTGTCATCGGTGGTGACGGATCCTTCGCAGGTGCTCAGAAGCTTGCGAATCTCGGAATCAATACAATCGGTCTTCCCGGAACAATCGACCTTGACATTGCATGTACAGAATATACCATCGGATTTGATACAGCTGTAAACACAGCAATGGAAGCAATTGATAAAGTACGTGATACTTCCACTTCTCATGAGAGATGCAGTATCATCGAGGTTATGGGACGTGGTGCAGGATATATTGCTCTGTGGTGCGGTATTGCCAACGGTGCTGAGGACGTTCTGGTTCCTGAAAAATATGACTATGATGAGCAGAAGCTGATCAATAACATTATCGAGAGTCGTAAGAAAGGCAAAAAGCATCACATCATCATCAATGCAGAAGGTATCGGTCATTCTGAAGCAATGGCAAAACGTATCGAAGCTGCCACAGGTATCGAAACACGTGCTACAATCCTTGGACACATGCAGCGTGGTGGAAGCCCGACATGTAAAGACCGTGTATATGCATCTATGATGGGTGCTCTGGCTGTAGACCTTCTTATTGCAGGCAAGACATGCCGCGTTGTCGGATATCGTCACGGTGAATTCGTAGACTTCGATATCAATGAAGCACTTGCTATGCAGAAGGGTATCTCTGACTATCAGTGGGAAGTATGCCAGTCACTTTCTCATAACTATGATAAAAACAACAAATAACAAATGAATAAAAAGATGCAGTTATATAACAGACTGCATAAATTAAATACTGCTCAGATAATTACCCTCGGTTTTGCGGGAGTGATTATCTTAGGGGGATTACTTCTGTGGCTGCCGTTTTGTACGGCACCCGGATACCACACATCTTTTACAGATGCCATGTTTACCGCAACCACAAGTATATGTGTAACAGGGCTTGTGACAGTTGTTACGGCAACTCACTGGACTCTGGCAGGCAAGATTATTATTCTTGTCCTGATCCAGATCGGAGGTGTGGGACTGATTTCCCTGGGCAGTATTATTTTTATAAGTCTGAGAAAGAAAATATCGCTGAGGAACCGGCGTGTTATCCAGGAGTCCTATAATATGGATAGAATGGGTGGGATGGTCAGGCTGGTGAAGAAGTTCTGATCTGTGTGTTTGGAGCAGAAGGAATCGGTGCAGTGTGTTATGCAGTTCGATTTATTCCGCAGTTCGGTCTGGCAAAAGGTCTGGGATACTCTGTTTTTACGGCAGTATCTGCATTCTGTAATGCTGGTATTGATCTGCTGGGAGAGGACAGCCTGGCTCAGTATGTTGCTGATCCGATCGTAAACTTTACAAGTGTAGGACTGATCATTATGTCAGGACTTGGATTTGTGGTCTGGTGGGATATCTGGGATAAGATCAAACGAGTCATCAGAGGGAAACTTCCTGTGGGACGTATATTTAAAAATCTCCGTCTTCACAGTAAGATCGTGTTGATGATGACGCTGATACTTGTTGTGGGCGGTACAGTACTGATCTTTCTGTTTGATCATGGAAATCCGGAAAGTATTGGGACATATTCGCCGGGAACGAAGTGGATGGCATCTTTGTTCCAGTCAGTTACCACAAGAACAGCTGGATTTTTCACTGTAAGCCAGGAGAGATTTTCCAATGCAACTTATATGCTGTGCCTGGTATTGATGTTGATCGGCGGTTCCCCTATGGGAACAGCAGGTGGAATTAAGACAACAACAGTTGCGGTCCTTCTGCTGAGTCTGAAATCCAATCTTCAGGGAAAACGGGATGTGGAAGTACACCACAGGAGAATCAGAGACAGCTATATACGTTCTGCAATCGTAGTGACAGGTATGGTACTTACAGTACTTATTCTCATGAGTATGCTGTTGTGTGCAGCCATGCCGGAAGCACCTATAGAAGATGTTGTTTATGAAATTACATCTGCGGTTGCAACGGTAGGACTTAGCAGAGGGCTGACACCCTGCCTGAATACAGCAGGCAAATGGATCGTGATCCTGACTATGTATCTGGGAAGAATCGGTCCGCTGACTCTGGGAACTGCAGTGACTGTACGTGTACAGAAAATGCCGGCAGATTCACATCTGGCAGAAGAAGATATTATGATTGGATAGTAACGGTTCGGCAGTCAGGCGGATATTCGCAGAGGATAACGAATACATGTTCAGAAAGAGAAATGAGGAAGAAAATGAAGAACAAATCTTATGCAGTGATCGGTCTTGGGCAGTTCGGGATGACGGTAGCCCTTACTCTGGCAGAGGCGAACTGCGATGTACTTGCCATTGACGATAAAGATGATAATGTGCAGGATATCGCAGAGAAAGTTTCCTATGCTGTCAAGGCAGATGTGCGTGATCCGGGAATTCTGGAATCGTTTGGAGTTCAGAACGTAGATGTTGCGGTCATCGCAGTAGCCGAGAATATGGAGGCCAGTATTACAGCAACGATGCAGGTGAAAGAACTTGGAGTTCCTTTTGTCATGGCGAAGGCAATGAATTCTCTTCATGGCAGGATACTGGAGAAAATAGGGGCAGATAAGGTGATTTATCCTGAACATTCCATGGGTATCAGAGTTGCAAGAAATCTTCTCTCCAGTGGATTTGTCGATATGTTTGAGCTTTCTTCTGATTTCAGTATGGCAGAATTTAAGATTCCGCGGGAATGGATAGGAAAAACACTTCGGGAGCTGAAGGTCAGGGAAAAGTATAACATCAATCTGATCGGTCTGAAGCATGGCGATAAGATGAATATGAATGTGGCGCCGGATGAAGTGTTTCCGGCAGACTGCACAGTTGTTGCAGCAGGAGCAAACAGTGACCTGAATAAGGTTTCGGAAAATTGAGGATAAGATATGATCACCAGTGTAAATAACGGACAGGTAAAAAATATCATACAGCTGAACCAGAAAACAAAAGCCCGCAGAGAACAAGGGCTTTTTGTTGCAGAAGGAAGAAAAATGTTCGGCGAAGCACCTAGGGATTGGATTTCGAAGGTGTATGTATCAGAAGCTCTCAGCGGTGATGCAGAACTGATGGCTCAGGTGGAGAAACTTCCATATGAAATAGTAACAGATTCTGTTTTTCGACAGATGAGCGATACGCAGACGCCGCAGGGAATTATGACAGTGCTTAAGAAACCTTCCTATATAATGGAAGATATTCTCGGCGGGGAAAATCCGCTGGTTATGATTCTGGAAGATCTGCAGGATCCGGGAAATGCGGGAACTATTCTCCGTACAGGAGAGGGTGCCGGAGTAAGCGGAGTTCTTCTGACAAAGACCTGCGTGGATATCACAAACCCGAAGGTTATACGATCAACCATGGGTTCTGTCTACAGAATGCCTTTCCTATATGTGGAAAGTGTGGTATCATTAGCACAGGAACTGAAAGACAGAAATATCCGCACATTTGCGGCGCATCTGCATGGTAAGAACTCTTATGATCAGGAATCCTACACAGGAGGAACTGCTTTCCTGATCGGCAATGAGGGAAAAGGACTGACAGATGAAGCGGCAGACAGTGCTGATTGTCTGATACGGATTCCTATGTGTGGAAAAGTAGAATCTCTGAATGCTGCCATGCATCCGGAATTCTCATGTATGAAGCTGCTCGTCAGAGACGATAGCAGACGAAAGGAGGAGTTTCATGCAGCCTTTGATCTGGCTTGGGATTCTTGCGTTATTGCTTGTTGTAGAGGCAATTACGGCAGGACTGACCACCATCTGGTTTGCCGGCGGCGCACTGGTCGCTGCTATTGCATGTTATGCAGGAGCGAACCTCACTGTACAGATATTGCTGTTTCTGTGTGTTTCATTGGTACTTCTCATCTTTACCAGACCACTGGCAATGAAGTACTTCAACAAAGAAACCATACAGACCAATGCAAACAGTCTGATTGGAAAGAAAGCAGTTGTGATTCAGGAGATTGACAATCTGGCGCAGACAGGCCAGGTTCGTATCAATGACATTGAATGGACTGCACGTTCTGCTGATGACGAAAAAATCGGCGAAGGCACCGTTGTAACGATCGAAGAGATCCGAGGTGTGAAACTTATCGTAAAACAGAATAAGGAGGATTAGTTATGGGCGTGGTTTTTCTGATAGTTATTATCGTTATTGCGGTATGGGTCCTTGCATCCTGCGTCCGCATTGTACCACAGGCATATGCAGTAATCCTGGAGCGTCTGGGAGCTTATCAGGCGACCTGGAGTACAGGAATTCACTTCAAGGTTCCGTTTATTGAACGAGTAGCCAGAAAGGTAAATCTGAAGGAACAGGTAGTGGATTTTCCACCGCAGCCGGTTATCACAAAGGATAACGTAACCATGCAGATTGATACTGTCGTATTCTTTCAGATCACAGATCCGAAGCTTTATACTTACGGTGTGGAGAATCCGATCATGGCAATCGAGAATCTGTCCGCAACAACCTTAAGAAATATTATCGGTGACATGGAACTGGATGAGACACTTACATCACGTGAGACGATCAATACTAAGATGAGAGCTTCTCTTGATGAAGCTACTGATCCATGGGGAATCAAGGTCAATCGTGTGGAACTGAAGAACATTATTCCTCCGGCAGCTATCCAGGATGCAATGGAGAAACAGATGAAAGCTGAGCGTGAACGTCGTGAAGCAATCCTGATCGCAGAAGGTCAGAAGAAATCTACGATCCTTGTTGCAGAAGGTAAGAAGCAATCCGCAATTCTGGATGCAGAAGCTGAGAAACAGGCAGCAATCCTCCGCGCAGAGGCTCAGAAAGAGCGTATGATCAAGGAGGCAGAAGGACAGGCTGAGGCAGTTCTGAAAGTTCAGAATGCCAATGCAGAGGGTATCCGCATGATCAGAGAGGCAGGAGCAGATGAGGCAGTTCTGACACTGAAGAGTCTGGAAGCATTTGCCAGGGCAGCAGACGGTAAGGCAACCAAGATCATTATTCCGTCGGATATTCAGGGAATCGCAGGTCTGGCAAGTTCGCTGAAAGAGATCGTCACTGATCCGAAAGCGGAGACAGACAAATAACAAAAGAGAATAAATGACATCGGGGAGAGAATTATTATGAACTTAAAAGGAAGAAACTTTCTGACACTGAAAGACTTTACACCGGAGGAGATCACATATCTTATTGATTTATCCGCAGAACTTAAAGCAAAGAAGAAAGCCGGCGAGCTTCACGAATATTACAGAGGCAAAAATATTGCACTTATTTTTGAAAAAACAAGTACAAGAACCCGTTGCTCTTTTGAGGTAGCTGCCCATGATCTTGGAATGGGAAGCACATACCTGGATCCGACAGGTTCTCAGATCGGTAAGAAAGAAAGCATTGCAGATACAGCAAGAGTTCTGGGAAGAATGTACGATGGTATCGAATATCGTGGATTTGGTCAGGAAGTCGTAGAAGAGCTTGCAAAACATGCAGGTGTTCCGGTATGGAATGGCCTTACGAACGAATATCATCCGACACAGATGATCGCTGATATGCTGACAATCCGTGAGCATTTCGGAGATTTAAAAGGACGTAAGCTTGTATACATGGGTGATGCCCGTTACAATATGGGTAATTCCCTGATGATTGCCTGCACAAAACTTGGCATGCATTTCGTAGCCTGCACAACTAAGAAATATTTCCCGAATGCAGAGTTAGTTGCTCAGTGCGAGGAATATGCAAAAGCATCCGGCGGAAGCATCACTCTGACAGAGGATGTTCAGGAAGGAACAAAGGATGCAGACGTTATCTATACAGACGTATGGGTATCCATGGGTGAGCCGGATGAGGTATGGACAGAGAGAATCCATGATCTGACACCTTATAAAGTAACAAAGGACGTTATGAAGAACGCAGGAGAGAAAGCAATCTTCCTTCACTGTCTGCCTGCATTCCATGACCTTAAGACAAAGATCGGCAAGGAAATGGGTGAGAGATTCAATCTGACAGACATGGAAGTAACAGACGAAGTATTTGAATCTGAGCAGTCCAAAGTATTTGATGAGGCAGAGAACCGTATGCATACCATCAAAGCTGTTATGGTAGCAACATTAGGAGAGCCGGAGAACAAATAATGGCACATCTGTATAATGAAGAAACAATTTCACAGGCGATAAACACAAAATGGGCGGGCAAAACCGTCCATTTTGCAAAAGAAACAGATTCTACCAATTCATGGATCAAGCGTCTGGCAAAAGATGGTGCAGAGCATGGAACTCTGGCAGTTGCGGAATTTCAGTCTGCGGGAAGAGGGCGTTTTGACAGAAGATGGGAAGCGCCGGAGGGCAGCTCTATTATGATGACACTGCTCTTACGTCCGGAATTTTCACCGCAGTATGCGTCTATGCTGACACTGGTTATGGGAATGGCAGTGGCACAGGCAGCAGAGGAACTGGGGTTTAACGTAAGTATTAAATGGCCCAATGATATTGTGATCTCTAAGAAGAAAATCTGTGGTATCCTGACCGAGATGGGAACAAATGGTGTGAAGATCAATTATGTTCTCATCGGAGTAGGAATCAATGTAAACCTGAAAGAATTTCCGGAAGAGATGCAGGACAAAGCGACTTCACTGATTCTGGAGGGCGGTCATGAATATGACAGAAATCAGGTGATTGCACTGGTGATGAAATATTTCGAGATCAACTATGAGAAATTTATCCAGACCTGTGATTTTACTCATCTGCTGGATGATTACCACAGAATCCTTGCAAATCTGAACCAGCCGGTCAGAGTGATCGATGGTGACAGAAGTTTCGAAGGAATCTGCAGGGGGATTGATGAAAAAGGTGAACTGCTTGTGGAAAGGCAGAATAAAGAAGTTGTGAAAGTCAGCGCAGGAGAGGTTTCAGTGCGTGGGCTTTACAGCTATGTATAAAGATTCTGAATAATTTCGAAAGAGGGAAACAGTAATTTATGTATCAGGACAACATTACTCTCTGCGGCGCAAGCGCCTATGAGAAGAAATTTTATTTTAATCAGGATTTCAATGCACTTCCGGATCATGTGAAGAAAGAACTTCAGATCATGTGTGTTCTTTACACAGAGGATGTAGGAGGAATCCTGACTCTGGAATTTGACGAAAACGGCAGACTTCAGTTTAAAACAGAAGCTCTGGAAGCAGATGCCCGCTACGATGAGATCGGAAGCGGACTGAAGATCAAACAGCTTCAGCAGGACAAGAAAGAACTTCTGGAATCTCTGGAAATGTATTATAAAGTATTCTTTCTCGGAGACATCCCGGAAGAAGAATTGAAGAAAACATCGGGCAGTGAGGACTGAATCCATGCAGACAAGGAATGAGCCGGTACGGGCAAGAGAACCATTCATGGAGATGCAGTGGAAAATAGGAACGTACAGATTGATAATCCGTTTGTTCTTGCACCAATGGCAGGTGTCACAGACCTGCCATTTCGAACGCTCTGTAAAGAGCAGGGGGCCGGACTGATCTGTATGGAAATGATCAGTGCAAAAGCGATTTCTTTTCACAATAAGAACACCATTGCCCTGATGGAGATTGATCCATGTGAACACCCGGTTTCCATGCAGCTTTTTGGCAGTGAACCGGATCTTATGGCAGAGGTTGCGAAATCCATTGAGGACAGAGATTTCGATATCCTGGACATCAATATGGGATGCCCTGTGCCGAAGGTTGTCAATAACGGTGAGGGATCTGCATTATTGAAGAACCCGAATCTGATTGAAGAGATCGTTCGAAAAGTATCATCTGCAATCAGTAAACCGTTGACTGTCAAGGTGCGAATCGGATTTGAGAATGAACCGGTAGATATTGTTGAAATCGCGAAACGTATTGAGGATGCGGGAGCAGCAGCACTTGCAGTGCATGGGCGCACCAGACAGCAGTACTATTCCGGCACTGCAGACTGGGATACGATCCGCAGGGTAAAAGAAGCGATTACCATCCTGTAATTGGAAACGGAGATGTAGATTCTCCGCTGAAAGCAGAAGCACTGGTAAAACAGACCGGATGTGATGCTGTTATGGTGGGACGTGCAGTAAGGGGAAATCCCTGGTTGTTCCGCGAACTGAACCATTATTTCCGGACAGGAGAACTGTTGGAACGCCCGTCTGTAGAGGAAATACGTGAAATGATCCTGCGTCATGCCAGAAAACAGATTGAATTAAAAGGGGAATTCGTAGGAATCCGTGAGATGCGTAAACACGTTGCCTGGTATACTGCAGGCATGCGTCACAGCGCAGGGCTCAGAAGAGAGTCAAACACCATAGAAAGTTATGAAGCTCTGGAGGCGCTTTTATCAAGATTAGCATAAAAGTTAAAACCATGTGAAATGAGAAATATAAACAATAGCAAAGGCGCTCGGAATGCTTGACAATCCGGGTGCTTTTTTGTATAATACAGAAATTGTGAATATCCTAGAATAAGTCTGCCCTTTTTCAGGTATGATGTATCAGGAAGCACATAAATCCATGTAGTGATCCGGGGCGAAAAGAAACGCAGAAGACTATACCGGATGTTGAAAGGGAGTAAGGTTATTATGGAAGAAAAGAAAAACTTACTAACTTATGCAGGACTTAAAAAATTAGAAGAAGAGCTGCATGATTTAAAGGTAGTAAAGAGAAAAGAAGTAGCAGAGAAAATTAAGGAAGCCAGAGAACAGGGCGACTTATCTGAGAATGCGGAATACGATGCAGCGAAAGACGAACAGAGAGACATTGAAGCACGTATCGAAGAAATCGAGAAGATCTTAAAGAATGCTGAAGTTGTTGTAGAGGACGAAGTAGATCTGGACAAGATCAGCGTTGGATGTAAGGTTAAAGTACACGATTTTGAATTCGAAGAAGACATCGAGCTGAAGATCGTAGGTTCCACAGAGGCTAACAGCTTGAAGGCAAAATCTCCAACGAATCTCCCGTAGGAAAAGCACTTATCGGTGCGCATACAGGTGATGTAGTAGAAGTAGAGATGCCGGCAGGAATCATGAAATACAAAGTTCTGGAGATCCAGAGAAACGTATAAGAGACAGATGACTGAGGTGCGCGTAGAGATTTATCATGCAAAGGCATAACGCGCACCTTTCTCTGACTATATAAGCAGATAATAAGAAGACAATAAGAAGTTTGTTATTTCTTATTTTTGTCTGTATATCTGATAAATTGATATTTGAAAATACAGGATTCTGTTGAATGGAATCTTCTGTTACATCTGATATCACATGGAAATGTAGAATAAATGTAACTATTCAGTAGTCTACTATCCCGCGAGGTGTTTTGGCACGTAAGTACCAAAATCCCGAGATATACAAGCCAAAATGCCATCACCGCAGGTGATTTTTAATGCATTTTGGCTCGTAACTGTGAAGGTACTGAACAGTTACGAACAAATAATAATTATACAAGTATATAAGGAGGAACCAAGGTGGCACAGCAGAAGC
>ENA-OQEX01000337-OQEX01000337.1-human-gut-metagenome-genome-assembly--contig:-NODE-337-length-26062-cov-3.625602_pt1 | contig 26062 bp, 31 predicted proteins | sample MGYA00242802_ERZ504649 | MGnify/ENA primary metagenome ERZ504649 (study PRJEB26092, sample SAMD00036194) | human gut metagenome | host: Homo sapiens | study: EMG produced TPA metagenomics assembly of...
CACTCATTGTATCATTCCTCGCTTTCTGCTTTCCTGTGCTGTCTTTCGTCCGGCACAGTACTTATATTATACCAAAAATGCACCTTTCTGCAAGTATTTCCGCCTTTTTCTGCTATAACCTGCATAAATCGTGATTTTCGCCAATCCGCATTCCCAAAAACTGTTCAGTTTGCCAACGAAAAAGGACTGCCCTGCAGCAGTCCCCTTTTTCAGCATTTCTTCCAATCGGTGCGTTCCGTCTTATCCGGCGGTGTAATATTCCGGCATCTCGGTGGTCAGATCTTTCAGTATGTAGTAGGTATACCCATGTTCTCCGTCCGTAGAAGTGTAGAACTCGATCACGTTTCCGCTGTCCCCGAACACGGCATAGACGTCCGTTCCCGGTCGGCACAGTTGGTCTGCAGTTCCTCTGTCGGCACAGCTGTCTGCCCATAAAGGGAAACCGTCAGACACTCGCTGGAGTCCGCCGCTTTTCCCAGCAGCTTTGCGTCAGACGGCACAGTTGATTCCGAACCGTAAAACGCCACGCCGTAGTAGCACGTTCCATTGTAAACAATGGCGTTCATTCCTTCGCCCTCTGCCATATCTGTCTCTGCGATGCTGGTCTCTGCCGGTTTCGTTTCTGCCGGCTTGGTCTCAGCACTCTCCTGCGAAGATGCGTTTCCGCCGGCGCAGCCCGACAGCAGCATCGTTCCAATCAATCCAATACAAAACAGCTTTTTCATAAAGATCACCTCAAGTCGTCTGGTCATTTTTGTTCCTATGCCATCAGAATCCTTTCTTCTGATACTGCTATTGTACCACATTTTCTGCACAATTGCAATATTATTTTTACTTTTTTTACACGAAAATAAAAGATTTATTTTTCTGACAGCCCATCCAGTCGGATATTGGAAATGATTTTCAAAAAGATTCCATAAAATCCACATGAAGTATCTTTACAATGTTCTGCAAACCAGGTATAATAAAAATAGTACACTTTCAGGAGGTATCATATGTTTTTTTCTGAAACTGACCTATCCGACTTCATCGAGGAAAATGACGTAAAATTTATTCGCATGACCTTTTGCGACACGTTTGGAAATATGAAAAATATTGCCATCATGCCACGGGAACTGCACCGTGCCATCACTGACGGCATCCCGTTCAACGCCACCGGACTGCTGGAGGCATCCCATCAGAACCTGCTTCTGAAACCAGACACCTCCACCCTGTCCATCCTGCCCTGGCGGCCCCAGTCGGGACGTGTGGTCCGCTTTTTCTGCAAGCTGTATCACATGGACGGCACACCCTATGAGGGTGACCTGCGCCGGAATCTCCGGGAGTCCATGAAGTCTCTCCAGAAACAGGGCTATCAGTGCGAAATGGGAACACGCTGTGAGTTCTATCTGTTCGAGACCGACATGGCAGGAAAGCCCACCCGGATTCCCTGCGACCAGGGCGGTTATCTGGACGTTGCACCGCTGGACAAGTGCGAAAACACACGGCGTGAGATCTGTCTGTCCCTGGAGGAGATGGGGCTGAATCCCACCACATCCTGCCACAAGCACGGCCCCGGACAGAACGAGATCGACTTTGCGTGCAGCAATCCGCTGACCGCAGCCGACAACATGGCACACTATAAGACCGTTGTCAAGACCATTGCGGCACAGAACGGTTTCTATGCGTCCTTTATGCCGAAGCCGTTCAAGGACTGCAGCGGCAGCGGACTGAAGATCACCCTGTGCATCAAGAAAGACGACAAGAGCATTTTCGGCACGAGCCACAAAGACCTGACACCGGAGGCAGAGCCTTTATCGCCGGAATCCTTAACCGTGCCAGAGAATTCACCATGTTCTCCAACCCCACCATCAACTCCTACGACCGGTTCGGCTATCGTGCCGCACCGTCCCGGATCAACTGGTCAGAAGAGAACCGGATTCCGCTGGTACAGCTGCTGTATGCGCCGGGCAGAGACGGCTCCATTGAGTTCCGCTCCGCTGATGCGTACTGCAACCCTTACATCACATTTCAGATGCTGCTGAGTGCCGGCATGGCTGGCATCCAGAACGGCGAAGAGCTGTACGACAACATGAACGCTGCCAACGAGAACTCCGCCATTCCCACGCTGCCCCATTCCCTGGAAGAATCCATCCGGCTGGCGCAGGAGAGCGACTTTGTCCGCAGCACCGTTCCTGAGGCAATTCTCCACGACTTTTCCGCCGCAATGCAGAAAGAAGTGGACGCATATCATCTGGCAAAAGACCCGGAGGCGTTTTGCTTTGAGCGGTATTTTTAAGCAGCCGGCAAGCTGTAATCTGAAAAAGAGGAGGGAACACAACGGTGTATTCCGAACGCACACTGATTATCTCCGGCTCTGAAAAAGGGCTGGACGGCGTGATCGGCTTTTTGAAAACCTGTGGCTGCGGCTCCGTTGCAGTCGTCTCCAGCGGCAGCGAGGCAAGACGCATGATTCCCCACGACGATTATGATTTGATTCTGATTAACACGCCGCTGAAAGACGAATTCGGTCACCAGCTGGCGGTCAAGCTCTGCGAATCCACCTGCTCCGGCGTTATCCTCATCTGCAAGGCAGATCTGGCGGAAGAGATGGTCAACCGCACCGGCGACTACGGTGTCTGTGTGGTATCCAAACCGCTGAACAAGCAGGAACTGGTGAAAGCGCTCCGCATCGGCAGCGCTTTCCGGCACCGTCTGCTAACGATGCAAAAGGAGAACAACAAGCTCCGGGCAAAGCTGGAAGAGATGCGGTATGTTTCCCGTGCCAAATTCCTGCTCATCTCCGAACAGGGCATGACCGAAGAGGCGGCGCACCGCTACATCGAAAAAAGCGCCATGGACACCCGGCGCACCCGGAAAGAAGTGTCCCTGGAAGTTATCGCAAAATACGAATAAACATCGTTTGGAAAAACGAAAAACCGCAGCGGAAAGAAAAAAACTTTCCGTTGCGGTTTTATTTTTGTGATTTTATAAGTCTTACTTTGTGCCGAAAATACGGTCGCCGGCATCTCCCAGACCCGGAACGATATAGCCTTTTCGTTCAGGCTCTCGTCCACGCCGCCGCAGTAGATGTCAACATCCGGATGCGCTGCCAGCAGAGCGTCACGACCTCCGGGCAAGCCAGGATGCACAGGAACTTAATGCTCTTGACGCCCATTTCCTTCAGATCCTTGATGGCTGCGATCGCAGAAGTACCAGTTGCCAGCATGGCATCGATCACGATAACTTCACGCTCTGCGATGTCATCCGGCATCTTGGAATAGTACTTCACGGCATCGTGTGTACCCGGTTCGCAGAAAATACCGATATGACGATCTTTGCCGCCGGAATGAGCGAAGTAACGCCGTCTACCAGTCCCAGACCTGCACGCAGGATGGGAACGAAAGCCAGCTTTCTGCCGGAGATCACCTTGGTCTTAGCGATGCCTGGTGTGTCTCGATGGTGACTTCCTTCATCGGCAGATCCCGGGTCGCCTCATAACAGATCAGCATTGCTGTCTCAGAGGTCAGCTCCCGAAATTCCTTTACGCCTGTCATTTTATCCCGCATCAGTGAGATCTTGTGCTGCACCAGCGGGTGGTCTACTACATGAATCCCTGCCATGTTCTTATCCTCCTGTTACCATTCTTTTTCCAGTTCAGTAATCATATTCACACGGTTCTCGTGTCTGCCGCCCTCAAAAGGCGTATCCAGGAAAATCTCCACCAGTTCCAATGCGAGACCGCTGCCCAGTGTCCGGGCGCCCATGCACATTACATTGGCGTCGTTGTGCAGACGGGTGTACTTGGTGGAAAACGCATCTGCACACAGTGATGCACGAATGCCCCGGATCTTGTTTGCAGCGATCGACATACCGATTCCCGTGCCGCAAATCAGAATCCCCATGTCACCCGGATGAGATGCCACCGCAGTACCGACTGCCTTGGCGATCACCGGATAATCGGCTCTTTCGCCGTTACAGCCGCAGTCCTCCACTTCCAGCTGCCGTTCTTTCAGCAGCGCAATGACCTCCTGCTTGCGTTCATAGCCGGCGTGGTCACATCCAATCCAAATTTTCATGTTCTTCTGACTCCTTTGTCTTGAGATACTTCTATTATAGCATATTTACCGGACAATTGCAAGGTGTATTTTCCAAGATACACGAAAATCACTTTGCCCGCTGTTTCTCCTGCAAGTCCTTTTCCGCTTTCACCAGCTGCAAATACTCCGGCATCAGTTCTGCCGGGGTCTGCCACTGTGCCTGCGCCGCCGCCAGACAGATGCCCGTGCCGTTTTGCAGACGTGTCATGGGAGATGCGATTGTCAGACCCTGCTCCGCCCGGAACAGTTCCACTGCATCGCCCGCCAGCAGCACCGGCTGTTCCAGTGATGCCAGCTGCTGCGCCAGTTCTGCCGCAGCTGCATTCCGTCCGGCTGCATTGCTGTGATCTGCGTGCCGTCACTCTGGTACAGTCCGGCATAGACCAGAGACTGTCTCGCCGTCATGACCGCACAGATCACGCCCTGCCAGGACAGATTCTGCCACGCCAGCCCTTCCAGCGTAGAGATTCCCACGCAAGGGATCTGCAGGGCGTAGGACATGGCTTTTACCGCCGCAATGCCGATGCGCAGCCCGGTGTAGGAACCCGGACCTTTCGCCGCAGCGAAACCGTCTACATCCTGCCAGTTCAGCGGTGTCCGCCAGCAGACGCTCTGCCAGAGGCAGGATCACCTGGGAATGGGTACGTTTTGTATAAACCGTCTGCTGCGCCAGCAGGCAGCGGCTTTCGCTGTCATACAGCGCCGCAGCCGCTACTTTTCCGGAAGTGTCAATCCCCAAGATCCGCAAAGCGCTCATCTCCTTCTACTGTGATCTGTCTGCCGTCATCGGAAAGCCGCTCAATGGTGATGCGGATGCAGTTCTCCGGCAGCTCCGAGGCGATATTCTCCGACCACTCAATGGCAAATACGCCTCATCCAGGGGATAGTCATAGAACCCGGTGGATTCCAGATCCAGTGCGCCCTCGATGCGGTACATATCAAATGGTAGAGCGACAGTCCGTCGCCGTGGTATTCCTGCACAATGGCAAAGGTAGGCGAAGAGACCACATCCGGCAGTCCCATGCCCTTTGCCAGTCCACGGGTAAAGGTGGTCTTTCCCACGCCGAGACCGCCGAAATAGGCGATCACATCTCCGGCGTGCAGCTGTTTCCCCAGCTGTTCCGCAAAGGCAATGGTCTCCGCCGGCGATGCCGTCGTTTTCTGTATTTTCAACACGCCTGTTCCATCTCCTTAGAACAATCCGGTAATGTTGCCGTCGTTGTCGCAGTCGATCTTCAATGCCGACGGTGCCTTCGGCAGACCCGGCATGGTCATGATGTTGCCGGTGAGAACAACCACAAAGCCAGCGCCGTTGGACAGTGTCACGTCACGGACCGTGATGGTGAAGTGTTCCGGCTTGCCCAACTTCGCAGCATCATCCGACAGGGAGTACTGTGTCTTTGCCACGCATACCGGCAGATTGCCGCAGCCCAGAGCATTGATCTGTGCCAGCGCTTTCTTTGCCGGAGCAGTAAAGGTCACGCCGTCTGCACGGTAGATCTCCTTTGCGATCTTTTCCACCTTTTCCTCTACGGAAAGGTCTGTGTCATACAGTACGTGGAAATTGGACGGCTTGGTCTCGATGGTCTTGCAGACCTTTTCTGCCAGTTCCTTGCCGCCTGCGCCGCCCTTAGCGAACACTTCGGTCAGAGCGAATTCTGCGCCCAGATCTTCACAGAACTTCTGGATAAAGTTCAGCTCTGCATCTGTGTCGCACTGGAAACGGTTGATGGCAACCACTACCGGTACGCCGTACTTCTTCATATTCTCGATATGCACCTGGAGGTTTACGATACCCTTTTTCAGTGCATCCAGATTCTCGGTAGTCAGTTCTGTTTTCGGCACGCCGCCGTTGTATTTCAGCGCACGAACAGTTGCGACCAGAACCACGCAGCTGGGGTTCAGACCGCCGTAGCGGCACTTGATGTCGAAGAACTTCTCTGCGCCCAGATCAGAGCCGAAACCTGCCTCGGTCACGCAGTAGTCGCCCAGTTTCAGCGCCAGCTTTGTGGCACGGAGCGAGTTGCAGCCGTGCGCAATGTTGGCGAACGGGCCGCCGTGAATCAGCGCCGGCGTATGCTCCAGGGTCTGTACCAGGTTCGGCTTGAGGGCATCCTTCAGCAGTGCTGTCATAGCACCGTTTGCGCCCAGATCCTTGGCATAAACCGGATTGCGTCCAGATCGTATGCCACCAGGATCTTGCCCAGGCGTTCCTTCAGGTCTGCCAGGTCAGATGCCAGGCACAGGATTGCCATAACCTCGGAGGCAACGGTGATCTGGAATCCGTCGCTCCGGGGAATACCGTCCACCTTGCCGCCCAGACCAATGACGATGTTCCGCAGCGCACGGTCGTTCATGTCCAGCACACGCTTGAGCATAACCCGGCGCTGGTCGATGCGCAGCACATTGCCCTGCTGCATATGGTTATCCAGCATAGCACACAGCAGGTTGTTTGCCGCAGTGATGGCGTGCATATCGCCGGTGAAGTGCAGGTTGATATCCTCCATGGGAACGACCTGTGCATAGCCGCCGCCGGCTGCACCGCCCTTGATGCCGAATACCGGACCCAGGGACGGTTCACGCAGTGCCAGGACTGCCTTCTTGCCGATCTGGTGCAGTGCGTCTGCCAGACCTACGCTGACGGTAGTCTTGCCCTCGCCTGCCGGTGTCGGGTTGATGGCGGTCACCAGAATCAGCTTACCGTCCGGCTTGCTGTCCAGCTTTTTGAACAGCTGCTCCGACAGCTTTGCTTGTAGTGACCATAGTACTCGATATCTTCCTCTTCGATGGACAGTTCCGCTGCCACCTTACCGATGGGGTACATTTCTGCACGCTGTGCAATTTCGATATCAGACAACATAAATTTTCTCTCCTTTTCCGTATCGCCGTCCTGCATCACACGTTTTTTTGGACGCAGGACAGACTTTTCCGCATTTTTTCGCAATCAGAAACATACTTTTATTATAGCATCTTTTCACAGGCAATGCAAGGCGAATTTTTCTTTTCGGTGATTCGCTGTATTTCCACAAATTTTTCCGTGGGATTTTCACGGAACTGCACCCATTCCGGAGGTTGAACATCCATGACACATAAAATTATCCCCATTTTTTCAGCCTTTCTGCTGGCCTTCCTGAGCGGATGCGTCGCACAGACTGAACAAAGCGTACCGGAAAACGCCGCTTTCTGCGACGATATCACCAAACACGTCCAGCAGGTGGAACAGCTGCACGTTGCCAGCGGCACCACAGACTGCACGCCGGATGACACCGAAACAGCAGCGTACCACTATGACACGGTATACGGGATGTGGTTTCCCTATCTGGACTACGGGGAAATCCTTGCCGGAAAGACGGCAGATCAGTTCCGTGATGCTGTGCGCCAGCGCTTTCAGCAGGTGGCAGACATGGGAATCAACACAGTCTATCTCCATCTCCGGGCATTCGGAGACGCCTATTATCAATCTGCCCTCTTTCCGCCGGCAAAGGAAGTGGGCGATTATGACCCGTTTTCCATTCTGCTGGAAGAGGCGCACCAGCTGCATTTGTCCGTCCACGGCTGGGTAAATCCGCTGCGGCTGCAAAAGGATTCCGCCATGGCAGCGATGCCGGACAGATATCCGGTGAAACAATGGTACAGCGATCCGCAGAAGAACGGCACCTATCTGTGCAAAGTGGGAGAATACTGGTGGCTGAACCCGGCATATCCGGAAGTACGTCAGCTGGTGGCAGACGGCGTGGCGGAAATTCTGGCGCAATACCATGTGGACGGCATCCATCTGGACGACTACTTCTACCCCACCACAGAAACCGCCTTTGATGCAGCTGCATTTGCCGATGCAAAAGCGGACGATCTGGGCGCATTCCGGCTGGAACAGGTCAATGCCATGGTACAGCAGATCTACAGCACCGTTAAGGCGGCGTCTCCGGCAATACAGCTGAGTATCAGTCCGCAGGGAACGATGGACGGCAACTACACGAAACAATATGCGACGTGCGCCGCTGGGGGACGGAAACCGGCTACTGCGATGTACTGATTCCGCAACTGTACTACGGCTTTGCCAACGAAACCGCACCTTTTGCGGAGGCGCTGCAGACCTGGACAGAGACAGTTTCCAGCGAGTCCGTTTCTCTGGTCATCGGCATCGGCACGCACAAGTGCGGCAAAGAGGACACCTGGCAGGCAGCGGCAGCATGGAGTGGTGCAGTGAGCCGACGCTGCCCATTCGTCAGGCAAAACTGGCGCTGGAAACAAACGGAACGGACGGCGTCGCCGTCTACGACTATGAAACAACCTTTCAACCGGACACTGCCGCAGATGCCCTGTCACAGATTCGAGAGGCGTTGGGAAAGTTGTTCCGGAATGGGAAATAAAAAAGCGTTCTGTTTCAATGGGGGAAGGGCAACACCGTACAAAGCCCGCCTATTGGCTTTGTACGCAATCTGCTTGTCGATTTCCCGTCATACTGCACAGAAATTCCTTGACATACGACAGTATGCCTGCGAAATTTCTATACAGTCTGCCGAAAAATCGAACTACGCATCTTACGCACAAGCTTTATGCGGTGTTGCCTTGAAAACAGAACGCTGTAATAAAGGAGGAAGCGGTCTTTTCAGACCTTGCACAGATACTGCCTGCTCAGAGAAAAGCAGGAGGTATCTTTTATATCACATTTCTGCATAAGGGAGCATACAGAAACAGGAGATAGCATTGTATTTTAATACACAGCCATGATAACATCTTCCGCAGTGTCTTCCGCTGCGCCGGATTCAAATGTCACAGAATACGCATAAACGCCGTCTGTCCAGTCTGCGGCATAGACCAATCTGCCGTTTCCACGAATGTGTACACTCTTGCCGTCAATTTCCTGGGTAGAATCGTTCTCATATAAGTTATAGTCTCCGCTGATTTCGCTGGTGCCAAGCCCTTTCCGGATTCGTGCCAGTTCATTGCCGGCGTCGTCCTGGTAGATGATCTCAATCATATCATTCTGTATCGCCTGTATAACTTTACCAGAACTGTTGACGCAGGAATCCGGTGCTGTAATGGAGAACCCGGCGATCTGTGCCGCCTCGGAAAGGTCGGTGCATTCCTGGAATGGGTTTGCGATCTGCACATCGTCATCTGTCACTGCGGTAGTCACCTTTGGACGGCCTACCAAACTGTCCGAAGTGCGCTGGAACTGCGTATATACCACCAACCCGGCACAAAGTGCCATTGCAGCACACAGCCCCAAAGCACAATACCGGAATTTTTTTGAAAATCCGCCTCGCCTGGTGTCCTGCTGTTCCTGTGCCGCCTCTAAAATAAACTTGTCCTGGATGTCTCCAATGAGATACAAAAGCCGAAACTCTTTCATAGTTCAACACCTTCCTTTTCCAGATAATCCCGAAGTTCTTTTCGTGTCCGGGACAGCATCATCTTCACTTTGCTTTCTCCGAAATGATACATTTTTGCGATGTCCGACACCGAATCACAATACCAATACCGCCGCACAAATACCATGCGTTTTTCCTTGGAAAGCATCTCTAAAAACTGATTGCACAGTGCGCATATTTCAGCATCCTCTACCTTTTTCGGAATGTCTTCCTGGGATGGGATACATTCCGCCAATTCATCCAGCAGGAACGGAATCTGATTTCCGCCACGTTTTTTCGTGCTGTTTTTCTCCCAGCGGTGCAGTGCCAGATTCCGGGTAATTTTCCCAAGAAAGGCTTTGAAACATTTCGGCATCGTTGGCGGGATCACATTCCACGCTTTCCAGTAGGTATCATTTACGCATTCTTCCGAATCCTCTAAATCTTTCAAAATCTGATAGGCGATCGTATGGCAATAGCCGCCGTATTTATCGCTGGTCAGCGCAATTGCACGTTCAGAACGTGTTACATACAGACGAATCAACTCTTCATCCTGCATCATTTTCACTTCCTTTCACTCTTATAGACCGCTTTTTTGCCGAATTGGTCACAGCTTTTTTGAAAGTAACAGAAAAGGCTTTCCCCAATCCCTCGGGAAAAGCCTTGTTCCTATCAATTCAACTGATACAGATGCCGCTTACTGCACCTTTGCAACTGCTGCTTTCAGAGCATCTACCTTGTCCCGGCGCTCCCATGCCACGCCCAGGTCTTCACGACCCATGTGGCCATAGGCAGCCAGTTTCCGGTACTGCGGCTTGCGCAGATCCAGCATCTCAATGATGCGTCCGGTGTCAGCTGGAACACTTCCGGTACTGCCTTTGCCAGCACCTCCTCAGAAACGGTGCCGGTGCCGAATGTATCCACACGGATGGAAACCGGATTTGCCACGCCGATGGCATATGCCAGCTGCACCTCGCAGCGCTTTGCCAGACCAGCCGCAACGATATTCTTCGCAATATAACGAGTCGCATAGGCAGCGGAACGGTCAACCTTCGTCGGATCCTTGCCGCTGAATGCGCCGCCGCCGTGACGAGCTGTGCCGCCGTAGGTGTCTACGATGATCTTCCGTCCGGTCAGACCGCTGTCGCCCTGAGGACCGCCTACCACGAAACGTCCGGTGGGGTTGATGAAATACTTAGTGTTTTCGTCCAGCAGTTCTGCCGGGATCACAGCCGGGATCACATAGTGCATCATGTCACGGCGAATGGTCTCCAGAGTCACATCTGCAGCGTGCTGGGTGGAGATGACAACTGTATCCACACGAATCGGCTTGTCCCCATCGTATTCCACGGTGACCTGTGCCTTGCCGTCCGGGCGGAGATAAGTCAGTGTCTTATCCTTTCGCAGTTCTGCCAGCTTTTTGCACAGCTTATGGGACAGCGAAATTGCCAGCGGCATCAGTTCCGGCGTCTCATCGCAGGCATAACCAAACATCATGCCCTGGTCGCGGCGCCGGTCTCGGTAGTCTCGCCGCCTCTGGTTTCGATCGCATCGTTTACACCCATTGCAATATCCGGGGACTGCTTGTTGATCGCCTGGAGCACAGAACAGGTATAGCCGTCAAAGCCGTACTTTGCTCTGTCATAGCCGATGTCCACGATCACGTCCCGTGCGATCTGCTGGATGTCCACCTTGGCCGTGGTGGAGATCTCACCCATGCACAGCACCATGCCGGTAGCGACTGTAGTTTCGCAGGCAACACGTGCCTTGCTGTCCTGTTCCAGGATAGCGTCCAGCACTGCGTCAGAGATCTGGTCGCAGATCTTGTCCGGATGTCCTTCTGTTACGGATTCGGATGTAAAAAGAGTTCTTGCCATTCGATTTGTTCCTTTCTGTCTCGTGGGAATAGTATCAAAAAAAGACACCCTCGCAGGGTGTCCAAAACTTTTTGTACAAACCCTCATCTCTCGGTTATACCGCAGGAATTGGCACCGTATGTGACAAAAACGTCAACCGGTTGCCGGGCTTCACAGGACCTGTTCCTCCACCACTCTTGATAAGGTATAAGGTATGCCGGCAGCACCGCACGAAATATGCCGCACTGCTGTATTTTATTATACATGATTCCGCCGGGATTGTCAATAGGAAATTTCGACATTTTCTGCAAATACAAAAAGGCGCTGCAGCCATTACAGCCACAGCGCCTTTTTTATTTACGGAGATCGTTTCAGAAAACGACTTCGATTATGCGTTCAGATCGGAAGTCTCCGGCAGAGCCTTGATGATGTGTACCAGGAACTTCAGCAGTGCGGTAGCATCATTGCCGTCGATTTCGCCATTCTGATCGTAGCAGTCACCGTTCAGCAGCTGCTGTGCGTTGAAGTCAACTGCGTTTGCAGCCTTCTTGTTCAGCAGAACAGCGTCGGTGATGTCTACACGGCCGTCCAGGTTGGTATCGCCAAGCAGAACGTCGCCAGGAGTTACAGAACCGCCGTTTGTGGTGGTAGTAGTGGATTCGCCGCTCTTATCTGTAGATGCAGTAGAGGAAGAATCGTTGTCGCTTGTAGCAGTGGTTGCTGTAGTCTCAGTTGTTGTAGTCTTGCCGTCAGTTGTTGTGGTCGGCTTTGTATCGCTGGAGTCACGAACGATGTTCGGAGCTTCGTCATCCAGGAAGGATGCAACCCAGCACAGCGGAGAGTTCCAGTTGATGGTGCACTCGTTTACAGACCAAGCCTCAACGTTATCCAGGTAGCACTTCATCGGAGCGATAGAACCTACCTTGTAGCCCTGACCCTGAACCATCGGGTCTTCCATGTTGGAGTTCGGGCCGCCGGACAGAACGCCGTACGGAGCATACGGGAAGTCGTTGCTGTTCAGCTGACCAGACCACCATCTGTGGTGCGGGTACTTTGTGGAGTGTTCACCGTAACCGGTTACATAGCCCTGTTCCAACGGGTTGCGGCCCATCAGGTAGTCCATTGCGGTAGTAACACCATCGATGTACTTTACATCCTTAGATGCGTCATAAGCCAGTGCCAGTGCCATAGAGTTGTTGATTACCATGGAGTTGGAACCCCATTCATAACCGCCTTCCAGGCTCAGAGTCTGGGATTCACCCTTGCCGGATGCTGCGTCATACTTCCATACAGTTGTGTCATAGTCATGACCTACGTACGGGGATGCCGTATGCAGACTTGTTCTGTACTTCCAGAACGGAGTCAGCTGCCTTCAGAACCTGTGCCTTCAGGGTGTTTACTTCATCCTGAGTCAGCAGACCCTTATCCAGCATATCCTGAGAGTTTACATACAGGGAGATAGAACCAACGGAGTTCAGAGTACCCCATGTGAACAGGGAGAATGAACCGTTGTTCTCACCGCCAACCAGAGTTGTGGAGATTTCCAGTGCCTTTGCATTGTCAGTACCATAAGCGTTGGTACCATACTTCATCAGTTCATCATAATAGGTCTTGTCGCCGGTTGTGATGTACAGTTCGCAAGCTGCCCAGTAGAATTCGTCGCTGACCTCGGTATCACCGTACGGGCCACCGCCCTTGTTCTGATCCAGCGGAGCGTACATGATGTCAGCGGAGATGCCGCCTTCACCCTTGGTGTCGCCGCCCCAGCTTGTGAACGGCTTGTAGTTCTTCTGTGCTGCAGCATAGGTCTTGATTGCTGCGTCTTCCATGGTCTTTGCATAAGCTGCATCATAGTCCTTGAACAGACGAGCTGCCTGTGCAAATGCTGCGGATGCGTTCAGAGTTGCTGCATAGGTAACCGGCTTAACGATTCGCATCGGAGCCTTGTTTTCCTTGCCGTTTTCGTTCTGGTCATACGGAGCGACAGCCAGACCGGTCCACTTATAGTCGTGAGCCTTGTGGTAAACCATGCCGTCGTCACGTATCATCTTGAGGAAGAAGTCCAGCTCAACCTTGCACTCATCCAGGATATCCGGAATGCCGTTATTGTTTTCCGGAATGGTCATAACGGAGGAGTCGTCGCCGAACTTGTCAGCCTTGCCTACCATCTTGGATCTCTCATACATGTTCATCAGAGTCCACAGAGAGATACCGCCGTTTACAACGTACTTACCATAGTCACCTGCGTCGAACCAACCACCGGATACGTCGATGGACTGGCTGTAGCTCGGCTTGGAAGTGTAGATGTAAACCCACTTGTCTGCGATGTAAGCAGTATCATTCGGCCAGTGGTTGGAATCCTTACGACCCAGAGTTTTGCTGCTGCCGTCTACAGTCTGCGGAGACGGAATGTACTGGTCGTCAGTATCCATTGCACGGTTCTGATAGAAGTAGTTCAGGGCATAAGTCAGCATGCTCTTTTCGTTGTACTTCTCATACAGGTTCTTGTCGATATCAAACGGCAGAGAGGTCTTGCCTGCAACAGTCAGTGTGTAGCCCTTGCCCTCTGTGGTGAAATCGGTGAAGTCGATCTGCTGGGTGTAATCCCATGCGCCAGACTTGTCATACTGGGTGTTGCCGTCAGTAGTACCGCTGTAAACAGTCTTGCCGCTGGCATCCTTGATCTCATAGTCATACTTCTGTGTGTCGCCGTCGGACAGAACAACAGTAGCAACCTTCTTACCGTTCGGATAGTAACCAACCTGGTTTACTTCAACGCCGGTCGGCTCATAAGCTGCCTCTGCCTTATAGTCTGTCTTGTCATCGGTCGTATCGATGAGTGCCAGGTTATCGAACAGAATAACGGTGTCCTTCGGGAAGCAGTCGCCCTGTGTTGCATATGCACCCTGACCGCCCATGTGGAAGGTCCACTCTGCGGTACCCTTAACGGTTTCAGTAGCCTGGAATTCATATGCAACCGTGGTCCACTGGTTTGCCGGATATTCCTTGTTGTACCAAGCATCCCAGCCCTGACCGTAGTCTACCTTGTTGCCGGTCTTGGAAGCGCTCTTCAGCTTGTCTTCCAGCTGTGTCTGTGTCAGACCTTCTTCGTAGCTCATGCTCAGCTCTTCACCGTTGCTGTGCCACAGTTCCTGGTCGTCGTTGGACATATTACCCAGCTTTGCGTACATGTGACCGCTGTTAGACGGCTTACGCTGTAGGTGATACGATAGGTGTGACCGCTTTCAATGGTCAGGTTTCTGTGACGGAACTGGCAGTCCCAGCGGCTCTCACCGCCGTTGGAAGTACCGCCGACATTTTCCAGCTTGATCGCATAGATACCGTCGGTGATATCGAACTTCATGACAGCAGTTGCGTTTTCACAAATGTGCCAAGGCAAGCCCTTTCCGTTTTCGAAAGTACCTTCGCCCAGCTCCTCGCCTGCAAACGCAGTCATAGACAGCGCTGTCAGACCTGTAGCGGTAGCAGAAACTGCCATCACTGCAGCGGAAGCAAAGGCAAGTGCCTTCTTGCCGAGTTTTTTCTTCAGCATAGATATCCTCCTTGAAAATGAATGATTTGAGATTTTGGAATATAGGTACGCATATTCCTTTTGCAACGATTTCTTCTGCCGAACTCGCCGGCTGATACACACCGCAGGGACCGGATTTCAAGACGCACGTATCCCGTCGCAGGGCATATCTTTCTCGTTTCATTTATTATAACACATGGGAATTTTGTTGTAAAGCGGATTTTCAAATTTCAGTAAAACTTGCTAAACAGTTTCCTCTCTTTTTGTGCAACATGACATATGTAACGACAGTTTTTCGGATATGCTGTCACAGAAAAGCGGATACCGCCAAAAGTTTTGACGATATCCGCTTTTGAATATACGATTTCGATAATTTTTTACGCCGTTTCAGCGCCTGTGGCTTAGTCTGCAGACGGCAGAGTCTTTACCAGAGAAACCAGGAACTTCAGCAGAACGATCGCATCGTTAGCGCCTACGCCGTCATCGGTGCAGCAGTCTGCATTTGCCTGCTGCTGCGAATTCAGGGAGATTGCGCCTGCAACTGCCTTGTTCAGGATAACAGCGTCTGTGATGTCTACACGACCGTCCAGGTTTACGTCGCCGTACATGCTTGCAGACGGCAGATCGCTGGGCTTCTGTGTGGTGGATTTTGTGGTAGAAGTTGTCTTCGCAGTTGTCTTGGAAGTAGTTGCGGTTGTCTTCTGTGTAGTTGCACTTGTCTTGGAAGTGGTAACTGTTGTGCTGCTGCCGCCGTAAGCGTCTGTGTAAACTGTGATGGAGTCGATGGTGAACTTGTTGCAGTCGATCCACCAAACGCCGAACTTCAGCTCGCCGCCGTACTGGGTCTGAATGATCTCAGAGGTTGCAGAATCTACGTTCCATACAATGCTGCCGGTCTTGCCGTCGATGGTCTGTTCCATATCATCAGACTGTGTCCAGTAATCCGGTGCTACGCTGGTGGAAGAGCCGAATGCGCCCTGCCACTTGCCGATCTGCTTCTTGCTGGTGGAGATGTTGATCTCAACCTTGGTTACCTTTTCGCCAGCCGGAACACCCAGGTCGGACCACTTCCAGCCCAGCATCTTATCACCAGCAGGCAGTTCGTCATAAACGACAGACTGGTTTACATCCTTGGTGTACTTGCCGCCGCTGGAGGGCTGTGCCTTTGTTGTGCCGGTAGTTACGGTGTTGCCGTAGTGAAGAACGACCTTGTCGATCTTGACGCTGCTTGCATCCGGATAGAATACCATTGCCTTTACGGTCTGTCCGACATTGGACGGGATCACATAATCTGCGGTGCACTGACCGTTTGCGCCAACGGTAACATCAAAGTCGGTCTGTTCCCAGGTACCGGTCCATGTACCGAATGCGCCGCTGGAGTTGGTATCCTTGGTGGAGATGGTGTAGTACAGGGTTGCGGACTTTGCGCCGTTCGGAGCAAATTCTGCATACAGCTGCTTGTCGCCTGCAGTACCGGTCTGTGTGCCGGTGCTGATGTTTGCAGTCTTGTCATCTCCGCCCGGTGCTACAGTAGTAGCAGTAGTTGTCGGGTTCTGCTTTGTGCTGGATGCAGTGGTTGCCGGAGTGCTGCCCTCGTCCAGAACGACCTTGTCGATCTTGACGCTGCTTGCGTCCGGATAGAATACCATTGCCTTTACGGTCTGTCCAACGTTGGACGGGATGTTATAGGTTACCTTGCACTGTCCGTTTGCGCCGACAGTTACTTCAAAGTCTTCCTGTTCCCAGGTACCGGTCCATGTGCCGAATGCACCGCTGGAGTTGGTATCCTTGGTGGAAATGGTATAATACAGAGTTGCAGTCTTTGCGCCGTTCGGTGCAAATTCTGCATACAGTTGCTTGTCGCCTGCAGTACCAGTCTGTGTGCCGGTGGTGATGTTTGCTTTCTTGCCGCCGGAGGTGTTGCCGTTTGAGGTAACTGTTGTGGTGACCGGTGTGCTGCTCTCATCCAGAACAACCTTTTCGATCTCTACGCTGCTTGCATCCGGATAGAAGACCATGGCCTTAACGGTCTGTCCTACGTTGGACGGAATGTTATAGGTTGCCTTGCACTCGCCGTTTGCGCCGACAGTTACTTCAAAGTCTTCCTGTTCCCAGGTACCGGTCCATGTGCCGAATGCACCGCTGGAGTTGGTGTCGCTGGTCTTGACCTTATAGTACAGAGTCGCAGTCTTTGCGCCGTTCGGTGCGAATTCTGCATATGCCTGCTTGTCGCCTGCGGTACCAGTCTGTGTACCGGTGCTGATGTTTGCAGTCTTGCCGCTGCCGCCCGGTACAGTAGTAGTTGTCACAGTTGTCTTCTGAGTAGCCTTTGTAGTAGTAGTGGTTGTGGTTTTTTTAGTGGTTGCAGTGGTCTTTCCAGTTGTGGTTGTGGTAGTTCCCTTTGTAGTAGCAGTGGTAACTACAGCGCCGCCGCTGACACCCTCAATGCTGGAATCTACAGAACCAGTCTTGTAAATGGAGTACAGACCTGCTGCTGCACCGACCAGACCTGCGTTATAGTCCAGGGCAACTTCGTTTGCCTGATAGTCGTTTACAGAATCGGTATAAGTGAAGTTGGAATCTGCCGGACCGCCGACCAGAGCGCCGACCAGCGTGTGGCCATTGCTGCTGTAGTCGGTCTTGCCCTTCATTTCGTCAAAGCTCTGATAGCCGGATGCAGCTCTGTGGTGCGGATACTTGCAGAATTGCTGTCCATGCCGACAACGAAATTCACATTCTTCGGGTTGTTGCCCAGGATCATGCCCATCTGTGCCTTGCACCAGCTGGAATAATCCATACCGCTCTTTGCAGAATACTTCGTGGTAGCCAGTGCTGCCATCTGCAGTGCAGTGTTATAACGTGCGCTGCCCCAGTCGCTCTCGCAGTAATAGGTGCTTTCACTGGTGCATTTGCCGTTCAGATATGTAGTGACCTTTGCCCAGTCCATTGCATCGCCGGTGATCTCACTCTGGAGGATTGCAGCGCCCAGGCTGACATTATTCCAGCACATGGTGGAGTATACGCCCCACTTGCATCCGGACTGACCGGACTTGCCTGCATTGGTGTCGTTCATGAACTTATTCAGGAACGAGCTGTAGGTGCTGTCGTTGGTTGCCAGGTACAGCCAGCCTGCAGCCCATGCCTGGTCATCATAATAGTCATAGGAGTTGTAGAAGTTTGCAGCCTCCGGACAATTTGCCTTGTTGGTCTTGATGGAATAATTGTACAGTGCCTTTGCATACTTCAGGTCTTCTGCATTGCCGAAGTTGATGTAGTTCACTGCCAGTGCTGCTGCATATTCTGCGGCGATGTCGCTGGCATCATCAGAAGTCCAGTATGCGGTACGCAGGCTCTGATCGTTCTGGGATTCCGGAGAACACCAGACGTCGTGGTCAGCCTGTCCTACGCCTACCTGGTAGCAAAAGCTTGTTACGGTGTCGCCGCTCAGCTTTGTGCTTGCCTTGAAGAAATCGCAGAAACGGTTGGTCAGCGCCTGCAGGTGTGCAGTCTGTCCCAGTGCGTCATAGCTGTCTTTGAATTCATAGTAGCCCCAGCCAGTAGATGCGGTGTAGCCAGCCGGCAGACCAAACTTTACGTGGTCGCTGCATCGTGGAAGCCGCCGTCTACTTCATCGCTGCCGTGACAGCTGCCTCTCCAGCTGAACTGAGAGGCAGTGTCAACGTCAGAACCGCACATATTGCCGTCGTAGAAATACATGGAGTACTGCAGCAACTTTGCATAGTTGTCATAAGATGCAGCAGATGCCGCCATGCTTCCCAGTGTTGTCAGTCCAGACAACGCTGTGGTTCCGGTCAGTAACGTCGCAGCACTGGCAGCGCACGCCAGCACCCGTTTACCGAGCCCAAGTTTCTTCATAAAAAAAGCTCCTTTCGTTTTTCGCATTTCTTCTGCACATTCTGCCCCACTCTAGGACAATTCTCAAAAAAAGTGCAGACATGCCCGAAGTTTATTTTATCATACCGCACAAAAAAATCAACAGTTTTTTCCTTTCACACGGAAAATATATGGAAACTGAACAAAGCGGCTGCGGCTTTTTTAGCCATATTGTCAACTCTCCGGAGAAACGATCGGAAAAAAACGGCTGGTTTTCGGAATTTTGCCGGAAATCCCGCGCTATATCCGTGTTTCTACCATATGCTGCAAAGTTTCCTGCAGCTGTTTCCAGTCCGGCAGTTCCGCGGCGATCTCCGCATAAAACGCCGGTGAGTGGTCGGGATGGAGAAAGTGGGTAAACTCATGGATCACCACATATTCGATGCAGCGCACCGGTGCAGCCAGCAGCCGCAGATTGAATGTCAGCACGCCACGAGTCGGGCGGCAGTTTCCCCACTGAGCGACCATCCTGCGAAACCGGATCTCCGGGAACGCCACGCCTTTCGCCTCAAACACCGGATAGACCGCCCGGCAGAGATTGCGCACCGCCTTTTCGCAGCTGGTCTCCCACCAGCTGTTGAACACACGCTCCCGGCACTGGGCATCCTCCGGATGTTTCACCAGCAAAAGCAGCTTGTCCCCCTGCACCTGCACGCATTCCCGGCTGCCCCGGAGAACTTCCAGAGTACAGTATTTCCCCAGGTACAGTACCGTTTCTCCGGTGGAAAAGCTCCGGGGATACTGCTGCCGCCTTTCCGCCGCTGCGGTCTGGTACTGGCGCAGTGTCTCCAGGATCTTCTGCTGGTGCTGCATCAGCACACGCTCCACCTGGGACAGCGCCACATACTTCGGCGCAGAAACGGACAGCCCGGTATCCGGTCGTAGACGCAGATTGATATTTTTCACTGCCTTGCGTTCCAGGTTATAGGAGACCGTCTCGCCGCCAAGGACGATTTTTCGCTGTTCTTTCATGGCAATGATTCCTCTCTGATTTTTTCTTGACAGATTCTGAAAGATACTGTATAATATAAGTACAATCTGATTCGGGGAATGATGTTCTCCCCTGGAATTCCAAAACCGCTGACAAGCTGATGACATCTGCATTTGACGCAGATGCTGTCGGCTTTTTTATTTTTCCGGAGGTCCTGTCTATGAAAAGCAACATTCGCAATTCCATACTTCCCACCGCAGCGCTCTGCGGTCTGGCGATCGCCGCCGGCATTGTGACCGGTGCGCTCACCGCCGGATTCGGGCGCATTCTCCTGTGGATCGGCACATTCCGCAGCAACCACCTGCTCTGGTGCCTGCCGTTTCTGCCGATTGCCGGCGTTCTGATGGTCTGGGTCTACCAGAAATACGGCAAAGAGAGCGCCCAGGGCATGAGCCTCATCTTCGACGCCGCCGACGGCAAGGCAAAACGCATTCCGCTCCGGCTCATTCCGCTTCTGATCGGCAGCACCTGGCTCACCCATCTCTGCGGCGGAAGTGCCGGACGGGAAGGCGTTGCGGTACAGCTGGGTGCTGCGGTCTCCCACAACATGGGCAGACGCATCCCCTGGTTCCGGGATATCCCCGATGCTGTCCCCATTCTGACCATTGCCGGCATGGCTGCCGGTTTCAGCGGTCTGTTCCATGCGCCGCTGGCGGCAGTCTGCTTTGCCCTGGAAGTCCTGGCGGTGGGCAGGCTGGAATACCGTGCGATGCTCCCTGCCGTTCTCGCCGCCGTTTCTGCCAACCGGGTCTCTGCGGCGCTGGGGCTGGAGACCTTTCAGGTTGCTCTGCCGGATGTGGATACTGCACCGTTTTCCGTGCCGATCCTTCTGCTGGGCGTTTTCTCCGGCATTGCCGGCGGTATCTTCACCCTGCTGCTGAAACAGGGAAAATCCTGGGCGGCAAAACTGTTCCCCAATCCCCTGCTGCGCATCGCCGTCTGCGGTGCAGTGCTGGCGCTGCTTCTCTTCCTCTGCGGAAAGGGACGCTATACCGGACTCGGCACAAATTTGATTTCCCTTGCCTGCAACGGCGAAACGATCTACTGGTTCGACTTTCTGGGCAAGCTGCTGTTCACCGTCTGCACCCTTGCCGTCGGATTCCAGGGCGGTGAAGTCACGCCGTTGTTCGCCATCGGTGCCTGCCTGGGCGCTGTCGCTGCGCCGCTGTTCGGACTCCCGGCTGTGTTTGGTGCGGCGCTCTGCTATGCGGCAGTGTTCGGGAGCGCCTCCAACACCTGGCTGGCGCCCATCTGCATCGGAACGGAAGTGTTCGGATTCTCCTGCCTGCCTATTTTGCCGTTGTCTGCACCATTTCCCGGCTGTGCAGCGGAAACCGTTCTATGTACGGCAAGCAGAAACCGTCTCCGCTTTTCCTGCAAAAATGATTGCCCGGTTTCCCTTTTCAAAAAGCCGCACATGAGTGAAGTCATGTGCGGCTTTTGCTTACCTTAACACAATAAAATTTTAGGCAATACCGCACAAAGCTTGTGCGTAAGATGCGTAGTCGGATTTTTCGACAGATTGCACAGAAATTCCGCAGGCATACTGCCGTATGTCAAGGGATTTCTGTGCAGTATGACGGAAAATCAGCAAGCAGATTGCGTGCAAAGCCGCCAGGCGGGCTTTGTGCGGTGTTGCCTTTACAGCGGATTCCGGGAAAGGCGTTTCAGCAGCGGAATGCACACGCCGCCGCACAGGTTGCCCAGAATTGCCGCCGGGAAATAGCACAGCGCTCGCAGCGGATTCGGGCAGCCAGCCATGAAATAATAGAACACATCTGCCACGCAGTGGTTGAATCCAGAGAGGATGAACACCATGATCGGCATAACGACGATGAACACGCCGCCGATGAAGTTCTTCTTCTCGTTGCACCGGCGAGAGCCTTCTACCGCAGAGAACATCAGAACGCCGCAGAAGAATGCCAGCACAAAGGAACTCAGCAGACTGTCATCCAGTTTTGCAGACATGGTCGCCTGCGCACGGTCGATCAGCGTCACATCCATACCGTTTACCGGTGTATCTGCGGCGAACCGGGTCAGATGCACGATGCCGGCGGTAAGCTTGCGCCGATGCATTCGCCAGGAACGTGAAGAACGTCTCACCCAGATATGCCTTGTCCCGGTCGAAGATGTATCCTACCTTACTGGTGTACAGACCGTACTGAAACTGCACAATGCAGAACAGCCCCAGGGAGAACAAAAATGCACCCAGATAGCGGTTTTCACAGGACATACTGACCACACAGCCAATGCCGATCATCAGACCGGACAGCATACCGTCAGCCAGAAAGGAGAGCCACTTGTTTTTCGGTTTCTTTTCCATGTTGATTTCCTACACTTTCTATGCAAAATATGCGGACGGATCACCGTCATTCACTGCCAGGATATGCAGCGGTGCCTGGAGGTCAGGCAGCAGAAAGCCGCCTTCGATGCAGGCAGAACTGCAAAACGCAAACATGGACGGATAGGTCTCATCATCCATGTAAAAGGGTTCTCTGGCGTTTTCCGGGTTCACACCCACCCGATAGAGTCCGTCTGCATAATGAAACAGCACATCCAGCTTTTCATTTCGGTGTTTCCGCATCAGAGCAATCACCTCAGCAGAATTGACGCTGACACTCTTCCAGTCAAAAGAAAGCATTGTTTCCATTTTATTTTCCACTCCTCACACAAAAACAGCACATCCTGCAAGAGGCTGTGCCGTTTTTTCTGTTTCATCGTTTCCTTTAGTTCAGCTTTGCGCCGCAGTTGCCGCAGAAACCAAAAGTATACTTCTCATCAAACCGAGCGCCGCACTTTCCGCAGATACGAACACCCTTCAGAGAACTCAAATCGCCCTGCATACTAGCAATGCGGCGCTTTCTGTCGTCGATGTCTGCACACAGTTCCAGCTCTGCCTTATGATCGCCGTTCGGATTCTCATAAAACAGTCTGCCGATCTCAGTCATAACTTCCTGGATACGCTCCTTTTCATAAGCGATCTTCTTCTTCAGATTGCTGGTCTCAGCAGCACTCTTGGAGGATTCGCTTACGCTGCGGCTTACCTGGTTTACCTTGTCAAAAAGTCCCATATTCTATAGCTCCATTCTCCGGAATCGCCTTTTTTTGGAGATGGTATTTCATCTTTTCAAATCATCTCTTACAATTCCAGTTTTCATATCGTTACTTAAATTATACATGATTCACAACTTTTTGTCAAGGGGTATTTTTGCAGGGAAAAAGCACTAATATGCTCCTGTCAGAATCCGCCGGTTTATGCCTCTACCGGTGCAAAACGGATGCGGATCTGGGGCAGTTCGTGGAGAACGGCGTCGCAGTGGTACAGTCCATCCTCTGCCGACAGGTCGTTCTCGCCGGTTGCCGGCGGCGCAAAAATTTTCAGCGTCATATCTGCTCGCCCTGCAGGGGCTTTTCGAAGAACGCCGCCATCAGATCTACGGTCTTGGTCTTGGGGGCTTTATAGAACCACTTGCCGTTCAGTTCCAGCATCAGATTGCTTTCCTCGGTAAAGGTCACCTCGCAGAACGTGGGGTTCTTCTCGAAGTGCAGCGGAATCGCCAGGCCCTCGGCATCCTCAGAGTTGCTCCAGCGCAGTGTCACCGGCAGCTGTACTTCGCCCTCCTGCCGTGTGATCTGGGGCTTGAACCAGTCACGCTGGATGATCTCTTTATAGGTGTCCAGCACCGGCTGTGCGATGCCCACATCGGCATTGTTGGGGTCTTCGATCTCCAGACCCAGTCTGCCACGGTCACGGAACTGATAAAATGTGAAAGCGCTGAACCAGTCCGCCTGTTCCGACTCCAGCTTATCGCAGAATTCCTTTACCATGTCTGCCTGTTCATAAGGTCCGGTCACATCGCCGTCGGCGTTGAACTCTGCCATGGTCATAGGCTTTGCCACGCCGCCGTTGAGATAGCGGAACCGTTCAAGCTGCGCTTGGTCTTTTCGTAGGTATCTGCACAGTGCCACGGCTGTGAGTCGTGCCGCCGTGTTCTGCCACGTCATAGGGCCAGCCCCAGTGGAGCGCCATATACTTGTCCACTGACCAGATATCCGCTGCCGGAATGGTCTGTGCGAACTCGGTTTCTTTTCCATCTCTTCCTTGGAGAGATCCTCGATACCGCCGATGCAGATAATGGTCTGCACGTTCGGTGCGTGTTCCTTGATGATGCGGCTGGCACGGACGAAAAAGTCCGCCACTTCCTGGTAGGTGCAGCGCTTGTTAAACGAAAACCAGTTGCCCGTTGCCTCGTGGTTGATGCGCAGGAACACTCTGCCGAAAGGTTTCAGATCCTCGCCGATGGCAGCCAGATGTTCGTCGGAAACGTGGGGATCGATGGTCAGCGTCAGCGAAACGTCCTGTCCGTGCTGCCGGATCTCACGCATATAGTTGAACGGTTCGCCGTCGGTATTGCCGCCCAGTCCGCCTTTATAGGTGAAATAGTCGTCGTAGGGATAGTCCCAGGCAAAGCTGACATCGGGGCTGGCGTGTACCACGCTGGCACGGCCCGGCCAGCCTTGTCCAGGGGATAATAGCAGTACATGAGACTGATGCTCCGGTGCGGTCTGCCCATTTTCGCCAGGATATAGTCCTGGCTGACATACTCGCCACGCTCACTGCCGTCTCCCAGATCAACGGCGCACTTCGCCTTTCCCATATGAATGCGGTAAACTTCCATGTATATTCTCCTTTTCGGTGATGTTTTTGCACATTCTGTGCGGTGTTGCCTTTCATTATACCGGATTTTGGCGGTGCTGTCAAGGGATTTTTTGAGAAAACGAGAGCAAATTAAGTCCCCCTTGAAAAGGGGGATGTCCCGAAGGGACAGGGGGATCATAACCTAAACTACAATTCCCAGAAAAGGCGCCTGTAGACTGACTGGGAAACTTTTCTGTGAAATCTATAACTTATCACTAAAATCCCTCCACCAGCTTCGCTGGTTCCCCTCGTACTGAGCGGTCCCCTTTGTCACCTACGGTGACATTTCCCCACCCTGTGGGGAATCACCCTTTTCAAGGGAGGCTAAATAAAAAACCGACTCCTTTTTCAAAGAGCCGGTTTCAGGATATGCTTTCCATTTTACTTTGCCAGAACGTCGTCCCAGGACACATCTATGCCAATACCGTGGAGTGCGATGTAGTACATAAGGTAGTAGACATCGGTGGAATCCACCTTATTGTTTTCGTCCACGTCTGCGGCAGTGATCTGTTCCTTGCTGATTTTGACGGTATTCCCCACCGCAGCATTGGCAATGTACAGCATGGAGTAGAACACATCTGTCGAATCCAGACTGCCGCTGCCGTCAATATCGCCTTTGTCCAGACTGCCCTCTTTGGCGGTCGGGACACTCGGCTGGGTGGTAGTGGTGGTTGTTTTGGTGGTTGCTTTTGTGGTGACTTTTGTAGTCGTTGTTGTGGGCGGATTGTTTCCATACCAAATTACTCCTCCAGCTTCGTCACCTTCATTAGGCGCAAATCCATGATCAATAGCATATTGACAAGCATTCCCATCTCCCATTGATGTATAACGCCCATTACCACAATTATAAATATAATAAGGATACCATCCATCACAACCATCAGAACGACTCGCAAGTTCACCGTAATAATGGTTATGCGCACCTTTTGATGCCTTTACTTCTGTGGAGTTTTCGGATACAGCAGGAGAATCCAACTCTGTTTCCGCACTGACTGACAGCATTGCCCCGATACTCCCCAGACAAATTGTTCCGGCAGTCACCGCTGCCAGCAGTTTTCTCCACAATTTCATGTTACATCCTCCTAAATTTGTCATATCAAAAAATTACATTTCATATTATAACATAAGGTGCAGAAAAATGCAAGAGGAACTGAAAGAATATCATGCAAATCCATTTTTCTTTCTTATAGGCTATCCTGCGCAAAGCCTCCCTTGAAAAAGTGATTCCCCACAGGGTGGGGAAATGTCACTGTAGGTGACAAAGGGGACCGCTCAGTACGAGGTGGGCGGCAAAGCCGCTCGGAGGGATTCTGGCATAATAATTTCCCTTAATTTTCAGATTACACAAAATCCCTCAGTCAGCCTACGGCTGCCAGCTCAGCACAAGGCACACCCTACGGGCGCCTTTTCAAGGGAGCTATTTTTGAAAAAGGGAGGCTAAAAAAAGAACATCTCCCACAGGATCACTCCCGTGCAGAGATGCTCTTTTGAAAGCAAATCGGATTTATTTTGCCTTTACTTTGCTGCTACGTCCTTTTCGGCACGTTTCAGCCAGACGTTTGCCAGATCTACCGCCTCATACAGATTCGGTCGGTCGGAAGTCTTGGTGATCGCCTTCACAGGATCCGGTTCCTTGGTTGCCATTTGATAGACACGA
>ENA-OQEX01000338-OQEX01000338.1-human-gut-metagenome-genome-assembly--contig:-NODE-338-length-25921-cov-10.150345_pt1 | contig 25921 bp, 27 predicted proteins | sample MGYA00242802_ERZ504649 | MGnify/ENA primary metagenome ERZ504649 (study PRJEB26092, sample SAMD00036194) | human gut metagenome | host: Homo sapiens | study: EMG produced TPA metagenomics assembly of...
ACGCCGGGCGGCCTTGGCATCGCGGCGCGAGCGACGGTACGCGTATAGCTGATGGGCGCCCACAGGCTCTCGGGCCAGCACCAGCAGGTGACGTCGGAGACGCCATCGACCTCGGGCACCGGAACGCCCCAGTCGATGTTGCCGGTGATGCGGAAGGGCACGAGTGCCTTGCCGCTGCGGAAGCGCACGCCACCGTTGGCGAGCACCGCGTGGGCGTCGTCGCGCTCCTTCCAGCTGGGGAAGGTGACGGTAAAGCTGCTCTTGTTGCCCTCGGGCTCCAGCACGGTGTGCTCGGGGAGCTGGTCCTCGACGGCATCGAAGGCCTCGCGGAACTTGTTCTGGATGTAGAGCTGAGCCGGCAGCAGCCACTCCTCCATGGTCTTGGAGACCACGGAGCGAACCTGCGGGTTCTGGGCGAGCTTGGCGGTGTAGGTCTTCATAAAGTCGAGGTAGGCCGGCAGGTCAAAGTAGAGATTGTCGACCGGGCGCAGCTCGGGCACCTCGCCGGTGAGCTGGCTCTTGGGCGCGATGAGCTCCTCGGGCTCAAACTGGTGGCCCAGATCGCACTCGTCGGCATAAGCCTTCTCGGACTTGCAGCCCTGGATGGGGCAGCGGCCGATGACCTGGCGGCCGTTGAGGAACGTGCCGGCCTTGGCATCGTAGAACTGCAGCGTGGAGCGCTTGGAGATGGTGCCCTGCTCGTGCAGGCGCTCGATAATCTCGCAGTCACCTCGTTGTGGATCTGGGCCGCCGGCTCAAGGCCCGAGCCGCCGTAGATGTCGCAGCTGATGTTGTAGTTGTTGAGGGTCGCGGCCTGGCGGGAGTGATTGGACTCGACATACTCGCCGATGGACTTGTCGTAGCCCTCGTTCTCCTTGAGCTTGCGGTAGCTCTCCATGATGGGCGAACCGTAGCAGTCGGTGCCCGAGGTGAAGATGACGTTTTCGCGGCCCAGGCGGTCGCGCAGGAAGCGGGCGAAGAAGTCGGCCGGGACAAAGACGCCGCGACGTGGCCAAAGTGCAGACCCTTGTTGCCGTAGGGCTCGCCGGCGGTAACGATGGCGCGGCGCGGCCAGCTGGGACGGTCGTTCATGGAGTATTTGGATGCCATGGGACTCCTTCGCATATAGGTAAGAGCGCGGCCGGGCACGGGGTTCGGCGGCGCGGTGGTCAATTCGTGCATATCGTTCGACATTATCGCACATGCGGGCGGGTGCGTGGCAGGGGCGCTATCCTAAGATGCTATGAATGAGATTTCCAACATACATGCGTTTGAGGACGAGGATTTTCTGCACGCCTGCTTTGTGTGGGGGATGGCAGTGCTTGGTGCATTTGCCGTGTGCCTGGTGCCGTTGTTTATGCTGCTGGGCGGGCCTGCGGACCTGGATGCTGCTGACGCGGGCGGCTGGACGGCGGTCTTGGGCTGGATAGTCGGCTTGGCGGTCGTCTCTGCGGCGTCGTTTGGTGTCCATGAGCTGGTGCATGCGGTGTTCTTTAAGCTGTTTGCGCCTGCTGGTGCTCGGGTGACCTTCGGAGCAAATCTCGAAACCTGCATGATTTACGCCTGCGCCGAGGACGTTGTGTATTCGCGCCGGCGGTACATGGCGGTTTGCCTGGCGCCGACGGTTATTGTGACGGCGGCGTTTGCCCTGGGGTTTACATGTTCGGGCTATCCGCTGCTGTGCTACCTGGCGGCCGGCTTGCATTTGTCGGGCTGTGTGGGCGATTGGTATTACGTGCGGACCATCCTGCGCGACCGTCGCATTGCCGCCTGCGAGGACACGTCCTTTGGCGTGCGTTTTTTCGCAAGGTAGTCTTTTTGGGATGATTTTTCTGGGAGAGGAGATGTCCATGAAGCCGCTGCTGCTGCATGCGTGCTGTGCGCCGTGCTCGCTTGAGCCGGTCCGCCTGCTGCGCGAGGAGGGGTTTGAGCCCACGATCTGCTGGACTAACCCCAATATTCAGCCGCACGATGAATGGCAGCGGCGCTTGGACGAGCTGCGCCGGTGGTGTGCCGATGGCGACATCGAGCTTATCGAGGCAGGCGAGGACCGCGAGCGCTGGGAGGCCGGCGTGGCCTCGCTTGGCGCCGATCGACCCCGTCGCTGTCGTGCGTGCTATGCCTGCGTCTGGCCGAGGCATGCCGTGTGGCCCAGGATCGCGGGTTCGAATATGTGGGTACGACGCTCGCCGTCTCACCGTATCAGCTGTTCGACACGTGTAATGATGTGCTTGAGCGCTTGGCCGCCGCCCGCGGGCTCACCCCGGTGATTCGCGATTTTCGCCCGTATTATCCCGAGGCCACGCGTCGTTCGCGCGAGCTGGGCATGTATCGGCAGAACTACTGTGGCTGCCGCTTTTCGGCCGTTGAGGCGGCCATGGACCGCGCCCGCATCCGCGACGAGCGCAAAGCGTCCAAAAAGTAGTTCTTTTAGGCTGTCAGCCTGCTAGGATGTAGAGCGGACTTTAGCTATATAAGGAGAATCCGACGTGTCTATGCGTACCGATGATTTTGACTATAACCTTCCTGAGGAACTGATTGCCCAGGCTCCTGCCGAGCCGCGTGACTCCTGCCGCCTGCTGGTGGTGGATCGCAAAGGCTCCCAGGCAGGAACGCCGCTGGAGCATGGTGGCACCGTCGAGCACCGCATCTTCCGCGACATCATCGACTATATCGAGCCGGGCGATGTGCTCGTCATCAACAAGACGCGCGTGATGCCGGCCCGCCTGATCGGTCGCAAGGCAGGCTCGGGCGGCGTGGTCGAGACGCTGCTGCTCAAGCGTCGCGAGGATGTTGATCCGCTGGGCCATGTTTGGGAGTGCCTGGTCAAGCCGGGCAAGCGCCTGAAGCCCGGTGCCCAGATTGAGTATCGCGCCGGTGGCGCCCATGCGCCGAGGGGCTCCCGTGGTGCTGACGGCCGAGGTCATCGACTTTGTCACCGATAGCCGTGGTGGCCGTCTGGTGCGCTTTGAGCCGGCCGGTTGCAATGCCGCCGGCGACCCGCGCACGCTCGACGAGGCCATCCATGCGGCCGGCCACGTGCCGCTGCCGCCCTACATTACCGATTACGAGGGCGACCCCGAGAAGTACCAGACCGTCTACGCCATGAAGGAGGAGCACTCGGCTGCCGCTCCTACGGCGGGTCTGCACTTTACTCCCGAGCTCATGGCCGCTATCGAAGCCAAGGGCGCGAAGTTTGCCGCCGTCGAGCTCGAGGTGGGCATCGATACCTTCCGCTTGGTGGAGGAGGACGACCCTACGCAGCACGTCATGCACACCGAGCGCTACCACGTGTCGCAGGAGGTTGTCGACGCCGTGCATAAGGCGAAGGCCGAGGGTCATCGTGTGATCGCCGTCGGCACCACCGCGGTGCGCTCGCTCGAGAGTGCGTTTGACGCGGACGCGCCGGTGTCCGATCCGGCTGTGACGGCGCGCTATTTTGAAGGCCGCGAGGACGGTGCCGACACGCTCGGCCGCGGCGACATCGTGGCGCGCGAGAACGCCACGACGCAGCTCTACCTCATGCCCGGATCGACCTATCACGTGGTCGACGCGCTGATCACAAACTTCCACGTGCCGCGCTCCACGCTCATGATGCTCGTGAGCGCGCTTGCCACCCGCGACCAGATCATGGATGCCTACGCCGCCGCCATCGAGGAGCGCTACCGCTTCTTCAGCTTTGGCGACGCCATGCTCATTTGTTAGTTACGCGGTTCTACGAACCGCGTAACCAGTTGACGCTGCAAACGCCCCTAAGCGGCAATCTGACGTTCAATCGTCGGGCATGACCAGAAGGTCAATGCCTCCTCTTTCACGTCACCTTGCTCGCTTAGGGGCGTTTTCGCTGACTTTGCCAAAGCATCGGCAGGTACTCATTGGGGACGTACTTAAATGAGTGCCTGCAGAATGAGAGTGGATAATCTCCCGTTTTTGGCCTGCTTGGGGGCTCAAAGTGGGAGATTATCCACTCTCGTCATTGGGCTAGTCGTTGGGGACGTTCTTGTTTGACTAGTCGTTTAAGAACGTCCCCAATGACTACTTGCTTGCGAACAGCCAGACTAGGATGATCACCAGGATTGCGGCGACGATGCAGACGATGGCGCCGGTGAATTTGATGCGTGAGTCGCGGGTGCGCTCTCGTACGTCGTCTTCGGCGGCCTCGAGCTGGTCGACTTCTTGCTCGGTCTCGGCGTGTTCGGCTTTGTCTCGGGCCAAGGATCCTGCAAGCGACTCAGTGATTTCTGGGTGGTCGTGCACCTCGGTCGCCTGTTCGATGATCGACTGTGCATGTGCGGCATCTGCTTGGGCGTTGGCGATGGTCTGCTCCTGCTCGCGGCGTGCCTTGTCCTCCGCGGCGATCTTCTCGCGCAGTTCGCGCTGACGAGTCGCGGCGGCGGTCTTCGCCGTCTGCAGCTCGTCGCGCGCGGCATCGGCTTCGGTCGTCACGGCTTGGTGCGCGCGTTTGGCTTCGGCAATGGGGGCTTGAGCCTGCTCGACGGCCTGCTCGGCTGCGGCAAGCGAGTGCTCAAGGTCGGCGGTGATGCGCGGGACATCTTCTTCGGCTTTACGCAGGGCATCTGCCGTGTCGGAAATCTGCATCGAGAGCTCGCTGGTGCGCACCGTATAGTTGGCGGGATTTGCCGAGGGATTGCGTTGCAGCTCGGCATACTCATGACGCAGCGTCTCGAGCTGGGCGCGCGTGGCGTCGACGGTTTGTTGTGCGGCGGCAATGCCGGCGTCTCGCTCTGCCTTCACCTTGTCGCGGATGCGCTTGGAATCCTCAAGACGTCGAACGAGGCGGTTGCCGGTCTCGCGTGAGCTCGCCTCGCGGGCCTCCACGGCGTCGAGCGCGGCCTTCAGACGGAGCTCAGTCGCGTCATCCTCTGTCTTCATTTGTTCGAGCTGACCCTTGAGCTCTGTCGCTTTGGAGGCGTGGGCATCACGATCAATCTCGGCGGCCGCTGCAATCTTTTGGGCCGTGGCAATCGCCTGGCGCTGGTCGGCGACGATCTGGTCGTAGCGGCCTGCGATATCCTGGCGCGTCTCGAGTTCCTCGGCCTGATCGGCAATGCGCTGCTCAAGTTCGGCCAGGTGGGCGCGGGCATCGGCAAGTGCCTTTTTCGCGGCGTTCATCTCGCGCATGGCCGAGGCACCCTGGGCGATAAAGGTGCCCACGGCGTTCGCAGTGTTCGAGACAGCGGTCCCCAGATCGCGGCTCGCGGCGGAGGAGTGCGGGGCGGTCGGGCGAGCGGTGTCGGCAGCGTCCGCATCGGCAGTCTGCGGCACGGCGATATTGCCGGTACCGCCTTCGATCACAGAAAAGCCTGCTGCGTGCGGGTCGACCGCATCGGTGCCAATCGTGGGATGCTCGAGCTGCAGAAACGAGGGCATGGTGCTGCCCTGGTCGGCAACCGGAGTCTCGCCGGGTACGAAGGTCGAGGCTGCCTCGGCGGCCTCCTCTTCCTCGGCGTCAACGTCAGCGTCGGCCACGGCGTCTTTCATCGCTTTGACGGCATCCATCATGGAGTCCATGACGGCGTCGAGCTCTTCTTCCGAAGAAACCTCGATAGGGCCCGCAGCTTGCGGAGCAGCATCCTGTACGGGGCGGTCGTCCTGAGCGGGCGCATCGTCGTTTTGCTCGTCTGCATCTTCGGCGCCAGGGGTTTCCGCCGTAGCGCTTTCGTCCAAGAATGGGCCGTCGAGGTCAATATCATCGCAGGTCACAGCGTCGGCATCTGCAGTGACGTCTGCGGAATCATCAATATGCTGTTGAGTCTGGGGGTCCAGCTCGTCTGTCATAGGCATGTGCTCCTCATCGTTGTTTGTCACCCTATGATAAAGTCTCGCGCCGACATCCCGCGCGCTGCAGCAAAGTTTCAAAACGTGTTCGATGGCTCGCGTCGATAGCAAAAACTCGGCCACTTTATCCAGTTTGTACTTGACATTCCCTTCGCCGAAAGACGTTGCGCCGTTCGCCTGCCATGGGCTTTATTTTTCACTTGAACCCGCTAAAGTTGCATTTCAGCTTTTGGCGCGTGAAGTTGGATGCGCGCAGTCGACGGGCAGGCCCGTCGCGATTTGAAAGGACTTTATATGGGACTTTTCACTGGTAAGACCGTGATCGTCACCGGCGGCGGCAAGGCCACGCTCAAGGACGGCTCCGCTGGCTCCATCGGCTACGGTATCGATATCGCTTTTGCCAAGGAGGGCGCAAACCTCGTCATTACCGGCCGCAACGTTGCCAAGCTCGAGGCTGCCAAGGAATCCCTCGAGGCCGAGTACGGCGTCAAGGTTCTGCCTGTTCAGCCGATGTCTCGGCTGGTCAGGACAACGAGGCCGTCGTCCAGAACGTCATCGACAAGGCCATTGAGGAGTTCGGCCGCATCGACGCCGTCGTCAACAATGCTCAGGCCAGCGCCTCGGGTGTTACCATCGCCGACCACACCATGGACCAGTTTAACCTGGCCATTTATTCCGGTCTGTATGCCACCTATCTGTACATGCAGAAGGCCTATCCGCACCTGAAGGAAACCAAGGGCTCCGTGGTCAACTTTGCCTCGGGCGCCGGCCTGTTTGGCAACTATGGTCAGTGCAGCTATGCCGCCGCCAAGGAGGGCATCCGTGGTCTGACTCGCGTTGCCGCCAACGAGTGGGGCAAGGACGGCATCAACGTCAATATCGTTTGCCCGCTTGCTTGGACCGCCGCGCTCGAGAACTTCCAAGATGCCTATCCCGAGGCGTTCAAGGCCAACGTCCACATGCCGCCGGCAGGCCACTACGGCGACGTCGAGAAGGAAATCGGCCGCGTTGTCGTTCAGCTCTGCGGTCCCGACTTTAAGTATATGAACGGCGAGACCGTCACCCTCGAGGGTGGCATGGGCCAGCGCCCGTAGGAGTTACGGCGTTTTACCAAACGCCGTAACGGGCCGACGCTGCGCGGTCACCAGAGCGACAACTTGTCATTCAAAGAGGGCGGCATGACCAGAAGGTCTATGCCGCCCTCTTTTCATGCCAATTTGTTCGCTCTGGTGACCGCTCGCTGACATTGCCAGAACATCGGGGCTACCCTGGCTGTTGGATGTAGTCGTTGGGGACGTTCTTGTTTGACTAGTCGTTTAAGAACGTCCCCAATGACTACCTGCAAAATGAGCGTGGATAATCTCCCGTTTTTGGGCTGTGCTTTGGGCAAAAGTGGGAGATTATCCACGCTCATCCGGTAAGCGTCCAAAAATCCACGCTCATTTGCCGTGTCCCTGCCGTATCCTCCTCGCACCAGTTTCTGTCGAGTCGGTGCTTCTTGCGGGTTGCCCGTATAATGGTTTGCGTATGAACCGCAACCAAGGAGTTCCAGTTTATGGACCAGAAACTTTTTAAATTCGACCTGATTGCCGAGGATCCGACGACGCACGCGCGCGCCGGCGTACTGCACACCCCGCACGGCGACATCGAGACGCCGATCTTTATGCCCGTGGGCACCAAGGCAAACGTCAAGGCATTCCTACCGAGACTGTCAAGAAGCTCGGCGCCCAGATCGTGCTCGCCAATACCTATCATCTGTCCATGCGTCCCGGCGAGGATACCATCGCCGAGCTGGGCGGCCTGCACAAGTTCATGAACTGGCACGGCCCCATCCTCACCGACTCGGGCGGTTTCCAGGTCTTCAGCCACAACGATGCCGTCAAGCTCACCGATGAGGGCGTGCGCTTTATCGTCAACGATTACGACGGCCGCCACGTGTTTTGGACGCCCGAGGACAACATGGAAATCGCCATGAAACTCGGCTCCGATATCTGCATGCAGCTCGACCAGTGCCCGGGCTATCCCGCCACGCGCGCCTACGTTGAGCGCGCCGTTGAGCTGTCGAGCATGTGGGCCGAGCGCTGCTATAAGGCGCATACCCGCGATGACCAGGCGCTCTTTGGCATCGTTCAGGGCGGCATGCACCTGGATCTGCGCCTGCGTTCGCTGCGCCATCTGGAGGAGTGCGGCGACTTCCCGGGCTATGGTATCGGTGGCTATTCGGTGGGCGAGGATCACGAGACCATGTTCGAGACCCTGGCGCCGCTCGTGAGCGAGTACATGCCCAAGCATAAGCCGCGCTACCTGATGGGTGTCGGCAACCCGACCACGCTCGTGCGCGGCGTTGGCGTGGGCATCGACATGTTTGACTGCGTGCTGCCGACGCGCACCGGCCGTATGGGCACGGCATTCTCCAGCGAGGGTCGCCTCAACTTCCGCAACGCTCGCTTTGCGCACGACGACGGTCCCATCGATCCCACCTGCACCTGCCCGGTGTGCACGGGCGGTTACAGCCGTGCGCTCATCCGTCACATGGTCACGCAGAAGGAGATGCTCGGCGGCATTCTGCTTTCGATGCACAACATCTACTACCTGCTCAACCTTATGCAGCGGGCCCGCCAGGCCATTATCGAGGGCCGCTACGGCGCGTTCGTGAGCGACTGGATGAACAGCCCTGCGGCGGTGGATTACTAAGAGCAGCACGGGCGCTTGCAGAGCGCGGGCAACGGCAAGGGGCGAGCGCCGGCCGGTCATCACGTTTGCTAACACCGCTTGCGCGACCGATGACCGATAGCTTGCAAGCACTTGATGCATCGTGGGTACCATACCGAATAGTTGATGTTCGGGCGGGTGTTTGGCGCACAGCGTCGACCCCGCCCGTTTTTCTTTTTCTCGATAGGAGTACCCATGATTAAGAATGAGAACGTCGAGGGCGAGCCTGTCTACGACGAGACGTACCGCCGCGGCCCCGTGGTCATGCGCGGCCCCATGATTCCTAAGGACAACACCTACGCCAACCTGCTGGCGCCCGAGGACTCGACCGACTGGCTGCATGCCGACCCGTGGCGCGTGCTGCGCATTCAGGCAGAGTTTGTCGATGGTTTTGGCGCGCTTGCCGAGCTTGGACCTGCGGTGACCATCTTCGGTAGCGCCCGCACGCCCAAGACCGATCCGCTCTACAAGGCGGCGCGTACCGTCGGGCGCAAGATCGCGCAACGTGGCGTGGCGGTCATCACCGGTGGCGGCCCCGGCATCATGGAAGCGGCCAACAGGGGAGCGGCGAGTGTCAACGGCAAGTCAGTTGGCCTAGGCATTGAATTGCCGCACGAGCAGGGGCTCAATAAATACGTGAACCTCGGCATGGACTTCCGCTACTTCTTTGTGCGCAAAACCATGTTCGTTAAGTACAGCTCGGGCGCCATCGTATTTCCCGGCGGCTTTGGCACGCTCGACGAGATGTTCGAGGTTCTCACGCTGGTGCAGACGCACAAGGTCAAGCGCATGCCGCTCGTGCTGGTGGGCACCGAGTACTGGCAGGGCCTATTCGACTGGCTCAACGGCCCGGTGATGAGCACCGGTATGATTAGCCCGCTCGATCCGGATCTGGTACACATTACCGACGACCTCAACGAGGCCGTTGACATTGCGCTCAGCGGGCTGATGTAGATCAATCGTGCCCACGCGACATGAATACGCATGGCAATCTGATGTTATCTAACATCAGATTGCCATTTATATTGGGTATACTGGTGTAAAAGACGAGGGCGAGGAGGTCGCAAATGTCTACAGCAACAGTTAAGCCTACGACGGTTCGAATCGAAGAGGGGCTCAAGGAGCAGGCGACTGAGTTCTTGGATTCGGTCGGCCTCAGCCTCAATTCCTATCTCAATCTTGCCGTTCGGCAGCTGGTAAATCAGCGAAAGATTCCTTTTGAGATTGTAGGAAGGGCGGAGGTGCCCAACGAGGTGACGAGGCGCGCCATGGTGATCGCCGAGGCTCATGAGCTGGGGATTTTGCCGGACGATAGCCTGTCATTCAATAACGCTGATGAGCTTATGTCATTCCTTGATGAGGAATAGCGATGTTCGAGATTAAAGTCGAGGCTCAATTTAAGGTGGACTACAAACGAACGATGCGCATGCATCCGCAGCTAAAAAGTGAGTTTAAAGCGGCGGTTGCAGAGCTTGTGGCTCATGGGTCACTTCCGGCGGAGTATGGCGCCCACGAGCTCTCAAACCCGGGCGGAAACTACAACGGCCACATCGATTTCCACCTATCCGATGGCTTGGTCGATGTGGTCGTTCTTTATCTTCCCCATAAGACTAACCCAGTGATTAGGCTGGTGAGAATGGGCACTCATCAGGAACTGTTTCAGGGTCCGCTGGCTGATCGCCGATTTCTAAGTTGCGGTGAATAGGGATTGATTGGCGCTAATAAGCCAAAAACAGTCCCTATTCCACCGCAAGAGGTAAAGGTGCCCCTAGTGGATGGGCTGGTAGCGGGGGCAGTAGCTGATGGCGATGGCATCGACGCCTACGTGGGTGGCGATGGTGCAGCCGATGGGGCCAGTGCCGGCGTCTACGTAGTCCTGGCCCGCGAGCGCCTCGTTGACAAGTTCCTGCTCCTCGGCGGCGCCGGTCGTGAGCACGCGCACGCTTGAGCCGGGTGCTCGTCCAAAAACGCGAGGCAATCTGCCATGGTGTTGGCGACGATGCGCTTGGCGCCGCGGCCCTTTTTGATTGCCTTGATCTCGCCCGATTTCCACTCCGGCGAAACGGCCAGGCGAATGTTGAGCATCTGCGTCAGCTGGCCGGCGAGCTTGGGGGCGCGGCCGTTTTTGACCAGGTTCTCGAGCGTGCGGGGAATCAGCAGCAGGTGGGCTTCGGGCAGCGTCGCGCGGATCTGCGCCTCGGTCTCGTCCAAGCTGCGGCCGTCCTCGCGCATGGCAAGCGCGTACTCCACCAGCAGGCCCTCGGCGCCCGAGCCGGTGCGCGAATCGATGCAGCGCACGTCGAGCTCGTGGGTCTCGGCGACCAGGCATGCGTTGGAATAGCAGGCGGACCACTCGCTGCACAGCGAGATAAAGATCGCGCTGTCGTGGCCATCGGCGCGTACGCGGTCAAACAGCGCCTTGAACTCGCCGGCGCTCGGCTGCGAGGTGTGCGGCAGCTGCTCGGAGCCGGCCATGCGGGCGACGTATTCCTCGGCGGTAATCTGCACCTGGTCGAGCAGGTCCTCGCCCTCGATAATCACATGCAGCGGAATCACGTAAATGCCGAGCTCTTGGGCACGGGCGGGGGAGATGTCCGACGTGGAGTCGGTTATGATGGCAAAAGACATAATTGCACCTTTCGTTGGGGCGCGGCAGCGCCGCCTTCTGAAAGCAAAGTGCGACAAGTATAGTGGAGTTGCTCTACATTGCTAGGTTCAATTGTTGAATAGTCAACAGTTTGAAGCGGTGGTGTGGAAATCATCAACTGGGGAAGAAGGGTGCCGATGGCGGCATTGCAACTTTGCGAGCGGCCGGTTGTGCTGTTCGATTTTGACGGCACGGTGGCCGATACGGGTCGGGCAGTGATGACCTCGACGCGCAAGACGCTGGCTGCGCGCGGGTTTTCGGAGACGCAGATGGGTGATCTGCGCCGCATGATCGGGCCGCCCCTGTGGAAGAGCTTTCACGACTTTTACGGCTTTTCCCGCGAGGAGTCGCTTGTGGTGGCCGATGAGTACCGCGCCTTTTTTGATGAACTGGGACCGGAGGAGTATCCCGTGTTCAATGGGGTCCCCGAGCTGCTGGATGGGTTGGTCGCCCAAGGCAAACGTATGGCCGTGGCGACGTCGCGCATGGAGGCCAAGTGCATCGACATGGTGCATGAGCTCGGGCTCTCTCAGTTTGAGGCGGTGATTGGCATGAATCCGCCGCAGGGACGCGAGACCAAGGCCGATTCGGTCCGCGATGCCCTGGCGGCGCTCGGCGCGACGGCCGACGATGCGTGATGATCGGCGATCGCTTTAACGATGTGGAGGGCGCGCACGCAATGGGCGTGCCGTGCATCGGCATCTATTCGGGCGCGGCGGCGCCGGGCGAGCACGAGGCTGCGGGTGCCGATGCGGTGGTGCACTCGGTGGCCGAGCTTGCTAAACTTTTCGCTATCTAATGACGTGATGTGAGGGACGGGCGTGCCCGTCGCTCATTGCTAAGGAGGTCGTCCATGAATCAGGTGGAGCAGAGCGTCGCCGAGTATGTCGACGAGGTCTGGGAGGATGTCGTCGCCGATATCGAGCAGCTGGTGAGCTATCCGTCCGTGGCCGTTGCTGCCGATGCGGAGCCCGGCGCGCCGTTTGGCCGCCCGGTCCGTGACGCACTCGATTGCGCGCTCGGCATCGCGCAGAAGCTCGGCTACCAGACGAGCGATGACGAGGGCTTTGTGGGAATCGCCGATATTCCGGGCCGCGGCGATAAGCAGCTCGCGACCATCTGCCATGTGGACGTGGTACCCGCTGGCCCCGGTTGGAACACCGACCCGTTTGCGATGGAGCGCCGCGAGGGCTGGCTGCTCGGCCGTGGCGTGATCGACGACAAGGGTCCGGCGGTGCTGTCGCTCTACGCTGGTGCTTATCTGCTCAGGCACGGCATTGTGCCGCGCTATACCTTCCGTGCGCTGCTGGGCTGCGATGAGGAAGTGGGCATGTCCGACGTTCACCATTATCTGGAGAACCACGCAGACCCCGACTTTCTGTTTACGCCCGATGCCGAGTTCCCGGTTTGCAATGCCGAGAAGGGCCAGTTTGGGGCGACGTTCGTGAGTCCCAAGATCGACGGCGGGCGCATCGTGTCCTGGAGCGGTGCCGAGGCGAGCAACGCCATTCCGTCGCAGTCTATCTGCGAACTCGCGATTGCCGCCGATGAGCTGCCGGCACCGGTCGAGAACGCCGACCGCCTGGAGATCACGACGCTCGATAACGGGCATGCGCAGATTTTTGCCCGCGGTATTGGCGGTCACGCTCGATGCCCGAGGGAACGATCAATGCCGTCGGCCTTATCGTGGCGTATCTGCGCGAGGCCGAGGACGCGTTTGGTGCCCGTGGCGAGCGCCTGCTGACGCCTGCCGAGCACGAGTTTGTCAAGTTTTTGGCTTTTGTGCATGCGGACGCCTATGGCCGCGGCCTGGGCATCGACGCGACGAGCCCCGCGTTTGGCCCGCTCACCTGCAACCCCGGCGTCATCCGTGTGGCGGATGGCCACATCGAGCAGGTCATTGACGTGCGTTTCCCCGATAGCACCAGTGCCGATACCATCTGCGAGCAACTCGAGCCGCTCGTGGGCCGCTTTGGCGTGACGTGCCGTGTGGGTCGTGCAAAGGTGCCGTTCTCGGTCTCTGCCGACGATCCGGCCGTGAAGGCGCTTATCGATACCTATAACGAGTTTACGGGCAAGCATGCCGAGCCCTTTGCCATGGGCGGCGGCACGTACGCGCGCAACTTTGCCCGCGCCGTCTCGTTTGGCCCCGAGGAGACCGGCCTGGAGCTGCCCGCATGGGGCGGCCAGATGCACGGCCCCAACGAGTGCGCCAACGAGGAGCAGCTCAAGCAAGCGCTCAAGATTTACATCGTGGCCATCCTGCGCCTCAACGAACTTGAGCTGTAGGGCTTCCCCAGGCACCCGACCTTGCCCCTCAAACCGTCGCTTGCGTACCAAAGTACGCGGCGCTCCTCTTTCGGGGCAATCTCGGGCACCTGGGAAACCCCTATATCCTGCTTGGATACAGACTTGCATTACGAGCCCGGTGCTTCGGCCCGGGCTTTTTCTGTTGCGGTGGGGTAGTCATTGGGGACGTTCCTTTGGTGTAAAAGGTGCGCCATGTTCGGCGCTGGATTGTTATCCGTTTGTAAAGGCTGGGCAGAGCTTGCGGTAAAGGTCTATCAATAGCCCGTAAGAAACCGCAGTTGGCGCGAGCGCTGCCCGGTCGGGGCCGTATCTTTCCAAACAGCAAAGCGGGCAGGGTGCCCGCGATTCGCATGTATGAAAGGAAGATCATGCTCGATCAGGCTTATTCTCGTCGTCAGTTCCTCGGCCTCGCTGGTGGTCTTGCCAGCATCGTCGGCCTCGGCCTCGTTGCTGCGGTGGCGCAGACGCTTCCAACGCTGCCGACAAGGGTAGCGCCGCTGCTGCCGAGTCCGTCTCCGGCGAGGTGACCTACGACGGTGCCTCTTCGTTCCAGGCTCTCGTCGAGGCCGCTGCCGAGAAGTTCATGGATGCCAACCCGGACGTCTCCGTCTCCGGCTCGGGCAACGGTTCGGGCAAGGGTCTGACCGCTGTCGCCGCCGGCACCGTCACCATCGGTAACTCCGACGTCTTCGCCGAGACCAAGCTCGAGGCCGACCAGGTCAAGAACCTCTCGACCACGAGGTCGCCGTTGTGGGCATGGGTCCCGTCGTCTCCAAGAACGTGACGGTCGACGACCTGTCCCTTGAGCAGCTCAAGGGCATCTTCTCCGGCCAGATCACCAACTGGAAGGAGGTCGGCGGCGACGACGCCACCATCGTCGTGCTCAACCGCAAGGCCGGCTCCGGTACCCGCGCCACCTTCGAGGCGGCCGTCTTTGGCGACGAGACCGTCGACTTTAAGGGCGACGCCGAGCTCGACAAGTCCGGCGATGTCCAGACTCAGATGGGCAGCACCGACAACGCCATCTCCTACCTGGACTTCTCGCACTTCGATGACTCCAAGTTCAACGCCATCAAGGTCGAGGGCGTGGAGCCCAAGAGCGCAAACGTCACCGACGACTCCTTTAAGATCTGGGCGACCGAGCACATGTACTGCGCAAAGGACGCCGACGATGCCACCAAGACATTCCTGGAGTTCATGCTTTCCGACGACGTCCAGGACAAGCTCGTCGAGGAGCAGGGCTTCATCCCCGTCTCTGCCATGAAGGTCGTTAAGGATGCCAGCGGCAAGGTCTCCGCTAAATAAGTAATCGCCCCGGAAAGGTTTGCAATGGCAAAACAGCTGCCAAAGCGCGACCTTGAGAACGTGGGCCTGGGCGTCACGGGCGCGTGCGTAGCGCTCGTGACGTTTGTCGTTGCCGCGCTCATCTTTATGGTCGCCCAAAAGGGCCTCTCGGCTTTTCTCAAGGACGGCGTTTCGGTCGTCGAGTTCTTCACCGGCACCAAGTGGGACCTGGCCAACATAGCCGAAAACGGCCTACCCTACACCGGCGCCCTGCCCCTGATCGTCACCTCGTTTGCGGTCATGGCACTCTCCACGCTCATCGCACTGCCCATCGCCATCGGCTCTGCCATCTTTGCGGTCGAGATTAGCCCTAAGTTTGGTTCCAAGGTCTTTCAGCCGCTTATTGAGCTTTTGACCGGCATTCCCTCGGTCGTCTTTGGCCTCATCGGTTTTCACGTGGTTGTTGGCCTTATGAAGAGCGTTTTCCACGTGAGCACGGGCCTGGGCATCTTGCCCGGCGCCATCGTGCTGGCCGTTATGATCCTGCCTACGATGACCACGCTTTCGGTCGATGGCCTGCGCGCCGTGCCCGACAGCTACCGCCAGGGCTCGCTCGCGCTGGGCTATACCCGCTGGCAGACCATCTGGCACGTGGTGCTCAAGAGCGCCATGCCCTCGCTCATGACCGCGGTCATCCTTGGCATGACCCGCGCCTTTGGTGAGACGCTCGCCGTGCGCATGGTTATCGGCGGCATCGAGGCCATGCCGACGTCGCTGCTGTCGCCGGCGTCCACCATCACCACCACGCTCACCACGTCTATGGCGGTCTATGCCGAGGGCTCGGCCCAAGACGATGTTCTGTGGGCGCTCGGTCTGCTGCTGATGGGCATGAGCCTCATCTTCATCCTGATTATCCACATTATCGGCCGCAAGGGGGCGAAGGCTCGTGGCTAGCACGCGCATCCATATCGACGAGGCGAGACTCGGGCGCGTCCAAAAGCAGGATCGTATCGCCACGGGCGTGCTGACGGCAATCATCGCCATCGTCATGCTCATCGTCGTCTCCATGGTGGCCTATATCCTGTTCGAGGGCATCTCGACGCTGTTCCAGCCGGGTTTTCTCACGCAGCCGTCGCGCGCCAACGGAACTCAGGGCGGCGTACTCTACCAGCTGTTCGACTCGTTCTACCTGCTGCTGATCACTCTGGTCATCTCGGTGCCCATCAGTCTGGGCGGGGCGGTCTTCCTGGTTGAGTACGCGCCGAACGGCCCTATCCGCGACATCGCCTCCACCGCTATCGAGACGCTGTCCTCGCTGCCCTCCATCGTCGTCGGCATGTTCGGCTTTCTGGTGTTCTCGGTGCAGCTGGGCTGGAAGTACTCCATCATCTCCGGCGCCGTCGCGCTCACCATGTTCAACATCCCCATCCTAGTGCGCGTGATCCAGCAGGCGCTCGAGGACGTGCCACAGGCCCAGCGCGATGCATGCCTGGCCATGGGCCTTACCCGCTGGGAGGCCACGCTGCACATCCTGATTCCCGAGGCCATGCCCGCCATCGTGACCGGCATTGTGCTTTCGGCCGGCCGTGTGTTTGGCGAGGCCGCGGCACTGCTCTTTACCTCGGGCATGAGCTCGCCGGTGCGTCTGAACTTCTTGAGCTTTAACCTGTCGAGCCCCACCTGCGCCTGGAACGTGTTCCGCCCCGGTGAGTCGCTCGCCGTGCACATCTACAAGATCTATGGCGAGGGCAGCCCCGAGGCCCAGCAGATCGTCTGGGGCACCGCGGCGCTGCTGATGATCTGCGTGCTGCTGTTTAACGTAGTCGCCCGTATCGTGGGCAAGCAATTGGCAAGGAAGATGACGGCCGAATGAGCGAGATGAATGCAACGCCCGCAACTGAAGCGGCATCGTCCGAGACCCAGGATTTTCTGTCGAGTGTGGGGGAGAGCGAGAGGCGCGTTCGCGTGAGCGGCAGGGCCGTGAGCGACGAGGTCGTGCTCTCCACCAAGGACGTCAACGTGTACTATGGCGACCACCATGCCCTGCACAATACGTCGCTCGACTTCCACAAGGGCGAGATCACGGCGCTCATCGGGCCTTCGGGCTGCGGCAAGTCGACCTTTTTGCGCAGCCTTAACCTGATGAATCGCGAGATTCGCGGCTGCTGCGTGGAGGGCGAGATCAACTACCGCGGGCGCAACGTGAACACCAAGACCGAGAACACCTACGAGCTGCGCCGCTCCATTGGCATGGTGTTCCAGCAGCCCAATCCTTTCCGCAAGTCCATTCGCGACAACATTACGTTTGCGCCAGGCGCCACGGCATCACCGACCGCGACGAGCTCGATCGTATGGTCGAGGAAAGCCTGCGTGGTGCGGCGTTGTGGGACGAGGTCAAGGACAAGCTCGACAAGAGCGCCTACGCGCTTTCGGGCGGCCAGCAGCAGCGTCTGTGCATCGCGCGCACGCTGGCGCTCAACCCCGACGTGATCCTGTTTGACGAGCCCTGCTCGGCGCTCGACCCCATCTCGACGCTGGCGATCGAGGACCTCATGTCATCGATCGTTGCCGACCGCGCCATCGTCATCGTGACGCACAACATGGAGCAGGCGTCGCGCGTGTCCAACCGCACGGCGTTCTTCTACATGGGCGATATGGTCGAGTACGACGAGACTGACGAGATTTTCCAGCGGCCCAAGGACAAGCGGCTGAATGATTACCTCACCGGCATGTTCTCCTAGTCCGGGACATGCTTGAGGCCCGCGGCGGCCACGGTTGCCGCGGGACTGATTGGAGAGGCGGGTCATCTCTTGCGGGAGATGGCCCGCCTTTTTGCTCCGCGACCGAAACGACCACCACAAAGGGGACAGGCACCTTCGTGGTGGTTTGGGGTGGGGCTCGCTGCTATCATGGAAAACGTTGAATTTCTACGAAGGAGCAGGGCATATGGCGATTCTTTTGGGATGCGATTCCGTCAGCCTAGAGTTTCCCACCAAGCATATTTTCGATAGCGTGACGCTCGGCGTGGGCGAGGGCGACCGTATTGGTATCGTCGGCAAAAACGGCGACGGCAAGTCGACGCTGCTGAGCGTACTCGCCGGCACGTTGGAGCCCGACGACGGCCGCGTGACGCATCGCCGCGACACGACGATCGGATTGCTCGGCCAAAAGGACAACCTGGTCGATACCGATACCGTGCACCATGCCGTCGTCGGTGACACGCCCGAGTACGAGTGGGCCTCGAGCCTCGTACGCGCCAGATCCTGGCCGGTCTTATTAGCGACGTGCCTGGGAGGGCACGGTGGGCGAGCTTTCGGGCGGTCAGCGCCGTCGCGTGGACCTCGCGCGTCTGCTGATCGGCGACTACGACGTGCTTATGCTCGACGAGCCCACCAACCACCTGGACATGCGCACCATCAACTGGCTCGCGCGTCACTTAAAGGCCCGCTGGCAGCGCGGCCAGGGCGCGATGCTCGTGGTCACGCACGACCGCTGGTTCCTGGACGAGGTCTGCACCAGCATGTGGGAGGTCCACGACGGCCGGGTTGATCCCTTCGAGGGCGGTTACTCCGCATATATCCTTCAGCGCGTGGAGCGCGACCGCATGGCCGCGGTTACCGAGGAGCGCCGTCGCAACATGGCGCGCAAGGAGCTTGCATGGCTGAGCCGTGGCGCCCAGGCCCGTTCCACTAAGCCCAAGTTTCGCGTGGAAGCCGCCCGCGAGCTGATCGCCGACGTGCCGCCCGTGCGCGACGAGCTGGAGCTCAAGCGCCTCGCCGTGAGTCGCCTGGGCAAACAGGTCATCGACGTGATCGACGTGGACGCCGGCTATGCCGATACCGACGGCGCGCCCAAGCAGGTGCTCTCCGATGTGACCTGGCTTATCGGCGCGGGCGACCGCTATGGTCTGCTGGGTGAGAACGGCGCCGGCAAGTCGACCTTGCTCGACGTGATTCAGGGCAAGATCGCGCCCCTGCGCGGCCGCGTGAAGATCGGCCAGACGGTGCGCTTTGGCGTGCTGTCGCAGCAGCTCGAGGAGCTCGAGCCTACATGGGTGACACGATCCGCGAGGTTCTGAGCAACTATAAGAAGTATTATGTCATCGACGGCAAGGAGACCTCGCCCGAGAAGCTCTGCGAGCGCCTGGGCTTTACGACGCAGCAGCTCTGGAGCCGCATCGGCGATCTTTCGGGCGGCCAGCGCCGTCGCCTGTCGCTGCTGCTGACGATCCTGGACGAGCCCAACGTGCTTATCCTGGACGAGCCCGGCAACGACTTGGATACCGACATGCTGGCGATTGTCGAGGACCTGCTCGACGGCTGGCCGGGCACGCTGATCCTGGTGACGCACGACCGCTTCTTGATGGAGCGCGTGACCGACCAGCAGTGGGCGCTGCTTGACGGTCATCTGACGCATATGCCCGGCGGCGTCGACCAGTACCTGCGCCTGTGCAACGCTACTGCCGAGGGCGAGCCCGTGGGCGCGCCGAGCGCCAAGACCGGCACGTTCGACACCGGCGCCGCAGCGGTTGCAGCCGAAAAGCCCAAGTCGAGCGGCCAGCCCAACGGACTTTCCAATGCCGAGCGCCAGAAGCTCCGCCGCGAGGTGAGCTCGCTCGAGCGCAAGATGGAGACGCAGCGCGCCCGCGTGGAGGAGGCCGAGGCCGCCATGGCCCAGGTCGATCCCACCAACTACACGGCGCTGGGCGAACAGCAGGCAAAGATCGACGAGGCCCATGCCGCCATGGACGAGCTGGAGATGGCGTGGCTCGAGGCGAGCGAAAAGCTCGAGGGCGAGGAGTAGGCGAGGATGATCAAGGCCGCGTTTTTCGATATCGACGGCACGTTGCTGAGCTTTAAGACCCATCGGATTCCGGCGTCGGCGCAGCAGGTGCTCGACAGCTTTCATGAGCAGGGGATTGCGTGCGTGATCGCCACGGGTCGCCCGACCTATCAGATGCCCGATTGGCTGTTCGATCTTGGTTGGGATGCGTACATCACGCTTTCGGGTCAGCACTGTTTTGATGCCAAGGGCGTTTACCGCAGCTGCCCGATCGATTCGGACGACGTCGCGGCGATTGTGGACCAGGTGGCGCAGGGGCGCTATGACTCGCTGTGTATGCAGGGCGAGAACTCGTTTGTGAACCGCCTGTCCGAGCGCGTGGTGACGGCCGGCAGCAACGCGGGGATTGTCTACCACGAGGAACCGTTTGAGCATGCCTTCGATGCGCCGGTCTACCAGTTCTGCGCCTTTGTGGACCCTGCCGACGAACATATCGTGACCGACGCGGTGTCGCATTCTCTCACTACGCGCTGGTGTGATTTGTTCTGCGACATTATCCCTGCCAACGGCGGTAAGGACCTGGGTGTCGCGGCGACGCTGGAACGCCTGGGTGTCGACGCGAGCGAGGCGATTGCCTTTGGCGACGGCGAGAACGACCTGTCGATGTTCTCGGCCGTGGGCACAAGTGTGGCCATGGGCAACGCGCAGGAGACCGTGAAAGCTGCAGCGACCTATGTGACGACCGCCGTGGATGACGACGGCATCTACAACGCCGCCAAGCACTTTAGGCTGATGTAACTGCGGGCCGGCACCCGGCGCCTGGGGACACTCCTTGCGGGGCGTCCCCATTTTGTTTTCGTCCCGCACGTTTTGTGAAACACGGCTAACTTTTAGGCAAAGTAGTAAGACATGGGCAACTTTTGCGGTAAAGTAAATCAAGCAAAAGTATCCAAAGGCTAACTAGAAGCCATCGCGAAAGGCGGCCCATGGCCCTGCGTGAATCCGGAGAAGACTATCTCGAATCGATCTACGTTCTATCGGAACGTCAGGGCATCGTGCGCTCGATCGACGTTGCCGAATACTTGGGCGTAACCAAAGCAAGCGTCTCTAAAGCCATGGCGGCCTTGGAGAGCACCGGCTACGTGGAGATGGGCAAACGCGACGTGCATCTGACGGAACGCGGTCTTGAGGTTGCCCGTCAAATGTGGGAGCGCCACTGCTTTTTCGTGGGGCTGCTGGAGGATGCGGGTGTTTCGGCTGAGGTCGCGTCGCAAGAGGGCTGCCACATGGAGCACTGCCTGAGCGAGGAAAGCTTTGAGAAGCTGAGGGCGATGCTGGGACGGGACAGCGACCGGGACCAGTAGCCCCGCCAACCAAGTCCAACTCAGACAAGGAACCCCGCCAGCAAGCGATGCCCAAGAACCGCCAGCAACGTTACCGCAGGCCGGGACCGGGCTTGGTTTTTGAAAACACTCCGCAGACCAGAAGCGCCCGTTCGTAGCTCCGAAGGAGCAGAACGGGGGCGCTTCATTGGTCGAGGACGTTTTCAAAACCAAGCCCGGTCCGGCCGGAGGGACCACAGGCGCTACAGGTTCTTGACACCCATCGTGCGCATGGCGTTCAGGATAGCGATGATCGCCACGCCTACGTCGCCAAAGACGGCAAGCCACATATTGGCGATACCCAGCGCTGCCAGCACAAGGATCAGCAGCTTAATGCCCAGCGCAAAGATTATGTTCTGCCAAACAATCGACATGGTCTTGCGCGCCACGCGGATCGCGCGGGAAATGTTGGACGGCTTGTCGTCCATCAGCACCACGTCGGCGGCCTCGATCGCGGCGTCGGAGCCCATGGCGCCCATGGCAATGCCACATCGGCGCGCGTAAGCACAGGAGCGTCGTTGATACCGTCGCCGACAAAGGCGAGCTTGCCCTTGCCACTTTCGGCCGCGAGTAGCGCCTCAACGCGCTCGACCTTGTCGCCCGGCAGGAGCTGCGCGTGGAACTCGTCGAGACCGAGTTGCTTGGCCACAGACGCTGCAACCTCCTCGCGGTCGCCCGTGAGCATGACGGTGCGGTTGATACCGGCGGCATGCAGGTCGCGAATCGTTTGCTCCGCATCGGCCTTAACGGTGTCTGCAATCACGATGTGGCCGGCGTACACGCCGTCAACGAGCACGTGGAGGATCGTGCCGACAACCTCACAGTCCGGTGCTTCAACGCCGGCCGCGGCGAGCATTTTGGCGTTGCCAACGACGACGTGCTTGCGTCGATGGTTGCCGTCACGCCGTGGCCCGCGTCGTTGGCGGAGTCGCTCACGCGCTTGGGGTCGACCTCGCCTGGTAGGCGTCGCGCACGGACTGCGCGATGGGGTGATCGGAGAACGACTCAGCAAGGGCTGCGACTTCGAGCAGCGACTGCTCGGTATAGCCAGCCTCGGGGTGCACCGCGACGACTGAGAACGTGCCGTTGGTGAGGGTGCCCGTTTTGTCGAAGACGATGGTGTCCACGTCGGCGAGCGTCTCGAGGTAGTTGGAGCCCTTGATGAGAACGCCCAGCTTGGACGCGCCGCCGATGCCGCCAAAGAAACTCAACGGTACGCTGATCACGAGGGCGCACGGGCAGCTGACGACCAGGAAGGTCAGGCCGCGCAGGATCCAATCGGACCAAGCGCCAGTCACCAGGCCGCCGCCAAGCGCGAGCACCGCGGCAGCGCCAGTGACGGCGGGGGTGTAGACGCGGGCAAAGCGCGTGATGAAGTTCTCGGTGCGCGCCTTCTTTTCGCTGGCATTCTCCACGAGCTCCAGAACACGCGCGACGGTTGACTCGCCAAAGGGCTTGGTGGTGCGCACGTGGATGAGGCCCGTCATGTTGATGCAACCGCTGATGATATCGTCGCCGGTCTTGGCCGGGCGGGGGACCGACTCGCCCGTGAGTGCGGCGGTGTCGAGCTGGGTTTCGCCCTCGACGATGACGCCGTCGATAGGCACGCGCTCGCCGGGCTTGACCACGATCACGGTGCCGACGGCGATGTCATCGGGAAAGACCTGTTCGAGTGTGCCGTCGGCTTGCTCGACGTTAGCGTAGTCGGGCGCGATGTCCATCATGGCACTGATCGACTTGCGGCTCTTGCCCACGGCGTATGCCTGGAACAACTCGCCGACCTGGTAGAACAGCATGACGGCGGCGCCTTCGGCCATGTGCGGGTCGGTATCGGGGAAGAGCACCATGGCAAACGCGCCGATGGTCGCGACTGCCATAAGGAAACTCTCGTCGAAGGCCTTGCCGCGGCGGATGTTATTGAATGCCTTTTGCAGTACGTCGTATCCGGCAATCAAAAACGGCACGAGGAACAGCGCGAAGCTGGCGTAGATGTTGCCGGGCTCCCCAAATGCGATAGTGAGGGCGCCGAGCTCGTCGAGGGCATAAACAACGGCAAAAACGCCCAGTGCTACCAGGATGCGGTTGCGCTTGTGCTCAAGGGACTCTTTCTTCTTGCGCTTCTTCTTTTTCTTTTTGGGATCGGCGGCTGCATGATTCAAACCTCCCATTTGAGTGTATGAACACTTGCTCATATAATTTCGCGAGCAAAGGCCGCGGCAAGCGCGGCCTCGCAGGTCAACGTATGCGCGGGTTAGAGAATGATCTCGCAGTCCGGCTCGGCGTCGGCGGTGAACTCAACGACGCGGTCCAGGACCTCGTCGAACTTGGCGTCGTCGGCCTCGAGCGTCAGCTTCTGGGTCATAAAGTTGACCGAAACGGACTTGACGCCCTCGAGCTTGGCAAGTTCGTCCTGAAGCTCGCGCGCGCAGTTGGCGCAATCGATCTCGTCGAGCTTAAACTGCTTTTTCATGGTGGGTTCCTTTCCCTGTGTTAGCGGTCTGGGTGCCGGCCGCGCTGATACCGTGGGTGATTGCTATTCGCAGATATGGCTCATGCCCTGGTTAAGCATGGTGTAGACGTGATCGTCGGCGAGCGAGTAGAGAATGTTGCGGCCGTCGCGGCGGAACTTGACCAGGTGCGACTGCTTAAGCGTGCGCAGCTGGTGCGATACTGCCGACTGCGAGGTTGCGGTCGCCTCGGCGATGTCGGCCACGCAGAGCTCGCGGCCCATGAGGGCATAGAGGATCTTGATGCGTGTGGTGTCGCTGAAGACCTTGAACAGGTCGGCCAGGTCGTACAACAGCTCCTCGTCGGGAAGGTCCTCGGGCGAGCAGGTGGTGGGGACGATCGGCTCGGTGGCCTCGATGCCAGTCTTTGTTTCATCAGCGTGGCTGCTCATTGCAACATCCTTTCATATGAACATGCGCTCATATAAATTACTTCCGATTATATGAGCGCATGTTCATATGTCAATGACGTACAGGTAATTCGTCGCATAAAATGATGGGGAATAGTGGACGAGATTCCGGACTGAGCGGTTTTGATAGCCGATGCCGGGGTGGGTGCCCCCGCGCCGTGCAAAAATTGGAGTATTCTGCAACTATAGGGGGTCCGTTAATCTATTCCAGGCCAAATAAAGCCGCTCAAGAGTTATCCAAGGGCGGTAAACAGACAAGGTCTTCCTCAAATGTTGCCTAACGTTCCCGTTCGATAGCGTTTTTGTTTTTCATTTGGATTAACTTGTGGGTGCTGGAGGGCCGACCCTGCTGAATACTCGCAATTTTGCACATCGCTAGGGTACCCACCTTGTTAGCCGGTCTAGCTTCCGGCCCCGAAGATTCTGCCTCGGGCGCGAGGCTGCTTATTTGGGCAAATGATGGGCTGTCGGATTCGACAGTCTGCATGTCATCGATTGCCGGAACTTCATTTATTGTCGGGTCATCCAGCGTGATGCCTTCGAGTGTTGCTTTTTCGAGGTCGATTCGTTGACGATCTTCGGAATCCTGGCGAAGCTGCTTCTGAATTCGCTTTTTCTCTTCTATAAACCTTCTGAGCACAAACTGTCTCAGGTCCTCTTGCATGATTTGAAAGTCTTTTGGCAGACGCGAGGGGCGTATGCCCTCTTTCCGTTGGATCGCCTCCATGACCCTAACGAAAGCGCTGGCATGCATAAAGGAATAACGACTGACGGTGATGATTCCGCATCCCATGGACGCAAGCGCATTCTTGCGCTCCTCATCGATGGCGCGGTCTTCTTCCGCGTCATGATAAAACCCGTTGTATTCAATGTCTGTGCGAGATTTCTTTAGATACGCATCCATAAAGAACTTTTTGCGTCTCGTGAGATTCTTTGCGGCAGCGGTGACCTGCACCTCGTAATCGGTCTCAATTCCCTTAATACCAAGCCCTCCTTCGCTTTTAGGCAGCGTTAGCATCATGACAAAGGCCGTTTCCATAGGAGACCGGCATCCGTCGCGCACACATTGGATTGCCTTTCGGGCAAGGGCCAGACCGTCGCATCTGGTAATGGAATTAAAGAACTGTTTTAACCTTTCGGTCGAGGTGAGCGCGAAACGCTCGTTATACGAGGTGGAAGAGCCGGTTCCAAGGGAGTAAGCGCCGCACAATTCAAAGTAGTACTCCACCAGTTCGCGAAAAGGGAGATAGGTGGCGGCCTGAAGTGCGCAAAGCTCAACGCCAACAATGAAGATGCCATCTTTGAGCTCTATAAAGCGTGAGTTCGAGAATCGTTTTGACGAAACGTGGCATTGACAGTTCATTGCATAGCGCGCATTCCTGCGATCAAACACCATTACCTCGAGGCAATCATTTGCGTCGAGGGAAACATCGTGTTTGGTGAGCCATTCTGCGGCTGCGTCAAGGAGCGTTCCGGTGGGACATGATCCGTAAATCGCGGCAGGGTTACAGGGCTCGGTGTCTTTCGCAGACGCCGAATGCGCGGCCTGGTAGACCGCTTTTGCAGTGGTATGTGACAATACGATACTCATGGTATATATCGTGTCAGCTAATGCCGTGTTGATGGCGCTGAGTGGGAAAGTCGTTTTAGGGGCCTAACCAAATGCTGTCCAAAAGCTTGACGCAATTATGGGTTGGCATGCCTAAAATCAATGTTATCGCAGCTTAGCTATAGCATATAAAAACTCAATTGCTGCACATTTGATATCGATGCATCACCATCGACAACGAATTACGTGTCGGGAATTGGCCGAAATCGTTCAAAATGAGGGTTCAGAATTTGTGATGGCAGATCTATCTGTGGAACGTAGGGCGGCCCCGCTGCGGTGTTTCCCGCTGCGAGGCCGCTCGTGAGCAAGCAGTGTTTGTCGCAGGCGTTGCTATTTCGCGAATAGGTTCTTGAGGTTGAACTCGGCCTGTACCGTGCGGAGCATGAGGTCGGTGTCGTCCAGACCCAGATGCTGCTCGTTGGCGTCGGGCGCGAGGGTGCCGCGACGGCGTGCCCAGTTCTCGAGCGCGGCGGGGGCGG
>ENA-OQEX01000339-OQEX01000339.1-human-gut-metagenome-genome-assembly--contig:-NODE-339-length-25833-cov-3.967089_pt1 | contig 25833 bp, 32 predicted proteins | sample MGYA00242802_ERZ504649 | MGnify/ENA primary metagenome ERZ504649 (study PRJEB26092, sample SAMD00036194) | human gut metagenome | host: Homo sapiens | study: EMG produced TPA metagenomics assembly of...
CGCCCGGTACAGCCCGGAAATCCCGTGCCGCCGGTGCAGAATGTGCGCCCGGTACAGCCCGGAAATTCTGTGCCGCCTGTGAATCCTGTGCCGCCGATACACCCAGGTACCCCCAATGAACCAGGTTCCGCCGATGCACAACCCCATCCCCAACTGGTATCAGAACCAGCCGCCGAAAATGGGCAGCTGGCAGGCACCGCCGCAGGTGCCGCCTGTGCCGCAGAAACCGCCCATGTCTCCGGAGAAAAAGGACAAACGCACGGCGTTCTGGCTGAAAATCGTGGCAGGACTGCTGGTAGTGCTATTGCTCTACTGCATCGGCAGCGACGTGGTGAAATACTGCCACGGCGAGACTGTCCCGGCTGCGGCATCCTCCGACACAGTCAACGAGGATACCCAAAAGGTCATCATCCAGCAGCAGGATAAACCGGAGCTGGACAAAAACGCCGAGAATACAGACGAAAACGGCGCATATACCGTGGAAGGCGTGGCGGCGGCAGTGCGTCCGTCCATTGTGGAGATCGAGACCTACGGCGATGCCAAGGGCGAACTGCTCAGCGGCACAGGCTCCGGAATTATTTCCAGCAAGGACGGCTATATCATCACCAATGCACACGTGCTGACGGACGGCAAGTCTTTCAAGGTCATTATGTCCGACGAATCGGAATATGCGGCAAAGGTGATCGGCAAGGACAACAAGACCGACCTGGCTGTCATCAAGATCGACGGCAGCGACTTCCCGGCTGCCACCATGGGCAATTCCGATGAGGTAGTGCTGGGTGAGGCAGTCGTTGCCATCGGCAATCCGGCAGGGCTTTCCGGCTCTGTGACAAACGGCATCGTCTCCGGACTGAACCGTCAGATTCGCTCCGATGCCACCGGGTTCGACATGAACTGCATCCAGACCAATGCCGCCATCAGCCCCGGAAACTCCGGCGGTGCGCTGGTCAATATGTACGGGCAGGTCATTGGCATCACTTCTTCGAAATATGTCAGTTCCAGCTATGAGGGGCTGGGCTTTGCCATTACCATCAACGAGGTGCTGCCCATTGTGCAGGATCTCATCGACAACGGTTATGTCACCGACCGGGTGCGTGTGGGCATTACCTTTATCTCGCTGCTCCCGGAAGAGGTGCAGCAGAACTTTGCAGATGAGATCGGCATGAAAACCATTCCCGACGACCTGTCGGGCGTGTGGATCACGGAGATTGCAGAGGACTGTGACATTGCCAACACTGAGCTGCAGGTGAACGATGTGATCGTTTCCGTCCAGGGCGAGGCGGTGGATGATTACGATTCGCTGAACGCTGCGATTGCCGGACTGAAAGGCGGCGATACCATGGAGGCACGCTGCCGCCGGTATCAGCCCAACGGCACATTTGAAGAATTCACCATCCAGTGCAAGCTGATGGAGGATACTTCCGGAAACTATTAAACATCTGCAAAGCAAACAGCCGCCGGCAGGGGGAAAAAACCTGCCGGCGGCTGTTTTGCAATATTTCAGAGTTGTTATATTATTCCGCAGAATTCTTTTCGTTTACTTCGTCAATGAAGTTCTGGGTCTGGTCGTAGATGGCGTTTACCGACTCGTTCCACGGCACGCCTCTGGATGTGGCACGAATGCCGTTGACGCTGCTGTCCAGAATATCCGTGACATCAGAAGAAATGCCGTTGTAATAGTCAAATACCGGGTTTTCCAGCGCCATTTCATTCATCTTGTTTTTCATTTCGATCATTTCATCTGTCCACTCATAGTCCTTGACGAACTGTTCATCGCTGATCTCCTGTGCGCCGTCGCTGATCTTGCTGAACCGGAAGCAGTCCAGGAACTTGCCCACGCCCTCCGGATTGTGACCGCCTTTGACAAAGCAGTATGCGTTGACGCTGGTGGGAATATAGTACTCGTCCGCCTTGTCATACTTGGGGACAGGAACAAAGAATACATCTTCGCCGAATGTCTTGGACCACTGGGATTTTTCATTGCCCAGCGCCCACAGACCGCAGGGATAGAACAGCAGCTTGCCCTCGCCGATGTAATAGTCACGGGAAGTCCAGCCATAGTCGCCTACGCCCAGCGCAATGTAATCGGACTGCCACAGCCCGTACATCCAGTTCTGATAGTCCTCGATCGCCTCGTTCCGCAGGTTGTTCACCAGCTTGCCGTTTTCCAGACCGATGTACGGAACACCGGTGGATGCAGACAGACCGGACTCGAAGTACCAGCTGTCGATGCCGTAATGCTCATCGGAGGTGTCCACAAATTCAGACAGCATATCCTCGAAAGCGTCCCAGTCCCATTTGCCCTTTTCGAACAGCTCTGCCGGGTCATCCAGACCGTTTTCGTCCATGGTCTTGCGGTTGTAGATAATGGCACAGTTGTCGCCGGTCACTTCTACGATCGCCATATAGTGACCGCCGTTCCACATCATAGCGTCGTTGGCATCCTTTACGTCTGCCCACAGCTGAATCCAGGTCGATGTAATTGTCATAGGGGACGAACATTCCACGGACAGCGCCCTTCGGGAAAGCGTCCCAGTTGCCGCCGTAGAAAAAGTCTACGCCCTCGTCGCTGTTGATGGCGTTCGCCAGGTTGTCATATCTTGAACCATAGGTGGTCTGATACCATTCGATCTGTCCGCCGTACCGTTCCTGGAACACTGCCAGTTCGATAGGCGTGGTCTTTCCGGTATCGTCCGAGTTGATATCCCAGTCGGACATCCACTTGATGGTTTTGTTTTCCAGTTCTCCGGTCAGACGCTCGTCTGACTTTGCCAGTTCTGCCAGCTGTTCTCTGGTGTTGGCGGACATATCCTTTTTCGGGGTGGTGTCCTTGGTGTCAGAACCGCAGGCAGCCAGCGGTACGGTCAGCACCATTGCCAGCAGACAGTGCAGGGCAATTCTTGCGCTCTTCTTCATAAACATTCTCCTGTCTGATTCGAAGTAATATACTTTATTATACCATGAAACACTGCTCCGGCGCAATCCGCAATTTGTACGAGATTTCACATGGATTTCCGGTAAAAACGCTGAGAGATCATGCGAAACCGTCGATTTTTGGCAATGCAAAGAGGATAAAAATATTCCAAAAAGCATAAAATTGCTGTTGTATTTGTACAAAAAATATGATATAATATTTTTGATTGGAAATCAGACCTTGTTTCCCACGGGCAAAAATGTGTTTGCTCAGATGGGAAACACATTGGAAAAATAGTTCGAGAGGAGAACAAATGCAGCAAAGACAAAAGAAGAAACAGGCGATGCGCCGGTTTGCAGCATCTCTGACCGCAGCAGTGCTGGCGGCGGCGTCGCTGCCGGTGTGCGCCGTATCATCCGAGCCGTACAACACCTGGACGGGATACGTGCTGCGTGACCCTGCCGGGCGCTACCTCAGTGTTTCCGGCGGCACAGAGGGCGAGGGCGTACAGGTCGGCTTTTACGAGGCAGACGGCGTAGCACCCTACAACACGTGGTACTTCACGGAAACAGACTGGGGTATTACCATCAAATCTGCCCTGTCTCAGGGAGAGTATTACTTAACAGAGAATACCAAGGAAAACAGGCTGGAGCTTTCCACCTCTGCCGGGAGTTTTGAACTGGGCGATGACGGCTATCTGCGTGGATTCCGCAGCGGCGTGGAGTCCCCGGTCTATGCACAGGTGACACCGGAGGCTGTGACTAACCTGCACATGGGCGACTGGAACGGCGACGGTGTTGTAGACGGCACAGACCTGATGCAGCTGCGGCAGACCGTACAGCTGGATTTTGACGACTCGCCTGTCAGCTTTGTCCGGCAGGCAGTGGGCGATGCCAACGGCGACGGCGTATTAGACGGAGCAGATGTGCAGCTGCTCCAGCAGTATCTGCTGGGCGAGTCGGTTTCGCTTGCGGCAGTTTCCATCCCCACCTGTACCATGGTGCCGCCGGCAATGGAACAGCCGGAACCGGGAACGACAGAACCGGTCACTACCACAATGACAACAACCGAAACCACGACAACAACTGAAACCACACAGACATACAGGGATACCGCAGCAGTGACTACGGAGACCACCACTGCACCGCCGCAGCAGGATCTCACCATGGCGGACTATCCGGCGGAGTATCTGGATGCGTCCGACTGGATCTGGAACAATCGCATCAACACGGAAGGCTCTGCCAAGGACTGGGCGACCATCTACGACCAGATCGTTGCCGGAAACGGCACGCTGCACTATATTCTGATGTGGCAGTCCTATGAGAAGATCACTCTGGAACAGCGGCAGAAACTGCCTCAGATGTTGGAGGATGCGGTCAACCAGTGGACGGATCATCTGAAAGGCTGGGACGGCTGGAAGTTTGACCACGTCAAGGTAGAAGTTGTGGGCTATGCTGTGCTGGATAAAAACTGCCTGCTGGACCTCCAGCCGGATGAAGTGGTCTATACGGATACCACAAGCTCGTGGCTGCGGGACGATATGATTTCCAGCGGCATGGGCGATTCCAGTGTGCCTGCAATTCAGCCGGCTGAGCCGACTGACATCTCCCGGTATTCCCATTGCAGATAAGAACTGGACGTATAACGGCAGCTATGAAAACCGGTATGATATGTACCTCCACGGCATCACCGGCATGATTAACATGGGCGGCTATGGCTATCACTACGGGCAGATTCTGTCCGACCAGTCTGTGCTGGGACTGATCGACGGCACCACCAGCCAGCACATTCTGCTGCACGAGATGGGACACGGTTTCGGACTGCCCGACTATTACGGCGGCGAGGGCGAGTCTGACGGATTCCCGCCCGGCGGATTCCCCGGCGGCGAAAACTCCATTATGATGGCTGGTTCTTCGCAGAAGATCACTGACTTTGACGGCTGGTTCTTCCGGTATCTGTGGAGCAAGCTCAAGTCAGAGGACGGCAGATTTCAATAAGAGAGTGATATCAGGGCATTTGTACGCACAGATGCTGAACAGAGAGGAAATTGGGTATGAAGAAACAGAGAATCCTGGCATCACTGACAGCGGCGGCGCTTGCTGCGGCGTCTCTGCCGGCGGTGGCAGCCTCGTCGGTGGAATACAACACCTGGACGGGATATGTACTGCGGAATGCGGCAGGGAACTGCCTCAGCGTTCTCGGCGGCTCAGAGGGTGAGGGCGCACAGGTCGATTTTTACTTGGCAGACGGCGCAGCACCCTATAATACGTGGTATTTCACCGAGACAGACACCGGCATCACCGTCAAGTCTGCCCTTTCGCAGGGCGAGTATTACCTGAAAGAGATGGATGGTATGCTGGCGCTGTCCAAAACAGCAGGGGAATTCACCCTGTCAGAGGACGGCACACTGCTGGGCGCATCCGGCAAGGCATACGACATTGTGGTGCCGGAACCGGTGACCAATCTCCGCATGGGAGACTGGAATCATGACGGTGCAGTGGACGGCATGGACTTGACACTGCTGCGGCAGGCCGTGCAGGATCACACGGCAGACTTTGCGCAGCAGGCGGTAGGTGACACCAACGGAGACGGTGTGTTGAATGGGGCAGATGTGCAGCTGCTCCAGCAGTATCTGCTGGGCGAGGATGTGACCATGGCAGAGGTACACGTGCCGGAATGCAGCATTGTGCCGATGCCGAATCCGCCGGAGATCACAGAACCTGCCGTCACGGAAACCACTACGACCACAGAAACAACGACCACAACGATGGGAACGGCTGCTGCCACAGAGACCACGGCAACCACAGAAACGACCACAGTGACAACTACCACAGAAACACCCCGGCAGGATCTGACGATGGCAGACTTTCCGTCGGATTATACCTATGCGGCAGACTGGATCTGGAACAACCGCATTGCGGCGGAAAGTCTACGGAACGCCGGAACACCATTTTCGACCAGATCGACGCCGGAAACGGTACGATCAACTATGTGGTGCGGTGGCAGTCCTACCGCACGCTGACCCTGGAACAGCGGCAGCAGTTTGAAAAGCTGGTGAGCGACTGCATCAACGGCTGGAACGACTGGCTCAAGGGCTGGGACGGCTGGAAGTATGACCACGTGGACGTGAAAATTGTGGGCTGGGCAGTGCTGGACAAATCTGTTTTGCTGGATTTGCAGCCGGATGAGGTCGTTTATGACAATCTCATCTCCGACTATGACAGCACCTATGACACTTCCAACGGCGTGGACACCATTCCGGATAAGCTGCCCAGTGCGCCGTCTGAGATCTCCCGGTTTGACCACTTTTTCGACAGCAGCTACAGCTATCCCGGCGGTCTGGACAAACGCTTTGATATGTACCTGTGGGGCACGCAGGGATTCCCGAACATCGGCGGCTGCGGCGGTGACTGGGGACAGCGGCTTTCGGATACGGCGTACCTCAATATGCTGGACGGCTCCGGTATCCACGTGCTGGAACACGAGATCGGTCACGGCTTTGGCATGACGGATTTCTACGGCGGTGAGGGCGAATCCAACGGATTCCCGCCCGGAGGATTCCCCGGCGGTGAAAATTCTCTGATGATGGCTGGCTCTGCATGAAGATCACGGATTTTGACGGCTGGATGCTGCGCTATATGTGGAGCAAGATCAAGGACGAGGACGGACGGTTCTCGAAGTAATACCAGAAAAAAAACGCCTTCTGCACGTTGGATGCAGGAGGCGTTTTGTGCTGCCGGGATGATTGCAATTTTCTTCGAAGTGTGGTATACTTTTACAGTTGACTGTGATTTTCAGACAGAAGGGAGTATGATCGTATGAAGTGGAAAGCATTTCGGGCGGCATTTCCGCACACACTGCCCATTTTTGCCGGATTCTGGTTTCTGGGGCTTGCCTATGGCATCTATATGCACGCCGCCGGCTTTTCATTTGTCTATCCGATGCTGATGAGTCTTTTGATTTTCGGCGGCTCACTGGAATTTGTTGCTGTGGAGATGCTGCTCAGTCCGTTTGCCCCGGTACAGGTGTTTATCATGACACTGCTGATACAGGCACGCCACCTGTTTTACGGCATATCCATGCTGGACAAGTATAAAGGCATGGGGTGGAAAAAGGGATATCTGATTTTCGGAATGTGTGATGAGACCTTTTCCATCAACTATACGGCAGAGATCCCGGACGGCGTGGACAAGGGATGGTTCTTTTTCTTTGTGACCCTGCTGAACCATTTTTACTGGTTTTCCGGGGCGACCATCGGCGGACTTGTTGGCTCGCTTTTGAAATTTGATACCACAGGCATCAGCTTTGTGATGACCGCCATGTTTGTGGTGATTTTCCTGGAACAGTGGCTGAAAGAAAAGCACCATGCCGCCTCATGGATCGGTCTGCTGGCATCTGTGGTCTGCCTGGTCTGCTTTGGCGCAGATTCTTTTTTGATTCCCACCATGGCGGCGATTCTTTTGATACTGCTTTTGTGCCGCAGAAAACTGGAACGAACGGAGAAAAAATCATGACACTGACCCAACAGATCATTACAATAGGCTTGTGTATCCTCGGAACGATGCTGACCCGTTTTCTGCCGTTTTTGATTTTCCGGGAAAACCGAAAAACGCCGGAAGTGATACAATATATAGGGAAATATCTGCCGGCTGCGGTTTTCGGGATGCTGGTGGTCTATTGCCTGCGGAATGTCAGCATCGTCTCCGGCAGTCACGGACTCCCGGAGCTGATCGCCATTCTGGTGACCTGCGGACTGCACCTCTGGAAACGGCAGATGCTGCTCTCCATTGCCGGCGGCACGGTGTGCTATATGCTGTTGCTGCACTTTGTATTTGCTTAGGACTCTTACACAGCGTTTTCGTTCGTGTCCTCCTGTAGCTTCTGGTTGATCTTCTGTATTTTCCGCCGGTAGACGCTGTACTGGCTGAGCCAGATGCTGAGATAGATGCAGAGGAAAATTCCCAGATAGAGCAGCATTCCCCACAGACTCAGATCACACCAGCCCAGCAGCAGTGAGACGACCCAGAACAGGGGCGTAACCATGCAGAAATGGGTGGCGGTGGCACGGAATAAACTCCACGATTCCACTTCCCAGATGACGGAACTGCCGGCAAAAACAGAACCCACCAGCCCGGACAGCAGAAATTGTGCCGTGCGCCGGCGGTTTCAGAGCCGAACAGAGCAGTACAGCCGGGGCTGCACGGCGCATATGTGCCGATGCAAAAGGAAATCACCAGAAGTATAAGGCTGCTGACGCATACGCCTATCGGGAAACCGATAGCGCTGCGGAGCAGGATCTGTTTTTTCATATTTTTCATAGAGCGACCTCCTAGAGTCCGAGTATGGATTTGATGCGGTTGACATAGCGCCTGGAAACATATGCGGTCTCACCGGTTTTCAACTGGATGCCGATGGTGCCGGTGATGCTGAGGTCCAGCCGTTTCACAAAGCGCAGGTTGATGATCTCCGATTTGGAGATGCGGACAAAGGTTTTTTCGTCCAGCAGCTGTTCCAGTTCATAGAGCCGCTGGCGCAGACAAAATTCCCCCTGGGGTGTCTGGGCGTAGACCTTTTGCGATGCGCCGTAAATGCGCATGATCTGGGACTTTTCCAGCAGGACGGCGCTGTCTGCATCATAGCCTATGACAGAATCAGAACGCTTTTCGGACAGCTTTTCCACCAGTTCCCGGACTTCGGCGGTCACGGCGGCGGTGCGGATCAAAATTTCCGGTTCTTCGCATTGGCTGTCCAGCTGTATTTGTATTTTCACGTGGGATGTCTCCTCCTTTCGCTGCGGTCGACTGCCAGTCTATCATAGCATATTTTTCACGGCGGCTCAAGCCATTTTCGACAACCGGTATGTTTTTGCAGATAAACGGCAGAAAAAAGAGATCTGTCTCTTGACAAATCTCTGTGAGTACGGTATAATAAAAGAGAAGAGAGCATACCAGTAGACGGTCTGCTCCCATGAATTGATTATTTGAAATAACCGTCCAAGTTTGCAGCTTTAGGGGCGGTTTTTTTGTTGTGATGTTCATTTTGATTATAGAAAATGTGAAAAATCAGATTTGCAGGGTTTCGCAGAATGAAATCTGTAGAAATTATTGTTCAGCAGACGCACTGGAGGGATGGCAGGCTGCGGCAAAAAATGTCAAATACAGGCGCAGTCAGAAGAGCGGCATCGGGAAACCGGTGCTTTTTTGCGGTGAAACGGCAGAAAAAGAAAAAAATCTGCAAATGCTATTGCATTTCCCGAAAAAGCCTGTTATAATAGAATGGTATGATGCAGTGAGATACTGCGCTGAAAGCATCGCTTTCGGCAAAATTTTGTAGTTTTTTGAAAAGTGAGGAGTTTCTTATGCCTGCAAATATTGTAGTCGGTTCACAGTGGGGAGACGAAGGAAAGGGTAAGATCATTGACATTATGGCATCCCGTGCAGATGTGGTTGTCCGTGCAACGGGCGGCAACAATGCCGGTCATACCGTTGTCAACAACGGTGAGGTGTACAAGCTGCATCTGATCCCATCCGGCATCCTGTACCCGGAGACCCTGTGTCTGATCGGTGCCGGTGTTGTCCTCGATCCGAAGGACTTCATCTCGGAGCTGGATGGTCTGGAAAGCCGTGGGATTTCCACCGCAAACCTGAAGATCGACCCTCGTGCTCATGTGGTTATGCCGTGGCATATCGCACTGGACGGTCTGTCGGAGAATTTCCGTGGCAACTCTGATATCGGTACGACCAAGCGTGGTATTGGTCCGACCTATATGGACAAGTATGAGCGCTGCGGTCTGCGTGTCTACGACCTGGTTCATCCGGAGATTTTCGCAGAAAAGGCACGGACAACCGGCGAACTGAAAAACAAGATCATTACCGCAGTTTACGGCGGCGAGGCATTTGACCTGGACGCTGTGATCGCAGAATATACCGAATACGGAAAGCGCCTGGCAAAGTATGTGGATGACGTTTCCGTACTGACCTATGAGGCAAACAAGGCTGGAAAGACCATTATGTTTGAGGGTGCGCAGGCAACCCTGCTGGACATCGACTTCGGTACTTATCCGTATGTTACCTCTTCTCACCCCATTGCAGCAGGTGCGTGCATCGGTACCGGTGTAGGTCCGAAGATGATTACCAACATCATCGGTGTTGCAAAGGCTTATACCACCCGTGTTGGCAAGTCCATTCCCGACCGAGCTGAACGACGAGACCGGCGATGTGATCCGCAACAAGGGCGGTGAATTCGGCACTACCACCGGCAGACCCCGTCGTACCGGCTGGTTCGATGCTGTGATCGTACGTCACTCTGTCCGCACCAACGGTCTGGACGGTCTGGCAATCAACAAGCTGGATACCCTGAGCGGCATCGGCACGCTGAAAATGTGCGTTGGCTATCAGAAACCGGACGGCACTGTGCTGAAGGATTTCCCGGCTGCGTTGGAATCCCTGGCTGACTGCGCTCCGATCTATGAGGAATTCGAGGGCTTTGACGAAGATATCTCCAACTGCAAGAGCTTTGACGAACTGCCGGAGGCTTGCAAGAAGTATATCGCCCGTCTGGAAGAAGTCTGCGAGTGCAAGGTCGTTATGGTGGGCAACGGTCCGGACAGAAGCCAGATCCTGGAACGGTAAGCAGGAAACAGAATCGTGATAGAATAACCGAACGCTCTCTGGACGGAATGTGCAGAGAGCGTTCTTGATTTCCGTTTGCCGAATGTGCCGCAGAGGTTTGTCCCTGCGAAAAACTCCCGAAAAGAGGTCGAATTTCCATGCAATATATTTTACTGATACTCTGTCTGATACAGCTCGCCGCCATTGTCTGGCTGGTGATGCAGGTGCAGAAACTGCGCCGTCCGCAGGATGACACAGCGCTGCGCACTCTGCGGCAGGAGATCGCCGCCGACACCCAGAACCAAATGCAGATGCTGGGCAATCTGCTGTCGGAAAACCAGCGCCAGTCCGGGGACTACCAGGCAGAGCGCCTGGAACAGATGGAACGTGGCATGGACGCACGGCTGCGGCAGTTCGAAAGCCGTGTGGGAAACCTGGAGCGTTCCAATGCCCAGGGCATGGAGCAGATACGTTCTGCCGTTGCCGCAAATCTTCACCGGATGCAGACCCAGCAGCAGGACAGCCTGGCGGAGATACAGTCCACGGTCAACGAAAAGCTGGCGCAGTCGCTGAATCAGAAGATCGGACAGTCCTTTCAGCTGGTCAGCAGCCGTCTGGAACAGGTTTACCAGGGGCTGGGAGAAATGCAGACGCTGGCGGTCGGCGTGGGGGACTTGAAAAGGTGCTGTCCAACGTCAAGACCCGTGGTATCCTGGCGAAGTCCAGCTGGGAGCGATCCTGCAGGAAATCCTTGCCCCGGAGCAGTACGCCACGGAGATTCCGACCCTGCCCAACAGCCGGAATCACGTGGAATTTGCAGTGCGGATGCCGGCGGACGGCGAACAGCCTGTGTGGCTGCCCATCGACTCCAAGTTTCCGGGGGACACTTACGCCGCACTCCAGGACGCACGGGAACAGGGTGACCCGGCACAGGTGGAGGCGGCACGGCAGAAACTGCTGAGTGTGGTGCGCAGCTGCGCCAAGGATATCCGGGACAAATATGTTCAGCCGCCGTATACCACCAATTTCGGCATCCTGTTCCTGCCTTGAGGGCTGTATGCCGAGGTGGTGAACAGCGGACTGGTGGAACAGCTCCAGCGGGAGTACAGCATCAGCGTTGCCGGACCGTCCACCATGGCGGCGATTCTGAACGCACTGCAAATGGGATTCCGCACCCTTGCCATCCAGAAACACAGCCACGAGGCGTGGGTGGTGCTGGGTGCAGTCCGCAGCGAGTTCGAAAAGTTCGCCGGAACGATCGAAAAGGCGCAGAAAAGTCTCCAGGGCGCAGAGCAGCAGCTGGAACTTCTGGCAGGGACACGCACCCGTGCCATTGTGCGCCAGCTCCGGGAAGTGGAACGGCTTCAGCCGGAGGAACTGCGCCGGGAAAGTGAATAAGGGTTCTGTGTACAGCAAATCCGCCTGTTCCGTTTGGGACAGGCGGATTTTTAGGGTTAGAAAGGGAAGAATATGCTTTGTTTATACGGTTTCAGTGCTGGTACCAGGTAGATTTTCTACCATTCTCAGTAAAAATTTCAAAAGCAAAAGGCTGTCTGCGGCATCCACCGTGCCATCCTGGTTGCAATCTCCGTTTGCTTTTGCAATAGAATTGAACGAAACAACTCCTGCACAATATTTATTCAGCAAAACAGCATCACAGAGGTCAATTCTTCTGTCCATATTGATGTCGCCGCAGGGGATTTTATCAATATCCGGAGTCGTACTGTTGGTTGCTGTGTTTTCGGTAGTGGTTTGAGAATTCATCCAATCTGGGGTCGTGCTGTTGGCTGTTGTACTTTCAGTGGTGGTTTGCGAATGCAGCCAATCCGGCGTTGTTGTACCGGATGTTCCGGTATATTCATAGTCATCCGGAGTGGTGCGTGCAGTTGTTTCGGTTGTTCTTGGTTTTGTTGTTGCTGTAGTCACAGAAGATTTTGCAGACGTGGTTTCTGTTGAATCAGCTGTTGCCATATTGGGATCGGTTGTTGTCGTATATGTTGTGGTGATACTTGGATTTTTGCTCTGAAGTATAGTCCATCTCGTATTCTGCGGATCTTACATAAACGCCTTCATTTTGCAGCTGATATCCTTCGGGTAAAGATACTGCATAAATTGTATAGGGCTTTCCATACTCCAGCAAAAAGGAAAAATCGCCGCCGTCATATACAAATTGATGGATTACCTCTCCGGTTTCCTCCGATATGACTTGAAATGCAACACCAGGAAGGTACATTTCATCATTTGGTGATTCATCCAGTACACGTATGGTCATGGGAACTTCTATGATATCGGTATCATCATGCTTTGAGACTGTCGTTTCCGTTGTATCAGAAGTCAGCCGAGGTCTGCTGGTTCCGGTTGTGCCGGTATATCGGTAGTGATCCATTTCAGTGGTAACAGTTGTTTGTACCGGAGAAGTTTCCGATTTTTTTGTTGCAGTTGTAGCTGTAGTGGATTCGGTAAAAGATTCATCTGTTGTCATGTTTGGGTCGGTTGTTGTGGTGTATGTGGTAGTGATACTGGGATTTTTCGCTCTGAATGTATAGTCCATGCTGGCATATCCGGAGACTTCAACATAAAAGCCCTGTTTTTCAAGTTGATATCCTTCCGGAACAAAGGTTGCGCATACGGTATAAGTCTTGTCATATTGCAGTGGAAATGTAAAATCGCCGCCGTCATACACAAATTGTTGGATTATTTCTCCTGTCTCGTCCAACGTGACTTGAAATGCAACGCCGGAAAGATACATTTCATCATTCGGCGATTCATCCAGAACACGTATGGTCATGGGAACCTCGCTGCCGTCTGTGTCAGTCGTCTCTTCCGCAGTGGTTTCCGTGGTTGTTTCCATTGCTTTTGTCTGGAGCGTTCCGGAAGAAACTACCACAGAAAAAGCAAAGGTCAGCCCTGCAATGCCTGCAATTATTTTTTCAGCATAAAACTCATCCTTTCTAAACCCAAAAGCGCTTGGCTTTACCAAAGCAGGGGCAACACCCACATTGCCCCTGCAACTTCACATAGTTATCGAATCGTTCAATCTCCCCAGCTCGTTCAGTCCAGCACCTTTTTCCGCACAGTACTTCATCATGTAGTAGACATCGGTGGAATCCAGCTTGCCGTTTCCGTCGATATCAGCGGCGGCAAAGGCGGCAGCCTCTTTCACTGCGTTGCCGTCGGTAAAGGAAACGTCCTCGATCCCTGCGCCCTTTCGTGCAACGTAGTACATTACATCGAAAATATCGCTGGTGTCAACGGTTTCGTTGTTGTCGATGTCGCCGGTGTAGTGCGCCGTTGTCAGATCGGTTTCGCTGCCTTGGAAACTACTAGAAAATGCAGATTCTTGAACGCCGGTGACAATTACAGAGGATGGATAACTTCGTTATCGTTTCGTGTTTTGCAGAATTTATCCTTGAGTTCCCGTGCTATTGCTACACCATCCTCAATATTTTCCACGGAGCTGATTTTATATGTGCTGACATTGCTGTTTTCAGAGGACTGTTCAGTCACTTCAATGCTGGAGTCAAAAGCCTCTGCTGTCTTGCGGATTTCCTCTGATTTACCCGACACAGCATTTTCTAACAATACGCTATTATCGTATCCGCCCTTCATACTTGTTGCAGAAAAAGAGGTGTAAGTTGCATGAGCGATATAGCCTTTTTCCTGCAATATTCTGCAAAATTTCAGCGCTTCATCTCGTTTATTGGTATAGTTGGAAAAATCGGTGGAGTGATTGCCGTTCTTATCTGTTTTGTCATAAAGCATGACTTTTAGACGCTCGCCGTACTGGGAAAAAGTTTCCAGAACAACCTCTTCATCATATTTCTCAAAAACCTGATCTGCGTTGTATTCATTGTAGAATTTAATAAATTCGGCGTTGTTTGTAACATAAAGTGTAGTGTAATTAAACTTGAAGTCAGATAAGTAGGCAATGGTGTGGCTGTCATTATTATAGTATGACATATAGGATGACTCATCCAAATATTGTCCTTTTGGACATTCACACACATCGGTAATATCAACAGCGTTTTCTGGAATAATGCTAGTATATCCTATCATTGCATTTGCAGAAATTCCAGCAATAGAAACAGATGTTGTAGCAGCTGCCAGAAAAGCAGCAAAAACCCTCTGGAATTGTTTTTTCATAAAAATCATCCTTTCTTTAGATATAGGGGTTGTTTTTGTAGAATTGGAGCAAATTTGTGGTTATTCTGGCTCCACCATTGTAAGAGTTGGCATCGCATAAGCATGAATTCCGATTACAGTATAGTATGCTTTTCCCTGAAATGTGGAAGTAATATAAATTGGTCCGCCGCTGTTTCCACCAAAGGTGTCAATATCATAGTACAGTTCATTATCATGCTTTGGCGAATAAAACCTGTCCCTGTATACATGACATTATGCACTTCTTGATTATTGACTTTTTTAGGGAATCCAGTAACAGATACAGCGGTTTGCTTGTTGATAAAATTATCATTCATAATGCCCAGATTAAAAATTGCATAATCACTCAAGTCTTCATTGACTTTAATTAAAGCATAATCATAAGGATTATAGTCTGAGTAAGAGCCGTTTACATAGAGTGTGGGAACATGAACTTCAACAGCATCTGTAATTGATAATCCTGGTGTACCATCAGAGTTAAAGAAATTTATTTCTGTAACTTTTGAGCCAGAATTAGTAGCATTTTTGCCATTTGTCTGTTCGCAAACACAATGCGCAGCAGTAGCAATGGTGTGTTCATCAACTACAAAACCCGTTCCCCAATATGACTCGCCATTACTAGCAGTAAAATTAATTTTTACCACACCACTTTTTGAAAAGTCAACCACTCGTGTGTCGTCACCAATGACAGCACGTGCATTTGTAGAGGATAAGGTGTCCACCGGATTTAGTGTGTACTTTGTTTTGTAGGTTCCGCCTCTTTTCAACGAAAAAACGGTATATGAAACGGCGTTGTTGGAATTTGCCGCAGAAACGCAGTCTGTAGGCAAACTCAAAGAAAGAGACAATACAAATACAGCGGTTGAGACTGCAGGATTTTTTTCAGCTTTTTCATATTACATTTCCTCCTTATTAGCCTGTTGTATGCGGAAGTCGGTTGATTTCATGCACTAAAAAAGCCATTAAAATCGTAGCGTCCACACCGTCTATAATTCCGTTTGCATTTGTGTCTGCAACATTGTAGTTGCTAAGTACGCCTTCACCAGCTAAGAACTTGTTTAACGTTACTACGTCGGAAACATCAAGTTTTCCGTCGTTATTCACGTCGCCTAATATTGCCGCCGAAGATGACAGTGCGCTCATGCTCCCCAGCGTTGCCCCGGCAATCAGTGTTGCCATGCAGGCTGCGAATATCTTTTTGATTTTTTTCATAGTTCTTCCTCCTCTTTTATGTCCCGTATCTGTAAACGATTTCATCTGACGCCTGCATCTCCTTTCCAAAATTTAGGCTTTTCTGCGATTCTCTTATGCTTATATTATAGCAATATTGTTCATGTGTGTCAATCTCAACAGCGAAATTTCAGCATTATTGCTAAATTCGTTTTGTCGAATCTGTTCAAATAAGAGATATACTTTGTCGAATTTTGTCGAATTTTCGCCGCAAAATCAATAAAGCCCGTTTCCGCAGAAACAGGCTCATTTTTCTCTCTCCGAAACCGCTCACTTCGCAGAATCGCTGTGGTCGTTTTCGCTGTTTTTTCGCTTTGCCGCCCGGCTGTAAAGGGTCTGCACCGACTGCCGGATGTGCCAGCGGTGCTTTTTCTTTTCCGGCTGGCTGGGCTGGTTCGGCGTGCCGGAGGCGGTCTTTTCCCGCATCACCGTATAAATGATGGACATGACCGGAACGCCTACGATCATTCCCAGGACGCCGAACAGTCCGCCGCCCACCGTGATGGCGAACAGCACCCAGATCGCCGGGAGTCCCACCGAGGTCCCCACCACACGGGGATAGATCAGATTGCTGTCGATCTGCTGTGCAATGATAACGATAATGACAAAGGCGATGGCATGACCGGGTTCACCATCAGCAGGATCAGCGCACAGGGAATCGTACCCATCCAGGGTCCCACATAGGGGATCATGTTGGTGATGCCGATGATAACGGCGATCATCATGGGGTATTCCAGCCCGCCGATGCTCATGACACAGAAGATCAGCACGCCCAGAATGAACGCATCCGACAGCTGACCGCTGATAAGTTGGAGAAGGTGGAAAAGGTCAGTCTGCCGTAGTGAGACAGCCGGTGATAGTGTTTTTCGGGCAGGAAATGCCGCAGAATCTGCCGTCCCTGGCTGCGGAGCTTGTTGCGTGCGGCGAGGACGTAGACCGAGAAGATCAGCCCGATGAAAAAGTCGATCACGCCGCCGATGAGACCGCTTGCCCAGGTGCTGAGCGTTCCCACAGCGTCCGGGATGTAGGTGGTCAGACTCATCAGCTTGGTGCGGAGCATCGCCGGTTGATGTCGTTGTCCTCCAGGAATTTGAGGATCTGTTCGCCCCGGCTGCTGTTGAGGAACTTCATGACGTTGTTGTAGTAGAGCATGATGTTGTCCCCGAAGTCCCGGATACTGGTGATAAACTGCGGCACGATGATCCAGATAATGACGCACAGCAGTGCGAGCATCAGAAAGTAGGAACAGAATACCGCCATCGCTCCGGTAGGAAAGCGTGGGAACTTTTTCCGCACACGCTGAAACAGCTTGTCGATCTGACAGGTGGGGCGGTACAGGATGAATGCAATGACCAGTCCGATGGTGATGGGGCGCAGGACGTCAAACACATAGGACAGCAGTCCGGTGAAGATCTCGTGCTTGATGAACAGGAACGCCACCAGCAGCAGAACAACGCCGCTGAAAATGATGGTCGCCGCCCACTGCTTGTTGACGAAGTCCCACTTCCGGACTTTTTCTCTTCGCTCTCCGGCGCATCAGAACGGGTTCCGGTCTCGTTTGGCTCGTTTGTCATAATGGTTGCCTCCTTGTCAGCCTACCACTTCTTTTGCGACGGCTACGGTCTCCATGGCGTCCTTGGCGTAATAGTCGGCGCCGATCTTTTCCGCATAGTCGGCGGTCAGCACAGCGCCGCCCACGACGATTTTGCAGTCCGGGCAGGATGCCTTTACCAGCTGGATGGTCTCTTCCATAGCGCCCAGGGTCGTGGTCATCAGCGCCGAAAGTCCCACCAGCTTGACGCCGTGTTCTTTCGCCGTGTCCGCCACCAGCTGGCACGGAACATCCCGTCCCAGATCCAGCACCGTATAGCCGTAGTTTTCCAGCAGTACCCGGACGATGTTCTTGCCGATGTCGTGAATGTCGCCCTTTACCGTTGCCAGGACGATCTCGCCACGGCTGACCGGGGCGGCATTGCGTTCGATGAGGGTGGTCTTGATGACCTCGAATGCCGCCTGCGCCACGCTTGCGGTCTGGATCAGCTGGGGCAGAAAGATCTTGCCCTGTTCAAACAGCTTTCCGGCGCTGTCCAGTGCCGGGATCAGAATGTCATTGACCACTTCCATGCGTCGGTGGTTTCCAGCAGCTGCGCCGTGATCTTTGCGCCCTCGTTTTTCAGTCCGTGGGACATGGCGTAGGGCAGATCCAGGGTCTCCGGCGCTTTTTCCGCCGCCGGTTTTGCCGCAGCAGTCGGCGTGGCTGCCGCCGTGGCAGTCGGCATATTGGCGTATGCCTCCACGAAAGCGGCACAGTTTACATCGAATCCCCCGAGCAGGCGGAACGCCCGGACAGCCTCTGCCATAGAGGCGATATTGGGGTTGATGATGGGCAGATCCAGTCCGTTTTCCAGCGCCATGGTGAGGAACGTCCGTGTGACAGCCTCACGGTTCGGCAGACCGAAGGAGATGTTGGAAACGCCCAGGACGGTTTTCAGTCCCAGTTCCGTCTTGACCCGGTGGAGCGCCTCCAGGGTCTCCTTTGCGCCGTCCTGTTCCGCCGATGCCGTCAGCGTCAGACAGTCGATGTACACGTCCCGTTTCGGGATACCCAGTGCCGTGGCACGATCCAGGATGCGTTTGGCGATGGCGAACCGGTCTGCCGCCTTTTTGGGAATGCCGTTTTCGTCCAGGGTGAGTCCCACGACCGCAGCGCCGTATTTCTTGACCAGCGGCAGGATGTTTTGCAGCGATGCCTCTTCGCCGTTGACGGAATTGACGATGGGCTTACCATTATATACCCGAAGTGCAGCCTCCATGACAGCCGATGGTGGAGTCCAGCTGCAAAGGTGTGCCGCCGATGGACTGGAGCGCTTTTACCGTGCGGATCATCATGCCCTTTTCGTCGATGCCCGGCATACCTACATTTACATCCAAAAGGTCAGCCCCGGCATCCACCTGCTGCACTGCCTGATCCAGGATGTAGTCCATGTCGTTTGCCTGGAGCGCCGCCTTGAACCGCTTTTTGCCGGTGGGGTTGATGCGCTCGCCGATGATGCGTGGCTGGTCGATCTGCACCACTTCGGATGCAGAGCAGACTGCTGCCGGGATCTGGATGTTTTCCCGTTTCGGGATCTCTGCCTGTTCCAGCAGGTCATAAGCCGCCTTGATATGCTCCGGTGTCGTGCCGCAGCAGCCGCCGTAGACGGTGACGCCCAGCTGTGCAAACTTCACCACAGCCTGTGCAAATTCCGCCGGGTCTACCAGATATTCTCCGGTGACCGGGTCCGGGAGTCCGGCGTTGGGCTTTACCACCAGCGGCAGCGTGGTCCACTTTGCCATCTCCTCCACAATGGGAAAGAGTTCGTCCGGACCGAGAGAGCAGTTCACGCCCACAGCGTCAGCCCCCAGGCCTTCCAGCGTCATTGCCGCAGAGGCAACGGTGCAGCCGGTAAAGGTGCGGAGGTTCGGCTCAAAGGTCATGGTGCAGATCACCGGCTTGTCGGAATTTTCCTTTGCCGCCAGCAGTGCCGCCTTGGTCTCGTACAGGTCGGTCATGGTCTCAATGACGATGAGGTCGGCATCCTGTCCGGCGAGAACCTCTTCCTTGAAAATATCGTATGCCTCTTCAAAGGTCAGCGTTCCCAGCGGTTCCAGCAGCTGTCCGATCGGGCCGATGTCCAGCGCCACCTTGGTCTCCGTTCCGGCGCAGGCTTTCCGGGCGCAGGCGATGCCGGCGGCGATCAGTTCCTGGACAGAATAGCCGGATTTTGCCATTTTGTGCCGGTTTGCCCCGAAGGTATTGGCATAGATGATGTCCGAACCCACGGCGACGAACTGTTTTTGTGCATCAATGATGCGTTCCGGTTCTGTGATGTTGTAGACTTCCGGCAGTGCGCCGACCGGCATACCGCCTTTTTGCAGCATGGAACCCATGCCGCCGTCCAGACGAATGAATTTGCGGTGAGGAAATAGGGAAGAAAGCATAGGAGAGTGTCCTTTCCAAAAAGTGATTCAATAGTTTTTACAGCACATGATAATACACATAAATATCCTGATACACGCCGTTTTTCAGCAGATATCCGCCGGGGATCACGCCCACACGCTGGAATCCCAGCTTGGTGTACAGCTGGATCGCACGGTCATTGCCCTTGACAACGGCATTGAAGATCAGAATGCGGTAGCCCAGCTCCTTTGCCTTTTCCAGCGAGTGGCGCACCAGTCCCTCGCCGATCTTCATGCCACGCATTTTCGAAGAAACGGCATAGCTGGCGTTGGCGTGGTGACCGCATCTGCCCACGTTGTTGGGGTGCAGGATGTACAGCCCGGCTACTTCGCCGTTTACCTTTGCCACGCCGGCAAAATCCTGTCTGCCGAAGAATTCCACGCCGGTCTTGTGGTTCAGTTCGTCCAGCTGGGGGAATGCAGCGCCGTCCCGAACAACTTCGTTCCAGATCTCGATCATAGCATCTACGTCAGCCTCTGTATACGGCATAATTTCATATTCCATAAGAAAAACTCCTTTTTAATATAGTACGTGTTTCCGTAGGATTCGCCGAAAAGGTGTGTCTTAGGAAAACAAGTTCCAGATAACACAATATGGACACAGGTATCTGCGTCCATGCTGCAAGTTGTTTTCGCAATTTTAGCAATGTGTGCCGCCTTTGCGGAACATACAGTTTTCCCGCATCCGGCAGGTGGCGCAGCCCCGTGCGCCCTTTTTCAGCGGATGATCCGCCAGGCCGATGATCGCCGTCACGGACTTCCGGGGGATGAGGATATGCTCCGGCGTCACCGTCAGCCCCAGACGCTTTTGTGCATCCAGCAGCTGCAAAATCTCCGGCTGGAGCGCCAGGGGAAGGTCTCCGTAGCCCGGACTGAACCGCCAGGTAAAGTAGACCTCCGGCAGCTGTTCCCGAAAGCATTCCTCCGCCCGGTTGCAGACCTGTTCGATGCCGGCGCTTGCCAGGGCATCCATGGCGAGGGAGCGTGTCATATCGGAGATGCCCACACGGTGGATGAGCTGGTCTGCTTGTCCGGAAAGGGTCGCCGCCATCAGAATGATCCGGTCGCACTCTGCCAGATGCCGTGCGATATCTTCTCCGGCAAGCACCATGCCGCCGGCAGAGAGAACGCCGTTTTCCCGGCAGAGCGGCAGCACCCGGTAGACCACGCCCGGCAGAACAGCACGTCGCAGCTTTTCTTCGCAGTCGCTGACGACTGCCAGCAGGGACGCATCCGGCGCACCGGGACATCCCATATAGCGGAGCGCCTCCTGCTTGTCGATCTCGTTCAGCGGCAGGGTCAGCATTTCGGCGCTGCCTTAATGATGCCGCCGACTGCCTCGCTGATTTTCCGTGCCACATAGGATTATTCATGGTGTACAGGTGAATGCCGTCCACCCCGTCGGTCACCAGGTCGACGATCTGGTCGATGGCATAGGCAATGCCGGCATCCCGGAGCGCATCCGGATTGTCCTCGAAACGCTGTACCATCTTGGTAAACTTCCGGGGCAGACTTGCGCCGCACATGGTGACCATGCGCTCGATCTGTTTCCGGTTGGTCACCGGCATAATGCCAGCCTCAATGGGAACATTCACGCCGGCACGGGCAGCACGATAGCGGAAGTCGTAGAACGAATCATTGTCGAAAAACAGCTGGGTGATGAGATGGCTTGCGCCGGCATCCACCTTTTCCTTCAGATGGCGGATGTCCGTATCCATGTTGGGCGCCTCCGGGTGGCACTCCGGATAGCAGGCGCCGGCAATGTCAAAGCTGCCGTCTTGCTGCGGATGTAGCGGATAAGGTCGGCGGCGTGGTCGAAATCGGTGGTCGGTTCTAAGCCCTCCACCGGTCGCCACGGAGCGCCAGGATGTTTTCGATGCCGTTTTCCCGGAACTGCTCCAGGATGGTGTCGATCTGTGCCTTGGAATAGTGGATGCAGGGCAGATGCGCCATGGGCAGTACGCCGTAGTGTTCCTTCAGCGCTTGGCAATAGCAAGGGTGTTTTCGCCGTTGCCGCTGCCGCCTGCACCGAAGGTCACGCTGATAAAATCCGGGTGCAGATCCTGGAGCGCCTCCAGGGTGTCATAAATGGTTTCGATGGAAGAAGTCTTTTTCGGCGGAAAGATCTCAAACGAAAAAACAGTCTTTTCGGAGAACAGGGATGCGATTTTCATATCTATTTCCTTTCTGCGGCGTGTGCCGGAATATATGATATTTTAGTAGTACAATCATATTATAGCATATTTGTAGGTGTTTGGGTAGACGGAAAAATCGTATCGCTTGATATCATTTTTTTTTATACCTGATCGGCGCTCTGCCGGAACCAGTTCCATTCCTCCGGCGAGTACCGCTCCCGGAGAACCGCAGCGTGCTGTGTTTCATAATTCCGCAGCAGCTGCGGTGCTTCTTTCAGAAAATCTTCGCCACGTTTGCAGTATCTTCCGTTTTCGGAAAAACCAGCCATATCTTCATAGCAAAGGGGATAGATCTGTTCCAGGGCGATCTTTTCCGGCGGCAATTGCAGCTGTTCCAACAGCAACTCCCTGCGGACTGCCGGCAGAGTAGTGCCGTCTGGAGCATTTTTTGCCGATTGCTCTACTGGTCGTTCCGACCGCCAGACATAGCCGTCTTTCTGCTGTATCGGAAACTTGGCGTGTGCTGATGTGGGATACAGCCGGGAATATCGCTGTAACTTTTCCGCCGAATCTGCCAGCAAAAGCTTGTCATATTGTGCCGTCAGCTTTTCAAAGTCCGTTTCTGTCAGCGGCTGCGGCTGGTCACCTAAAGCAACTGCCGTTTTTCGCAGGAACTGTTCCGCCTGTGCGAAAAGGGCATCCCGTTCCGGCTGGGGCAGTGCTGCCAATGCCTCTTTTGCCAGGGGCAGCACGGTGAATACCAGCCGTGTTCCCAGCAGCCAGCACCAGTCTGTGTCTTGTTCCGGGACACATTGCCGCAGTTGGTCGGCTATGGCTTGCAGCAGCTGTGGCGTGACCTTGCCGGACTCCCACTTCCATGGCAGGAAATCCTTTCCCAGCGGCTCGGCATATTTCGGCTGGCACAGCTGTATCTCTCCGGAAAAGGGAATCCCCTTTTGCCGGCAGAAACAAAAGTATGCCGCCAGCACCTGCTGCCGTTCGTTTTCATCAGTTCCAAACAGGCGGCACACTTTTCGCTCTGCCGTGAGGGCAATGCCGCCCAGCAGCCGACTGCATCTCCACAGCAGCCAGCTTTCCGTGCTGCCGTCATCTGCGGAAAAACCGCCGGAAACCGGCTGCAGCAGGTACGCAGCAAACCGATTTTCAAAATACAGCATCCCAAACCGGGTTTCCAGGAAAGTGCAAAGCTTTGCATGGGAGAAATCGTGTTCCTTTCGTCTGTCATATTCTTCCCGTCGGAATTGCCCCAGTGCCTCGGTCAGATCGGCAGCGTCGGAGAGCATTTTCAAATGGTTGACAGAAGGAATTTCGCCGCCTACCCAGCGAAAATCGTGCCGGAGAAACTGCGCTTCCAACATTCTGTTGTACGCATAATCGAAAAATGCGAAACAGCGTTTTCCCAGAGCCTGTTCCGTATCCCGCCGCTGCTGTCTGCCGGCTTTGGAAAGTAATAGGCTGCCATTTCCGGCAGCAGTGCCGCATATTCGCCGTGATAGCGGGTGGAAAGACGGCGAACTGTATCCCTGTTTTCTTGCAGCGTGACAGTGGCTGCCCCTTCCGGCAAAAGTGCCGTCATGGTGTAATCGTCGAATCCGTCATCACACCGTTTGATGCAGTCGGAGAGAAATTCCGTGACGAACATCTGCGTTCCCGTGGTTTCCTCCGTGAGAATCGCCGATGGGATTTTCTCCAGCAGCAGGCTGTATTTTTTCAGACAGTGCCGCAAAAAATCCATGTCGCAGTACTGCCAGCGATAGGAATACGCCATATCAGATGCTCCAGTCGATTTCCGGCAGCCCGTGTTCCCGCAGGAATGCGTTTGCCTTGGAGAAGTGCTTGCAGCCGAAGAATCCGTGATACGCAGACAGAGCTGGGGTGTGCGGCGGTCAGCACTAGGTGCTGGGGGTGCTGGATCAGCGCCCGTTTCGCCTTGGCATTGTTGCCCCAGAGCAGGAACACCACCGGTTCTTCCCGCTGGTCCAGCAGCCGGATCACATCATCGGTGAACTGTTCCCAGCCTTTGCCTTTGTGGGAATTCGCCTGTCCGGCACGGACGGTCAGCACCGTGTTCAGCAGCAGTACCCGTGCTTTGCCCAGTTGGTCAGCTCGCCGTGCTTGCCGGTGTTGTCGATGCCCACATCGTCCTTGATCTCCTTGAAAATGTTCACCAGAGACGGCGGCGGCGCTACGCCTTTCCGCACGGAAAAGCTCAGTCCGTGCGCCTGGTTCGGACCGTGATAGGGGTCTTGTCCCAGGATCACGGCACGCACTTTGGCGTAAGGAGTGTATTTCAGTGCGTTGAAAATGTCGTACATACCGGGGTAGACGGTCTGGGTGCGGTATTCCGTCAGCAGAAACTGCCGCAGATTTTGATAGTAGGTTTTGGCAAATTCGCCGTCCAGGATGGTGTCCCAGTCGTTGCCGAAGTGTACCATTGTCTGTCAGTCCTTTCGGAGCGCCTGTGCCGGCGCCGGAATCGTATTTTTCTATTGATATGATTATATCATAAGTATCGTGGAATTGCAACGGCAATTCCAAAAGTTTTCTCCCGGTATTTGGAGAAGTCGCCGAAAAAACCGCTTTCAAATCGGCAATGTTGTACAAGTTTTGCCGTGCCTATTGACTAATTGCGAAAATTGGAATATAATAATAAGTAATTGTCGATCGTGCATTCTGCCGACGGCACAGTTTATTATGCGGAACCTGAGACAGACAGACCGCAGCACAGGAGGCTAAATCGTGAGAAAAGTGAAAAACCCGTTTTCTTCATTGTATTTGCCGTAATCGCTCTGTTTACGCTCACCACCATTTTCGGCGTGCATACCCAGTTTGGTGATGTGGTAAAGACCTATGTTCACGGGGTGGATGATATCCGTCTCGGCATCGACATCCAAGGCGGCGTAGACGTGACCTTTGAACCGGCGGGCGATGTGGATGCAACGGAGGAACAAATGGATGCAGCGCTGGAGACCATCAAGCTGCGTCTGGCAAACCAGAACATCAGCGACAGCGAAACGTATCTGGACTACAAGAGCAACCGTATTATCGTGCGTTTTCCGTGGCAGGCAGGCGAAAAGGACTTCAATCCGGAACAGGCTGTCAAGGAACTGGGCGAGACCGCAGAACTGACCTTCCGCAAGGGTACAGACACCACCACCGATGAAAACGGCGACACCGTTCCGTCGGGCGATATCGTTCTGACCGGTGCGGACGTAGCACAGGCATCTACGGCGGTTCCAAGGATGACACCACCGGAGACATCACCTGGGTGGTTACACTGGATCTGAACGACAGCGGTACAGAAAAGTTCTATGAGGCAACCTCGGAGCTGTATCAGTCCAAGGGACAGATCTCCATCTGGATGGACAACACCATGGTCTCTGCACCGTCTGTCAACGCAGTGATCTCGGACGGCAAGGCATCCATTTCCGGTAACTTTACATATGAAAGTGCAAAGGAACTGGCAGACAAGATCAATTCCGGTGCGCTGCCGTTCTCTCTGGAGACGACAAGCTTTAAGACCATTTCTCCGACCATGGGCGAGGGTGCGCTGACGGCAATGGTGATTGCCGGCGTTATCACCCTGGCGCTGATCGTGATTTACATGATCGCCCTGTACCGCCTGCTGGGCGGCGCGGCGGGAGCTGGAAACCGACATTACCATCAGCGTGAACCCGGTGGAGGAAATGGTGCGCGACAGCCTGGCCGCCGTAGAGCGCGGCTACCGGATTTGAAGGTGAAGGTGGGCAAGGAGGGCCTGAAG
>ENA-OQEX01000340-OQEX01000340.1-human-gut-metagenome-genome-assembly--contig:-NODE-340-length-25816-cov-2.671766_pt1 | contig 25816 bp, 26 predicted proteins | sample MGYA00242802_ERZ504649 | MGnify/ENA primary metagenome ERZ504649 (study PRJEB26092, sample SAMD00036194) | human gut metagenome | host: Homo sapiens | study: EMG produced TPA metagenomics assembly of...
CAGAACACAAATATTTATCTGCATTCTGCCCGGTTATTTATAGTTATTTGTATTCATTTATATCTGAGCAAACAGATCTCTGTCGCGTCAGACGTCCTGCTTGTCCCATGACATGTCTATCTCAGACGATCCGAAATTTTTCTCGATCAAACCGCAATACTCTTTATACTCTTCCTCTTCGGAAAAGTTTTCTTTTAAAGCGTCCCGAACCCCTTTATAATACCACTCCAACGCCGCTTTGCTTTTCATCCGAAAACGCTCCCATAACTTCTCTCCTACAACCGGATAATCTCTGTCGATATCCCGCATATTTGAGAGCTTATCTGCAAGACCGATCAACTGTACTTCTCTTTGTGCGTCTTTTAATCTGGCGATCGTCGCGCTCTTGCGTTCTTTCCAGCTAAGCGTCTTATCCTCACTTTCCTGTGCTACAAGCTCTGCAACTCTGTCTCCGAAACGGAGCTTCAAAACGTCTTTTGTAATCCCCCTGCAGTCTTCAATCGTATCATGCAGCACCGCCGCACATATCACTTCTTCATCATCTGTCATTGCCGATACAATCTCTGACACCTCTATCGGATGAACAATATAAGGTTTCTTCGTACCTTTTCTCAACTGTCCCTCGTGTGCCTTTGCCACAAATTCGATCGCCTCATTTATCATACCGCATCCTCCGCTTTCTTAATTTTCGCACAATTCACTTTTCTCGATAAATTTATTTATAAATTATATATGTCTTTTTGACTATCTTTTTATATCTTCTTAAATGTCCGCAAAGCCTTATTTTATCGGCTCTACGGGCATTTTGCTTTTGTGGTAAACCTCACATATCTAGGTCTATCTTCTTATATTTTCGCTATCAAGCGTGGTTAAAATCGTGGTAAATACTTCTATGCGATTAGACGCTGAACCTCTGATTTTGCGGTATCTATGGACGCATGAGCGTACCAGTTCATTGTGATACTAATGTTTGAATGTCCCATGATATACTGTAAATCTTTTGGTTCATGTTCTTGCTTGCCAGTCTTGTGCAGAATGTATGGCGTAGCGTATGCGGTGTGATATGTGGCAAGGGATTGTCCTTGTGGTGCTTGTTATATTTCTTTACCATACGGACAAATAAGGCGTTGTAATCAATCGCAACTTTGGGCTTGCCTTTATGATTGACAAATAAGAAATTGCTCTGTCCGTCTATCACAAATGGTTCTGCCTTTGGGCGTTTCTTCATAACTCGTTGAAATGCCTGTATTGTTTCTCTACTTAATGGCACTTGTCTTATTCCGCTTTTCGTCTTAGGCGTTTCAATATAATAGCCCTGTTCCTTGCTCTTTAGTAACTGGTGGTCGATAATTACAACTTCATTCTTGAAATCAATATCAGCTACTGTCAGTCCGCACAGTTCCGAGATACGAAGTCCAGTCTTTAACAGTATCAGCACATCATCATAATGCTTGTGATACACATTGTCTGTCTTGATAAATGAGAGTAAGGCTTGTTCCTGTTCCTCTGTCAATGCGACTTTCTCTTTGGTATCATTTTCTAGGACTTCACTTAACTTGAAATCAAAGGGATTTTTCCTTACGCAATCGTCTTGTATGGCGATATAGAATGACGCTTTTAACGAGCGTTTATGGTTGTTAATGGTATTGTAGGAAAAGCCTTTGTCTTTCATGCGTAACGCCCATTCTTTAGCGTCAGAGGGTTTGATTGTATCAATGCTCCTAGCACCTAACTTGTCCTCTTTCAATAACCGCATGAGTTGTTCCCGTTGTTTCTGTGTGCTTTTTTTCACGTTTGCCCTCTGTGCGTTCTGTTTGGCGTAGAGTTGGCAAAGCGTCATTTTCTTGCCTGTGCTGTCGATACCGTCCTCAATATCTCGTCTTATCTGCTGTTCCAGTTCTCGAAGTGAGGGTTTTTCCCGTTTTCCCTTTGGTGTCGGGTCTGTGGGTGTCAATCTCCAAGCATACACATATTTTGTGTTTCCAAATGCGTCCACATATTTATATAAGTATTTTCCGTCTGTTCGTTGGCTCTCTCCAGTATGCAGGATACGTCCTTTACTATCCCGTCTTTTTTCTTTCATGGTGTCTGCTCCTTTCCTTGTTGGAAAGAGCCTTGATATGACTTGTGTTCATCATAACACATACAAGGCTCATTTGCATTAGATTGCGTCCAATTTGTCAATGACCTTTTCAAACTGTCGGCGTTTAATCTGTATGCGGTTGCCATTCATAATGAGCCAGCCAGCGTCCTTGTTTTCCTCTGCCAATCGTCTTAACTTGTTTTCTCCGATACGGAAATACTTTGACGCTTCTTCAATGGTAAGGGTGTACTTTTCCCATACGGGAATATCGTTGTTATTCATCAGATACCCCCTTTCCCATGTTTCGTATCATACTGGATATAGGGGATAAGGTCGGTGCGGTCTATCCTCTGTAAGTGGGCGGTTAGTTTACTGGAAAGGGAATTACTGTATCTTGCCTTATCAAGCATAGTTCCCACTTTTTCCAGTCCACCTAATGCGTCATGTTCTTCTAAGAAGTAAAAACTTTTGACAGCGGAAATCACGCCACCCTCTGTGAGCCATTGCTGTGTTTCCTCAAGAGAATTATGTAGTTTCGGTACTTGCAGTTTCAAGACTTCCACAGCCCCTAAAAAGCGTTCCCAAAACCGACACGTTTTCCATCTGCTCTTATTACTTTCATTTCTGTTTGGCACGACAAAGCGTAGGTTGTTTGCCAATAGCCCGAAAGCCAGTTCCCCAAGTTCCAGCGGTCTGTCTTTGAATGTCATGGCAAAGGCATGAGCCTTATCATCACGCAGTTGCATTTCTGTCCGTTTCCAACTGCCGACTTCATCAAGTGTCTTATTATGTTTTGAACAGACTTCCTTATCTTTGTCATAAAAGCGGTAGGACAATCCCGATTTACCAGCACCAATATAAACAGTCTTTGCAGTGTCGAAATCATCAAACTTGCTTTCGTCAAAGTGGTAGCCCTCACTATTCGAGATAAATTCCTCTTTTTCGCATTTCTTCTTTATCTGCTCTATGGTAAAGAATGGTTTTTCGTTCTTATCATCAATGGCAATATCAAGTCTAGTGAAATGGAAGTTATCCAGTCCGTATCTTCTCTCACAGCGTCGGAACATATCCCCAAAGGTATAATTCCTACTGTCGAGAATACGGAAAATATCATCACAACCTCTGCCAGTCATAACAAGATAACAGCCTAGCCCCTGTGGGTTGTCCTCTGTCTTTCTTGCGTCCCCCGATACATAAATATCTCCAATCTGCCAGCGTGATTGATATGTCTTGAATTTTATCGTTGCTGGATAAACATTGAAAATGTCAGTCGGTAAATCTAAAATGTGCATGATTACATCTTCAGCGGTTGCCGTTTCAAATACAATGCTGATGTAATCAATCTTAACGGATAAATTTTTGTGTGTAGTTATAGTGCATTACTCCTTTCGTACTTCCCGTTTTTTTGCGAGGTAAAAATCGTGTTTTTTCCTTTATTTATCACAGTTTCTAGGTACTATGACATGTATGCGCAGGGCGGTGTTACATATACGCCCTTTATGAACGCCTAAAGGCGTTCCCTTTCCAAAAGGAACTGTCTGTCCGAAACACGTCTGGGGGACGTGCCCCGTCCAGCCAGCCCCTTTTGGAAACCACTATTTTCTGTCTGATAGTCCACGTTTATTCATTCTATCAAAATGAAAATACATCTTTTCTATGCTTACTCAAGCGTGTGATTGACCCTAGCGTGCTTAATCACTCTATCTGATACGATAATAACGCTATCAGAATTACTTGTCAAGAAGTTTTTGTTGACTTTTTGATATATATTAAGTATGATATGCTTATAAATACCAATAAAAGCAATGAAGGAGTGTTTATACTGAGTTATGGAGCATTACGAAAAGAAAATCAGTTTCTTAGGAGAAAATATACAGACCATAAGAAAGCACAGAGGAATGAAACAACAGGAACTTGCGGACAAAATCGGTATCAATATGCAGAGCCTTTCCAAGATTGAACGGGGTGTAAATTATCCTACCTTTGATACATTAGAAAAGATAATGGACGTGCTGGGTGTAACCCCAAATGAATTACTGTCGGGAGAATGGAAGTATGTTAATCAAGCCGAAAAGGAAGTCTGCCAGTTTTTAAGAATTGAAGAACGACTAAATGCAGAATTAAAACATGGGCATTATGACAACTTCTTTGACAGCGAAGAAGAATGGCTGGAATATGAGTTGAAAAAGTTACGGGAATATATTACCGACTACATCAACGGAAAAAGCATTGTAGCGTCCGACCTTTATCCAATCAAAGAATTTATCCAGCATTTGAAGTTTCAAAAACTGTTAGACCACTATGATGATTTATACAGCATGGATATGTTCGGTGAAAGCATAGAGGGACATAAATATAGGACACCTTATCAAGTCGTAAAAATGATAAACCCCAATTCAAAAGAAGATATGGAATTATTACGGGAAGTATTGAAAAATAACGATTTTGATGATGAGGACGAGTAACCCTTTTCCTCTTTGTAGAAGATACAGCAAACAAAAAGCCCAGTAAAGAGTGCAAAGCACCACCAATGGTGGCAAGGCTCTTGACAGGGCTTTTCCTTTACTGTTTGTGGCAGACAAGAGGAAGAAAGGGACAAAATCTGATTTGTAGTAAATTATATAAAAACGATATGAGATGTATTTGTATCATTTTCTTGTTGACACCATTTATATTAAGTGATATATTTGTCTTATAAAGATACAAAAACATCACATTGAAAAGAGGGATGATTATGACAAAAAAACAAATGAAACAAGTTATCTTTATGGGAGTAGGGTGTGTAATATTACTGATTGCAGGGATAATTTACTCTTTATTATTTAACGACGCACGCTGGGTTAAAAACATGGATATGTCTAATTATGTATTTTCCATAAAGGATATACCAATGTTGATAGTCGGTGCTTTGATAGCTATTTATGTCTTATATGTAACAGTTATCTTCTTTAAAAACGCCTTTTCTAAAAATTTTAAAGACAAAAACTATTCAAGAACAGTATCTTCATATTGGGGACTGTGTGGAATATTTGGATTTCTAGGTTTTAGCGGTTTTTGGACTTATTTTGAATATGGGAAAATATATCCTTTTGTATTCTTTATATTTTTTGGCTTTTTCGGCTTTTTCTTTGAAGGAAAACTTTCTCACACTTTAGAAGATGAACTTTTTTTAGAAAATAAAAGAAAAGCAGAAATAAACGCTATAAAGTAGGATTTAAACTTCTCTTTATAGTCATTTGGCTTATGGCAATAGGAATGTTTTCTCGTAATGTGGAATGGTGTGCAATTTTTATGCTCATTTCTGTTTCACTTATCTATGCTTTAGTCATTTTTCTTAGCAACTATTTATTATACCGCTACGAAAAAGGAGAATAAGTCATGGTAGAAGATTTCATGTGCAACTTAAAGGTATATCGTGTAGCACAAGGTTTAACACAAGAACAACTGGCAGAAAAAGTCGGGGTTCGTAGAGAAACAATTATGAGGTTGGAAAAAGCACAATACAATCCATCTCTAAAACTGGCGATTGATATTTCACGGGTTCTCAATGCACCGATAGAAGATATTTTCATTTTTAAATAAGATAGTGGTAGTAAATTCGGTTCTATGTGATATTGGGAACAATAGAATATTAAGTTTTACATCAATATAAGAGTAATGCAACTATAATGTTAATTTGTATTGCTTGGAGGAACAATACCTGATGAAGATGATAATGATGTCATCGCAGAACAACTTGCAAAATCAGTGAACAGATGGCAATTAAGAATAGGCGTAGCAAAAATTTGGAAAATTGCTGGGGTTATATTCCTAGTAATTGTGCTATTGAATATCCTCTTGATAATATTTAATATGTCAGTATCTAAAAAACGTTTCAACAGATAGTAGCACCACTTTCATAGAAATAGGTGAAGATGATGTGATTGATGTAGAATAATTTCCAACATACAATCCCAGTTTGACAACTTTATATCCATACACACAAAGCAGTTAGTCTTAGGATTGACTGCTTTTTAACAAAAGACACCACTCAGGTGTAAAGGGTGTCTTTTTAGTGCTATTTTATTGTCATATCAAGGCTCATTCAATTGTGGTAAATTCGTGGTAAATTAAATAATTTTCTATACTTCAAAGTGCTTGAAAGTATAGTGTTTATGCGGATAATCGAAAATTAGATATAAAATTTCCTTTAAATATTTATATAATTTCCTGTAATCTGTCAGTTCTTCATAATCAAGATCTTCAAAATTAATAGAAATAATCTGTTCTTCCTCAATCCCATGCTCTTTTAAATAATTGCGATAAATTTCCAGAAGCATAGATTTTCCACAACGTCGTACACCTGTAACAATTTTAATCAACTGCTTATCTTTCCAGGCTATCAGTTTTTCTAAATATTCTTTTCTTTCTATAATCATAATAATGCTCCCTTCTTTTTTACTAATTATATTCCAAAATAGATACAAAAATAAATAGTTTTAGGATTTCAATCCAAAAACTATTTATTTTTATATTTTTATCGGAGCAAGAGTCAACTTACTATCTGTTTCTGCGTGAATCAATATTTTTTTACTGTATTATTCTCCTCCACATAGCTATCATTTCCCTGAGATATCGTTTTAATAAGAACGTACAGAAATATGGAAATGTATAAATCCCGTCTTCTATTCCAACATTACTGTCTGCAAGTTTTATTCCCCAATGAATATCTCCATAAGAATCACCGGATATCAATTGCCTCAATGACTTAGACCGGTTCCTGTTCGCCTTCACTTCTACCGGAACCAGCTCGTCTTTTGTCCTTACAAAAAATCTTCTTCCAAGGTAGCATTTTCTTTTTATAATAATATAGTCCAAGCCCCTGTTTCACAAACGCCTCTGCTACAAAATTTTCATATAAAGCACCTTTGTATACTCCAAGATTTTTATTCGCCCGAAGATCTTCTTGTGCTTTCTCATCTAATGAAGCAATCAACAATCCTGTATCTGGATAATAGATTTTGAATTTTGAGTCATCATAGTTTCCCTTTAATGGAAGCTCCGGATACTGTAGACAATAACATACAGAAATCACACCTGCATCTTCGAGCCAGGTTATACATCCCATATATTCTCGACTTCTGGCTTTTTTGTCTATTTTACTTAATTGAAATTTTTTATTTTCTTTTGCAAGCTGTACAGGTACGTTCCGATAGACACTTACAATTTTAGTCTGATCCAGACCTTCAGCGTATTTTCTGATATCCTCTTCATAATCCATCTGGATCTGTCTCTGGATTTCCAGAGTATCTGTAAAAAGATTTTTTTCAATATATACTTTTACTACTGCAGCATACCGCCAAGTACACAATATTCCAAAAACAATTTCTTATAAACTGATAATTCGGTTTCTGAAAATGGAGTTCCTGTCTTCATATGTTTCAGGATATCTTCAATGTGCTTCTCTGAGTATCCTTTTGCCCACAGAAATTCTTCAAAATCCATCGAAAACATTTCATAATCTGTTTTATATCCCACACTGTTACTATGAATTTTTCTGTAATGGATTCCAAGCAAAGAACCACTGCATATGACATCAAATCTTCCATCTATCCTGAATGACTTCAGAGCAGTTGCAATATCCGGAAACTCCTGTAATTCATCAAAAATAATCACAGTGTCACCTGCTATAAATCTTTTTGATGTATCTATCATAGAAATATTTTTTATAATATCTTCAACAGCATATCCGTCACTTAATATTGTTTTATATTTAGGTTCCAGAACAAAATTAATACTCACAATATTACTGTAATTTTGTTCTGCAAAATGATTAATAGATTCCGTTTTTCCAACCTGCCTTGCACCTTTTATAATTAACGGAAGTCTTTCTTCATTTTTTTTCCACTCCAACAGGTACTCATCTATCTTTCTTTTTAAATACATAAAACCCCCTCCTTTTTTCAAAGTTATCACGTTTTATGAGCTTTTGTCAATCTATTATTCACGTTTTATGAGCTTTTATTTATAATATTTTCACTTTTTATATAAAACGTGAACTACTTTTCTTAACTACCTTTATTTCTATACGTTAAGTCCCCACTCACTGCTCATGCTTTTCGCAATCACGCAAAGTGCTTATTTGATTCAATAAAAAATGCAACCCCTATATCTCTTTTTTCCTGCTTACAGATATAGAGCTGCATTTGCCTTTACATTTATTTGTATGTAGCGTTGCAAAATCGTCATTATAAAGTCGACTATCCTTATACTTATAAAATACTATACAAAGTTGCAACATAGTAAAACTTAAAAATAAGTTGTAATTTTCCGATATTCTGCCGGTGTCATATTCATCTGTCCAGTAAAAACCCGGGTAAAATATTGTAGATTGGGATATCCTACCTGTTCTGCTATCTGAGTAATCTTTAAATTAGACGAACGTAATAATTTTTTTGCCTCCTCCAAACGCAGTTCTGCAAGAATTTCAGAAAATTTTCTTCCGGTAGCCTGTTTGATAAAACGACTGATATACGAGGGATTTCTGTTTACATGTTCTGAAACATTTGTCAGACCGATTGGTTGTGAAAAATTATCATTCAGATATTTATAAATTTGCTGGATTAGCTGATTCTGATCATTATTATGCATACTTTGAATATTATCTGCAATATACTCCAGCCAATATTTCATATAGTCTGCTTTTGTCTTTCTTTCCGATTGTACATGAATCTGTTGCTCAAATGATTCCGTAATCTTATCTTTGCTTTCCTTATCCAATGGAATTCCTGAAAGAAATAAAAATATATTGGCACCTATCAACTCCATGATATTGTTAAAATATTTTTCTGTCTCTTTCTCTGTCTCATTGATAATCTTCTGCATCTGTTCGAATATTTTTTTCTTATTACCGGATCGAAGATATCTGATCAGTTCTGTAATTGCTTCTGTAACATCGAAAAAGTCATTTTCCTTATATTCCATCGGTAAATCCTGATATGAAAGCAGCTGCGTACATCCCGTATCTTTTCCGTATTCCAGACATTTCAACACTTCCTTTTTCATCTGTTGAATATCAGACAGATTTTCAGAATAATGGCTGACAGCTATCATACAATCCAGTGGCTGCAACTGGGCCAATTCTCTTCTGATCAGCTCTAATTTACTGCAGAATTTCCACAGTGTCTTTTCTTCTGTTGGCCAGATCATATAAAAGATACCACCATGTTCCAGTGCCAGTATCTCTTTAAATTCAGAAAAAATTCATGGATTATATAACTGTAATAGCTCTCTTCTTCCAAAGGCATACGATTCCTGTCATATGTAACAGCCACCACTCTATATCCGTTTATTGCAATCCGCAGCTTCTGCTTTTGCAATTCCATCTGTTTTTCTGAAAAAATTACAGGTTGAAAAAAGAGTTTTTCCACAAATTGTTGTCTGATCAGCTCCTGATTTTTAACAAAATAATCCTGGAAAATCTGATACATTTCCGTATGTTTTTGTTCTGCATGAAATGCACTAATCGCTCGATTTAAGCACTTGATTGCTTCCTGTTCATCTACGGGCTTTAAAAGATAGTCAAAAACTTTATACTCTATTCCATATCTGGCATATTCAAACTCTGCATATCCAGTCAGAAAAACAATTTTTGCTCCATAATCCATTTGATTGATCTGCTTTGCCAGATCGATTCCAGTGATGCCCGGCATACGAATATCTGTCAAAATAACCCCAGGTTTTTCCTGTTCAATATAATCCAATGCCATCTGTGCATCTGTAAAAGCACAAACCGTATGCATACCCCGTAGTCCCGTTTCCATGATCCTTTTTAATTTGTCTGATATCAATGGTTCATCATCTATAATTACCACTTTCATATCCTTTTTCCCCCTTTGTTTTGGGAATACAGATGGTTACTGCTGTCCCCGATGGCTTTACATGTTCCACAGTCAAACCATATTCTTTTCCGTACAGTAGCAAAAGTCTTTGCTGAATATTAAAGATACCAATGTGTTCCTTCTCTTTCAGTATTCCATTTTCTCTTATTTCTTCCAGCTGTCTGATAATAGTTTCCGGCATCCCATTTCCATTATCTTTTACAGTAATATAAATTGCATCTTCCGTTTCCTTCCCGGTTACTGCTATCATTCCTGTTTCTTTCAATTCTGAAACCCCATGGACAATTGCATTTTCCAAAAGCGGCTGTATCATCAGCTTTGGAATGTAATATTCATATAATTGTTCCGGTATTTCTACCAGACAGATAATATGTTCCTGAAAGCGCATTTTCTGAATATACAAATATTGATTTACATACTTTAATTCTTCTTCAATCTTTAAAAACTGTGCCCCTTTAATAGACATTCTCATAATGCTTCCAAGAGATGTTACCGTCTTTTTAACTTCCGTAGTCTTACCCATATCAGCAAGACTATTAATACAGTCTAATGTATTATATAGAAAGTGTGGGTTAATCTGAGCCTGAAGAGATTCAATCTGGGCATCTTTCATTAACAACTGCTGTTATATACCTGCTGAATCAGCAAGTCAATTCTTTCCAACATCGCATTATAAACATTTGCCAGTTCTCTAAATTCATCATTGGAATCAACCTCAACATACGCATTGGAATTTATCTCTGTAGTCTGACGTAATTTACAATAAATTTCTGAATCTGTTCTGCAATTTTAGCCGCAGTTATGAATAATGCAATTGCAATAATTGAAATTGCAGCCAAATCATCACCATCTCTTTGAAGAAAATTTTATATACACTCTTAAAAAGCAGATTTTTATCCAAAATTCCTACAAGACTACACCCATCATATTGAAGATTATATCTGATAATTTTATAATTTCCGGATGGTTCTTTCAAAATAGTTTTACATTTATCATCAGATAAATTTGAACCATTAACCAGAATATTATTTTCTGAATCCAATATGAGAATAGCGTTCACATCTCTATCCTCTCCTGTCTGTATGATTTTTTCCATACCCGTTTTGTCAATATCCATCATCAGAAATCCGATTTTTTCATCACTTTTTTCTATTTGGGGAACGTAGATATTTCTTGCAAAAGTAATCATATTTTTCCTCACGGGATTTATACGAAGCACCGGCTTTCCATGCTTTTCTTCTGCTGCTTCTTTCAGTATTTCTGCAAAATCATTTGTCTGTTCTATTGTATTATAATAAATTGCATTATTAATATATAATTCGTTAAACTTATTATAAATACACACATTCATTAACGCATCCTGATTATTTGTAATAAGAGATCCTATCTGATAAGAAATCATATCAGTCAGTTTTTCCTGCTCTTCAACACTTAATACACTTTGACGGGTATTTAAATATTCCTGCACTTCATCTGTATAATATAAAAATTTTATGGTAGCCTGATTATAATTATCTAATAATGTATTAACCAGCTTCTTTTTTTTCCATAACATTTTGTTCTGTCTGATCATATACCATCTGCTTCATCTGATCAAACATAATACTGTAGTACTATAAAAATTAAAAAATATCCTAAAACAACAAATGGGAGACAGGAAATAAGTAATTTATTTCGAATCGTTAATTTTCCATAAAACTTATATAATCGTCCTTTTTTTCCTTCATCTCTTTTTAGTACCTCTCTTACAAACAGGAATCCCCGGTATAGCGCATATATCATGCGTCTATACCGGAGATTGATTCAGCAGATTCTATCTTCTGTATATAACACAGAAGCTAAAGCCTTTTGGTAAAAATACACTTCGCTCTTTGTCATACCACACTCTTCTTTTTCTCCAAGCAAATGCTTTTCTAATATTTCCTGAATACAGGCAATCTGGTCATCTATATAGATGCTTCCGATTGGTCGAAGATAATGACCCGGAAAAATAAGTTCATATGAATTTCTTAATTGAGCTAATTTTTTCAATGATTCCAAATATGTACTCATTGTATCAGAAAACGTATCAAACATCAATACTGGCGTACTTACAACAGTATCTCCGGAAAATAGTAATCTGTATTTTCTGTCTAATAAACAAATTCCATCTTTAGTATGTCCTGGTGTATCCAAAACCTCCAAATCTCTATTTCCAAGATGGAAAACAAATCCTTCTTCTATTCCTTTCATCTCAAAGTCACCCATAATTGATGCATCAAATTCCAGGCTTGCTTCATAATTGTATTCTGGACGGGCTTCCTGTGAACGGAAAAATTCCTTACGTGACTGCAGATTATTCTGTTCCTGAATAACCGGAATTGCTTTTTTATGTGCATAAACCATTGAAAAGCGCCCATTTCCACCCACATGGTCATAATGATGATGCGTATTTACTACATCATAAGGCAGATGAGTCATTGTTTCTACTACTGACCGTATATTTCCTATTCCAATGCCAGTATCAATCAATAAGGCTCTTTCCGTTCCAATAATCAAATACATAATATCTATACCAAACTCATCAATTGCCCATACATCCCTTGATACCTGCTGAAGTGTAAAACCATTTATCTTTTTTATGTTCATATTATCTTCATAAAATGTACTCATCTTTACTTCTCCTGTCTTTTTTTATTTTACTGCACCCGCTGTTAAACCGCTTGTAATATGTTTCTGTCCTACAATATAAATAATTATAATTGGTATCATACTTACAACTAATCCTGCAATCAAAAGATTCCATTGAGCATTAGTAGAAGATTTAAACATATATAAATTAACTGTAATTGTACGAAGGTTCACATCGCTGATCATAATACTCGGAAGTAACAGATCATTCCATGTCCAAAGGAAAAACAAAATGCCAATTGTCACTGTTGTGGATTTTACCAGTGGCAAAATAATCTGCACCATTGTTCTGAAAGGTCCCGCACCGTCAATTGCAGCAGCCTCTTCCAACTCTCTTGGCACACTCTTCAGAAAACCAACATATGTCATAACACCAAACGATGTATAAAACCCACTATAAAATATAATCAGTCCTAAATGCGTATTAGTCAGTCCCAGTTTTGTAGATAACATAGAAATTGCAATCATAACTGCATGAAACGGAATAATCTGTCCTACTACAAACAATGTGTATAATTTGTCACCTTTCTTTTGAGGAAGATGTGAAATTCCATATGCACTCATAAAAGACACGGCACTGGCAACTATGACAGTACATACCGTCACAAACAGCGTATTGCGAAATACTGTCCAAAAGTTCATAATCCGCATTGCTTCAGAAAAATTTTCCAGATATAAACTTTTGGGAAATGAGATAAACGAGGTTAATATATCATTATTCGGTTTAAACGCATTCATGATAATAAGAAAAACCGGAAGTATAAAGATAATTCCAAGGCACAGCCACAAAATACTTTTTAAAACTACTGTTTTATTCATTCCTTCTTTTTCCACTTTACATCTGTACCTCCCTTTTTCTAGTAATCTTAAGCTGAATCAATGCAATAATACCTACCAGTAAAAACAGTATTATAGATTTTGCAGAGCCATATCCCATTTTAAACGAACCAAATGCATCATTATATATATTCAGTGCAATTGTCTGTGTACTATTTGCCGGACCTCCACCAGTCAGTGATAACGGAATGTCAAATGCTTTGAAAGCTCCTGCAATTGATACAAAGAGATTAATTGTAATTGTCGGCATTAACAATGGCAATTGGATATAAATAATTTTCTTAATTCCTGTACATCCATCCAGAACAGCTGCTTCCAACACATCTTTTTGTATTGTCTGCAATCCTGTAATGTATAACATCATAAGAAAACCGGTAGACTGCCATGTTGTTACTAAAATAACTGTAAAAGCCGCAGTACCTGCATTTCCAAACCAGCTGATATTAGCCAATGCATCTACGTGCAAAATTTTGGCCAGATTTGGAATGGCTCCTGTAAAAATAAAAGACCATACAAAAGAAACCATTACACCACTGATAATATTAGGAATAAAAAATAAAGAACGTATTACGCCTTTACACCGTACATTTGAATCTAAAAAATATGCTATTACAAAGCCAATCAGATTTGACATTAAAATTGATATTACCGCCAGAATTAAAGTAAATACCACAGAATGAATGAATGTCTCGTCTCCAAGAAGCTTAGTGTAATTTCCCAGACCGACAAAATCTTTATTTCCTTTTATTAAATTCCAATTATAAAAAGACGCCGGAAGTGTTCCTAAAAGCAATGGACCTGCAAGTGCAAGAACATATAATAACATTGACGGAATCGTAAGACCAAAATAAAACCATTTATTTTTTTACAACAATCCAACATAAAATTATCTTCCTTTCTGATAACAAAAGCTTCTGCAACATTTCTGCAGAAGCTTCTGTTACCACTTATATCTTTCCCGATTTTACTTTACTCAAGAAGCTCTGAAAATTTCGAATCTAACTGTTCTAAAGTGGTATCCATATCCGTTGTTCCGGCAAAATATCCCTGAATTACCGGCCCAATCATATCACCAGCGCCGGACTCAAGCTGTGAGTATACCCATGGTTTTGTCTGGTTATTTGACATATAATTCTTATAATCTTCGAAATACTGATATTCTGTTGACATTGCAAAATCCATTGCAGGTGGTGCTGCGCCCATTGAATCAGCACTATAATGCATCCATCCGTTTTCATCTGTGTTATCGCTCAGATAATTCAAAACCTCACGCACTGCATCCAAATGTGGCGTATTCTGATTTACTGCAATACAAATTCCTACATCTACATCAAGTTTTGCATCTTCCTCATTTTCTGTAAGTGGTACTCCAAACAGACCAACCTGTAAATCCGGATTAATACTTTGTGCATTCAGAAGAGAAAATTCTCCGGTCACAATCATAGCAGCTTCACCTGATGCAAATGCATTAAAGCCTGATGTGGAATCTGCATCCATATAATTTCCACCGGAATTTTCTTTCATCATATCCATAAACTCAAATTCAAGTGAAGAATTATCATTCCTGAAACTTCCTTTTCCTGCATTCATATCTGCAACCCATGACTCATAATCTCCAACTGCGGCTCCCTGCAGACAACTAAATAAATGATTCAATGTCCATGCATCTTTATAGGTGGCTGCAAATGGTGTAATACCACTTGCCTGAAGTTTTTCACATACTTCTTTCATTTGTGAGAATGTTTTCGGTACTTCTGTAATTCCGGCCTTTTCAAATAACTCCTGATTATAATAAACTCCCAACATTTCCACAGCCATTGGATACGCATAAATTTTCCATCATAGCTACATGCATCTTTTACAGAATCATAAATCTTTGTTGCAAATCCTTCCTCGCTCAAATCCACAATTCTGTCTGTTGCTGCAAACTGCTGCACCTGTGCATATGGATTCAGGAAAAACATATCCGGAAGATCATTAGATGCCACCTTTGCTCCAAGATATTGGCTATAATCTCCTGATTGCATTTCAACTACAAAATTAATTTTATCCTGGCGCTTATTAAATTCATCTGCACCTTTCTGAAAATTATCTGCTGCTCCAGAAGACCACACCGCTAATTTAACGGTTTCTTTTTCGTCTGAATCCGCTTTTACAACTGTTGCTCCACTAATCATGACTGTCCCCATAGCGACTGTCATCATCAGGCTAATCATCTTTTTCCTCATAAAAACTCCTTTCTTTTACCTTACCTGCTTTGTCCTTTTGTTATTTTAGAAGTACTTCTTTTGTTAACAATATAATAACAATCCCTGCTTTCTTTTTCCATACGTCAGATTATGACAAAACATATACATTTTTTTTACCTTTGCCAAAAAAAGACGCAAGCCACATTTCTGTGACTCACGCCTTTCTCTGCTCATATTTTCATCATCCAGACTTTTAACTCTATTTATGATAATTTACTCATAACAACAGACCTTACAAATGACATCACTTTCCACAGCACTCCACAATAGTTTTCTCCACATCTTCTATCTGGAAAGGTTTTGCCAGGTGTGCAGTCATGCCGGCTGCGAGACATCTTTTGGCATCTTCCTCAAATGCGTTTGCAGTCATTGCAATGATCGGAATTGTTTTTGCATCTGCCCTGTCCATGGCACGTATGGCTTTTGTTGCTGCAATACCATCCATAACAGGCATCATGACATCCATTAATATGGCATCAAAAATTCCCGGAGGATTACTTTCGAAGTACTCCACCGCCTGTCTGCCGTTTTTTGCAACTGTAACCTTCGCACCGTCATCTGTCAGCAGCATTTCTATGATTTCAGCATTAAGCTCATTATCCTCGGCTGCCAGCAGATGCAATCCACGAATATCATATTTCTCAGCAATTTCCTCATCCTTTTTCTGTTCCTGGGCAATCTCAAAGGGAATGGTAATGACAAACACAGATCCAACTCCCACCTGACTTGTCACTTCAATACTTCCATTCATCTGCTCAATCAAGCCTTTAGTGATCGCCATTCCCAGACCGGTTCCCTGATAAACACTACGGGCATCTGTTTTTTCCTGTGAGAACGGATCAAAAATATGACTCAGAAACTCCGGACTCATCCCTATACCTGTATCAGAAATCGTCCATCTGTATGTACAGATTCCATCATGTACATCTGCAGCCTCCATTACCGTAGTGATCTTTCCTCCCGGCCGGTTATACTTAATACAGTTTCCATAGATGTTCAGAAAAATCTGGCGAAGATGCAGTGAGCTTCCATAGACATAAGGATAAGAAATATTCTCCTTATTTTTCTCATAAATCCACTGAATATCCTCATCTGCTGCCTTGTGAGTGATAATACTCTCAATCTCATAGATCAGGTCTTTGAGGCAGATATATTCATGGGTCAGAACAATATGACCCTCCTCTATTTTGCTCATCTGCAGAACATCATTGATAAGGGAAAGCAGGTAATCCGCTGCTATCTTCATCTTTTTATGATTTTCCCGTATCAGTGCTTTATCCTCAATATGAGTCTCATCAATCTTTAACAGACCAATAATACCATTCAAAGGTGTCCTGATATCATGGCTCATACGGCTGAGGAAATTCGTTTTTGCCCTGCTTTCAGCACGCATCTCATTGAAGGCGGCCTGAAGGCGTGCCTGTTCCTGCTCATCCCGTTCATGTCTCTGTGTGGTATCCTGCAGCAGAATGATCGCATAAATCATAGGCACCTCCGCAAGGATTTCTGTATCAAACACCACCATCCTGGTCATAAGAACTGTTTTCTGTACCCAGCGGATACTTCCATCATCTTCGCGGCACAATATTCCACAGACATATTTGTTTCTCCGTTCTCAAACCTCTTACGAAGTTTTTCACAGTTATCTGCCATGCAGTAACCGGCAATTGTTTCCTGGGTGATTTTTTTCTCATATTCCCAGCAATAATCCCGATAAGAACATGGAAGCGGGTAGTCCATAAAAAGTTCCCGGCTCTTCTGTTCTTTTCCATTCAATACGATTCTTCTTTCCAGAACATCCTTTGTCAGATTTACTGTATAGATCACATCTGACAATTCCAGAAGCGCATCCACATAGCTGTCATTTTCCAGGATTGACTGTTTCAGTTGTTCATAATAGAGCTGAAGCTGCTCTTTTGCACCTGTCTGACCTTCAGAAGTCTTTCGGATGGTTTCAAATGCCAAAAGAAAATGATGCAGCTTTTTGTCCTCATCCCAGTCCACCGGAATCAGTGTCAGACGGTTATATGCCTCCTGTTTCCCGACATTATACTCATATTCCAGCACATCTTTCTTCGTATGCATTTTCTTTTGAAGCTCCGAAATCTGCAGTCCTTCGCAGATATCTGCCTGACAGGACTTTTCAATCTGTTCCTCTATAATCTGTTCCACTGCACCGGAATATGCACCATCAGAGGCCAGGAAAAAATTCTCACTGGAACGAATCGCCCGATAGGTATCCATCCTGGCATCACAATACAGACAGTCTGAGAAATTACTGCCGTGCTGATTAAGCAGTTTTAACAGCTGATATCCCTGATGCTTTTCTGCAGCAGCTTCTTCCCTTTTTACGTGATTCTTATTGATATACATGTTTTTATCTGCGCAGTTAAACAGTTCTCTCATTGTACTTCCGGGAAAATCGCCGGCCAGTGCAAAGCCTGCTGCATAGCTCAGGGGAGTATCCGGATACACTCTGGATTCCTCTCTCATATCTCTGCGCACCTTTTCAAGGCACTGTGTCATCTGTTCCCTGTCCAGTCCATGGGTAACTGCAAGAAACTCATCTCCACCTGCTCTTCCCACAAACTGCTCTGCCGGCATGGAAGCCCGCAGGCAGATGGCAAATCTACGGATATAGGCATCACCGCTTCATGACCTCTGCTGTCATTAATACGCCGGAGATTATTAAGATCAAAACTGCAGACACCGGTATCTGCATCCGGTTCTTCCTCACTCAGTAATTCTTCACATTTATTTTTGTTCGGAAGTCCCGTCGCATCATCCAGATATACCTTTCGCTGCAGTAAACGATTCATTGCAGCATATTGCATTGCTTTGATGAATTCATATCCGATCAACAGCATCAGCACAACAATATCTGCTGTGATATATTTCTCAAGCAATGATAAGGATGTGGCTTTTTTCTGCGAATATTTTTCAGCCAGGCCTGTTGCTTCATCGCAGATCACAAAAAACTCCTCACTTTCCGGAATAATATCTGTGTTTCTGGCTCCTTTGAACCTCACAAGATAAATTTTCTTATACAGGTCAGAGAATTTATCATCCAGTTCCTGCATTTTATTCTGAAAATCAACATCATTGAGACGTACAAGATTTAATTCATCATTTCCATTTCGCAAACCGTCAATAAAAGTTCTTATATCATGGATCATCTCATTTTCCTGCTGCGTGGAAAGCTCCAGTTTTATGAGTCTCTGTGTCTCTCCCCTGACTAAACCGGTATAATTTACAATACGGGCCGTTCCCTGAATATCTGAGACAATTCCCATCATTATGATAATAAGGATAGCCAGAATAACTGCCAGAACACCAATACTGACCTGAATAATACTTGATTTCTTTTTCTTATTCTTTACTTCAGACATGGCCCTCCCCCTTTTGTTTCATTTTGGAAAAATACTTTCTGCATTCTAACTATTTTACCGTACTTTTTCCGTTATGCCTACCACAAATTTATTAATACTATAGCAATTCCATAAAATAATGCTACCTTTTCGGAACCATATGGTTCTGTATAGTTGCAGTAATGCATATTAATTAAGAGGCTTGCTATAAATTTCCAAACAGGCATCAAAAACACCCGGCAAAATTACTTTTCATAATCTGCCGGGTGTTCTCTTTCGCCCTCTCTGTATAGATTATTGATAATGTCTTCCAGACGGTCGAAGTTATATTTTTCTTTTTCAGTTTTTTATTTGACTGCTCCGGTAATACCTTCTGCAAACTGTTTCTGTAATACAAAGAATACGATCATTGTAGGAATAGAACAGAACAATACACCGCACATCAGCATACCATAATCTGTCACATAACCTGTGATCAGGTTGGCGATCAGCATTGGCATGGTCATTGCCTTGTTGTCTGTCATGATTACCTTTGGCCACAGATAAGAGTTCCATGCATTCATAAAGGTAATAACAGCAGCTGCCGCATATGTAGATTTCATTGTAGGAATGAACATCTGGAAGAAAATCCTTACTTCGCTGAGTCCGTCAATACGTGCAGCTTCAATAATATCAACCGGGAATGATCTGGCATTCTGACGGAACATCATGATCATAAACGGTGTGGAAATAATCGGAAGGATAAAACCTACTGCTGTATTCAAAAGTCCTGCCTTGGAGAACATTTTGAATAACGGAACCATAGTTGCAACCTGCGGAACCATCATAGCCAGAAGCAGGATTGAAAATACTCTGTCTTTCCACTTATCATGGTAAACTTCAAATCCGTAACCTGCGATAGAGCAGATCAGAAGACAGATCACTGTAGTAAGGATTGCATAAAAGAAGGAGTTTCCAAGTGCTCTCCACAGTGGCTGCTGGGATGTAAGATTACGGAAGTTTTCCATAAAATGGCTTCCCGGAATAATTCGTCCACGTGATACATCTGTGGATGTATTAGTTGCAGCTGAAATCATCCAGTATAACGGGAATACTGAAATAAATGACACGATGATCAGAAAAATATAGGTTGGAATCAATCTTCTCTGAATGGCTGATTTGTTTTTCTTAGTCACGTGTATCACCTACTTTCAAATTAATAAATGCAAGTACAGCTACCATAATGAATATGATAAATGACATTGCTGCTGCATATCCAAAGTTTGGTACGTTAATAAAACATGTGTTGTAAATATAGTGGGACATTGTGATTGTTGAGTTTGCCGGTCCACCCTTTGTCAGGTTGACAGACTCATCGAACAACTGCAGTGTACCATTAATTGACATGATAAATGTCATAATAATTGTCGGTTTCAGAAGCGGAACAGTAATCTTCCAGAAAGTCTTCCAGCCATTGGCGCCATCAATCTTTGCTGCTTCATATACAGAATATTCAATATTCTGAAGTCCTGCCAGATAGAATACCATGTTATATCCGGTCCATCTCCAGATCAGCGCAAGGATAATTACAATCTTGGCACTGGCGGAATTCCCCAGAAAATTATAGCCGGTAGATAAGATTCCAAGTTTGATCAGAATACTGTTGATCAGACCATCTGTAGCAAACATGGAACGGAAGATCAATGAATAGGATACCAGGGATGTCGCACATGGAAGAAATACACAGGTACGGAAAAATCCCTTAAATTTCAAATCTTTGTTATTCAGAAGCTGTGCCAGAAGAATTGCCAGTATCAGCATGATCGGCACCTGAATGATCAGATACAGGAATGTATTTACAATAGACTGCTGAAATACCTTGTCTGCCAGAATACGTTTATAGTTGCTGAAGATCGGATCTGCAAATCTCATATTTGCTCCGGCTCCGGTCTGCAGGGAAATGATAAATGCACGTATCATTGGATAAAAGCTCATGATCGCGATCATGATAGTTGCAGGAGCCAGGAACGTCCATCCTGCTGCCCTCTGCTTGCCAAGCAGAGACATACCTTTTTTCTTAGAATTCACGTGAACTCCTCCTTTCAAAAAACTCTGTAACTGTTCGGCATTTTGCCGGACAATTACCAACTCTTTGCAGTAAGATGGGGGACTGCTGGCAGTCCCCCGCACTTACCTGTTTTCATTCACTTAATCACTGTCTACAGATTGCTTCACAGTTTCACTGTTCCCGCAATCCTGACATCATCTGATCCTGCGATCAGAATTTATTCAGTCATCTTGAATGCCAGAGTATCCTGAGCTTCCTGAAGGGCATCTTCTACAGGTGTGCCGTTTACGATATTTACAACTGCTGTGTTGACGCATTCTCTTGCTTCATAATGATACGGTGTTTTTGTGAACTCCGGAATATGAGAAGAGTATTCTACAATTGTGGAGAAGATTGGCTGTCCACCAAAGAATTCATTTGGCTCGTTGTAAACCTTAGATTCACCTGCCGGCAGATAACAGGAGATTGCACCTGCTTCCAGAAGGATTGCATCATAGAAATCTGTGCTGGAACCAAATGTACTTGCAAGGAAATCTTCTGCAAGTTCTACATTCTGGCAGTTGGATGTAACATACCAGGAAGATCCACCATTGTTTGCATAGTTTGTAGCTGTATCAACATCGTCTACTTTAGGCATTGTTGTGATCTGCCACAGACCCTTCTGATCTTCTGTAGACATCAGAGTAGCTGTGATCCAGTTACCATTTACAATACCTGCTGCCTCACCGCCTGTAATAGTAGCGATATATTCATCCCAGTTATTTACAAGTTTAACAACGTCATTCTTAACCAGATCTACATAAAGATTGATGCATTTCTCTGCAACTTCATTGCCTACGATGTAAGCTTCGCCATCTTCGTTTACGAAGTTAGCTCCGCAGGACTGCATCATCATCATCAGAGTATCGCCACCTGTAGCTTCACTTGTAAGAAGATATTTTCCGGTTTTTTCATGAACATCTTTACCGATTTCCATGAACTTGGACCATGTGATATCTGTCAGATCATCAATAGTATATCCTGCCTCGTCAAGGATATCTGTACGATAGCATGCAATAACAGCACCATTATCAAACGGAACACCATAGTGTGTATCATCTACCATGGAATAGGACTGTTTCAGTTTACCAAAATCATCCCAGTTAATGTTGATATCTTTCAGATCTGTGAATGCATCCGGATAGCTCTTCAGATATTTCTGATAGCTGTTGTCCTGCATAAGAACGATATCAGGAAGTGTGCTGTAATCGCCTGCATTTGCTGCTGTTGTCAGTTTAGTCTGGCAGTCATCAGAAGATGTCTCTACGATATCTACAGAAAATCCCTCATGATCTTTTGCATACTGATCTGCTGCGATCTGCATGGATTTGATGTTGAAGTTCTGATCCCACGCCATACAGTTAACTTGTTGTCATCATCAGATTTCGCAAAAACAGCTGTAGCTGATCCTGCAAAGGATGCTACCATAGCACCGGTCATTAATACTGCGAGTAATTTTTTTCTCATATTTATATCCTCCTTTATTAAGCTTATTCTTTCTTCCGAATCGCTTGTAAGTTGATTATAGCATCCGATTTTCAGGTATAGTTTGCATAACCGCACACATAATGTGCAATTTCGACCATTTTATGTATTTTGCACTATTAAAAATATTTAAAAATATATTTTTTGTTCACTTTCTCATTTACTATGTTTTTACTATGTAATTTTAATAACAAAGGCCACTTTCATGGACAAAAAATATATATTTTTGTCTTTAAAAATGACCTTTGTTATTATTTCATAAATTTTCCGTTCAATTTTTGTACATATTTTACAGTTTTTAATTCATTTTATGCAAAATAGACTTTTTCAGGATATTGTGTTTTCATCGCATGAAGCAGTTCCTCATTAAGATCAAGAAGCAGTTTTATTTTGTGCCCGTCTTCCCGGATGATCATTGTATAATAAGGAGTATCTTCATCATAAGAGGTATAATCGTATTTTTTCAGCTTCTCCGTTCCACCATTCTTTTTGTACCTTGCAACACTTTCATGCCAGTGCGGTGCCACTGTCTCCAGATTACTCAGTTCCAGTATATGAGCTGTTTTGCGATACTTCTTGCCATAGATCACATCTATTTCAAACTGACCGTTTTCCATCATGTATTCATAATCCTTCTGACTGAATATATCAAAGACAAAATACAGCCCCGCAAGCAGAAATCCCGGAAGCATAAATGCCTGGGAAATCGTGATTCCCATAACCACAAAAAGCACTGCAAAAATAATCATTACCACACACAGGACTCCGGACATACTCTTTTTCTTTCTTGATACCTGCTCCACAATCTTATAGTTCATAACTTTTTTACCATCCTTCCTCTGAATGAATATCGAAATCCAAAAGCTGCTGTTCATAATTCTCCGGCCGCTTTCTCCATTCAACCGGAGTCACTCCCATTATCTGTCTGAAGTTCCGGTTAAACGTTGAATTGGTCGTGAAACCACATTTGTGCGCAATATCTGCCACCGGTATATCTGTTTTCTGCAGAAATTCACAGGCAGTATGAATCCGCACAGAATTAATATACTCCAAAGGACTTACTTTCATATGCGATGTAAATACTCTTCTGAAATGAGTTTCACTGATGTGACAGATTTTCGCCAGGTCCTCAATCCGAATGTCCTCCATATAGTGATAAGAAACAAAATCCAGTACACGGGTGATCATATTTGTAAGTTTCCCTGTTTCCTCTTCCACCCTGTCTTCCGGTGAAACCCGGTTCAGTCTGGCAATTTCTACTAGTAATGCCGCAAGAACTCCACTGGATTCTTCAATATAAAATTCTTCTCCCTCACGCATGATATTCATGATCTTAAGAATTTTTGCAGCTATAGAGGGGGACTCATTCTCTTTCAGAAATAAAGCCTTAGAATATATTCTCTGAATCATTTTTTCAGCCTTTACCGGATTGTTCAGAAATTTTTTCATGAAACCTTCCACATCTATGAAAAGATACTCCCATTTACTGACCGTACCCAGATCACTGTTAGTCGTATGAGCATAATTGGGTGGAATCACCGTAAATTCTCTTCCCGAAAACCGCATTTTAGCCTCACCAAACGCCATAACTCCATCCCCTTCGTAACAGAAACCAATCTCCAGATAATTATGAAAATGAAGATAATCCACATCATTTCCATAATTCTGAACCCACTTCTGCCCCAGAAGAGCCAGGATCGGACTTCCGGCAGGCATCTGGTAATAGCGGAATTCCATCTTCGGTTTTTTTCTCTTCTTTGCCATACAGTCACCTCATTTTCTGTTCTGTATTTTCACAATATGATTTTACCAGTTTTTTATATATATTTCGATATTTTTGTACATTTTTCAACAAAAATATACAAAAACACCTGACAGACTACTTTTATAATCTGTCAGGTGTCCCCTTTCCATATCTGTTATTATCAATCTTTTTATTCATAGCCTCATGGCTGAACCCGAATAATTTTGACTGATGACAGTTCTATACATGTCTCTGATATCATTTTATTTTCTTCATGATTGTGGTTTTCTCCTGATTCCACACTGAATTGCATCTGTCGGACAGACTTTGCGGCATCTTCCACAGCGAATACATTCCGGGCTGTTGGAGTTTTCCACAGGGTCAACGATCATCTGGCAGGCTTTTGCACATTTTCCGCATTTTATACACTTATCTTTATCCACTCTGTATTTATACAGGGAAACAGGATTAAAGATAGAATAAAGTGCTCCCAAAGGACAGATATATTTGCAGAAAGGACGGTAGATTAAAATGGAGAGAATGATCGTTATGATCAGGATCACGTTCTTCCATATGTACAGCCAGCCCAGTGCACTGCGCATGGATTTATTCAAAAGAACCAGTGGCAGTCCGCCCTCCAGTGTTCCTGCCGGGCAGATCAGTTTGCAAAAATAGGGTGCCCCCTGTCCCATAATATCCACAAGGAACAATGGAAGCAGGATCACAAACACTGCAAAAATCACATATTTCAGCTTACGAAGCAGTTTATCTCCCTTGAATGTGCGGATTTTCTTAGGAAATGGGATCTTATTTAACAAATCCTGGATCAGTCCAAAGGGGCAGAGAAAACCGCAGATCAGCCTTCCCACCATAGCCCCGATGAAGATAAGAAATCCCACCACATAATAAGCCATTTTGAAATTCCAGCTCCCTATCACCGCCTGAAGGGAACCAATAGGACAGGCGCCAACAGCACCGGGACAGGAATAGCAGTTCAGGCCCGGAACACAGGCATTTTTCAATTTGCCTGTGTAAATTTTGCCTGTGACAAAACCGGTAACATGACTGTTTGTAATGAACGCCCACAGTGCCTGAATTCCGTGGCGTGGCCACTCATTAATCTTCATATTTTTTGTATTTTGTTTCTTATTACTTTTGTTATCGCTGTTCTTTTTGTTACTCATGATAATTTATTTTCTTCCTATTCATATCTTCCACAGACTTATCTTATGACAATGTTTCCGGTTAAATCATCCTATTCCTACACATTCCATACAGATGTTAATGGCTTTTGTAAACACCACTGCCAGCTCTCCGCGGGAAATTCCATATCCCATAAAGCAGGCTCCCACAAGCATAAGGATCACAGCCGGCCATTTACTGTTCCATATTTTGCTGGTTTTTAATTTATTCA